>Ga0182030_10025566_pt1 | contig 10746 bp, 7 predicted proteins | sample 812S3MmetaG_FD_121299 | JGI IMG/M metagenome (GOLD analysis project Ga0182030, IMG submission 121299) | Permafrost microbial communities from Stordalen Mire, Sweden - 812S3M metaG (Illumina Assembly) | ecosystem: Environmental > Terrestrial > Soil > Wetlands > Permafrost | place: Sweden... | reverse complement strand
GTCGTCTGAGTCTCGTGCGCCGGGTGTTCGTGCAAGGGCTGCTCATGCAATACTTGCACGTCCTCTGTGGCCTCCGCCGCGGATTTCTCGACCGATGGCACTGTGCCTCGCGCGACTGTTCCGTCCGCGGCGTGAACCGCGGCAGCAGGCGCTTCGATAACAGCGATCTCGGTCGTATGCGACGGCTGCGCCGATGTTCCCATCGACGTTTCCACCAGCGACCCGTGTGACTCAGCGCCCGGAATTGCAGAAGCGCCTACTGTGGTTGTTGCGCCGGACTCTACTCCATGTCCGTCCGTCGCGGCAGTCAAGAGCGGCGTTTCCGCCCCCTCGCCGCTGTTTCCAAAGCCCAGATCGAAATCCGAGAACTTGCTGATGTCGAAAGCAGTTTGCTGCGCGGCTTCTTGCAAAGCCTGGTTCTCATGCTCCAACGCCTTCATTTCCCGCTCGAACGTGGCCTTCAGATCACTTTGTGCCCTCCGGAATTCGCCCAGCGCTTTCGCGATGGTTTTGCCAAGCTCCGGAAGCTTCTTTGGACCAAACAGGACTAGGGCCACGAGGAAAATTACAACCATTTCCTGGACACCAACTGGTCCCATACGTTGCCCTCCCTCGTTCGATGATAGCAAACAAGTGCGGATTCCGAGCTTGGGGCGAAGCCAACGACGTGGTAAGGACTGATTCTAAAGGTGAACGAGCGTGGGGCGGAAGACCCTGAGCATGCCGCCGTTGCTTCGGCGCGAGAGCACGTCGCAAAACTTCGGCGAACCAAATCCTTCTCCACCTCGTCATTTAGGGAGAGCCGTCTTTTCGATTAGGGACAGCCGTTTTTTCGATGCTTTCTTCCAGCTCCAATGATAGCAAAGGCGATCGAATCATGAGAGCTGAAAGCGATATCTAACAAGGCGTATGAATGCACTGAAGACAGTCTTACTGCTCGGGCTGATGAGCGCGGTACTGCTGGTGGGCGGCGAGGCGATCGGTGGACGCCAAGGCCTGGAATGGGGACTGCTGCTCGCCGTCGGCATGAATTTTTTCAGTTACTTCTTCTCCGACAAGCTCGCACTGATGTCGTACTCGGCCCAGCCGGTCACGCCCGATGAGAATTCCGAAGTCTATGCGAGACTCGCACCCATTGTGAGTGGTCTGTCTCAGAAGATGGGATTGCCCATGCCCGAACTGTGGTTGCTGCCGGAAGACTCGCCCAACGCGTTTGCCACGGGGCGCAATCCGCAACACGCGTCGGTTGCCTGCACCGTCGGCATCATGCGGCTGATGAACGATCGCGAGCTCGAAGGCGTGCTGGCTCACGAGTTGGGGCACGTACTGCATCGCGATATTCTGATCAGTTCGATTGCCGCAACGCTCGCGAGCGCGATCACGTTCCTAGCGCGCATGGCCTTCTGGTTCGGTCCGCGCGGAGATGACGAGGACGAACGCGGCAATATGTGGTCAAGCTTGCTGATGATGATCCTGGCGCCCATCGCGGCAATGCTGATTCAGATGGCGATTTCGCGCACGCGCGAATTCAGCGCGGACGCGGCGTCGGCGAAATATACGGGTAACCCGGATGAACTGATCAGCGCGCTGGGGAAACTGGAAATGGGCGTGGAGCGCATGCCGATGGACGACGCCTCGCCCGCGACGGCGCACATGTTTATCTTGAATCCGTTCGGCGCGGGCGGATGGACGAAATTATTTTCCACGCATCCGTCGACCGAAGAACGGATCGCGAGGCTGAGAGCGATGAAAGCGAATCTCGCGGCTATTCGGTAGTGCGCTAACGTCGTTAGTTCGCCACGCTATTGGCCAGCCCCATCCCGTAAGGGCGGGGCTACTTGGGGACCCGAACTAGCCCCGCGCTGACGCACGGGGCTGACGGGCACCATCACCATGGCCTAACGGGCGGTACCGTCTTCGTACAGCCAGTCGAGCTCACTGCAATCGTCGGGCGAGCGCATTTCCAGAATGCGCCGGAAAAGCGCACCAGTCAGGCCGGGGTCGTGTTTCATTTCGCCGAACTTGAGAGCGCTGAGTTGCACGCGAGCCGTGCGTGGACGGCGGGCGGTTTCGTAATTGCCGAAGACGGTCGCGAGATCGTCACCGTGGGCTTTCAATTCGCGTCCCAAACACACCGCGTCTTCCAGTGCCTGACATGCGCCCTGCGCCAGATACTGCAGCATCGGATGAGCCGCATCGCCTAAGAGCGTAACGCGTCCGCGCGTCCAGGAAGTCAACGGCCGGGCGAAATACATGGGCCAGCGGCGGTAGTGATCGAGCAGCGGCACGCAGGAGCGCAGGTAATCGCAGGTTTTCGAAAACGCCTCGACGAATTCTTCGGAGGTGCCCCAATCGTCTCCCGCTTGCATTCCGGGGCGATAGCGGTGACTGCGGAACACGGCGACCTGATTGTAGACATGACCGGTGCGCAAGGGATATTGCACCAGATGGAGCTCGGGTCCGACCCAGATGGTCATGTTATCGAGCCCTTCGCGTTGCGGGATGCGTTCGGGCGCGGTGGTGCCGCGATACGCCACATACTCGCTGCATTCGGGAAGCTGATCGGTGATGAGTTTGCGCGCGGTGGACCACAAGCCGTCGGCGCCAATGAGCGCGTCGGCCTCATAGTACGAACCGTCGGCGCACGTCACCCGAACAGCCGTTCCCGTGTCCTCAATCGACGTTACTTCTTTGCTGGATTCGAGCGAGATCCCGCTGCGCGCGCGGCAGGCGGCAACTTCCGCATCGAGCAAATCGGCTCGATGGACCACGAAATAGGGATAACCGTAGCGTTCCGTGAATTTGGCTCCGGCTTCGACGTAAGTGAGCCGCTTCCCCGTGATGGCGTCCATGAAGACGAGCTGCGGAGGGAAGCAGGCGTGCTTGCGAACATCGTCGAGGATTCCAAGTTCCTGCAGCATGCGCGACGCGTTGGGCGCGAGTTGCAGGCCGGCGCCGAGCTCGGCGAAGCGCTCCGACTTTTCGAGCACTTGCACTTCACAACCGGAGGAGGCGGCGGCGAGAGCGGTGGCGAGTCCACCGATCCCACCTCCCATGACGATCAGGCGGGGAGATTTCATGCGACGAAGTTATTTTACATGGCGGAAGAGTCGAGATGAGTCTCGACTCAGCAGGCCTGGCGGCCCGCGCCACCTTCTCACATGACGATCTTGCGATGACGATTATTTTACACGGCACCGCAAAAATAATCCCCGGATGTGAGTCCGGGGATTCGGCCAATGGAGCGGACCTTTGAACAGACTACAAGCCTTTTTTCGCCAGGAATTCGACGAGATCCACCACGCGCATGGAATAGCCCCATTCGTTGTCGTACCAGGAGACCACCTTGCACAGATTGCCGCCCAGAACCTTCGTGAGCTGCGCATCGATGATGGAGCTGTTCGGGTTGTGCAGCATATCGGTGGAAACAACCGGATCTTCGGTGTACGCCAAGATGCCTTTGAGAGGGCCTTCGGCAGCGGCCTTCAACGCCGCGTTGACTTCTTCCGTGGTGGTGTCCTTCGACAGGAGCACGACCAGATCGACAACCGAAACGTCCGGCGTGGGGACGCGCATGGCGTAACCGTCGAGCTTGCCTTTGAGCTCCGGCATCACGAGCGCGATCGCTTTGGCCGCGCCGGTCGTGGTGGGGATCATGTTCAAGGCAGCGGCGCGGGCGCGGCGCAGATCTTTGTGCGGAAAATCGAGCACGTTCTGATCGTTGGTATAGCTGTGGATGGTGGTCATCGAACCTTTTTCGATGCCGAACGTTTCCTGCAGCACTTTGACAAAGGGCGCCAGGCAATTCGTGGTGCAGGAGGCGTTGGAGATGATGTTGTGCTTGGCGGGATCGTAGGAGTTCTCGTTCACGCCGAGCACGATGGTGATGTCCTCGTTCTTGGCGGGCGCCGAAATGATAACCTTTTTCACGGTGCCGCGCAGGTGCTTGGCGGCGTCCTTTGCGTCGGTAAAGTGGCCTGTGGATTCGATGACGATCTCGGCGCCAACCGAGGACCAATCGATGGCAGCGGGATCCTTGATCGCGAAAATCTTGATGGGCTTACCGTTGACCACGATCGAATCGCCTTCGATCGAAACCGTGCCGTGGATCGGCCCGAGGATCGAGTCGTACTTCAGCAAGTGCGCCAAAGTCTTGGTGTCCGTTAAATCGTTGGCGGCGACAATCTCGACATTGGGGTTGTGGAGGGCGGCGCGAACGACGTTTCTTCCGATGCGGCCGAAGCCGTTAATACCAACTTTAATCGCCATAAGAATGCTCCTTTAGTCTTCGGCGGGATCGTCGCCCGCCGCAGGTAAATCTTCGTGACGCAACTCGCCGCGAATTTCGGTAATCAGTTCCTGACTCACATGTTCCGTCAGGTCGCGCTGCAAACGGCGCAACGCCACACCCACCACGTCGCGGTGGTGCAATCTCGATCCGAGTTCCTGGTTTTGGGAAAGCTCCAGCCACAACTCGTGCAAGAGATCGACGTCCTCGGGCCACAGACGCGGCGGATGAGGACCCAGGTTCACAAACATGGACGGCCGGTCGGGACTAATGATTTCGAGAGAAAAGGGATGCCGGGGCTCCGGCAAACGCTCCCAGGCGAGGCCGATGTGCTTGGCCAATTCTTCCGACGACATGCGGGCGCTGACGCCCGTCACCAGACGCGACGCGCGCAGGCTGCTGGCGGCTTGGGCCATGGCGTCAAAAGGATCGATCGCGGGCATGACGAGCAGCTCCACGGGCTTGCCTTCCTTTTCGGCGACTTCGACCACATGCGTGAACAGTTCTCTTTCGTAATCGCTAAAGAGCTGCTTTTCGGAAAGATCGAACTCGGCGCCACCGGTGGAAAGCTGGCGCACGGTCATCACGACAATGTCGTGGCGGCGCAGGTTCGTTTTTTCCAGCACGCGCTTGAGATGATCCATGCGGCGGGCATCGCGCGCGGCAACGAGGATGCAGCCGGGGCGGGCATGGATGCTGGAGGCGTCGATTTGCGCCTGATGATCGAGATTGAATTCCTCGTAGGGTTTGTGGCCGCTATCGGCGTGGCGCTTGTTGATCTTCTCGGAGATCGTGAACATGATGAAGAAGAAGATGGTGAAGCCGATGCCCCACTTGGTGGCGATCTGCTTCGAGAAGAGATTGGCGATGGCGACAAAACCGAGAATCGCGGTGGTGACCCCCAAGCCGATGGGAATTTCCACGCCGCCGAGGCGGATATTGAAGGGAACTTTGTATTCCTGATCGCTGCGCTGATAGCGCAGTACAAGGACGCCGAGAGACTTCATGAAGAAGCTCCACACCACGCCGAACGCGTAGGCTTCGGCCAGGATCGTCATATCGCCGCGGCTGCCAATGATGGTCAAAATCTGCAGCAGCACGATCATATTGATCATGCGATACGTCGTCCCGTAGCGCTTGTGCGGCCGCCGGAACCACGGCAACAGCACACCGTCTTCGGCCACGCGATTGAGCACACCGTTGGCTCCAATGATGGAAGTGTTGACGGCTCCCGCCAGAATCAGACCACCCACCAATACGACGAAGGCGTGGAAGCCGAGCCGGAGCAGGTATGGGCCGCTGAGGTTCATGGCGAGCCCGCCGATCAGGTTGTCGAAATATTTCGGACGGTCGGCGTCGGGGATGATCATTGCAGCGAATACCGTAATCACGCCGGTGCAGACGACGGCATACCAGCAGGTGATGTTCGCGGTGATCTTCAGATTTTTCAATTTGGGATAGGCAATTTCGCGGTAGATCTGCGCCAGCGTTTCGAAGCCGCTCATGGAAAGCAGCGAGTGTCCGAAGGCGATGACGACGACGACCACGGGGATTTGAAGCCAGAACGTTCCCTTGAACCAGCCTTGCGCGTCGGAAGAAAATGTTATGTTCTTCAAGGTCGGCGAGGGCGGCACGTGGCCCCACAAATTCTTCAGGGCGATGGTGATGGGACACCAGATCAGCAGGATTCCGACCATGACGGACGTAATCTGCATGATGCGCAGCGCCTTGCCGCTGGATTCGTGCATGCCCTTGATGTTTTCCCACCAGAAATAGACGGTGCAAATAATGCCGGCGCCGGCGGCGAAAAGATTCACTTCGACGTGATACGGCTGATGCAAGAGGTCGAAAACTTCGTTGAGCAGCGCGCCGAGATACTGGCCCGCGCTGACGACGCTGATCGGTCCGGTGAGAATGTAGTCGAAGACCAGCGACGAGACGGAAAATTTTGCGGCGACCGGTCCCATGCTGTCGTGGACCACGACGTAAACGCCGCCGCGCACGAACATGCCGCAGCTTTCCATGTAGACGCTGCGGACGGCGAAGCTGAACAGCATGACGCCGAGCACGAACCAGGGAGCGGCTTTTCCAACCGCCGCCTCCGCCGCGCCGCCCGCGTAAAACATGGACGAGGCGAGGTCGCTCAGTACAATCGACGCTCCGCGCCAAAAACTGATAAAGGCCAAAGCGACTGTGGTGGCGACAACAACCTTGGGATTGGCCGCCGCCGAAAGCCGGCTATCTTGTGTGGACATCCGTAAATTACTATCCTAGCGAGTTTTGGAAGTACGACGCAGTCCGCAGAGGCTCTAAATTCCCTCAAGGAGACGGGCCGCGAGGAAGTCGGGTAAGCCGGCGGCGCGAATCTTGGCGCCTGCCCGATCTGTGTCGTAAGCGACGCGGCGGAATTGCACGGTGCGCTCTTCTTTGCAGTATATCGCGTACGCCGCGCGCGGATCCCGATCGCGAGGCTGGCCCACCGAGCCCGGATTGATCAGGTAGTAATAGTCGGGCTCGAGGTTCAAGAGAAGGTGCGGCGAGATCGGATGGCAGAAGCGTGGTGCAATCAGGAATCCGCCCTGGATGTGGGTGTGCCCGAAAAACGTGACGCGGCTTTGGAGGAACTGCCGTAGCGCTGGGAGCTGGTAGATCTGATGCAGGTACTCGTCTTCATCGGCAGGCGAGCCGTGGACCAGCTCGAGCCCTTCGTAGGGCAGCGGTCCGCGGGGCAGGCGCTCCAGAAAATCGCGGCTGTCCGCGTTCAGTTGCGCTTCGGTCCAAAGAGCCGAGGCCTGCGCGGCCGGATTGTAGCTCTCCGCGGAATCGATGCCGACGCAAACTTTATCATGGTTGCCTCGCACCGCCGCGGTGACGTTGCCGCGTGCCCATTCCACAATGGCGTTGGGATCGGCTCCGTAACCGACCAGATCGCCGAGGCAGAGAATGCGATCGTAGAGGCCGCGCGCGTCGTCGAGTACGGCGCTCAGCGCTTCCAGGTTTCCGTGAATATCGCTAAGAATGAGATACGGCATGAGTCGAAATCGTCTTTAGTCGGGAAACTGGCATGGGAAATCAGACGCGGCGCAGGCGCAGCAGCGTCACCTCCGGCGGAGCGCCCAGACGCGCGGGAATTCCGATGGTCCCCAGTCCGCGGGAAACAAAAATTGTGGAACTGCCTTTACCGGCGTTCCCGGCCGCGCCCTTGCGATAGAGACCATCCACATAAGGAGTATAAAACCGCGCGGCATTGAAATCGGCACCGAGAATTTCGACTCTCACTTGTCCGCCATGCGTGTGGCCGCTGATGGTGAGGTCGTAACCCTGGCGCGCGGCGACGTCGAAAACATCCGGGTTGTGGGAAAGCAGAATGTTGCAGGCTCCTGGGATGACGAGCTTTTCCGCGTCGACTAAATAGGGTTGGCTCAGACGTTGATAGTCGACACCCGCCAGGTTGAGCCGCGCGGCGCCGAATGGCAAAGTGATGTTCGCGTGCCGCAGAAAGCGCAATCCCTGTTGGGCGCCCGCTTGTTCTACGCGATCCTCGACGCGCGCATAAATTTCATGATTGCCCATGCATCCAAACAAACCGGCCTCGGCCCGCAGCGCTTTCAGCCCTGCGAGACAACTGTCGAGCGGATCGCGCGCGCCGGTGATCAGATCGCCGGTGACCAATGCCACGTGCGCACGAGTTTCGTTGGCCATCGCGACCGCATAGTCGAGCTGCCGGCGGCTGAAAAAGGCGCTCATGTGGATATCGGTGATCTGCACCAGGCGCGGCCGTCGAGATCCATAGGTAATCCGGCGATGGAGATTTCGTGCTCGCGCAGGGAAATATTCCGGCGCTCCAGCACCACTGCATAGCCCAGCGCCGCGACGGGGGCCGCATAAAGAGCACCACTCACCGTTCGGATAAAGCCACGGCGTTCAAAATTAACTCCGGAGCCGTAGCGCGCCAGGGACCAGCGCGCGACCCTTCGCGCGAAGCGGAGCACCACGTAGGTGAGCGCCCAGCACAGCGCAACCAACATCCACGCGAATAAGAGCGCCCGTATCCAGATCGGCCAGTTCCCGTGAAACATCTCCGCCACACGAGTGGAGCGGAGAGCAAATCCGAGAGCCATCGCGGAGCTGGAAATCGCAAAGAATCCCCACACGGCTCGGCGGCGCGCGCGGTCCTGGGCGCGGCGAAGCATCGTCACGACGACCGCCGCTTGCGCGAGAAGGGCGAACGTGAAAAGTAAGATATCGGGAATCCAGCTGGCGAGGCGATCCGGCACTCTCTTCATATTATCGGCGGGATTCACTACAATCAGAAGATGTCACTTGTAGTGGTAGGTTCTGTAGCCTACGACGGCGTGGAAACGCCTCATGGCCGCGTGGAGCGAATGCTCGGCGGAGCGGCGACCTATATCGCCTTGTCCGCCAGCTATTTCACGCAGACGCGCATCGTCGCGGTGGTGGGCGACGACTTTGCTCCCGAAGACGAAAAGCTGTTGGCGGATCACGGCATAGACCTCGAAGGCCTGGAGCGCGTGCCCGGAAAATGTTTCTTCTGGGCGGGCAAGTACACGGCCGACATGAACGATCGCGAGACGCTCACCACCGAGCTGAACGTGTTCGCCGATTTCCAGCCGAAATTGCCGGAGAGCTATCGCGCGGCGCGTTATTTAATGATGGGCAACATTCAGCCCGCGTTGCAGCGCGATGTGCGCGGGCAAATGAAGCATCCGCGCCTGGCGGGCGGCGACACGATGAATTACTGGATCCACGATCATCGCGAAGAGCTGCTCAAAACCATCCGCGGGTGGGATTTCCTGCTGATCAACGATCACGAAGCCCGCATGCTTTCCGGCGAAACGCACCTGCGCAAGGCCGCCAACAAAATTCTGGAGATGGGTCCAACCACGCTCGTTATCAAGCGCGGCGAATTCGGAGCGATGCTGTTCCGCAAGGATTCCTATTTCGTCGTGCCGGGATATCTTTTGGAAGATGTTTTCGATCCCACCGGCGCGGGCGACTGTTTCGCCGGTGGGTTCATCGGCTATCTGGCCGAGCACGGCTTCAGCCTGGATGGCGACCACATCAGCCGCGGGATGCTGAGCAGGGCGGTCATTTACGGTTCCGTGATGGGCAGCTTCTGTTGCGAGCGTTTTGGCGTGGAGCGCTTCCGCACGTTGACACGCGCGGAGATCGATGCCCGCTTTGAAGAATTCCGCACATTCACTTCGTTCTGACGACGCGGCCGCTCGGGGCCATCGACAAACGGTGGCCGTGGCGGCGACGCTCGCATTATGGGGCGCAGCCTCCGCGTTATTCTGTGCGCTGCACGGCTACACCTTGTATTACGGCGATGCCGAAGCGCACCTCAACATCGCGCGGCGCATTCTGGATTCGCGAACCCCGAATGGCGAGCAGTTCGGCACCGTGTGGCTCCCTCTGCCACATCTGTTGATGCTCCCATTCGTGCAGATCGACGCGGCGTGGAAGAGCGGCTGGGCCGGCGTGATTCCCGTATGGGCGTCTTTCGTGGCAGCCGGAACATTTCTGTTCGCAGCCGCCCGCCGGTGTTGTGGACCTGCAGCGGGATTCACGGCAGCAGCGCTGTTCGCGATCAATCCGAACATGCTGTACCTGGCGGCGACGCCAATGACCGAACCCGTTTTCGCCGGTGCGCTCGCCGCGCTGCTCTGGGCAACCCTGTGGTATCGGGACGAGCCGTCAACACGGGCGCTGCTTGCTGCCGCTGTCGCTTCTAACGCAGCATCGCTGACGCGCTACGAGGGCTGGTTCCTCATCCCGTTCGTCGTCTTGTTTTTGGCGTTAGGGCCACGCAAGCGCGATGCGATCGTCTTTGCGCTCCTCGCGTCCCTCGGACCTCTCGCGTGGCTGGCGCACAATCAATATTACTTTCAGAATCCTCTGGAATTCTACAACGGTCCATACTCGGCGGCCGCGAGGCAAGGACTGGCCCAGTATCCCGGCAATCATGACTGGCGGCAAGCCATCCATTATTACTTCGCGGCGATGAACTTGACGATCGGACCGGTGGCGCTGGGTGTCGCAGCCTTGGGACTGCTGATTTGCGTGGGGCGGCGATATCGCTGGCCGCTGATCCTGCTCGCGCTGCCGCCCGTGTTCTATATCGTTAGCATGCATTCCGGAGGAACACCAATCTACGTCCCGGATTTGTGGCCGCACTCCTGGTACAACACACGATATGCGCTGGCTGCGCTGCCGCTAGTGGCGTTCACGTGTGGCGTATTTGTGGCGTCGTTGCCTCGGCAGGGGCGGATTGCGGCCGGAATTGTGCTGGCGTTCGGAAGCGTTGCCGGGCTGGCCGTAACTCCGAACGGACTGGTCGCCTGCTGGAAGGAATCCGAAGTGAACTCCGTGGCCCGACGCGAATGGACCGCCGAAGCGGCGGCGTATCTGGCCGATCAATATAAGCCCGGAATGGG
>Ga0182030_10025562_pt1 | contig 10747 bp, 15 predicted proteins | sample 812S3MmetaG_FD_121299 | JGI IMG/M metagenome (GOLD analysis project Ga0182030, IMG submission 121299) | Permafrost microbial communities from Stordalen Mire, Sweden - 812S3M metaG (Illumina Assembly) | ecosystem: Environmental > Terrestrial > Soil > Wetlands > Permafrost | place: Sweden... | reverse complement strand
TTTTGTTGGACCGAGGCGCTCGTGGCGGCGACCAGGGCCCGCGCCGCCTCGACATTGGCGAGCTGAAGCTCGCGCTGGGCCTTCAGCGCCTGCGATTGCGCCGCCGCGGAAGCAATGCTCGCCTGCGCCTGGGCGACCGCCGCGCGGTAGTCATCGTCCACCAGCTGCGCGAGCACCTGACCCTTGTGCACCCGTTCATAGTCTTGAATGGGCAGCTCGCGCAGGTATCCGGCCACCTTCGAGGAGATCGGCGTGAGGTCGGACTGCAGATAGGCATCGTTGGTGCGCTGCCATCCCGCACCGCCCTCCCACCGGGTCCAATTCGTCGAAACAATCAGGATGATGCCGATGGCAACGATGAATACCAGGATGCGCCAGGTGAACTCGAACGCTTTGTTCCAATCGAGCTTGTCCATTTCCCGGCGCTCTCATTGTATTTTGCCCGGCGGTCGCGAGCCTAAGCGTCGTCGGTGCCGCAATACGACTCAGGATAGGGTTTCTGCTACCCTGCGATCAACCCCAGGATTACCGTGCCGAATCAATGAGCCGATCCGTTCCCGAACTATTGCCGCATTTTTTCGAGGCCCGCGACGGAGCCCGGCTCGCCTACCGGGAGCTGGGGGATGGGCGCCCGGTCGTGCTGGTACACGGCTTTTTCTCGACCGCCATGGTGAACTGGGTGCGTTACGGGCATGCGGAAAGTCTCGCCGCGCGCGGCTTTCGGGTGATCATGCCGGACCTGCGGGGCCATGGCGACAGTGCAAAGCCGCATGACCCCGCCGCCTACCCCCCGGACGTGCTGACCGATGACGGACTGGCGTTGATCGAGGCGCTCGAGCTCGCCGATTACGATCTCGGCGGATACTCCCTGGGCGCTCGCACCACGGTGCGCATGCTGGCGCGCGGGGCAACCCCGCGCCGCGCCATCGTCGCCGGCATGGGATTGGACGGCATCGTCGATTCAAAGGGGCGCGGCGAATTCTTCCGCCGCGTATTGAACAATCCGGGCACCTTCCAGCGCGCAAGCGCCGAGTGGATGGCCGAGGCATTCTTGAAGTCGGTCGGTGGTGATCCCATTGCGCTCCTGGCCGTGCTCGACTCGGCGGTCGATACGCCGCGGGAAGCCATCGGCCGCGTCGAGATCCCCGTGCTCGTGGCCGCGGGTGCCGACGATGAGGACAATGGGTCCGCCGCAGCTCTCGCGCAGGCCTTCGCTCGCGGCCGCCATGTCGAGCTGCCCGGCAATCACATGAGCACCGTGGCGAGGCCCGAGCTCGGCCTGGCGATGGCCGAGTTCTTGAGCTAGGGTCACGGAGCGATGGCACGATCTTTACGGCTCTTTACAATCGCTGCAAACGTGCCGCGTGACGCTATGATGTCGGCCGCATGACTCGCATCCTGCTCATCGATGACGATGCGGCCCTCACGTCGCTGCTTCGCGATTATCTCGAGAACGACGGCTTCTCGGTGCGCGTAGAGAACGCGGCGGCGCGCGGCATCGAGGCCGCGCTCTCGGGCGAGGTGAGCGTGGCGGTGGTGGATGTGATGATGCCGCAGCTCAACGGTCTCGAAGTGCTGCACAGGATCCGCGAGAAGAGCGAGCTGCCCGTCATCCTGCTGACGGCGCGTGGAGATGACATCGACCGGATCACCGGGCTCGAGCTCGGTGCGGACGATTACGTCGCCAAGCCGTGTACGCCGCGTGAGCTTGCGGCGCGAATCCGCGCGATTTTGCGGCGGGCTCGGATCGCGGCCGAGAGTTCCGCGGAGACGCCGGAGGCCATCGCCTCCGGCAAGCTTCGACTGTGGCCCGCCCGACGCAGCGCAGAATGGGCCGGCACCGCCCTGAAACTCACGAGCACGGAGTTCAGCATGCTCGAGACGCTGGTGCGCCACGCCGGGCGTCCGGTCAGCAAGAATGAATTGTCGGAGCGCGCGCTCGGCCGCCCGCTCGAGCGCCATGACCGCAACATCGACGTGCACATCAGCAGCGTGCGCCGCAAACTCGGCACGCTCTCCGACGGCCGGCCGTTGATCCAGGCGGTGCATCGCATGGGTTACCAGCTGCTCGAGGATTGAATTTGGGGCGCCTGTTCTGGAAGTTCTTCGCGTTCATCGGCTTGGCGCAACTCGGCGGGATCATCGCGATCGGAACTCTGTTCTGGCTGACTCCGCCGCGCGATGATGGGGGTCCGCCGCCGCACGCCCCCCATCATGGATCGCCGCTTTCCCCCCCGATCGCGCCGACCATCGCCACCCTGCTCGCCAGCCTCGGTACGGCAGCCCTGCTCGCCTGGTATGTCGCGAAACCGATCCGTGGGCTGCGGCAGGCGTTCGCCGCGGCGTCCGGAGGTCGGCTCGACCATCGCGTCGCTCCCTCGATGGGAACTCGGCAGGACGAACTGGCCGATCTCGGTCGGGAATTCGACCGCATGGCGGCTCAGCTGCAGGCGGCCATGGAGCGTCAACGCCGCCTGCTGCACGATGTGTCGCACGAAGTGCGCTCACCGTTGGCGAGGCTCCAGGCCGCCGTCGGATTGTTGCGCCAATCCCCGTCGCCGCGCGAGGCCACCATCGATCGAATCGAGGAGGAGATCGCGCGGATCGACCGGCTGATCGGCGAATTGTTGAGGCTGTCGAGGCTCGAAGCGGGCGAACACGCGGAGGATGTCCAGGACATCGACATGAAGGAGCTGGTCGGGCAGGTGGTATCGGATGCCCGCTTCGAATCGCACGCTGCGGGCCTCGAGATCGTGTGGAACGATACCGCCGACGCCATCGTTCGGGGCCGCCCGGAGATGCTTCACGTGGCGTTCGACAACCTCCTCCGAAATGCCGTCAAGTACGCCTCGAACGGCGGGACGCTCATCGTCGAGACCCGCACCGATGCAGCCGGCCCGCGATTTATTTTTCAGGTCATGGACCAGGGGCCCGGTGTGCGGGAGCAAGACCTGGACAAGCTCTTCACGCCCTTCTTCCGCGCGGACGGCGCCGCCTCCGCGGAAGGTTATGGCCTGGGCCTTGCGATCGCGAAACGCAGCGTCGAGGCGCACGGCGGATGGATTCGCGCGCAGAATCGTCCGACCGGCGGGCTCATGGTTGAAATCGCGCTGCCATTGGCGAGCGCGGCGCGCACGGCCTAGCTCGCGGCCTCGCGGCCGCGAGCTCCTCGGCCACCCGTGTCAGCGCGGCGGAGGCCCATCCCCACCGTGCATCGGGCCGTCCGCACCGTGCGGTCGATCTTCGCGCGGCCCTTCGGCGATGTGCGTGCGCTGCTCGGGCGTCAACAGGAGGTAGATCTCGTGGTCGGTTCGCGCACGCAGCAACGCGAGCTGACTTTCGGCGGCTCCCAGCGCCTGCGCCAGCGAACCCGCTTTCGTGGCGTCGTATTGGGCGGATTGGCTCATCTCCCGCAGCCCGTCGCGAGCCTTGTGCGCCGCCTTGGAGCGTTCGCGCATCTCCGGGGCAGCTGCGTGGATGATGCCGAACACCTTGTCGTCTTGATCCTCGCTCAAATGCAATCCCATCAGATACGGCGGCGGCCGATCCTCGGCGCCGAAGCCCGGACCCATGAGAGGCGGCCGTGGAGGTCCCCGCCACTCCGAACCGCACGCCCGCGAATCCCTGGCTCCATCCGGCGGTTGTGCCAGTGCACCGGCGCACAGAAGGCAGGCAACCGCGGCGGCCGCGCCCGACCGACCGATCAACACGTGAATGATGCTCATGAATACCCCACCATGAAAATGACCCGGAAAATGATAGATCGCCATGCGCCTCCGCGGGGGCTGCGGGTGGGTAAACTTCGGTAAATTAATGCCGGCCGACGCGTTCCCAGATCTTGAGCCTGACGGTTTCTTCCCCCTGGGCGCCGCTCCGGTTGGTGAAAATGAGGTGGCCGGCTTCCAACGAGACCTTCTGGGTGTAGGTCACGCCGATTTCGGCGGCAAGAAGCGACGAGGCCACATGGTGGGCGATCTCGGAAGTCGCCGCATCGAACTCCCACGTCCCGTCATAAGCGTAGTAGCTGTCAAACGCGGCAACTTTCAACGCCGCGAGATCGGCGCCGTCTTGCATGGCGATTCGCTGGCTGGGCACTTCGAATCGCGCCCGATGTGGCGCGACGATGTCCACGCTCATCCACCCGGACCGATCGTAGATCAGCAGGCCGGTCGAACCCGCCTGATAAAACGGGTCGACGGTCGATCCGTGAGGCCCCGAATAGTCGATGCGCACCAGGCGCCATGCGCCGATCAAATCCTCGCGGGTCAGGCCGTTCGGCGTGCCGCTCGAGATGACCTTGGGCGGCTCCGCTACGGCGCCGTGAAGCGCAACGATCGAGAGCGCGCATGCCCATAGCGCGCAAGACAGGAACGCTGAAACGCGCGCTTTGCGCGCCGGATGGACATCATCCATTGCGCGGCAGCACCGACTTGATGAGCCGATCGACGTCCGCCAAGACATACGGCTTCGCAATGAACAAGCGCTTCGCGCCCGTGGACACCGCGGCCGCGGGCTCGTGGCCCGAGGTCATCAGCATAGGCACCTCGGGATGATGCTCGTGCAGCCACTTGGACAAGGCAATCCCGTCGCGATCCCCCCTCAGATTGATGTCCGAGAACACGACGTCCACGCGGGTGTGACTGGCGAAAACCATGACCGCTTCGTCGACGCTCGCGGCCTCGACCACCCGATAACCCGAATCGCGCAGGTATTCGGAGGTGGGCCATCGCAATGGGAATTCATCCTCCACCACGAGCACCACGGGTCGAACATCCGCCGAGTCCTCGACCGGCGTTTCGACAGGGTCCACCATCCCACATCCTCTCAGTTTCTCGACGCGCGGCGACGCTCCAGCATGATCCTGATCCTCGCCTCGACGTCCTTGGCCTCATAGGGCTTTTTGATCGGCCCCTCCTCGCAGAGATCGCGGGATTCCTGCGCAGCACCCCCGATTCCGGAAGTCAAGATAACATCGATGTCCGAATGTGTCTGTCGGATGCGGCGCGCCAGGGAGAACCCGTCCTCGCCGCCGGCAAGCTTCACATCCGCCAGTACGATTTCGATCCGCCGGCCGCTCTCCAAAACGGCCCATGCGTCTTGCGCGGCAACCCCCTCGATGACCCGATAGCCGCAATCGCGCAGATGCTCCGCGATGACCATGCGAATCAACCCGTCGGGCTCGAGCATCACGATGGTCTTTGCTTGATGATTTTGCATCTCGCCACCCTAGAGAGACCCGCGCGGCATGCCTACCGGCGCCAAGGAGGCGACCGTGCCGGCATTTGCCTACCCGGTGCGTGTAGAATTTACAAGTCTCAAAGATCCGGGGCGTGCGAATCCTTGGTCGAAGCGGCCCCCGCGCGATCGTGGCCATGGGCCGCTTCGCGCAAGATCTTCTCCGCCTGGGTGGCACCTTCCTCGGCGAGCAGCGGGCTGTACGCCGTGACCGTGTATCGAGTTACGATGCGATCGCTGCGCAGCGCGCCGCCGTTGACCGTGTGGTGATCCTCGGTCACGATCGCGATCCCGCAATGCCGGACTTCGAAGTCGAGTTCCTCGGTCGTCCTGTGCAGAGCAATGTTCTCGCGTTCACTCGTCGCGCGCAGCGACCCGAGGCCGCCGAGTACATCTCGGCGTCCGCAGCTGTCGCCGACCGCCACGGTGCCGCCCGCCTGGTACAACCAGGTCGCTGATTGCGGCAAACCGCCGCCGCCCACGACGCCGCCGTACTTCTCGACGAGCCCGTCCTCGAGCGCGCTCTCGTGGACCGCGTTGGCGATCGAGTAGCCCACCGTGTGCACAATGGCCATGACGCGCTCGTGCCCGGGGACCGGCGTGAACATCACCTCGAACGATTCGCCGTTGGTCTCATAATTTCCATCCCCTGCGGCCGACCCGACGCTCGACGCGGCCATCACATTGACGAAGCGGCCGTTCGCAACCGGCTGCGTCTTGCCGGTCTCGTCCCGATAGCTCAGGTTTTCGCTCCATTCGTTGTGGTCGCGCAGATTCTTGGACCTCAGCACCGTTCTCACTTCGTCGGCAGACATGCCGAGCCTCACCCCCGATATATCGACCATGCCTGATGAGAAGCGGCTGACGACGGGTGGCGGCGCCGGAACGGCCGGCGCCGCGGGCGCGGCGGTTGGGGGCGCAGGCGATGGCTGCACCGGCGACGGGGACGGAGGCATCGCCGCGGCCGTCGTCGGAGGGGGCGCCGAATGCGTGGGCACCGTGTAACCGGCAGTGACCAGCATTCCTTGCTGTTCGGCCTTATCGCAGCGATAGAGGGAGACCGCGCTGCTCTTGATGCCCGTCATCCCGTCGGGGCGGGAAATCGGCTCCCCCACCACGCCGTTGGGCTCGCGCCGGTGGCTCTTCGGATCCATCAGACAGTAGTACCGATGAATATTGGGCGGCGATCCCACCTCGAAATGCCCTCGGATGATTTCTTGATCACCTTCCCGGAGTGATTGCTTGATGGAGGAAAAAAGGCCGTCCTGGGGGAGAGTTTTGGGCTCGTCGGCGTCCGCACCCGCCGGGGCGTTCGCCACCGCAGTGCCCTGCGGCGCGGGAGCATCCGCTCGCGACTCCCACGTGGCGCCCACCAGCAGCAGCGTCCCCGCCACCCACGCCTGTGCGGCGCCGCATCGAACTCGTCGCGATGTTTCCAAGGTTCTCCCCCTCAAGCGCGGTTTGATGAATTATTGGACCCGGATTCTAGAGGTTGGCGGCATATACCGCACTAGCGCCCTGCGGTCCCCCGCTTTCCTCATGCCTGTTGGGCATGGCGACATGCCGACTCGATAGTTCATCTCGCTGAGGGGGAGCACTAGGCTCAATTGTGGGCATCCGGGAGAACGGTCATGGATCCTGACTTGGGAAAGCGCGTCTACCGCGAATATTGCTGGTTCGCCGCCCTCCTCGTGGCCGTCCTGATTGCCGCGGCGTGTTTCGGGACGGGTCCGCACCCGCAAACGGCAACCGCTTCGACCGAGCCGGGTGCCGCGCGCCAGTGAACGGGGCGATGGATTAGAGCCGGTCCAGTTCCTCTCGTCCCAGCATCCGTTCGATGCGACCCTGGCGCATCACGCCCGCGCGGTCGCACATATGGGCGATCACGCCCATATCGTGACTCACCAGAATCAGCGTCATGGGACGGGCGGATTTCACCGCGACCAGAAGGTTGAGAATCTCCGCCTGGATGGACGGATCGAGAGCCGAGGTCGGCTCGTCGAGCAGCAGCAGCCGCGGCGAGGAAAGCAGCGCCCGAGCAATGGCGACCCGTTGGCGCTGCCCCCCTTGAAAGCTCATGCGGATATCGCGGCGCAATATCCGACTCGAGGCCCACTTCCGCCAGGCTCCTGATCATTCGCTCGCGCGGGCGCTCTGCGCCCAGCAGACGCAGCGGTTCGAGCAGCACCCGAGCGACCGTGTGGCGGGGATGAAGCGAGGCAAACGGATCCTAGAACACCATTTGTATCTCCCGGCGCAGCGTTCCCTCAAAGCGCCGATGAGGCGCCGGCCGATGGTTCAAGAGTTCCACGCTGCCTCGCCAGTCGAGATTCACGCCGGCGAGCACGCGCAGAAGCGTCGACTTGCCGCAGCCGGAAGGCCCGATGAGGCCGAAGATCTCTCCCGCGGCGATCTTAAGACTCAGCGAGTCGATGACGGGGCGAGCACCGGCGATCATGCGAACGCTCAATGATTCGATGGCGACGGCGGTCATTCGCCCATCCCGCGGCGATCAAACACCGGCAGCGGCGAGCCATGCGTGCGGCCGCTCGGCTCACACGACCACAGCGCTCGCGTGTATGGGTGCGTTGATTCGGACAACTGCGCCGCAGAGCCCGCATCCACGATGCGTCCGCGGTACATTACCAGCGCACGGTCGCAGTAGCGCGCCACCTGCCGCAGATCGTGGCTGATCAGCAGCATCCCCATGGCGTCATCGAGCGCGCGTTCGCACATCAGATCGAGCACCTTGGTGCGCAGATCCGCATCCAAGGCCGAGGTGGGCTCGTCGGCTATCAAGAGCCTGGGGCCGTTGATCAGCATCATCGCCAGCATGGCGCGCTGACCAATGCCACCAGACAGCTGATGGGGGTAGGCGCGCAGCACCGCCGAGTCGGCGAGGCCGACCGCCGTCAAGATCCGGCGCACCTTGAGTTCGTGATCCGCCCCCGCATCGTGCAGCACCAGCATCTCCTCGATCTGGCGACCGATGGTCAACACGGGGTTGAGCGCATAGCGGGCATCCTGCATGACCAGCGCCATCTTCGACCCCCGGAGCCGATCCCATTGCCGATCGCTGAGGGTGCTCAATTCCCTGCCCTCGAATTCCAGACGCTCGGCGCGGGCTTCGAGCGGTCGGCTGAGAAGTCCCATGACCGCGCGCGCCGTCATCGATTTCCCCGACCCGGATTCACCGACCAGCGCCACCCGCTCGATGCCGATATCGAAGGAGATTGCCTCGACAATGGGTCGATGGGGCGCGGAGGCGGACCTGACGGTGAGGTCGCGCACCGAGAGCAGTGGGTGCTCAGCCATGGCGCGGATCACCGAGGTCGCGAAGGCCATCGGCCAGTGCATTGAAGGCGAGACTGAGCAGGAAAATGGCCGCACCGGGAAACGCCGCTACCCACCGCTCGGGCGCATCGCGCTTTCAATTCGCTTCGGCAGCGACATCGATGAAAGCGAGGCGCGCTCGATCGTCGAGGAGGCCGAGCGATTGTGCACGGTCAACAACACGCTGCTCGATTCCCCCGCGATCGAAATCGATGCCTTCTCCGCCTCGCGCGTCGAGCAATTTGCCGGTTAGCGCGCCCCCCGGTATCCGAGCGATGCGGCTCAATGGCTGCGAATGATCCACACCGCCGCGGCGATCACGCAAGCGGCCGACCCCCGTATCCAAGTCACGTGCTCATGGAGCACGAAGGCGCCGAGGAGGGTGCCGAATACGATCGATGTCTCGCGAACCGCGGCGACCGACGCGATCGGCGCGCGCGTCATCGCCCACAGAGCGAGCACATAGGAGGCGAGCGAGAACGCGCCGCAAAGCATTCCGATGGGCATGCCCGCACGCACCTTCGCCCAGTCATCGCGCCGATGCGCGATCGCCGCCCACAGGAACCACGGTACGCCGATGAGCGCGAACAGCCAGAAGCCATAGGCGACGGCGTGACCGGACCGCCGGGACCCGACCCCGTCGACCATCGTGTACGCCGCGATCAACACCGCATTGAAGAGCGCGAGGCCGGTCGCGGCGGACGGCTGCCGTCTCGAGCGGCCTTCGAACACCAGGGAGATCAGAGCGCAGGACAAGAGCGCGATCCCGAGCCACACCGCGGCGGAAAGCCGCTCGCCGAGAAATGCGCTGCTCGCGGCGGCGACCAGAAGCGGCGCAGTCCCGCGCATCAATGGATACGCATGGCTCAAGTCGCCCACCCGATATGCCGTGGCGAGCACGATCCCGTAGAGGAGCTCGAGGACGGTGGAGACCGCCAGAAACGGCCAGCTGGCGGCGTCGGGCGCAGGCAGAAACGGCAGCAGCGCCGCTGCGATCAGCCCGGAGCTCGTGTACAGGATGGCCGTCGCAACATGCTTGTCCGGCCGTGCCTTCACCAGCATGTTCCAACTCGCGTGCAGCAGCGCGCCGAGCAGCACGGCTGCCAGTACCTGCACGCTCAAGGCGCGCTCCGCCCGATGTACCATAACCTGCTGCGCAGCCCGCCGGCACGAAGCCTGCGATTCTTCACGGTCAAAAACCCGCGGGGGCCGTAAAATAAGCACATGGAAAAGGATCTATTACCGTGGATATTGGGCGGTGCGCTGATCGCGACCGGCGCGATCGCCGCGGTGATCGAATTTGGTCATCACCCGAGCATCACGCGCTCCTCGCCCGCGTCCGCCGGATCGCCAGCGGCGCAAGGCGTCGTCGCTGCATCCACCGGCACGACCCCCGCCGCCATCACCGCGGCCCCGGCCGTCGCGCCCCGAGCGATGCCCGCGAGCGCTTCGACCTCCACGCCGCCCGCGACGCCCGGCGCCGCCCCAGGCGTCACGATCGCAGGCGCTGCGGCCGATGCATCCCGCGATCTGCCGGCGGGCGAAGTGTGGCAGTGCATCGTCAACGGACAGAAAGTGTTCTCCGACAAACGCTGCGGAAACGGTGCGTCGATCCGACAGATCGGCGATCTCAATGTGATGGATACACCCGCCGCCCAGCCGTTGCCCTACGGAGTCTATCGGTCGGGATATGCCGGCGCCCCGTATCCTTCGGCACCGTATCCCGATGATCAGGACGATACGGGCAACGCGGCCGCAGACGTGTATGCCGGGCCGGCGTTCATCGTTGCGCGGGAGCGGGCGCGCCGCGAGCATTTGAGCCGCCAGGACAATCACGTTCGCCCGCCGCCGAACCGCGGCGCCTCAGGGTCGCGCACTCCGCACTAGGCCGGGTGCACGGCGGCCAGCCTTAGTTCCAATCGTTCGAATTGTTCGATCCTCTATCCGACAGCAAGCCGGCCAACAGCCCTCCGACGATGGCGCCGCCCACCTGCAACGCGACGTCGCGTCCCGCGCCGCCGGAACCTTCTCCGCCCTCGGCGTCCTGATCTTGTTCGATGCGCGATACCACCCAGTCGAATTTGCCGCTGGTGACCGCCGCGCGACAGTACCGACACTCGCCGATTTGATTGAGCGCGATGGGCGCTCCGCAGCCCGGGCAGGTGTTCTCCAAGGTGCC
>Ga0182030_10025561_pt1 | contig 10748 bp, 7 predicted proteins | sample 812S3MmetaG_FD_121299 | JGI IMG/M metagenome (GOLD analysis project Ga0182030, IMG submission 121299) | Permafrost microbial communities from Stordalen Mire, Sweden - 812S3M metaG (Illumina Assembly) | ecosystem: Environmental > Terrestrial > Soil > Wetlands > Permafrost | place: Sweden... | reverse complement strand
GTCGACCGGATTCAACCGGGTGAAGAGGTCGATGTGGTGTCCGAGGTGGCGGTGCCCCTACCCCTTCAGGTGATCGCTGATCTGATGGGCATGCCCGAGGAGCAGTGGCCACAGTTCTTCAAGTGGTCCGAGGCGGTCATACCCGGAGCCACCGACTGGCCCGAGGCGGAGCGCCAGGCGCTCAGCGCCGAGATGGTGACGTACCTATTGGCGGCGGCGGCCGAGCGGCGGGCCCACCCCGGTGAGGGCATCATCTCCGAACTCGGCGCTGCCGAGCTCGACGGGGACCGCCTGACCGACGCCGAACTGGGCATGTTTTTGGTGCAACTGCTGGTGGCCGGAAACGAGACTACGCGGAACATGATGTCGGGCGGACTGGTGGGTTTCGCCGGCCAGCCGGGCCAATGGTCCGCGCTGCGGTCGCGGCACTCGGCCCGGGCGCCCAGGGCGCTGGCCACCGCGGTGGAGGAGATGCTCCGGTGGACCACCCCGGTGGTGTCGTTCATGCGCACCACCACCCGACCCACCGAGCTGGGCGGCCAGCAGCTGGGAGCGGGCGAGCCGGTGCTCATGCTCTACGCCTCGGCCAACCGCGACGAGTCGGTCTTCGGCCCCACCGCCGACCACTTCGACGCCGCCCGTGACCCCAACCCCCATGTGGCCTTCGGATTCGGGCCCCACTTCTGCATCGGGGCGGTCCTGGCCCGACTGGAGGGTCGCATCCTTCTCGAGGAGTTGCTGACCCGGTTCGACTCGGTCGAGCTGGCCGGCCCGGTGGTGCGGACGGCCTCGCCGGTCATCGCCGGTGTGCGATCGGCCCCGATGGTATTCGGCTAGCGGCGCTCCGCTGTTTCGCGGGGCGTTCGTTGGGGTTCGCCTAGAAGTCCCCGGTATGCCACTTGACGTCCGCCAGGCGGACATGGATTCCCCGGTCCTCGGGTCAAGCATTCCGGGCGCCCGTACTCCGTACCTGGACGTGAAGGCCGGATGTGACCAGTGTCATCGGGTGCCGTCGAGGCACATTCCCAGGGCAGGGGAAACCGGCGGTCAGTGAGCTGCTCGTCGTGCTGAGCCATGTATAGCGCACCGGTTTCGGGCCCTGCCTTGACCCTCACTCGCCGTGGTCGGATCGACCACGGTCGAGGGCCACGGGCCCGGAATCAGCCCTTCCGGTTAACCGTCCACCGATTGTCGTTTTCGGGCGTCGGCTGGCCGCCGAACGTGGCGGTGCTCCCGGAAGCGCCCTACGGCTCGCGGGGCTGCCCGAACGGCGGCCGGTCCAGCTGCTCCCGGATCGGGATGAACGGGGGTTGCACCGTATGACGACGCTGCCAGTTGGCTCCGTCCACGACTAGCGAGTGACCGCTGATATAGGTGGCATAGGGGGAACAGAGGTAGGTGGCGGCCCAGGCCAGTTCGCGGGGGAACCCCACCCTGCCGGCTGGAACCCGCGAGTCCTGACCCTCGTACTTTCCGGGTACCGCGGCGATGTCCGCCGTCTCGTCCTCGTGGGGCATCAACCCGGGTACCAGTCCGTTGACCCTGATGCCGTAGGGCGCCCACTCGACCGCCAACGTCTCGGTCAGGTTCTTGACCCCGGCCTTGGCCGCGGCCGAATGGGCGAAGCCAGGCCCCCCGGTCCAGGCGTAGGACGCTCCGACATTGACGATCGAACCGTCCCGACCCTCGGGGATGAGCCGCCGGGCCAGGTCCCGACAGCAGTAGAAGGTTCCGTTGAGGACGATGTCGACCACGGTGCGCCAGGCGTTGGGGCTCATGTCCTCGGCCGGCACCGGAAAGTTGCCGGCGGCATTGTTGACCAGCACGTCGATCGGGCCCAAATCCTGGCCGACCTGGTCGAAGGCCGCGGCTATTGACTCAGGGTCCCGGATGTCGCACCGGGCGGCTGTGGCCCGCCCTCCGGCGCCCTCCACCGCGGCGACCCCGGCAGCCCGGTGTTCCTCGTCGCGGCTGAGGATGCCCACTGACGCGCCCAGACGGGCGAACTCGGTGGCAATGGCCTTGCCCAGGCCGGTGCCCCCACCGGTGACGATGACCACCCGGCCGTCGTAGGTGCCTGGGGCGAGGGCCGATGCGCCAACTGGCGGAGGTGGTCGCAGTCCGGGGGGAGTCATGGGGCCGAAGCCTAGGCCCGGCGTCGAGCCTGGGCTACGTGCGGGGTGGGGAAATCACCAGAGCCAGGGTCTCCTTGGCCAAGTCGGCCGGCTTGAAGGAGTCGACTGCCTCGACGGTCACGTCGAAGGTGCCCGAGACCGTCGACGTACCGGTAATTGATCCTCCGCTAGCCAACGTCAAACCCGTGGGCAGGCTGCCGTGGATCAGTGACCAGTGATACGGGGGCGCACCCCCTGTGGCCTTGAGCATCGCGGAGTACGGCTTGCCCTTGGTGCCCTTGGGCACGCCGGTGGTCTTGATGGTCACGCGAGTCGGCGTGATCTCGAGGGTCACGGTTCCCTCCCCGGTACGGGCGGTCGGGGTGGTGGAGTCGGTGACCTCGACCCCGAAGGAGAACTTGCCGTAGGCCTTGTGAGTTCCGTACACCACGCCGGTCAGGTCGTCCAACCGAAGTCCGGCCGGTAAGGAGGTGCCGGGCTGGAGCTTGAACTTGTAGCCCGGCTTGCCGCCGATGGCCATCACCGTTCCGGAGTACGCCGTGTCCGCGCTGGCGTTCGGGAGCGACGTGGTCAGGATGCTCACCGGGTAGGTGGTCGGTGTGACCTTGGCGGTGCAGGTCACACCCCCGGCCCCGTCGGCCCACGAGTCACAGCGCGGACCGGTCTCGACCACCCGGTCGGGGGCGATGGAGTGCATGATCTCCATCTGTTTCACCAGGTCGGCGTAGGGCTGGTTCTCGACATCGACCACCCCGAAATTGTCATTCTCCCCGTCGAACCGGCCACCCTGGGGTTCATCGACGTACTCGAACCATTCATCCCCGACCACCCAGGGCGAGTCCTCGTAGAGAGGGGCGATGTAGCCGGAGTAGGCCGTGGCCCGCTCCCGCTGGTTGGCGAAGACGTCGTAGACCCCCGGCACGGTGTCCGGCGTCTGGGGCGTGTGGGCGATGAAGGAGTACTCACCGACCATGATGGGCCGCTTCACGTACTGTTCGAAGTTGGAGAACGTGGCCGTCACCGGCAGGTATTGGGGCCATATCCTGTCGATGGCCTGAGCGAAACCGGGCTTCAGGTCGTAGTCGTCGATGCTGAAGACATCGACGTAAGGACGGGCGGCCTCGAGTAGTTGGGGCTGGATCTCCTGGGCCTCCGCTTTGACCCCGAGGATCAGATGGTGGGTGTCGTACATGCGGATGGCCGCGGTAGTCACCGAAAAGTACCGGTGGGCCAGGGCGTACACGAACCCGTTGGGATTGCCCACGTACTTTTGGGCCACCGCCAATCCGGGTGATCCGGCCGGCAGGGCCAGGTACTGGGCCAGCATGGTCTGGGTGTCGGATCCGTCCGGGCCCCAGTCGAGTTCGCTGTCGGTGTAGTAGCCGATCAGGTTGGGGTCGTCGGCCAGCGGGGCCACCTGGGTGGCTGCCACCTCGTCGGCGTTGGTGACGAACGACGAGGCGAACCAGTCGTCGCCGCTGGCCATTCCCAGCTGCACGCTGTACGGCATCTTGGAGGCGAAGATGGTGGCGTCGGTAAATGGCCCGAGGCTGTTGAACCCATAGGACCGCAGCTGCTTGACGGTGGCGTTGGCCCAGTCCGCGGTGGTGGGGTACTCAGCGGCGATGGTCTCACAGTAGGGGCACCACCCGGTGGTCTCGTCGGTATCGGGGTCCGGGGAGACGTGGTCGATCCCCGAGGAGTAGAACGGCTGTCCGGTGGGCGTCACGAACCACGAACGTCCGTCTGTGGTGCCGATGTGGAAGTAGCCGGTGGCCGTGAAGGTCGGTGGCGGGTTGGTGGTGGCCTTGCTGCTCGAGCCCACCTGGGCCCGGGCCTGGGCCTCAGCCTGGGTCAAGGGGACCAGGACCGCCGCCGCCACCACCACCAGCCCGATGAGGGTGCGTGCGCCCTTCCGGCCCATTCTGGCCCGCCGGACTCCGTTGGTGGTGATGCGTTTCAATCCCATGCTCTAGACCCCCCCTGGACATCCCGGCACTCCCACTCGGCAACCCGCTGCTGCTGATCCTAATGGGGTCGGAGCGGCACCTGTAAGGAACAAGGACCAGAGCTCAACCGTCGAAAAATGGCCCAGGCATCCGAGCGGTAAGGGTGAACGCGTGCGGCCCCGTGGTCACTTCCGTCAGTTCGGTGAAGCGACCGAACGACGGATTGGAGAAGGTGATCGTGGCCGGATAGCGGGTCACGGTTCCGGCCGCGCAATCAGGGTTGCAGTCGTCGTATCCCCATAATCCGTACCCGACAGCACTCTCGTTCGTCCACGACGACCAGGTCATGTTGCCGACGATGTTCCCCGAGTCGCCGGAGATTTGGACCACATTCGGCTCGATCCCGGTCCAGGACGAGTTCGACAAGGTCACGACCGGCGACGTGGGCTCTGGGAGCAGCCAGTAGCCGCCACCGTCGGGTTGGGCGGCGATGGAGCCGACGGGATACTGCAGTGGCGGAGATGAGTTCACCAGCGAACCGTGGAAGACCGCGTGGCCAAAGGCGAAGACACCACCGTCGGCAGCCGCCAGCCAGTATCCGTCACCCGCCGGGGCGCCGGCCATGCCCACGATCGGGGCATTGATGGGCTGGCCTCCCAGAGACCCTGCGAACGGGGCCTGGCCAAAGGCAAAGACCCCGCCGTCAGCCGCCACCATCCAGTACCCGGACGACGCAGCCGCCATCCCGACGATCGGTGCATTGAGCGGCTTGCCACCCATGGAGCCGTCGAAGGCGGCACTCCCGAAGGAGAAGACGCCACCATCGGATGCCACCAACCAGTAGCCCTTCCCATCGGGGGCAGCGGTGATACCGACGATGGGCTTGTTCAGGGGTGTCCCTCCCATCGAGCCGTAGAAAGCTGCGTCACCGAAGGCGAAGACGCCACCATCAGATGCCACCAACCAGTAGCCCTTCCCATCGGGGGTCACCGCCATGCCGACGACGGGTTGGTTGAGGGGAAGTGAGCCGGTCGAGCCGTAGAAGACAGCATTGCCGAAGGCGAACACCCCGCCATCGGAGGAGACGAGCCACAGGCCCTGCCCGTCGGGAGTACTGGCCATCCCGACCACCGGAAAGTCGTACGTGACAGTGCGGGTCCCGAGGTTCGGTGCAGAGCCAAGGGCGACGGGCTGGTACAAGGATGAAGGGTTGTCGTACCCGGCGGCCCCAGCGTTGTGGACGGGAGCCACGACGGTGAGTGCGGCAAGGAGAATCGCCGCTCCGACCCATGGCCAGGCATTCATCCTTCGAATCACCAGCATGTTCCTCACAGCTGCTCCTCGAATTGATGTGCCTCTTTGATCAGGAGAGGATCGGGTGTCCGACAGGAAGCTCAAGGATCATGTGGCGCCTGTCCCCTGGTTGTTGTCGCAGGTTCCCCCGTCGGAGTTGGAGTTGGTCCCGTCCGGGCACGTGGTGTTGGACCACACCACGTCGGTCAAAATGGCCTTGTCTTGATGGTTGTCGAAGTACAACTCGGAACCCGTCATGTCGGCATCCGTGAGATTCGCACCGGTCAGGTTGGTATCGAGTAACAGGGCGTCGACCCTGGCTCCGGTCAGGTTGGCATCGGTGAGGTTAGCGGCGCCCAAGTTGCTGATCACATTGGCGTCCCGGAGATCTGCATGCGAGAGGTCGGCAAGGCCCAGTTGCGCGGAGAGGAGATCGGCACCTTTGAGGTCGGCCCCCTTGAGGTCGGCATAGCCCATCTCGGAATCGCTGAGATTCAGCCCGGCGAGATCACGTCCCGCCAGGTTGCAGTGCTCCAGGTTGGCGTAGGGGCCCAGGTACCGGCAGTCTGTTTCGTTGGATGACAAGGCCTTGGCCGTTGCCCCCTTTCCCTTACCGACGGCATTGATGGCCCAGACATGGAAGGCCACCGGCACTTGGGTTTTCTTGGTGATCCCGAGGACGCAACTGGTCGGACCGGTAACGATGGAGCAGGTGCCGACATAGCCGGTGATCGGTGATCCGCCGTTCCAGACAGGTGGAGACCACGAGGCCACGATGGCGTCGCCCTCGGCAACCAGCCGGAGCGAGGTCGGCGGGCCCGGCTTGCGAAGTATCGTGGCGCCGCTTGCTGAGCCGGTGGTTGCCGTGTTGAGGCCGATGGACAGGAGAAGCACCACCAGGATGGCGCCGAGCACAACCCGAGCGGGCGGGCGGGCGAGTTTCGGGCCTGGGGCCATGGCGCCTCCCTGGGTCGGCTCAACTGCCCAAGCATTCTCCCACATGCCATCTCGACGTGCTCGTGACAACCGAGGCCCACTGAGGCCTACCGAGGCGCAGACGGTGGTCGGGGCGGATGCTGCGTCGGGATGCTCCTGACCCGGATTCAGCCGGAGAGCGCCATCAGCACCTGCCTCTGGCACCCCACTAGGCCGACCTGGTCGACCTCTCCGGCACCATGAGCGTCATCGACGCCTCCACCCACAACGCGGTGAACGGCGCTCATTCGGCCGGACGGGCAAGGGACGTCGGGTAGCCTCGGCCTCCGTGGACTTCGACTTGTCGCCCGAGCTCTCCGATCTCCAACAGAGCGTCCGACGCCTGGCCCAGGACAAGATCAAGCCGCGCGCCCGGGAGATCGACTCCACCGGCGAGTACCCGGCGGACATCTTCGAGGCCTTCCGGAGCGCCGATCTGCTCGGGCTGTGCCTGCCAACCGATCTGGGCGGGTCCGGTGCAGGGATCCTCGGGCTCACCGTGGCCATCGAGGAAGTAGCCAAATACTCCAACACGGCTGCCCTCATGCTGTTGCTCACCCGCCTTCCGGTAGGCCCGGTCCTGATAGCCGGTAACGACGACCAGAAGCACCGGTACCTCCCCGGGATTGCTACCGGTGAGGTGCGGGCCGCCTTCGGGCTCTCCGAGGCCCAGGCCGGTAGCGACGTGGCCGGTATGAGGACCAGAGCCGAGCCCGACACCGGGTCGGACCATCCGGGCGGTTGGGTCCTGACCGGCACGAAGTGTTGGATGTCGGGCGTCCGCGAGGCCGACTGGTACACGGTGTTCGCCAAAACCGGTGATCCCTCGTCCCGGGCTCACGACTCCATCACCGCCTTCATCGTGGAGCGGAATTGGGAGGGCGTGTCGGTCGGCCGCACCGATCACAAGATGGGGGTGCGGGGCGTCGACACCGGTGAGCTGATTCTCGACGGGGTCCACGTGCCCGCCGAAAACGTGATCGGTGAGGTCGGTGGGTTCCGGCTGGCCATGCTGGGTCTCAACGCCATGCGCCCCATCGTGGCCGCTCGCGGGATCGGCTTGGCCGAAGGGGCCCTCATGTACGCCACCGAGTACGTGAAGCAGCGGGAGGCGTTCGGGGGGACCATCGCCGACTTCCAGGGGATCCAGTGGGAGATCGCCAAGACGGCGGTCGACATCGAGGCGGCCCGACTGCTCACCTACCGGTCGGCGTGGCTGGCCGACCAGGGAAAGTTCACCAAGGAGTACGTGCCGTTCCTGTCCATGGCCAAGTACTTCGCCACCGAGCTGGCCGTGCGGGCGTCGGGCCTGGCCGTGCAGCTGCTCGGCGCGGCCGGCTACATGGAGGACCACCCGACCGAGCAGTGGTATCGCGACGCCCGTCAGCTCACCATCGTGGAGGGCACCTCCCAGGTGCAGTTGGGATTGATCGCCCGTGGCGTCCTGGGTCACGATCTGTGGTGGGACTGAAGCGATGACCGCTGCAGCCAGTGATCCCGAATCTCGGGGCATCACCTTCGACTCGCTCGGAGGTTGGCCCGGCGTCCTGACCGAGCTCCTGGCCGGCAAGTCCCTGACGGCCGAGGGCGCCGAAGTGGTGCTGGGCCAGGTGCTCTCGGGCGAATCCGCCCCGTCGCAGATCGCCGCCCTGGCCGTGGCCCTGCGGGCCAAGGGAGAGTCCGTCGCCGAAATGACCGGCTTCGTCAGAGCCATGATCGCCCACGCCGTACCCCTCGTGCTCCCGGTCGGAGTCGAGGTCGTCGACACCTGCGGCACCGGAGGCGACCGGCTGCGCAGCATCAACGTGTCGACCATCGCCGCTCTGGTGGTGGCGGCATCGGGGGCCAAGGTGTGCAAGCACGGAGGCCGGGCGTCTTCGTCGGCCGTCGGGGCCGCCGATGTACTCGAGGCCCTCGGGGTGGTGGTCGATCTCGGACCGACCGGGGTGGCCCGGTGCATCGAGGAGGTGGGCATGGGCTTCTGCTACGCCCCCCGCTTCCATCCCGCCATGCGGTTCGCCGGTCCGGTCCGCAGGGAGCTCGGTATCCCGACGGTGTTCAACTACCTCGGTCCCCTGGCCAACCCCGGCGGGGCCCGCTACCAGGTGGTCGGGGTGAGCAATCCGGCGATGGCCGAAAAGATGCTCGGTGTGCTGGCGGCCAACGGAACCCGTCGGGCCATGATCGTCTACGGAGATGACGGCCTGGACGAGCTGAGCACTACCGGACCGTCGACGGTGCACGAGCTGGTGGTCTCGGACGACGGCCGCTACGAGACCTCGAAGTACCGGGTGGACCCGGCCGAGTTGGGATTGGCTCCTGCCACCATCGAGGATCTGCGGGGTGGGGATGCCGCCTACAACGCCGAGGCCATCCGCCAGGTGATCGGCGGCGAGCCGTCCCCGCACCGCGACATCGCCGTGCTCAATGCCGCCGCCTCCCTGATGGTGATCGGCCTGGTCCCGGACCTGGCCACCGGGGTGTCCGCAGCCTGTGAGGTCATCGACAATGGCCGGGCCCAGACCGTGCTGGGGGAGCTGGCGCGGGTGTCGCAGCTGGCCTCTGCCGACGAACCTGGCGACTGACCGTTCAACCTGAGTGAAGGGCCACCGCCGTGTTCAGGCCGCAGAGCCGGCGCTGATCGGTCGATCTGCCCGAACCACAGCGCGGCACAGCTCAGGCAGCGTCGGTACTCGTTCCGCCGGCATGGAGAGTCCCTCCTCGGCGCCGACTTCGATGATCCGGACCCACCCGGCGTGGGCCCGGAGCCACTGGGCCACGATCCGTCGTTCGTCGTCCTGGCCGACACTGTCGTGGTCTGCGCTACTGGTATCAACGCCCGGTACCGCCCAGCTGTCTACCAGCACCCCGGCCTCGAGCACCACGGTCCCCTCGCCGACGATCTCCAACGTCAAGCGCCCGGCTCGGCGCAACGATTCGATGCCGCGCTGTCGCTCCACCAGATGGTGCAGCCGCTCGGCCTCGTCGCGGACCGATGCCGCTTCTTCGTACCGCTGTTCTGTGGCCAGCTGGGCGACCTGTTGCGCCATCGGCATCAGCAGCTCCTGGGGGCTCCCGCTCAACTGCTCAGCTGTCCAGGCCGGTCGCCGGCCTCGCTGCCGGGTCCCGGGTTGTCGAGGGGCGGCCCGCTTGCGAACCTTGCCCTGTTGGTTGAACGAGGGCGACCAGGCCCGGATGAGTCGGCCTTCGAGTACCGCCGCCGAGAGAGGCCCCGCACACACCCGGTGATGGATGGTGTGGAGTTGGCGGAGCAGTCGACCGATCTTGTGCCGCCCGTCCCCCGTAAAGTACGACCGGACCCGCGCCTGGAGGTCGGTGGCCTTCCCCACGTACAACACGGTCCCGGCGGCGTCGGCGAACCAGTAGACCCCGGTGCGATGGGGGAGTCGGGTGGTGAGCCGGAGCTTGGCCGCCTGGGGGTGACCCACAAGTTTCGGGAGCTCCAGGAGCTCTTCGAGTCCGAGTATCCCGAACGAGCCGGCTCGCTCGAGCAGGGTGTGGAGCAGGTCTCCGGTAGCCAGGACATCGGTCAGAGCCCGGTGGGACGGTTGGTGGGGGAGCGAAAGGATCTGTGCCAACGTGCCCAGCTTGCAGTTGGGCACCATGTCGCGGACCAACCGGCGCGACAGGGCCAGGGTGTCCACGGTGGCATTGGTCAGGCGCTCTCGTCCGGTGGAGACCAGGGCGTGGTCGAGGAACGAGAGGTCGAAGCGGAGGTTGTGGCCGACCAGCACCGCCCCGCCCACGAACTCCAGGAAGGACGGGAGCATCTCGCCGACCCGAGGGGCGTCGGAAACCATGGCATTGCTGATGCCGGTGAGAGCGGTGATGAGCGGCGGGATGCGCTCGTCCGGACGGACCAGGGTCTGGAAGGTCCCGATCATTTCTCCGCCCCGGTAGCGGGCCGCCGCCACTTCGGTGAGGGAGCAACCAGTGGGGGAGCCGCCCGTCGTTTCGACATCCACCACCACGAAGGTCACCTGGTGAAGCGGTGTGCCTAAGTCATCGAAGGACCGTTGCCGCACTGACTCCATGCCGGAACGATAGCGAACAGATGTTCGATACCGGTCGATGTGCCCCTTTCACCCCGGCTGAGTACCGTAGGGGCGGTGACCACCGAATCACCGTCCACGTCAGCCCCGTCCTCCACTGCCACCGCCTCCCCGGGGTCCGAGGTCGGGACCGGTGCCGATCGGGCCGGTGTGACCCGGTACCGCTGCACGGCCTGTGGCAATCTCACCCGGTTCAACGTGGTGACCAGCCGGAGGACCAAGGCGTTCCACCACTTCTCGGTGGGGGGCGATCTCCTCGTCGAGGACGTGGAGGTCCTCGACGAGTCGGTGGAGGAGGTGACCTGTCGGTGGTGTGGCAATGG
>Ga0182030_10025560_pt1 | contig 10748 bp, 8 predicted proteins | sample 812S3MmetaG_FD_121299 | JGI IMG/M metagenome (GOLD analysis project Ga0182030, IMG submission 121299) | Permafrost microbial communities from Stordalen Mire, Sweden - 812S3M metaG (Illumina Assembly) | ecosystem: Environmental > Terrestrial > Soil > Wetlands > Permafrost | place: Sweden... | reverse complement strand
TTAGAATTTTGAAAGAAGACAATTAAATAAGATTTAATCTAAAATTATTTATAAAATGAAGTAAATGATTTATATTTTGATAAATCATTTATATCTCAGAGAAGATATTATTTTATAACTAAAATTTTATAATAATTTTTGAATAAATCAAAAAGAATATTATTTTATTAAATGATTTATTAAATGATTTATTAAATATAAATGATTTAATATAAATTATATTAATTTTAAAGAAAATAATTCATATTTGATTTAATGAATTTCGCAAAATTTAAATTTACCATTAAAGATATTAAATGATTTAATAATTATAAATGATTTATTAATAAATATGAAAATAATACAAATCCTCAAAAATATTTTTGAATTTAATTAAATTAATATAAATAATTTCAAAATAATTAAATGAATATTTTTGATTTAATAACATTCTATTATTTTTTATGAATTTCGTCAATTTGGAATATTTCTAAATAATTTTATATAAAACAATTAAATCATTTATGATTTAATATTTTGATATTAATTTATTTATTTTTGAACTATTTTCTTAAAACCATTCACTTTTATATCAAAAACTTAATTTTAATAAAACTCGATTTTCCATAAATCCAATTTTTAAAAATGTACTTTTTCAATAGAAGCTAAAATTTTAATTACTGCTTCTGTAATAAAACTTAAATTTTTGATGAATATTTTTTCACAAAATCTAAAATCTCAATTAGTGCTTTTTCAATAAAACCTAAATTTTTAATTAGTCTTTTTTTGTTAAAACCAAAAATTTTAATTAATATTTTTATAATAAATCCAAAATAACGATTTATGTTTTTTATTAAAACCTAAAATTTAAATGATTGTTTTCGTACTGAATTCGATTTTTTCAAAAAAAACTTATTTGCTTTATTTATTATGCTTTTATTATAAAAACTAAAATTTCGAATGTCACTTTTTTAATAAATCCAAATTTTTAAAACAGATTTCATATTAAAATCTTTTTTTTAACATAAAAATTTTTGAAAAATATAATTCACTTTCTTATTACTTTCATAGTAAAACTAGTTTTAGAAATTGTTATTTCTGGATGATTTCAAACTAAAATCTATTAAATTTTTGAGATAATTTTGAAATAATTTTTTATAATTATTTTGAAATAATTTTGAAAAGATATGTTTCTTTGCAATTATGAAATTAAGGAATATTTACCTATAAAAAAATATTTAATAGTTTTATAAAAATTGCTAAAAATGTTAACATTTTTTAAATCTTGGATTTATTCCAGAGTTTAAGATATATATCGATTTTATTAGATATTTTTTAAAATTTTTACAATTTGAAAATTATTTTTGAAAATAGAGTTTACAAAAATATTAAAAAGAGATTTTATTAAAATTATTTTGTCAAAACTATTTTTTAAAAATCTTAATTAAAAAAATAATTTTTATATCAAAATTTTATTTTCAGAAAGAATTGTAAGAATTTTGTTTAAAAATATTATAATATTAAATTTTGAGTAAGAGTTCCATAAAATATTTATTTTGGATATAAATTAAAAAAATATTGTTATGTTATCAAAATTATGGATAAAATCCCAGAAAATGAAATTATTTTATATTTTTTATTATTTTATTTAATAAAGCTATTTTTTGTTTAAAACTAATTTTTAATAAGTGCTTTTTTATTAAAACCTAAAATTTTAAATGATATTTTTATATAAAAACCATTTTTTAAAATAGTGCTTCCAATTTAAATTTAGTTTTTCGAAATATTACTTTCATGATAAAACCATTTTTTCATGGTTGTTTTTTTTGCTAAAATATAAATTTGAAGAAAGTACTTTCTCAATGAAATATAATTTTGTTATAATTGCTTTTTGAATAAAATCCAAAATTTTGAGAAATGAATTTATAAAATTCAAGAACTTTCAACAAAAACATGAAAATTAAATAGTAAAATCCATATAAATATAGTTGTTTTAATTCAAAATATCCATATTTTATTATAAATTTTCTTCTTTATTTCATGTTTTAGTTAAAATTATTATAAAATATGAAATTTCATTGAGATTTTATATTATTCTTTGAATAAATGTAACAAATATTTTGGGCGGGAAATGAAATTTCATTTAAATTTAGCTGTTGAATTATCGCGGATATCCGCTATAATTTTAGATAAAATAGTGCTATCTTCGTAAAAAATTGAATTTGATCTAAAAGTATTTATATATAAAATAGTAAAAAAAATAATTGATGATTAAAATTTATAACGTAAAGCATTATCTGGAATATTAGTTAATAAGATCTTTGGAAAAAATTATTTAAATGTATTTTGATTAATTAAATGATTTATAAATTTAAATAATTATTAAAAATAATTATTAAAAATAAATATCAATTTTATAAACAATTTTCAAATTATGATTTAAAAATATCATATTTAAATATAAATCATTTAAAATATGTTTAAATGATTTATAGATGAATTATTTTGTAAAATAAATAATCAAATAAATATATTATCGATAAAAAATAATTTGTAAATACTTTAAAATTATAAATGATTTATGAATTTAATTTTTATATAAATGATTTTATTCATAAATAAAAAGTTTAATATTATATTTTTTTTGATATTATTAAGAATTCTTCTTCTTCATCTTCTTCATCTTCGATAAATGATTTCGAAGATGTACTTTTCTTATCTTCATTAGATTCAGTAAATAATATTTCTTCTTTCATATTTATATGTGTTTTGTTTGACGATGATGCTGTTGATGATATTGATGATGATTTTGATGATTGAATGTTTTTGAATGAATTTACATATTTTTCATATTCTTCAATTGTTAATTGATCTATTTGTTCTGATTCTAGATGAGATAAATTTGGTGGAAGAGGAAGTTTTGTATTAAATTGTTTTGGTTCAATTTTTTCTGGTTCTAGTGTTCTTCCTGTTGCTTTTTCATAACAAGTTACAAAAGATGGTATTAATGTTGATAATTTGTTATATTTAAAATAAGCTATTATTTCTTCTGGTTTCCAATGAAATTCTTTTGGTATTTTTATATAATCAAATAATTTTGGATATTTTGCATAACTATAAAATTCTCTTCTTGGTGTATAAGGATCAAATTCTTCAGGAACTTGAAATGGATTTTTTCTTTTCTTTGTATGATTTTCTTTTAATTTATTTTCAATTATATTTTCGATTGTATTATGTTCTTTAATTTGTTCTATAGATGTTTGAAATGCAAATCCACGAAGTTTTACGCCATTATTAAAATCATTTCCACATAATATACAAATTTCAATCATTTTATCTAAATCAATTTCTAATCCTTTCATAATTTCTTGACAATCATAAATTCTCATACAAGATTCTTTTTTTTCAGATCCCCAATTTCGAATAACTCTTTTTGCACCAAATGGAAAAGAATCAGAATCTTCAGTAACAACTGCATATCCTAAATCTAATCTATTCATCATGGAGCATAATGCTTCACCTTCTCCATGTCCTCTTAAAACCCAACAACCCATTCTTTCCAACAAAAAGTAAACCATACCAACATCATCATCAGATACAGTAACTTTTGAATCTATTTTTTTACTTAATGATTCTTCCATTGTCATTAATGATTCTATATTTTCTTCACTTATTTCCAATCCAGAATCTAAAACTTCTTGTGCAGTAAATTCAATCGGTAAATCTAAATCTTTTTTTTTCTTTTTAAGCCATTCTTGGGCATCTTTAATATCTTCTTCTGTCTTTAATCTTTGTTCTTTTCTTTTTAAATTTACAAATAATTTAGATTTTGGTGGTAATCCATCCATAATAAAAATTGGGATTATATTATTTTTTAAACATTCTTCAACAATTGAAATAAATATTCTCAAATATGATGCAACACCTTTGTTACCGAATTTTACACGATAAATTAATCCTTTTGTATCAAACAAAAGAGTTTTATCTTTAAAATCTTCAATTCTACATTTTTTATATGCTTTTTCATCCAAATTTTCATGAACATAAGACCATAATTTTGTAATTCCCATTATAATTCTTTAAAATTAAAATTATAATAATTATTTTTTATTAAAAAAAAAATAAGACTAAATTGGATTTAAAAAATTTATTTATATATTCTAAAAAAACAATATTTTATTTAAAAAAATAAATAAAATAATATTAATTTGATTGAAAAAAATGCTTACCTAAATTTTAAATAAAATAATCTCAAATAAATTTCTTAATGATTGAATTTCTTTTACATTGGAGGACACCAATTAATTGCATCTGATGAATCTGAAAAAAAATGAATACCATAAAATTGTTGAGATGGTTGAGTATCATCACCATAATTTTGATAAGACCAATTTTGCGCATTATATGTAAAAGTTTCATTTGCCCATGGATGAGCAGAACTAACAGCTAATCCTGGAAATGGTTCAACGCTTGGCATATTATTTCTTTGTTGAACTCTTGCTATTTTCACAATACTTTCAACATAACATTGATTTGTTCTTTTTTGTGGGGCACACCATTCAAAAATTTCACTTCTAATTTCAGCAGTTGAAGGAATACGTAAAGTTGCTAAACATTCAGAAATAGTTCCATCTGAATTATTTGAATAAACTTTTTTATATCCATATGTATAATTTGTTGGTGGAGAGTTTAATGTAATTGGTCTAATAGCAGCAGTATATGGAATAGCTGTTGTAGGTGTTGAAATTAATGTAACAACAACATCATTAAAATCATTATCACAAGAAGGATTTTGACGATCCATATCTTCAACAGATGCATAAATAATATTTGGATTAACACTAGATTGTATTGAAACAAAATGAGGTTGTAAAGATGTAACAGTTTCAGGATTCCATGCAGAAATACTAAAAAACTTTTCACCTCCACTAGATACGCAAGTTCCATTCCATCCATTGGAAACAAACATTAATCCAATACTTTGACCAGAAGTAAAATCATATGAATTGGGTGTAGCATACCAATATGTATTTGTTGGATCTTTTTGTGTTGTCCATGATGAAGGTAAAGCAACTGTATCTCCAGAAGCTAATGCATTATTATTAAATGATGCATCAGGAAAAACAATCATCAAATCACCAAGATCATATGGACTTGTTGGTGGATTCGCAGTATCATAAATAAAATATCCAAATGAATTCAAATAACCAGCACCTTCATATAAAAATGTCATATTAACATTACAATCTTGAATTAAATCATATGTAATATTGGCTTTAATCCATTCAGGATGATATAATGTTAAATTACGTCTTTCGGGTAATAATTGTAAAAGTTCAGTTTCTAAGGGTGAAGTATTAGACATAAATATTGATGCTCCCCCACTTGGATTAACATTAACATATGGAGATTTTCCAACAGAATTTGGTTTACCTAATAAAACTAATCTAACCATCTTATTTTAAAAATTAATAAAAGAAATAAAAACTTTTTATAATTTTAAACGCGAATCTACTCTTTAATACAATAATATTTTATTAAATTCCCTAAACAAAATTTCAGCTTTAAAAAATAAAGATTTATTGATAAAAAATTACAAAAAACAATTATAAATTTTTTTTACTTTGGAGGACTAAATCCATATGCTAAATGAGAAATCTTAAAAAAATGGATACCATACAATACATTTTTAGGATCTTCATCAGATCCATAATCTTGATAAACCCAATCTTCTGATTTATATTTAAAACTAGGTTGAACCCATGAATGACCTTGATCAACATATATACCTACATTTTCTTCGATTGGATGCATATTAAACCTTTGTTGATATCTTGGTAAAATTGTTATACTTTCTACATATGCTTTATTTGTTCTATGTCTTAAACTTTGTGCATCATAAATATTTGTTCTTATTTCTGCATCTTCTGGTATTCTTAATGTCGCTATACATTCAGAAATAGTATCATCTTTATTTTTATGATAAACTTTTTTATAACCATAAATATAATTTTTTGTTGGTGGATTATTTTTTAAAGTTGGTTTTATAGCATTATCATATGGAACTAATTCATTTAAATTATAATCTTCATTTTTAAATCTAAATCCAAAAATTAAACTATTAAATGAATAAAAACTATTTACCCAATATCTTATATTATCTTCCAAACAAATATAAATTAAATTTGGATCAATAAAAGATTTTAAAGACAAATAATAAATTTGTTCTTTTAAATTTTCTATATTTTCTATATTTTCTATTGTTGTAATTGAGTGATTATTATTCCATTTTGAATTACTAAATAAAATATCATTTGTATTAGAGATTTTAGATCCATTCCATCCATTTGGAATTAGAACAAATCCAATGGATTTTCCTTTTTTAAATATAAACGATTTAGGTTCAATAATTAAAATTTCTTTATTTTCGATTATATTATATTCCGAAACTAATGAAATTGTATCTCCAGAATTTAATGCAGAATTTGGAAAAGGAAAAATTAAATCATTTATATCATTTGTTGATTCTGGTGGATTTTTAGTATCATAAATGAAATATCCAAATGAATCTTTTTTAATTGTATTTTTACATATAAATGTAATATTTATAGATATATCTTGTAAAAAATCATAATGAATCTGATTTTTTAACCAATTTGGATTTTTTTCAAATACATTTCCATTTCTTGGTAAGAATTGATATATTTCATCAATATATTTCTTAGTTCCTGATAAAAAATTTGATTTATCTTCGAAAACATTCAAATATTCTGAATTACCTGAAAAAGATTTTGGTTTACCAAGATATAAAATTTTAACCATTATTTTAAATCTTTATGATATCTTCTCTACTCTTTCAACCTATATAAAAATTAAAAAAATTCCCTCATCAAAATTTATAAAAAAATCACAAAAGTTTGAAAAAACTAAAAAAAAATTTTATTTCTTAAAAAATATATTAAAAACAAATTTAATGAACAATGTCATTATTTTGATTAATTAAAATCAAAATCAAATTCTTTTAAAATGATAAAAGATAATTACTCTCTTCGAGAGCTGTTGTAATGCAACTACCTTAAACAGGGGGATTAAAATGTATAGCATCGAAAGCACTAAGGAAATAATTAATACCATACATTTCTTGACCAGAGATAGCATCATCTCCGAATTGTTGATAAACCCAAGAATTTAATGTATAAACAAAATCAGGGTTAGTCCATGAATGTGCTGAAGATACACTAGCACCTGGATTAGGTTCAACACTTGGCATATTAAATCTTTGTTGAATTCTTGGAAGTATTATAATACTTGAAACAAAACATTGATCTGTTCTAGATTTGTTTGTACATGCTGGAGCAACATTTGATCTTATTTCAGCAGTTGGTGGTATCAATAAAGTTGCTAAACATTCAGAGATTGTTCCATCTGAATTATTGGAATAAATTTTCTTATATCCAATAGTATAATTTATTGGATTAGGAGCTTGAGGAGAAGCTGGTACACAACAAGTATATTGAAAAGATCCAGTGGGAGTAACATTTAAAGCAATGTTTACATCAGCAAAAGATTGATCACAATCGGGTGAATCTCTCCACGTATCTTCAACACCAACATAAATGAGATTAGTATTAACAGATGATTGCAATGAAACAAAATGGGCTTTGTTTGCATTAGATTCTCCATTCCATGATGCAATACTCCAGAATTTCAATCCACCAGTTTGAATTTGAGTTCCAGTCCATCCGTTATCAACAATAAGAATACCTATACTTTTACCTTTTGGGAAAGAATAAGAGGTTGGAGTGGCAATATAAAAAGTATTTGTTGGATCCCATGAAGTAGTCCATTCAGAAGCAAGAGCAATTGTATCTCCAGCATTTAATGCACCTCCTAGTCCTGATGCATTTGCGCAAGGAAATGGAAATACTAGATCACCTAAATCTAAGGGGGAAGCTGGGGGATTTATGGTATCATAAATAAAATATCCCCAAGAATTTTGAAAAGATGCAGCACCATTAATATATGTAGCAGTTAATCCAGCAATTTCTAAAAAATCATAAGTTACCTGATTAGTTATCCATGAAGGATGTGCAGTAACTAAACTTTGTCCAGGTGGAAGTAGTGTATTAATTTCAGTAACTAATGCAGATCCATTAGAAAGTGCAAGAGATGCACCTCCTGTTGGATTCACATTCATTAATGAAGAGCGTCCACTAGAATCTGGAGTACCTAAACAAACGATTCGAGAAACTGGTGACATTATTAATAATTTCTCCTTTTTTTGAACGCCGATCTACTCTATATAACTAAATAAAAAATTCCCATTAGTTTAATTAATTCCCTTAAATCTTATTAAAATGAAAAAAATGTATTTGGGAATTATTTTAAAATTTTATATAAATAGATCAAATTTATTATTAGGTAAGTGTTAAGAAAAAAATTTACATTAATTTATATGGATATTTTAAATATTCATAAAACTAAAAATTCTATTGATGGTATTTGGAAAGAATTACCAATAGAATTGTGGAGTTCAATATTTTCAAAATTAAATGAAAAAGATCGTAATAATTGTTCATTGAGTTGCAAATATTTGAATTATATATTATTTTATAATAATCATTTTACAAATCCATCAAGAAGAAATCAAATTATTTCAAAACGAACAATAAATAATAGATTTCGACATTTAAGAATAATTTCATGTAAAACAACAATAATATGTATTATATTAATAGCATTAAGTTTAATAGGTATATGTATTTTTGCTTATGTAAATTTAAATTATCCTTCATCTTTGGTTAAAAACATTGTTACTTCATTTATTGTTTTTTTAATTTTATTTATTTTTCTTCTTTTTGTTTCATTATTTATTCATTTATTATTATGGAGATAATCACATCTCCATTTATTCATTTATTAATTTATTAGTTTATTAATTATATATTTATGGTATAAATATTCAAAATTTTATTAGGTTTTTATTGGAATTGTAATAGAGAAATATATTTTAAAAAAAAAGCAAAAAAATATTATTAATGGAATTATCAATTTATCGTAAAAAAGATAAAAAAGAAAAGCAAATTTTAAAAGCTTCAAGACCATTTATGAAAAATGAATTTTTTAATAATGGACTTTCAATTGAAAAATATGAAATTGATTTATTAAAAGGTGCAGATGATTTTGTAATATATTTATGTTGTTTTAATGAAGATAGTTGTAATAGATGCCAAAAATATGTTAATTTTCAACCTTATTTTAAAACTCATGAATTAAAACAAACTGAATATTTTGAAAATGAATTATTTTTTTATTTAATGGATAATAAACAAGAATGGAAAGATAAAAGATTTATTGGAACTTTATCACACATTTTTGAACAAAAAATGGGATATATGGATTTTAAATATGTTGTGGATAGATTTCCATCTCACGATTTTATTTATTTTATTGGTGGTCCTGGAACAGTTTATACACAAGGTTCATCATATACTCATCCTAATTTATTTATTATATTAGAGAAAACCTTGGATTATATGAAATTACCAAGAAGTTATTTAACTGATACATCACATATTGTTTATTGTAATTATTGTTTATTTAAACCATGGGTATTAGAAAAATATTTATCATTTTTATATGAAGTAAAAAGATTTTGGACATTATCAAAAGAAATGCAGGATTTATTATGGCAAGATGCTACATATAATCAATCAAAATTATCAAAAGAAGATTTAATTAGAAAATTTGGCGTACCATATTATCCTCATTTTTGCTTTGTTTTAGAAAGATTAATAGGTATATATGTTTCACACTTACCAAATATATCCATTGGTTTAATAACACCATGGACATTAAGAAGCAATTAAATATTATTTTCATTTAATAAATCTTTTATTTAATAAATTTTGTCTTTTCTTTTGTAATTGATAAATTTCATATAAATCATCTATCCAAATTTTTGAAACTTTAATTTCTTGAGAAATCGTATCTATATTCCAAAAAGATTTTCCATTTTTAGTTTTTTCAAATGGATCATAACACTTTCTTATAAATAATTTATAAACACTTTCATTTTCTTCAAATCTAATTAATATGTAATATGGATCTGATATATATAATTCTTGCATATTGATCAAATTATTTTTATCCTTATCAAAAACAACTAATCTTGCATCAATTTTTTCATTTTTATGTGCAAAATCAAGAAAATCATCCAAATCCTCAATTTCAATATCCATATTAATTTTTAAATAATTATTAAATTCTAATTTATTATTATTATTTAATTCATTTAAATCATTTAAATCATTTAATATTATAAAATAGGAAACAATATTAAAAAATGTTTATTCGATCTCTTTGTCACAATAAAATATCAATTATAAAAAATGAAATATTAAATAATAAAAATAGTCATAATCTAGAAATTTTTGTAGATGATTATTTAAATCCAAAAATGAAAATAAAAACATTCAAAAAACCTACAAAAAAATATTTAATCAATAATTACGTAGCAATAACTTCTTTCAAAAGTAAATCATTTAAAAACTATAAATCATTTAAAAACTATAAATCATTTAAAAATAAAATAAAAGACAAAAATTGTCTTGAAAATACTTTTTATTTAACAATATTTAGTGCATCTATTTTTTCAATAATATTCAATGTATTTATAAAATAATTTAATAAATCATTTATATACTTTAAATCATTTATATTCAAATTAAGAAAAAATATTTAAGATAATTCATTTTCAATTATAAATT
>Ga0182030_10025558_pt1 | contig 10748 bp, 8 predicted proteins | sample 812S3MmetaG_FD_121299 | JGI IMG/M metagenome (GOLD analysis project Ga0182030, IMG submission 121299) | Permafrost microbial communities from Stordalen Mire, Sweden - 812S3M metaG (Illumina Assembly) | ecosystem: Environmental > Terrestrial > Soil > Wetlands > Permafrost | place: Sweden... | reverse complement strand
GCCGAGGCCGGCAGGATGACGTCGGCATGGAACGCGGTCTCGGTGACGAACAGGTCCTGCACCACGAGATGATCGAGCATCGCCAGCGCCTGCCGGGCGTGCTGCAGATCCGGGTCCGACATCGCGGGATTCTCGCCCTCGATATACATGCCGTTGATCTCGCCCTTATGGATCGCGTTGATGATCTCGACCACGGTGAGGCCGCGAACCGGATCGAGATCGTAATGCCACAGCTTCTCGAACGGCTCGCGCAGATCGGTGCGCCCGACCGGCTGATAATCCGGCAGGAACATCGGGATCAGCCCGGCGTCGGAGGCGCCCTGCACGTTATTCTGTCCGCGCAGCGGATGCAGGCCGGTGCCGGGCCGGCCGACCTGCCCGGTGATCAGCGCGAGCGCGATCAGGCAGCGCGCATTGTCGGTGCCGTGGACATGCTGGCTGATGCCCATGCCCCAGAAGATGATCGAGGCGCGCGAGCGCGCATACATCCGCGCCACCTCGCGCAAGGTCTCCGCCGCAATGCCGCAGATCGGCTCCATCTTCTCCGGCGTGAAATCCCCGATGCGCGCCTTGAGATCCTCAAAGCCCTCGGTATAGCCGGCGATATATTGCTGGTCGGTCAGCCCTTCGCTGATGATGGTGTTGATCATCGCATTCAGCATCGCGACGTCGCTGCCGGGCTTGAATTGCAAATGCCTGTAGGCGTGACGCGACAATGTCTGCCGGCGCGGATCCATCACGATCAGCTTGGCGCCGGCCTTGGCCGCGTTCTTGATGAAGGTCGCCGCGACCGGGTGATTGATGGTCGGATTGGCGCCGATCACGATGATGACCTCGGCGTCCATCGCGGCGGCGAACGGCGCCGATACCGCGCCCGAATTGAGGCCTTCCATCAACGCCGCCACAGAAGAGGCGTGGCATAGCCGGGTGCAGTGATCGACATTGTTGGAGCCGAAGCCGGTGCGGACCAGCTTCTGGAACAGATAGGCCTCCTCGTTCGAGCCTTTGGCGGAGCCGAAGCCGGCCAACGCCTTGACGCCCTTGGTATCGCGGATCTTGACGAGTCCCCTGGCGGCGATATCGAGCGCCTCTTCCCACGAGGCCTCGCGGAAATGCGTGAAGGGATTGGCGGGATCGACCTGGTCGTTGGCGTCCTTCTTGACGTTCGGCAGCCGCACCAGCGGCTTGGTCAGGCGATTGGGGTGATGAATATAGTCGAATCCGAAGCGGCCCTTGACGCAGAGCCGGTTGTGATTGGCCGGTCCGTCACGGCCTTCGGCATAGATCACCTTTTCGTCCTTGACCTGATAGGTGACCTGGCAGCCGACCCCGCAATACGGGCACAGCGAGTCGACCTTGCGGTCGGGATAGGTGACCCGGGTCTGGTTGGCATCGAGCATCACCGCCGGCATCAGCGCGCCGGTCGGACAGGCCTGCACGCATTCGCCGCAGGCAACGCAGGTCGACTCCCCCATAGGATCGTCGAAATCGAACACGATCTTGGAATCGTGATTGCGATACGCCATTCCGATCACGTCATTGACCTGGACCTCGCGGCAGGCCCGTACGCACAGCCCGCACTGGATGCAGGAATCGAGATTGACGCGCATGGCGGGATGGCTGGCGTCGCCGTGCCAGCGCTCGGCGGACGGGAAACGGCTTTCGGTCACCTCGACCTTCTCGGCCCAGTGCCAGAATTTCGACTCCGGATCATGCGAGGTGGCGCGCGCCGGCTGGTCGGCGACCAGAAGCTCCATCACCATCTTCTGCGCCGCGACCGCCCGCGCGCTCTCCGACTTCACCTTCATGCCGACGCTGGGCGTGCGCTTGCAGGACGCCGCCAGCACCCGCTCGCCCTCGATCTCGACCATGCAGGCGCGGCAATTGCCGTCGGGCCGATAGTCCGGTTGCGGCGAATGGCATAGATGCGGGATTTCGCGGCCCTGGCGTTTGGCGACCTGCCAGATGGTTTCGCCTGCGTCGGCCTCGACCTTTTTGCCGTCGAGTTCGAACTGGATCTTGGTCATTCCGCGGCCTCTTTCGGCAGCAATTCTTCCGGAAAATATTTAATGACGGAGGTCAGCGGATTCGAGGCCGCCTGGCCGAGACCGCAGATCGATGCGTCCCGCATCGCCTGGCTCAATTCGTCGAGCAGTTCCCGGTTCCAGACCGGCTGTTGCATCAACAGCGCCGCCTTCTGGGTGCCGACGCGGCAGGGCGTGCACTGGCCGCAGCTTTCGTCCTCGAAGAAACGCATCAGGTTCAGCGCCGCGCCTTTGACGCTGTCCTGCTCGGACAGCACGATGACCGCGGCAGAACCGATGAAGCAGCCGTATTTCTCCAGCGTGCCGAAATCCAGCGGAATATCGTCCATCGACGCCGGCAGGATGCCGCCGGAGGCGCCGCCCGGAAGGTAGGCGTGGAAAACATGACCATCGGCCATGCCGCCACAAAACTCCTCGATCAGTTCGCGCACGGTGACGCCTGCCGGCGCCAGCTTCATGCCGGGATTTTTGATCCGTCCGGACACCGAATAGCTGCGCAGGCCGTGACGGTCGTTGCGGCCATGGCGCTTCCACCAGTCGGCGCCCTGCTCGACAATGTCGCGCACCCACCACAGCGTCTCGATATTGTTGATCAGCGTCGGCAACCCGAACAGCCCGACCTGGAACGGATAGGGCGGCTTGTGCCGCGGCAGTCCGCGCTTGCCTTCGATGCTTTCCAGCAGCGAGGATTCCTCGCCGCAGATATAGGCGCCGGCGCCGCGCCGCAGATGCAGCCGCGGGCCGCCCGGCGGCAATTTGGCGATTTCGCGCGCGAGAATTTCGCGCGATGCCGGATATTCGTCGCGGATATAAATGTAGACGTCGGGCGCTTCCACCACATGGGCACCGATCAGCATCCCCTCGAGAAAACGGTGCGGATCGGTCTCGAGATAATAGCGGTCCTTGAAGGTTCCGGGCTCGCCCTCGTCGCCATTGACAGCCATCAGCCGGGGGCCGGGCTCGCCGAGCACGGCGCGCCATTTTCGGCCGGTCGGAAAGCCGGCGCCGCCGAGACCGCGCAAGGACGCGTCGTCGAGCGCCTTCAACAGGTCTTCCCGCGCCAGTTCGCCGGAGCGCAGGCGCGTGAGCAGCGCATAGCCGCCGGCCGCGACATAGGCGTCGTAATCGACATAGTCGGCCAGATGCGGATGGGTGTCGCCGCCGTTCGCCGCGGCAAGCACGCTGGCAACGCTGGCATGATCGACAAAATGATGACCGACCTCGGCCGATGGCGCGGTATCGCAGCGGCCGACGCAGGGCGCGCGCACCACCCGAATGCCGGGGCCGGCGCTGGCCTGCAATTGCTGCAGCAATTTTTCCGCGCCAAGCATCGCACAGGTCAGGGAATCGCAGACCCGGATGGTCAGCGGCGCGATGTCGGGCTCGCCCTCCTTCACCACGTCGAAATGGGCGTAGAAGGTCGCGGTCTCGAACACTTCCGCAAACGAAAGCTTCATCGCGTCGGCCAGCGCGGCCAAATGGGCGGCGGAAATCTGGCGATATTCGTCCTGGATCAGATGCAGATGCTCGATCAGGAGGTCGCGGCGCCGCGGCCGCTCGCCGAGCAGAAGTTCAATCTCGTGCGCCGCCGTCGGATCGACCTGGCGGCCCTTGGGGGTCGACTTGGCCCGCCTTCGTCCCTCGCCGGGATGCTCGAAGCTGCGGACCTGTTGCACGTCGTGGCTCATCGAACATCAATCCCGTCACATCCGGATCGACTCTAAAGATTGGTATGCCAGATGCCAATTAAAATTCGCCGGTTCCATAACGATTTGAGGGGCCTGCCAGCTTGCCGCCGTCATGCCCCCTGAAGCCAAGCCATCCCTTGGACCGTTGAAGCCTGATCAGGTCTTGCCCATGCAGTCTTCAATATAGAACCAGCGGTCGTCACCGGCCAGACCTTGCGACTTCACTTCCTTGCGGCAGGCCTTCAGCTTGTCCTTGTTGGCGCTCCACTTGGCTTTCATGTCCTTGAGCCTGTCGGCGGTCAGCTTCAGCTTCGAAGGCTTCGCCGCGGCTGGGGCCGGAGCGGCGGCCGGGGCCGTCGTCTGGGCCGAGGCGGTATGGAGGTTGCCGGCAACAAGCAGCATGGCGGCAAGACAAACACTGGCACGAAGCATGGCTATCCTCTGATCTGGTTTCTTGCTCGATTTGAAAGTCGGAGCCCGCGGGGACGCTGAGATCACCGTCCCGCGATGATGAACTGGGATCAGAAGATGCTGGACGCGCTCTTCAGCGTAACCCAAACGCCCCATGCCAGGGGAATGCCGACAAAGGCCCAGAACAGCGCGGCCTTGGCGTCGAGACCGCCTTTGCCGATGCCGTAGGAGCCCGTTGGCGACGCCGCCGATGAACTCACCGACGCCGCCTGCAGTTTCGCGACTTCGGCTTCGGTCATGTGCCATTTGTCGTCGACAGGCTTGATCAGGTAGTTGCAGATCAACCCGGCGATCAGCATGGCACAGAGGATATACATCGTGGTGTTGTAGAGCTGATCGCGTGGCACGCCGGCGGCCAGCTGGAACTCGCGAATGTAGTTGACGACCACCGGACCGATGATGCCCGCGGTCGACCACGCCGTCAGCAGCCGGCCGTGAATGGCGCCCACGAAGTGGGTTCCGAACATGTCGGCCAGATAGGCCGGCACGGTCGCGAAGCCGCCACCATACATCGACAGGATGATGCCGAAGCCGAGAACGAACAGCAGCTTCGAACCCATTGCCGCGAAGGTCGGCGCCAGCGCGTAGAGCACGATGCCGAGCAGGAAGAAGCAATAGTAGGTCGCCTTGCGGCCGATATGGTCCGACAGCGACGCCCAGAAGAAGCGGCCGCCGATGTTGAACAGCGACAGCAGGCCGGTAAAGCCGGCGGCGATGCCAGCGATGGTGGCCTTCTGTGCGGCGCTCAACGTGTTAAAGCCGAGGTCGGGAAATCCGATTAGTTTGCCCGCGAAGATCTCCTGCAGCATCGGCGAGGCCATCCCGATCACACCGATGCCGGCGGAGACATTCAGCGTCAGCACCCACCAGATCAGCCAGAACTGCGGCGTCTTGTGCGCGTTGTCGAGATGGACGTTATTGGTCGAGATCATCGCATTGGCCTTCGACGGGGCCTTCCAGCCGTCGGGCTGCCAGCCAACCGGTGTCACCCGGTAGGCGAAGGCGCCGATCGTCATGAAGACGAAGTAGATGACGCCCAGGGCGGCGAAGGTCTGCCAGACGCCGACCGAGGTCGGGGTCTTGAAGTAATTGATCAGGATGTTCGCCAGCGGCGCGCCGATCATGGCGCCGCCGCCGAAGCCCATGATGGCCATGCCGGTCGCCATGCCGCGATGGTCCGGAAACCATTTGATCAGGGTCGAAACCGGCGAGATGTAACCGAGGCCGAGACCGACGCCGCCGATCACGCCGGCGCCGAGCCACATGATCCAGAGCTGATGCACATAAATGCCGAAGGCGCCGATCAACAGGCCACCGCCCCAGCACAATGCCGCGACAAAGCCCGCCTTGCGCGGACCGACGCGCTCCAGCCAACCGCCCCAGATCGCCGCCGACACGCCGAGCACGACGAAGAACAGCGTGAACATCCAGCCCATGCTCGCCACGCGCCAGTCGCAGGTGGTGGTGAAGAGCTCCTGCGCCAGCGACATGTCCGGGCAGGTTTTCGGCGCGGTCAGGCCGATCGCCCGCGACAGCGGCAGCCAGAACACGCTGAAGCCATAGGCCATGCCGATGCACAGATGGATGCAGAGCGCCGCCGGCGGCACCAGCCAGCGATTGAAGCCGGCTTTTGCAACGGTGTGCTCGCGGTCGAGAATTCCAGTTCCGGCGCCGGACACAGTTCCCGCGCTGCTCATTGTCGTCATCGATACCTCCCCTTGCAGCCACCCTTGCCGGGCATGTCTGCCGCCTACGACCCTGTTATCGTAACTTCCCCCACGGTGGGCAAGGATTGGCCTTGCTGCCCCGCACCATTTCCGGAATGCGCCGGGATCGCCGAGCGCATTCACTCCATACCTTAACACTTTAACACTTGGCGCCCGCGGAAATGCCCGGCGCGCGTGCCGCCCCCGGCCCTGCCCATGGGCTATCCGCCATTTTGGCCGCGACTCAACCTCCGCACCCCTGCGGAGAACGTTGATTGGGACAGAACCCCGGGGTTGTGTCGATAGGAAAAAGGTAGCGAATCCCGGGAACAGGCGACCCTGCCGCTCAGGAGGGCGCTGCTGCCGGAAGCCCGTCGGTCTTTTCGATCAGGAACACGATTCCCTGTTCCGCCCGTTCGGTGATCTCGACCTTGTCGCCGGTCTCCCGGATCAGCGTGGGGATATCGATCACCGACAGCGGGTCGGTACAACGAACTTCCAGAAGGTCGCCCGGCCTTAGCCCCTTCAACGCCTTTCGCGTCTTCAATGCCGGCAGCGGACATTTAAGTCCGGTGAGGTCGATCTGGGTGATGGCCATGGGCCGAAGATGGCGAAGCGGCGCGGCATCGTCAACGGCGATCGCGCGGAACCGCGCGCCTCACAGCAGGCTGGCATAGGGTAAAAATCCGACCGTCTGGCCGGGCTGAACCTGCGTGACCTGTTCGCCGAGTTCGACCAGGCCGTCGGTATCCACCAGGGACGACAGCAGGCCGGCGCCCTCGCGCGGAAATTTTGTCACCTCGAGCGTGCCGTCGGCGGCCTTGCGCAGGTTGACCCGGACATATTCGCGGCGGTCGATTTTCTTTTTGTAAGCGAAGGCGGCGCGGACCGGCATCGGAACCAGAGGCTGCTGCGCTGCGCCCGACAGCGCCAGCACCGTCGGGCGCACCACATGGACGAAGGTGACAAAACTCGCCACCGGATTTCCCGGCAATCCGATCAAGGGCGTACCGCCGATAACTCCCATCGCGACGGGGCGCCCGGGCTTGATCGCCATCCGCCACAGCACCAGGGTGCCAACGCTTTCGACACTGGCCTTGACGTGGTCCTCCTCGCCGGTCGAAACGCCGCCGGTGGTGAGGATCAGGTCGTGGCGACCGGCCACCTGCTTCAATCCCTCGGCGAGCAAGGCACGGTCATCCGGCAAGATACCGAGATCGGCGACCTCGCAGCCAAGCCGCGTCAGCATCGCCATCAGCATGAAGCGGTTGGAATCGAACAATTGCGCCGCGGCGCGCGGCGCACCCGGCGATACCAGTTCGTTGCCGGTCGAGAACACCGCGACGCGGATGCGGCGGCGCACCTCGACACCGGTCAGGCCGAAGGCTGCCACCAGCGCGACATCCTGCGGCCGCAGCCTGTGCCCCGCGGCCAGCGCGGAACCGCCCGCGGCCACGTCTTCACCGGCGGCCCGCACATTGGCGCCCGGCTTGAGGCCGGCCGGCAGCACCACCCGGCCCTCGCCGTCGATGCGGACGTCCTCCTGCATGAACACGGTGTCGGCGCCTTGCGGCATCGGCGCACCGGTGAAAATGCGCACCGCATGGCCCGGCCGGACCGGCGCATGCGCCGACGCACCGGCCTGCACCCTTCCCGTCACCGCAAAGGACTGCTCCGCCTCACGCGGAAGATCGCCGCTGCGCACCGCATAGCCGTCGACGGCGGAATTGGTGAACGGCGGCAACGGCAGGGCGGCGGAAATATCGGTGGCGAGAATGCGCCCGTCGGCCTCGGTCAGCGAAACGCGCTCGATACCCTGCACCGACTTGACCCGCGCGGCGATGATCGCGACGGCCTCATCGACCGACATCATCGGGCCGCCGAACGCAAAGCAGTCGTCGGACAATTGCGCCATCTTGCCTCTCAGCCTGCCGTCGCACCCTGCGCCAGCACATCCTCGATCGGGATCGCGAACCGCTGCATCATAGCCGCGACCGCCGGGATGTCATCGAGATGGGCACGCGGCAGGCCGGTTTCGACAGCCGCCGCATCGGTCGCAATGCCGACGATGGCGGGATCGCCCGGGAACAGCATCGCCTTGCCATTGGCGAGCCGGTGCACCTCGATCTTGCGGTGCGGCTCGGACTTGAAGCCCTCAATGACCACCAGATCGACCGGCGACATCCTGGCCAGCAGTTCCGGCAGAAGCGGCTCGCTGGCGCCGCGCAATTCATGCATCAGGGCCCATCGCCGGGTGGAGGACACCAGCACTTCCGTGGCGCCCGACTGCCGGTGCACCCAGGAATCCTTGCCGGGAACGTCGACGTCGAATTCATGGTGGGCGTGCTTGATGACGGAAACCCGAATGCCACTGGCGAGAAAATGGGGAATGACGCCCTTCAGCAGCGTCGTCTTGCCGGCACCGCTCCAGCCCGCCAGGCCAATCACCTTCATGTCATTCTCCGGCGGAACCTCGTACGGATGGCCCGCGGATGCTTTATATCCGCCCTGCCCGCAATGTCATGCTACCCTGCCGCCCGATGATGAAGATCGACGAAGCCCCGGTCCCCCTGATCGTTCCCGATCCGCACGATCCGCGGCTGACCGAGCGCGTCGCCGGCACCGACCAGTCCGGTGCGGCGGTGGAGATCAATGTCCCGGTGGAGCGGCCGCTGACGCTGTATCTGAACGCGCAGGAGATCGTCACCATGATGACGATCGGCGACTATCCGGAATATCTCGCGCTCGGCTACCTGCTCAACCAGAACATGCTGAAATACCACGATGTCGTCACCGAGGTCGAATATCACGACGATCTGCAGGTGGTGGTGGTGCGCACCGAACACCACACCAATTTCGAAGCGAAACTGAAAAAGCGCACCCAGACCTCGGGCTGTGCGCAGGGCACGGCGTTCGGCGACCTGCTGGAAGCCGTGGAAAGCGTCGCGCTGCCAAGGGCGGAACTGCGCACCTCCTGGCTCTACCAGATGACGCATGCCATCAACACCATGCCGTCGCTCTACCTCGAGGCCGGCGCGATCCACGGCTGCGTGCTGTGCAAGCAGGGCACGCCGGTGTGCTACACCGAAGACGTCGGGCGCCACAACGCCGTCGACAAGATCGCGGGCTGGATCTATCGCCATGGCGTCGATCCCGCCGACAAGATTCTCTACACCACCGGGCGGCTGACCTCCGAGATGATCATCAAGACGGTGCGGATGGGAATTCCGATCCTGGTGTCGCGTTCGGGTTTCACCGCCTGGGGCGTCGATCTGGCGCGGCAGGTCGGATTGACCCTGGTCGGGCGGGCGCGAGGCAAACGCTTCATCGCGCTGGCGGGCCAGGAGCGGATCATCTACGACCAGAACATTGCTTTCGTCGCAGAGGAATCGGCGCGCCACATGCGCAAGGGCGGCGACCGTGACGACTGACGCACCGCCGACTCCCGGGGTATTGCTGGCCGGCGGCCTGGCGCGGCGGATGGGCGGCGGCGACAAGCCGATGCGCCAGATCGGCGGCCGCAGCCTTCTCGAACGCGTCATCGCGCGGCTGCAACCGCAATGCGACGGCCTCATTCTCAACGCCAATGGCGACCCGGCGCGGTTCAAAGGCTTCGGCCTGCCCGTCATTGCCGACCGCGTGGAGAATTTTCCGGGACCGCTGGCCGGCATTCTGGCGGCGCTCGACTGGGCGGCGGCCAACCGCCCCGACGTCAAGTGGATCCTGAGCGCAGCCGCAGACTGTCCGTTCCTGCCGCGCGACCTGGTGGCGCGCCTGCATCGCGCCCGCGCCGAGCAAAACGCCGAGCTCGCGGTTGCCGCCTCCGACGGACAGTCGCATCCGGTGATCGGACTGTGGAGCGTCGGCCTGCGCGAGCAGCTTCGTCACGCCCTGGTGGTGGAAGACATCCGCAAGATCGACCGCTGGACCGCGCGCTACCCTCTCGCCACCGTGGAATGGCCGGTGGAGACGCTCGATCCGTTCTTCAACGCCAACACCATGGACGACATCGCCGCGGCGGAGCAGCTGGCGACGCTGGACGGCGGGTGAGCGCGGCGTACCCCGGATACTGCGCAACGCGCCGCTCTGGCGGCGTGGTGCGCTGCTGATCCGGGGCCCATCGTCCAAAAGGGAAAATGGTGGGTCCCGGCTCTGCGGCGCAGCGTTCCGTTGCGCCGCGTCCGGGACAAGAGGCCTGAATTTCACGCCGGCCGAAAGCCAGCGGGCGCCAGCGCCGCGCGGCTTTCTTCCGACGCCAGCGACGCCAGAAAGGCCTGCACCGCCGGGCGCTGCTTACGCGCCGTAACGACTGCAAAATCGTAATGCTCTTCGGCGAGCGCAATAAACCCCAGGCCGGCGGCATGGGCGACCGGCGCGATGGTCATGCCCCAGTCGGCGCGGTGCTGGGCGATCGCGGCTGCGACCGCATTGTGCGACTTCGGCTGGTTCCAGTAGCCGTCCGGGCGGGCGTCGCCGAGCAGCCGGTCGATCAGGATCCGGGTGCCGGCGCCGGGGTTGCGATTGACCATGATGCAGCCGGGGTCGGCCAGTGCAGCAGCCACCGCGGCTTGCGCGGTCAATCCCTCGAAGCGCGTATCGCCGGCACGAAACACGATGCCCTGCATCCGGCGCCAGCCCGGCACCAGTTCGAGTCCGGGGCTGAGGAACGGCGTGTTGTAGCTCTCGGTTTTTTCGTCGAACAGGTGGATCGGCGCGAAATCGCACTCGCCGCGTTTGGCCGCCGCCAATCCGCCCAGGCTGCCCGCCGCGATCGAACGCACCGAGAGGCCGGCGCGCGCAAGCTGCGCCGTTACGAGGTCGAGCCCGGTGCAGTGGCT
>Ga0182030_10025556_pt1 | contig 10749 bp, 12 predicted proteins | sample 812S3MmetaG_FD_121299 | JGI IMG/M metagenome (GOLD analysis project Ga0182030, IMG submission 121299) | Permafrost microbial communities from Stordalen Mire, Sweden - 812S3M metaG (Illumina Assembly) | ecosystem: Environmental > Terrestrial > Soil > Wetlands > Permafrost | place: Sweden... | reverse complement strand
TGCGTAGGGCTGGTGTGAAGCACGATGAGGAGCGTGGACTGTAGGCTGGGCGGCAAGGCCGCGACAATTCCTGTAAGGGCATCGACGCCTCCCCGCGAAGCTCCAATGACCACAATGTCTCGCCGGGTTCCTATCAGGCTTCCCGGAGGGCCTTCTCGATTACCAGGCGCGATGCTGACCATCCGCTCCCCCTCTTCTAAGCCGACACGCCCCGGATGTGAGCTGTCATTCGGATCAGGCGTCCTTAGATGCTTGCCAAGCCTTCTAGCACCTTGACCATGTCCGCAAGCTCCGAAAGCCTCGTAGTCACGCTGGCGGCCATAGCCGGCGTGCAACGAAGCGCCGCCCGCGCCTCAGCGGTAGACCAGCACCGGGATCGTGCTGTGGGTGAGCACCTTGGTCGTCTCGCTGCCGACCAGCAGCGCGGCGACGCCGCGCCTGCCATGCGACGCCATGACGACGAGATCGCAACCGCAAGCGCGGGCGCAATCGATGATGGCGCGATAGGGCTGGTCGTGGACCTCGCGCAGTGTCTCGGCGCTGACGCTGGCCGCTTCGGCGGCCATCCGCACCTGCTCGAGCGCGCGCTCGGCGACGCGCGCCGTCTGCGCTTCGTGCTCTTCAGGCGTCTCGGCGACCAGCACCGCGTCCATTGAGGCGACGTTATAGGGCTCGCTGACGGTGATTGCGGTGACGCGCGCGCCGACCGTCTTGGCGAGTTGCACGCCGTAGATGACCGCCTTGCGCGAAAGGTCGGTTCCGTCGGTGGGAATGAGGATGTGCTTGAACATCGCCCCTCGGCTCCTCCCCTTTTCGTTCATGCTGTCGCGCCGCTCCGATCGGGGCGATGACATGGGTCAAAAAGGGCGTGACGCGCGTCGGCGCGAGCGCGTCGGAGGGGAGACGGCGGCGGCCCGGCGCCGGGCCGCGCCGCTCAGAGCCGCTCGACCGCTTTGGCGGCGGTGTCGAGCGCGTCGGCGATCGCCTGGACCACGGCCGCGGTCGACTCGCGCCGACGGACGCGCAGGCGCACCGCCATCCGCAGGTTCTCCATCGCCCTGAGGACCGGCCCGAAGTCGCCGCGCCGCGCGCCCTCCGCGCCGTCGAGACGGGCGAAGATCGCGTCGACCTGCGCCTTGTTCTCGGCGACGAAGGCTTCGCCTTCGGCGGTGAGCGTGTAAAGCTTGCGCCCGCCCTGCTCCTGCGCGGCGGTCGCGTAGCCCATGTCCTCGATCATCGACAGGGTCGGATAGACGACGCCGGGGCTCGGGCTGTAGCCGCCGCCGACCCGCTCGCCGAGCGCCTTGATGATCTCGTAGCCGTGGCGCGGCTTCTCGGCCAACATGGCGAGAATGACGAACCGAAGGTCGCCGGAATCGAACGGGCGGCCGTCGCGCGGTTCGTAGCCGCCGCGCCAATGGCGGCCAAAGCGCCCGTCGCGGCCGAAGCCGTCATGGACACAGCGTCCGCGCTCCTCGCCGCGGCCATCCCGTCCATGTTCATCTTGGTTGAAGTGTCTGAAATGCATTGCTTTTCCTTTTGAGTTGCGATCTATCGCGATATGTCTATTCAAGACCGATCACGATATATCTTACAGCAAGATATATCGAAACATGTCGAAGTCAAGCGGAAAATTGCAAAATGGCCGGAAGCGGCGGACGGACGGCGGGCGGGCGCCTGCGAATGCGCTATTTCGCCGCCTGGCCGACGATCGCCGCCATCGCCAGCGCGTCCGGGTCGCCGTCTTCGGTCAGACCGGCGATCACGCCGGCGCGGTCGGCGGCCGGACGGTTCTGGCTCGCCTTCCATTTGCCGCGCAGATCGTCGATCTCGATCTCCAGGCCGACGATCTGGCGCGCCATCGCGGCGACGAAATCCTCGGGCGCGTCGTCGACCGCCCATGGCGCGGCCCGGCCGCCTTCGTGCGTCGCGGTGAGTTCGGCGATCTGGCCGCGCAGCCAGGCCTCGTCCTCGATCACCTTCGCGCGGCCGCGCGCCTGGACCATCACGTAATTCCAGGTTGGCACGACTTTGCCGGTCTCGCGCTTGGTCGCATACCACGACGGCGAGATGTAATGGTCGACGTCCTGGAACACGACCAGCGTCTCGGCCTCCCCCTGCAGCTCGCGCCACAGGCCGTTGGCGCGCGCGACATGGGCGCGCAGCCGACCGAACCGCCCGATCCCGGCGTCGATGAGGAACGGAACCGCATTGGCGGCGAGCCCCTGCGCCCCGCGATTGACGATCAGGCCGAGCGGCCGGCGGCGGATCAGTTCATGCAGGGCGGCGAGATCGTCCTGGCGATGGAGCGGCGGTTCGTACATCGAAGGCTCCGGCGTGCGGGCTCGAGCGGCCCACGTCAGCTTGCGCCTTGGTAGCGCAGGGCGCGCCGGCGCGCCATCCGCCCGCTGCCGTCACGCCTCGTCGACGGCGCCAGGCCCGTTGCGCCAGCGCTCGAGGTTGTCGAGCGCGACGGCGCGATCGTCGAGACCGCCGTCGTCGCCGATTTCCTCCAGCGTGGCGACCGCTTTCACCGCGGCGATGCGCAGACAACCGAGCGCGGCGAACAGGCGGGCCGACGGCTCGGCGCCGTCGAGGAACGGCAGCAGCCGCGCCAGCATGCCGCGCCTTCTGATCTCCGCGCCGATCTGCGACTGCTCGGCGACGATGGCGTTGCGGACGTCCTTGTCGCTTTCGTCGTCGCGCCAATCGATGAACCGGCACGCGGTCAGCCGTTCGGCCGCGTCCTCGAACCGCGTCATCAACGCGTCGTCGTCCATCTCGGCGAGGGCTGGACGCGCCGGCGGCGGCGTGCGCGCGCGCGCGCCCAACGCCAGCGCCTCGCGGGTCGTGCGCTTGGCCATCACCCCGCGCCACGCCGCTTCGCTCAGCGCCGGCGCGAAGGCGCTCAGCAGCGCCGCCGCGCAGATGCGAATGTCGGGGTCGTCGCTGTCGAACAGCGGCTCGATCTCGGGCGCCGTCGCCTTGCCGCTCAGCGCGCCGGCGATCGCCGCGCTGTCGGCCAAGCCGCGCTTGGCTTCCTCTCGCGTCGGCAGGACCGCGTCGGGCGGCGCGCCGCCGGATTGGAAAACCCGGCCGACGCCGCTTGCGTTCGCCGTCTCGGCGAACAGAAGCAACAGCCGCTCGGTCGGCATCTGCGCATAGTCTTCCGGGCTCACGTCAGCGCTCCGTATCGCCACAATGCTTCCGATCCCACCCGCCGGAGGCGGCGCGGCGGAGCAACGGCGTCGGGCCGACGGCGAGGCCGTCCGCGCCGCAACGCACGCCGTCTTCGCTGAGACCAAAGAAACGGATGAACGGAAGCGCGCCCAAGCGGCTTCTCCATAGAGAATTTCAACCTGTGAAAGGAGAACACAACGAGAACATATGGTCAAGGAAATGGGCGCGCCGCGGCGAATAAGTGACGCTACCTGTGACGCTTAGCGCGGACTGGCGTGACGCCGGCGCCGTAACGGCCGCCGCACGCCTCCCATCGCGTCGGCGTTACGCGCAAACACGACGCGCATCGCTCGGGTCCGCGCGCGTTATCTCTGACGTCAGCGAATGCGAGCGCCCTACTCCGCGGCCATGCCGCGGCCGCCGAAGCGTTTCTCTACGTAAGCCTCGACCAGCCGCTTGAATTCCGCGGCGATGGTCGAGCCCCGCAACGTCACGGTCTTGACTCCGTCGACGAACACCGGCGCGGCGGGCGTCTCGCCCGTGCCGGGCAGCGAGATGCCGATGTCGGCGTGCTTGCTCTCGCCCGGACCGTTGACGATGCAGCCCATCACCGCGACGTTGAGCGTCTCGACGCCGGGATAGCGCGTCTTCCACTGCGGCATCGCTTGTTCGAGGAACGATTCGATCTGCTGCGCCAGTTCCTGGAACACGGTCGAAGTGGTGCGGCCGCAGCCGGGGCAGGCCGCGACCTGCGGCGCGAAGATGCGGAAGCCCATCGTCTGCAGGATCTCGCGCGCGACCTTCACTTCCAGCGTGCGGTCGCCGTTCGGCTCGGGCGTCAGGGAGACGCGGATCGTGTCGCCGATCCCTTCCTGGAGCAGCACGCCGAGCGCGGCGGACGAAGCGACGATGCCCTTCGAGCCCATGCCGGCCTCGGTGAGGCCGAGGTGGAGCGCGTAATCCGAACGGGTCGCGAGGCTGCGATAGACGGCGATCAGGTCCTGCACCGCCGAGACCTTGGCCGACAGGATGATGCGGTCGCGCTCGAGGCCGATCGCCTCGGCCCGCGCCGCCGAGATGAGCGCCGACTGGACCATCGCCTCCTGCGTCACCGCCCGCGCCGACAGCGGGCGCGAAGCCAGCGCGTTGGCATCCATCAGCGTCGTCAGCAGTTCCTGGTCGAGCGAGCCCCAGTTGGCGCCGATGCGCACGCACTTGTCGTTCTTGAGCGCGATTTCGACGATCTGGGCGAACTGCGCGTCGCGCTTGTTGCGGAAGCCGACGTTGCCGGGATTGATGCGGTATTTGTCGAGCGCCTCGGCGCAGGCGGGATGGTCGGCGAGCAGCTTGTGGCCGATGTAGTGAAAGTCGCCGATCAGCGGAACCTCGACCCCCATCGCCAGCAGGCGGTCGCGGATGCGCGGGACCGCCGCTGCGGCCTCGTCGCGGTCGACGGTGATCCGCACCAGCTCCGAGCCGGCGCGCGCCAGCGCCGCGATCTGGCGCGCCGTCGCCTCGACGTCGGCGGTGTCGGTGTTGGTCATCGATTGGACGACGATCGGCGCCCCGCCGCCGACCGTCACCGCGCCGGCGCCGCTGCCGATGCGCACTGGAACGGCGGCGCGCCGCAGCGCAGGGCCGAAAGCGGCGTCCGGCAACGGTTGGTTCATCGCTGGCTCTCGACGGGCGGAAGGGGGCCTATGGAAGCGCTTTTAGGACGGGCGGGGCAAAATGTCACCCGCGGCGACCGCGGGTCCGTTCGATGTCCGGACTTGGCCGGGAGGGGACGGGCGCCTTCGTGCAATCGAAATGTCGAAGCGGGCACTCACGCCTGCACGGCGTCGCAGCCGCTCTCGACGCCTTGCGGCATGTCCGCAACGAGATCAGACGAATCCGTGACCGCGCGCATCAAGCGTATCTATCGCCGCCGGCTGCGCCCGGCTGATCCGCCCTGCCGCGCGGCAAACTCCTCGCGGTGTGTGCGGCATAGGGGTCGCGATTCATCCGGCGCGAATGCACACGCCCGCATTCTACGCAAACGAAGATCTCGACGACGAGATCGAAGACCGGATCGTTTGGCTCAATCCGTTTGAACCTGAGTTCGCCGTGGCAGAGTTCGCAGTGCAAGGACAAAGGGGGCTCGACGAGGTTACGCATATGCAACCTCCTTTCGTACGACATCCGTCGTAAGGATTCCGCGGGACGCTCAAAGGGGTCCCGATCAATGTGCGATTTCGAAGGAAGCCTGACGCTTTGGTCTGGCGCGGCGATTGTGACAAACGCTGGAGTTTACTAGCGCCGAAAAGCGGCGCGACGAAGGCGATGGCGAGCGTCGCTCGATGGAAGCAACGATATCAGGCTATGGCGACAGACTGATCGAGACGCCGATCGCCTATTGTTTGCCGGAGAAGTGGGCGCGCAGGAGCGTCAAGGCCGGAAAACAGTGAAGCCCCGGTCACATAATGGCCGGGGCTATGTCTGATGCGGCGCCATGCTTCTCTCTGTTGTGGATTTCACGTAGAGCTGAGCCCTCATCACGGCACGGACTGAACCTACACCTTCCCGAAAAGGAATCAAGGGCGCCGGGTTTCAGAAAACCGATCGGTTTGAAATTGACGTTCAAACCGCGTGCTGGAAAACGTCTCGCTGTGCGCCCATACTATCGAGATGGTCGAAAATCACCCGTTCACGATCACGGTTGAACCCGATCTTTTGCGCGATGGCCGCTTCCGCTGGACGCTCTGCGAAAACGAACAGCCTCGCAATCGATCCCCCGTGTCGTACGCCACAAAACGCGAGGCCCTCGCCGACGCCGCCAAGGCGCTGAAGAAGCAGATTGCCGATTGGCGGCCGGCCAGATGGCTATAAGTCATCTTGCGGCGGCGCCAACCTGACTTGCCCGACCGCATCGAGAAGAAACGCTGAGGGAGTTCGGGACGATGTCTGACGCATCCGCGCGTCGGCCCGCCGCGCCAAGGCGAGAAGACTATGCGATCGTGCCGGGCTCGCGAGGGCCACGCCGGGACTTTCGCATCAGCGTCGGCCTCCGTGAAGGCTGGGACCCTGAAGGCCGCGTCTTCGACGTTTCCGAGGCGGTGCGCACCGCCCGCGCCTGGATGAAGCGCAGGGTCGAGGCCGGTCAGCCAGCGTTGTCCGGAATGTTTACCCGAGCGGAAGTCACCTACGCCTGGCCGCGCGCGGACGGCACGGTCGGTTCGGATCGCGAGCCGGTGGCGGAATTTACCGGCGAGGCGGTTCACGCCTATCTCGGCCAACTGCCGGACGCCGACATCGAGGCGATGTTGAACGAACTCGCGGCCGCGCTTGGCGCGGCGCTCGGGCAAGAGCGCATCTATGTCGCTTTCTCCGACCGGACATGGATTCTGGATGCCGGGGAACGACAGGCGTAACCGCAGCGCCGTCGCCGTCAGCCCGGGCCAGCTAGGCGCATCGCACTTGGCTCCGCCGCGCGCCTGCGCCAATTTCGACCCTCGACTCCGGTCGTGGCCGGATGAATGTGGGGGAAGCGAGCCCAGCGCACGGCAAAGACGGCTTGGGTTTGGCCTGCGGCTCGTAACGGGGAGGCGGCTGCCATGAGGCTATTGAAAATCCTGGGGCTGATTGCGCTTGCGGCCGGCGCCGCGCAGGGCGCGTTGGCGCAGTCGAGCGACTATTCGGGCAAGTGGCTGTTCAGCGGGCTGATCTTGTCCGGCAGGACGGCGCTGAGTTTCGCTCAGGTTTGCGACGTCACACAGACGGGCTCGCAGATCGCGGGGCTTTGCAAGGGGCCTAACGGCGGCTGCTCGGCCGTCGGAGTCATCAATGGCGGCAGCGTCGAGCTGACCTGTCAGATGACCAACCTCAGCAACCCGAGCCTGTCTGGCCTCTTGACGTTTCACGGCGCGGTCGCGGCCGACGCCGTCGTCCGGGGAACTGTCGTCCACTCCAAGGCGCCGGGAACAAACGGACAAGCGGCGATGATGCGCTTGTAAGCTGTGAACGCGCGCCGAACCGCTGATCGCCGTCGTATCGCATTGAGAATATTCGAGGCGACAGGATCAGACTGCGGCGCCGCTTCACAGTTTCCGCGCGTGGCTCCGAGCCGCGCGACGCGAGCCCGTCTCGAACTTGCCGACGCCCGCTTCGCATGCGCCTCGGCTCGAGGCGGTCTCGCGTCCCGTCGCCCGTCGTCCGCCGCTCCGGGCGGGCGCTTCCCCCGCCTCCGGCCGCTTCAGCGGCCTCAACTCATCCAGTTGCCGCCGTCGACGTTGAGCGTCTGGGCGACGACGTAGTCGCTGTCGGACGAGGCGAGAAACACCGCGGCGCCGACATGGTCTTCGGGCAGGCCCATCCGCCCGAACGGCACCGCCTCGCCGACCAGCCGCTTTTTCTCGCCGAGCGGCCGATGCTCGTATTTGGCGAACAGCGAGTCGACGTGGTCCCACATCGGCGTATCCGCCACGCCGGGCGAGATGCCGTTGACGTTGATGTGGTGTTTGATCAGGTCGAGGCCGGCGGACTGGGTGAGCGAAATGACCGCCGCCTTGGAGGCGCAATAGACGCTGACCAGCGCCTCGCCGCGTCGGCCCGCCTGCGACGAGAGATTGATGATCTTGCCGCCCTTGCCGCGCGCGATCATCCGCCTGGCGACCGCCTGCAGGGTAAAGAACATGCCCTTCGCATTGACCGCGAACACCTTGTCCCAGCTCGCTTCGGTGACTTCGACGATCGGGGCCAGGTCGAAAACGCCGGCGCCGTTGACGAGAATGTCGATGCCGCCCCAGCGCGCTTCGACCGCGGCGACCGCGCTTTCGATCGACGCCATCTTCGTCACGTCGACCTCGACCGCGAACGCTTTGTCGCCGTGCAGCGCCGCGGTCTCCTTGGCCTGCGCGAACGATACGTCGGCGACCGCCACTTTCGCCCCTTCGGCGACGTAGCGATTGACGATCGCCGCGCCAATGCCGCGCGCGCCGCCGGTGACGAGGGCGACCTTATCCTTCAGTTTCACGGTTCCATTTCCTCTTCAATTGAAAGCGGTCGCAGCCTCGAGGCGGCCGGCGCGCCCGCTTACAGCCGGCCGGCGAGATAGTCGTCGAGCGTGGCGCGGACGCCCTGCGACCACAGCTTGGTCAGGGCGTTGGAGAAGGCGGCGACATAGGAGGGCGTATCCGACAGCGCGCCGAAGATGTCGCGCATGGCGAGGAAGGCGCGCGGGTCGGCGCGCGCTGGCCGCGCCGCCTGCTGCAGGCGATCCCAGTTGGGGTCGTTGGGCGGGATGATCTTGCCGCTCTCCGACTCGCCGTAGCAGTAGCGGCACCACAGCGCCGAGACCAGCGCCAGGCCGACGAAGCTCTGCCCGGCCTTCAGCCGGTCGACGACGCTTGGCAGAATGAACTTCGGTTGCCGGTTCGAGCCGTCGAGGCACAGGCGCGCGACCGTGTCGCCGATCTTCGGGTTGGCGAAGCGTTCGGCGACCTTGAGGCGATAGGCTTCGAGACTGACGCCGGGCGGCGGCGGCACGACCGACAGAATCTCGCGCTTGGTCAGGGTCTCGAGGAAGGTCGCGATCTGCTTGTCCTCCATCGCCTCGTGGACGAAATGCACGTCGAGCAGCCCGGCCGGATAGGCGATCGTCGCGTGGCCGCCGTTGAGGATGCGGATCTTCATCAGCTCGTAGGGCGCGACGTCGGCGACGAAGGTCACGCCGACCGTCTCCAGCGCCGGCCGCCCGGCGGGAAACTTGTCCTCGACCACCCACTGGCGGAACTCTTCGCAGAACACCGGGAAGTTGTCCTCGACGCCATACTGGTCCTTGAGGATCGCGCGCTCGCGGTCGGTGGTGGCCGGCGTGATGCGGTCGACCATCGAATTGGGGAAGGCGACTTTCGCGCGGATCCAGGCGGCGAGCTCGCGATCGACCAGCTCGGCCAGGCCGGCGACGGCGTTCTCGCAGACATGGCCGTTGCCGGGAATGTTGTCGCACGACATGACGGTGAACGGCGCGACGCCGGCGGCGCGACGGCGCTTGAGCCCGGCGGCGATCAGGCCGAAGGCCGACCTCGGCGCGCCGAAATGGGCCACGTCATAGGCGATCTCGGGATGATGCGGGTCGAACGTCTGCGTCGCCGGATCGATGCAATAGCCGCCTTCGGTGACCGTCAGCGACACGATGCGGATCGCCGGCCGCGACAACATTTCGAGCATCGCCGCGACGTCGAACGGCTTGACGAAGTCGATCATCGGCGCGGTCACCCGGACCGTCGTCGCCTGCGCCTCCTGCTCGACCACCGTCGTCAAGTAATCCTGGGCGGCGAGCTTGGCGCGCATGTCGATGTCGTATTCGCGCACGCCGGCGCCGACGATCGCCCAGTCGTGATCGCGTCCCGAAGCGAACAGATCGTCGAGATAAACCGCCTGATGCGCGCGGTGGAAATTGCCGACGCCGATGTGAACGATTCCGGCGCGGAGACTTGCGCGATCATAGCCCGGCGCCGCGACGCCCTTGGGCAGCCGGCCCAGCGCGGCGGCGGAAAGTTTTACGCTCATCATTTCATTCCCATTCGACTGTGTTCGCAGAGATGCGATCACGCCATTCGCCGGCCGTCTTCGCCGAAGCGATGCACGTGCGCCGGACGCGGCGTGACGAAGATCCTGTCGCCCGGTGCGATCGGCGCCTCGCCGGCGAGGCGAATGGTCAATGGCCCGACAACGTCGGACTCGGCGTGCAGGAAGGTGTCGGAGCCGAGGTGTTCGGCGACCCTCACCGACGCCTGCCACTCGCCGGCGGTGGTCGAAATGTCGGCGTGCTCGGGCCGGATGCCGATCGTCGTCGCGCCGCGCCTGGCCGCCACTTCGCCGCGGATCAGGTTCATCTTCGGCGAGCCGATGAAGCCGGCGACGAACAGCCCGTTCGGCCGGTTGTAGAGTTCGAGCGGCGAGCCGACCTGCATCACCGAACCCTTGTCGAGCACCACGATCTTGTTGGCCATGGTCATCGCCTCGACCTGGTCGTGGGTGACGTAGATCATCGTCGTCTTCAGCGCGTTGTGCAGTTCGCCGATCTCCACCCGCATTTGCACACGCAGCGCCGCGTCGAGATTGGAGAGCGGCTCGTCGAACAGGAACGCCTTGGGCTCGCGCACGATCGCCCGGCCGATGGCGACGCGTTGGCGCTGGCCGCCGGAGAGCTGGCGCGGCTTGCGGTCGAGATAGTCGGACAGATTGAGAATGCCGGCGGCCTTCTGCACCTTCTGTTCGATGATGGCCGGCGGCTGCTTCGCCATCTTGAGCGCGAAGGCGATGTTGTTGCGCACGCTCATGTGGGGATAGAGCGCGTAGGACTGGAACACCATCGCCAGCCCGCGCTGGGCCGGCCCGACGTCGGAGACATCGAGGCCGTTGATCAGCACGGCGCCGGAGGTGAGGTCCTCAAGGCCGGCGATCAGTCTGAGCAGCGTCGACTTGCCGCAGCCCGACGGGCCGACGAACACGGCGAATTCGCCATCCTCGATCTTGAGATCGACGCCGTTGATGACGCCGACGGCGCCGAACGCCTTGCGCACGCCC
>Ga0182030_10025554_pt1 | contig 10749 bp, 8 predicted proteins | sample 812S3MmetaG_FD_121299 | JGI IMG/M metagenome (GOLD analysis project Ga0182030, IMG submission 121299) | Permafrost microbial communities from Stordalen Mire, Sweden - 812S3M metaG (Illumina Assembly) | ecosystem: Environmental > Terrestrial > Soil > Wetlands > Permafrost | place: Sweden... | reverse complement strand
TCCGCCGGGAACTACAATGCCGACGGTTTCTGGACGAACACGGACGGAGGCACTCCGGCGGGGACGCTGGTCTTCACTGGAACCAACCTGTTCGGAGTCGCCTATCAAGGAGGCAGCGCCGGGGATGGCACGGTCTTCCGCCTGGGCACCAACGGAGGCGGGTTCACGGTGCTCAAGACTTTCTCCGCGACGGATGTCAATACGGGAACCAACACGGACGGCGCGAATCCTTACGCGGGGTTGACGCTGGCGGGGACCAACTTGTTTGGCACGGACGAAAGCGGCGGAACCGGGGGAAGCGGCACGGTGTTTGTCCTCAGCACCAACGCGGGGAAATTCAGTGTCCTCTGGAATTTTTCGGCCACAAATGCCAATACAGGCACCAACACCGACGGCGCCAATCCGGATGGCGCGCTGGTGTTGTCCGGAAATACCCTCTTTGGCGCCAGCAGTGCGGGCGGCTTCTGGGGCGGCGGGACGATCTTCGCAGTCAACACTAATGGCGGCGCGCTGACCAACCTGCAAAACCTTTTCCCGGCCACGGACGGCGAAACCTCCTATGCGAATCTGGTATTGTCGGGCAGCACCCTGGCCGGGGCGGCGAGCCAGGGCGGCCCGGGCGGCGGCGGGACGATCTTTGACCTGACAACGGTTATCAGCGCCGTGCCGTTATCCATCCAGTGGTCCGGCTTTGTGGCGGAGATCTCGTGGCCATCGCCCTCGCTGGGTTTTGCTCTGGAGGAGAACCCCAATCTGTCCACCACCAACTGGACCATTTACCCCGGAATGGTTTCGGATGACGGCAGCACTCGGAGCGTCCTGCTGGCGCCGGGTACGGGTGGTTCTTATTTCCGGCTGTATCATCCTTGATGGAGATTAGCGGCGGCGAAACATGCGGGCCATGTTGCGCATGCCGTCGGCGGAACTGGCGGATTCCTCGCGGATGGCGGATCCGGTCAGGGCCAGAAAAGCGGCTTCAAGGCTCGCGCCCCCGGTCTGCTTTTTTAGTTCTTCGGCCGTGCCCTGGGCGATGAGCCGGCCGTGGTCAATAATGGCGATGCGGTGGGCCACCCGCTCCGCCTCCTCCATATAATGAGTCGTGAGAAAGACCGTGACGCGCTCCTCCTGGTTGAGTTTGCGGACGTGGGTCCAAAGTTGGTTGCGGGTCTGGGGATCAAGGCCCAGCGTCGGTTCGTCCAGAAAAAGAATTTTGGGAGTGTGCAGCAGGCCGCGGGCGATTTCCAACCGGCGGCGCATCCCGCCGGAGAATTGCTTGACCGGCTCGCTCCGGCGGTCCCAAAGTTCAAAAAGCTTGAGCAAACTCTCAGTGCGGGCGGCGCGGGCCGCGCGGGGAACCTTGTAGAGGACGGCGTGGAGCACCATGTTCTCCACGGCGGTCAGTTCGTCGTCCAGGCTCGGGTCCTGAAAAACGATGCCGAACCGCCGGCGGACTTCGTTTTGGGCCGTCTGCGGATCAAGCCCGTCCAGTTGCACGGTGCCGCTGGTGGGACGGAGCAAGGTGGTGAGCATCTTGATGGTCGTGGTCTTGCCCGCGCCGTTGGGGCCGAGGAAGGCGAAGATTTCCCCCTGGCTGACCGTGAAGGAAATATCATTGACGGCCTTAAGGTCGCCATAGAACTTGCAAAGATTTTGGGCGCGAATCATGGGAGGAGGCGAGGGGTGGGAGGGAGTCTTCAGGCCGTGGCGAGCGGCCCCAACCGGACGGGGACAGCCGTGACAAAAGCTCCGGTTGGTGGTAGGAATGTTTCCATGCTGGTTGACTTTACCAAAATGAACGGCGCGGGCAATGATTTCATCCTGATGGACAATCGGGATGAGAAGCTGCGCCCGGACCCCGGCCAGATCGCGCGCCTGTGCGACCGACACGCCGGGGTGGGGGCGGACGGTTTGATCTTGCTCAAGCCGGCCCCCTTGGGTTCCGCCGATTGGGCCTGGGATTTTTACAACAGCGACGGCAGCAACGCCGAGATGTGCGGCAATGGGGCGCGCTGTTTCGCGCGCTATGTCGCGCGCCTGACCGGCCGGGCCCAAGCCTTCACCTTTGCCACGCGCGCCGGGGTCATTGCGGCCGCTTTCGACGGCGAGTTGGTGACGGTGGGGTTGACTCCGCCAAGAGACCTGCGGCTGAACGAAACGTTGGCGCTGGCTTCGGGAAAAGTGACGCTCCATTCGCTCGACACCGGGGTGCCTCATGCCGTGATGTTTGTGGCCGACACCGATCAGGCGATGGTGCAATCGCTCGGCCAGGAAATCCGCCGCCACCCGCATTTTGCGCCACGGGGGACGAACGTAAATTTTGTCCAACTGCGCGGCGCGGAGGGCATCCGGGTCCGCACTTACGAGCGCGGCGTCGAAGGTGAAACCCTCGCCTGCGGCACCGGCGTCACGGCCTCGGCGTTGATCGCGGCGGAATTGCACGGCCTGACCTCGCCCGTGCGGGTGCGGGTGCAAAGCGGCGGATTTCTGCAGGTGAGCTTCGAGAAAAACGGCGGGCAGTTCCGCAATGCGCGCCTGACCGGTCCGGCGGATTTTGTGTTTGACGGAAAAATCCGGCTCTGATCACGGCTGGTCCAGAAACAGGCGGAGCCGGCGGGAGAGGTCGGCAAAATCCAGCGGCTTGCGGATCACGGCGCGCCTGGCGGCATGAGGCGAATGGTCGAAATCCGGCGGCTGGTTCAGGCCGGTCATCAAAATCACCGGCAGATCGGGCCGAATTTCCGCCAGCTTCTCCGCCAGTTCCGCCCCTTCCAGGCAAGGCATGGTGTGATCGGTGATGACGGCGGCAAACCGGTCGGGATCGGCCCGGAAAGTGGCCAGGGCGTCCAAGCTGTCGGCCCGGGTGTAAACGCGGTAACTGAGTTTGCGCAGATACTGCTGCATCAGGTGCAAAATCTCCGGCTCGTCGTCCACCACCAGAATCCACTCGCGCTTGCCCTGGACGAGATGGCTCCGGGCCGGCTCCGGTTCCACCACCGCGTTCTTCGTGCGCGGGAAATAAATGCAGAAAGTGGTGCCAACGCCAACTTGACTCTCCAAAGTCAAATAGCCGCCGGACCGGGAAACGATCGTCTGGACCAGAGTCAGACCCAGCCCCGTGCCCTCGCCGGCCGCCTTCGTCGTGAAGAACGGGTCAAAAACCCGGTCCAATACTTCCCGGCTCATGCCGTGGCCGGTGTCGCGGACGGTGATGCAGAGGTGCGGACCGGGACGCAGGGGCGACATGGGCGAGGCCTGCGCGGCCGTCAATTCCAGGGCCTGTAGTTCAAAGTTAAGCTGGCCTCCGGTTTTGCGCATGGCGTGGCCCGCGTTGGTGCCGAGGTTCATCACGACTTGGTGAATCTCGGTGGGATCTCCGATGATGGTGTCCTCCTCCGTTCCGATGATGATATTGACAGAAATGGTCGAAGGCAGCGCCGCGTTGAGCAGTTTGACCGATTCCTTGAGCAGCGGCCGCAGATGCAGCGGACGATGCTTGATTTCGGTTTGGTGGCTGAAAGTCAGAATGCGCTTGACCAATTCCGAAGCTCTCTGGGCGGAACGGACGACTTGTTGAAGGTTTTTGCGGGTCGTGCCGGTGATTTGGTCGTCGTCCAGCGCCAGATCCGTAAACCCGAGCATGGAGCAGAGGATGTTGTTGAAGTCATGCGCCACCCCACCCGCCAGAAGACCAACGGCCTCCATTTTTTGCGCCTGGATCATCTGCTTCTCCAACTGGGCGCGCGCCGCCTCGGCCTCTTTGCGCTGCGTGATGTCGTCAATAAACCCCTCGTAATACCGGACCGCGCCGGTGGCATCTCGCACAACCCGGGCGCTTTCGGAAATCCACATGATGCTCCCGTCGCGGCGGCGGACCTGGTATTCCAGGGCGCGGACGAAGTCCGATTTTTCGATCAGTTGCTTGAACCGCTCGCGGAAGGAAGGGTCAACGTAAATCTGGGTTTGAATGTCCGACACATTCGTGAGCAACTCCTCGGGGTGCTCGTAGCCGTACATGCGGGCCAGGGCGGGGTTGACCGCGATGTAACGGCCATCCGGCGTGCTTTGGTAAATGCCTTCGACCGCGTTCTCGAATATGCCGCGAAACTTGGATTCCGCGTCCTTCAGTTGGGCTTCGCGTTTGGTGAGAAGCGCGGTTTGATAATCAGAAGTCCGGCTCAGATGGCCGCGCGGGGCAAGGTCGCGCCCCAAGCTCTCAGGACTCAAACTAACCCTGCCATTTATTGCCGTGTTCGTGCTCATTTTTGCCGCGGACACGCTGTTTTTCCCTGGCAACCACACAATTCCTGGTTGTCGCTGGAAGGGATCGCGTGTCACACACCAGTGTTTGCGAACTGAGCAGCTACAGTGCCAGATGGGTGGCTTTGTGCGCGCAAACCGCGCGAATTAAGGGCGCATTTAGCATGGTCGCACGGTTGTTTCGGGCCCTTTAGCAGGTGGAGCCCTTTTGAGGAGTGTGGTTTCGCATGAATTGGAGGGGGAACATTGCGGTGATTTACGCCGCCGGAGTTAGAAGCTGCAATTGATTGCTGATGAACGTCTCGAGGGTCGGCAGGGCAAACGGTTTGGTCAGGCAGGGAACCTCGTGGCGTTCAAAGAATTCCTTGGCTTGCGCGCTCACCGTGTCTCCGGTCATAAATACCACCCGGTGGGCCAAATTGGGAGCCAACGCCAGAATCTGGTCAAAAAGCTGCGCCCCGCTCAGCCCGGGCATGCGGAAGTCCGAAATGATCAAGTCAAAATGCCCACCTTGCATCATCCCCAGTGCATCCTCGGCATTGGGGCAAAACTGGGCCTGGTGCCCGGACAGGGAGAGGAACTCACAGATCATTTCGCCGAGCGCAAGCTCGTCATCAATCATGAGAATGCGGGCTTCCCGGCGCCGGGCGGGAGCGTTGGCAGGCGGCCCGAGGGTCGAGGTTTGCTTCTCTGAAGCACGAGGAATCTCCGACTGGGGAATACGGACGCGGGACATTTCAAACATGCGATTGGCCCCACGCGGCGGGGGAGGTTGGCGGGCCATCCTCGGAAGATTGCCCAAGTGGGACAGCCATACTCTCAGCTTTTTTTGTTGGCGGAATCATTCGTGCAGACGCCAAACTCCAAGCAGTTGCGGTGCCAGCGCCTGAGTTCCCCTCCGTCTTGCCCTCGATCCTGCTACCAACCTCCCCCCGAACGTCCTATTCCTGGAAAACGGGCAGCCAAACCGTCAATTTTGGGGACACCCCCCCATAAAGCTTGCGATACCCCAAAAAACCGTGTTCTCTCCCCAAATGGATTCCCGGGAAGCCTTCGTTGCGTTGAACATGATCAAGGAAATCGGGCCGGTGCGCGTCCGCCAGCTTCTGGACCGCTTCGGTGATTCGCCCGCCATCCTTTCCGCCTCCCGCGAGCAAATCCAGCAGGTTCACGGCTTCGGCCCGGAGTTGTCCGAGGCCATCGTCAGTTGGGAAAAGACCGTGGACCTGGCGGCGGAAATCAAACGCATCGAGCAATCCGCCTGCAAAATTGTCATTCAGTCGGACGAGAATTATCCGCCGCTCCTCAAACAAATCTACGATCCCCCGATCCTCCTCTACGTCCAGGGCGACCTCACCGCCAAAGACAAGAACGCGGTCGCCCTCGTCGGCTCCCGTCAGACGACGCATTATGGCATCGAAGTTGCCCGCAAACTCGCTTTTCAACTGGCCTACACCGGCGTCACCGTCGTCAGCGGCGGCGCGCGCGGCATAGACACCGCCGCCCATCAAGGGGCGCTCAGCGCCAAAGGCCGCACCATCGCGGTGCTCGGCACCGGAATCAACCTGGTTTTCCCCGCCGAAAACGGCGAACTCTTCCAACGCATCGCCGCGCAAGGCGCCGTCATCACCCAATTCCCCTTCAACCGGCCCGCTGACAAACAAAGTTTTCCCATCCGCAACCGCATTGTCGCCGGGATGACCTTGGGAACCGTGGTGGTGGAAGCCAACCTGACCAGCGGCGCCCTCATCACCGCCGGGATGGCGGTGGAGTACGGACGCCAAGTCTTTGCCGTGCCGGGCCGGGTGGATTCCCCCCGCAGCAAAGGCTGCCACGACCTCGTCAAAAAAGGAGCCAAATTGTGCGAAGGCATCGAAGACATCCTTTCTGAATTCGAGTACCTCTTTCCAGGTGCCAACCAACCCTCCCTTCTCAACGACGCCACCTCCATGCCCGCGTTGACCCTCTCCGCCAACGAACAAACCGTCTATGACACCCTCTCTTCAGAGGAAAGTGCCATAGACGAAATCATCCGCCGCAGCGGCCTCGCGCCGTCCACCGTCTCTGTCGCGCTGCTGGGGCTGGAGATGAAGCGCCTCATTCGCCAGCTCCCTGGTAAAATGTTTGTCAAGAATACGTGACCAGCGCGCCTTCCGCAAATCAGGTCGCCTCGAGCTGCCCGTTGGTCGAGGCTTTGCTCCCATTCTCCGCCCCGTCCCGTTCGGTGGAAGCGGAATCCGAACCAGCCTCGGACTCATCGGCGTCGGAGTCGGAATCGGCCACGGCGTCGTGCTCGTCTGAGCCGTCCAGGTTGCCGGCGGCGCGCTGGGCGGCGAGTTCCAGGTCGCGTTCCGCCTGGCGCGGGTTCTTGGCCCGCTTGGCGCGGGGCAGTGGACTGAGCATGACGTTTATGCCTTTGCCGATGAGTTTGGGCGGCGCGTCCGGATGGCCGTAGGGCACCAGGCTCTTGACGAATTTCTCCACTTGCTGAAACCCAAATTCCTTGTGCGCCATTTCCCGGCCGCGGAAACGCAGGGTGATCTTCACCTTCATGTCTTCGCACATGAAATCCACTGCGTGCTGCAATTTCACCCCGAAATCGTGCGGATCAATGTTTGGACTTAGTTGTATTTCTTTTACTTTGTTGGCGTGTTGATGCTTCCGCGCCTCTTTTTCCTGCTTGGCCAACTCGTAACGGTACTTGCCGAAGGGAATCAAGCGGCACACCGGCGGGGTGGCATTCGGGGCGATTTCCACCAAATCCACCGCTTTGACCCGGGCCAGATTGATGGCGTCGCTCAGGGGCATCACCCCCAGCATTTTCTTGTCGGCGTCAATGACGCGGACTTCCCGGGCGCGGATTTTGCCGTTGACGCGCGTGAAGGAGGCGGGCGAAGAAGGAGGACGGGGGGAGTAAGGGCGACTCAAGAGGCCCTCACCGGTGCTAAGATGTTCATCATGAATGCTTCAAATACTTCTCGGCCAACGCTGCGCAGGCACAGCCTGCCGCAATCCAAAAACTGCTTTCGTTTCTAAATTAAACTCAAAAACCCCCGTTTTGCAAGTTTAAATTGTGTGTCGGATTGATGACCTTTTTGGGTGCGCCGGCACCCATGCTTCGTGACGGCTATTGACAGGCCGTTACTTAACCACTATACTAGCTCATGCTTCTTTTAGCGGTCAGAGCGGGGAAAGTCAGAAACGCCGGGAGGCAAGCAAGCCCGCCTTGGCTGTTGCGGCTTGATGGCCAACTGTATCGTTATCGGCAAATGCCATCCCGCCAAACATTGATTTTACAAAACGAAGCCAAGCCAGGATTTTTACAACCTGCTTATCATCAGTGTCTTGCGTGAATATTGAACTCCTCGTGATCCCCCCAAAATCGCAAATTTGGCGGCATTTCAAGCCGTTTCAAGCCCCAAAACCCCGCAAAACCACCCTTGTCACATTGGGCCATCCGGCTTATCCTTCTTTGCCTGGTTCAAGCAACGCAACCACTTAACAGACAATTATGAAACGGCGTGTACTCTATGGCCTTTTGCTCGGTCTCCTGGGGATCAACCTTCTCATCGGCGCGCGGATTTACACCTATTGCGCCGCCGCCGCCCCTGCCAAGGACGACCCCTACGAGAATTACAAATTGCTCGCCGATGTCATGGAAAAAGTCCGCAATGAATACGTGGACGGTGAAAAAGTCAGTTACCAGCAACTCATCCATGCCGCCCTCAAAGGCATGATCGCCTCGCTCGACCCCCACAGCGAATTCATGGAACCGCGCCGTTTTGACGACCTCAAAGACGACACCCAGGGCGAATTCGGCGGCATCGGCATTATCGTCGAGTTGGGCGAGGACCGTCTCCTGACGGTGGTGGCGCCGATTGATGACACCCCGGGCTACAAGGCCGGCATCATGGGCAAAGATGAAATAATCAAGATCAATGACAAAAGCACGGAAAAACTCGGCCTGGAAGACGCCGTCACCCTCCTGCGCGGCGAACCCGGCAGCAAAGTCTCCATCACCATCCACCGGCCCGGCACCGGTGAAAACAAGACTTTTGTGCTCGAGCGCGCCATTGTGAAAGTTCCGACCGTCCAGGACATTCGCGACAAACAGGAATTTCCCCTCGGCGAAAACGGCATTGGCTACATTCGCCTCAACCAATTCGGCGAAAAAACCTCCGAGGACTTGCAGTCGGCCCTGGCCAAACTCTCCAAACAGGGCATGAAAGCCCTCATCCTCGATCTGCGGAACAACCCCGGCGGCTTGTTGGACCAGGCCGAGCATGTCTGCGAACTGTTCCTGCCCCGGGGCACAAAAATAGTAACGACAGAGGGACGCGGTCCGGCCCAGAATTATGAATACGACGCCCGGGGCCGGGGCAAACCCGTGGATCTGCCCATGGTGGTGCTCGTCAACGGGAGCAGCGCCAGCGCGGCGGAAATTGTCTCCGGTTGCCTCCAGGATTTGCAGCCCCTGACCCACGCCATTCTCGTGGGCGAACAGACCTTCGGCAAAGGCTCTGTTCAAAGCATCCTGCCTTTGTCCGACGGCTCGGCCTTGAAATTGACCACCGCCAAGTACTACACCCCCAGCCACAAAGTCATCCACGAGCATGGCATCACCCCGGACATTATTGTGCCCGTCTCCGCGCAGGAGGAGGAGGACTTGCGTGTCCAACACGCGGTCGGCGCGGTGGAATCAATCAAAGATGAAAAGGAGCGCGCCCGCATTTTGGCCGTGCATGACCGCCAGTTGGAGCGCGCCGAGGATTTGCTCAAGGGTGTTCTTCTTTACTCGCAGCGCAGCCCGGCCGCCACCAAGGTTGCCGACGCGGCGAAATAACGCGCCGCGACCCTGTGTTGAACTTGTTCGCCCTCGAAACTTCGTGCGATGAAACCAGCGCGGCGGTGGTGCGCGACGGGCGCGTTCTCGCCAACATCATCGCCACCCAGACCCGGCTCCACGCGGAATACGGCGGCGTCGTCCCGGAACTGGCCACGCGCGAACACTTGCGCAACCTCCTCCCGGTGGCGCGGCGCGCCTTGGCCGTAGCGGGCTTGACCGCGGCCGACCTCGACGCGGTGGCCGCCACCCAAGGCCCCGGCCTGCCCAGCGCCCTGCTCGTGGGATTGAAAGCCGCGCAGTCGCTCGCCTTCAGTTTGGGCAAGCCTTTTCTCGGCATTCACCACCACGAGGCCCACCTCTACTCCCCGTGGATTTCCGGTGATCCGCCGCAGGCCCGCTTTGATCAATTCCAACCCTCCGTCTCCCTGATCGTCAGCGGCGGCCACACCCTGCTTTTGCACGTCAAAGCGGAATTTCAACACCGTGTCCTCGGCTCGACCGTGGACGACGCCGCCGGCGAATGCTTCGACAAAGTCGGCAAACTCATTGGCCTCGCCTATCCCGCCGGTCCCGAGGTGGACCGACTGGCCGCGCAAGGCAACCCGCGCGCCTGGAATTTTCCCCGGCCCATGCTGCACGATCCCGGGGACGACTTCAGTTTCTCCGGCCTCAAAACCTCCGTCCGCTATTTCCTGGAAAAGAACCCCGCCGTCCTCGACGACCCGGCGAAATTGCGCGACCTCTGCGCCAGTGCGCAGGCCGCGATTATAGACGTGCTCGCCGCCAAAACCCTGCGGGCCGCGCTGCGCCTGGGCGTCCGTTGCGTCACCGTCTCCGGCGGAGTCGCCTGCAACAGCGCCCTGCGCCGCCAACTCGCTTCCGACTGCCAACGCCACCAACTCGAACTGCGGCTGTCCGAGGGAAAACTCTCCACCGACAACGCCGCCATGATCGCCATCCTGGCCGAGCGCAAATTCCTCGCCGGCTTTCCCGCCGGCTCTCTCGACGCCGAAATCGAACCCAGTTGGGCGATGTGATTCACCGCGGCCTCCAGGAGATCCGTCGCCGCACACTTGCAGAAAACCCTTGCGCCGAGACTCGCCCCGGAGTATCGGTGGTTTGTTCTTTGAAAAGTCAGGGGATGGCCCAGGGCCGGATTTAGAATCCGCTCCTGGTCATCCCATCGTGATCAAGGCTGGGAACCCCGTGAAAATCGGGGACGGTTGCGCCACTGTGACGGGTTACAATTTCCCAAGGCCACTGGTTCCGCAAAAGCAGAGCCGGGAAGGCGGGAGAAAGGTTCGATACCCGAAAGTCAGGACATCAGATTGATCACGCTCGTCGGGCCGGAATCCGTATCCGGCCACTTCTCCGTCAAAGAGAAGGATGAGGCCAGCCCCCGGAACTGTCTTCCGGGGGACGTGAATGCCTTCATTCTCTGTTCCGCCGGAGTCTGGAGGTTTTTTGCTTTCAGGCTTTGACACTGGTCTCGGAAACCGGTTCCTCCGACAGGAACCACGTTGAACCCGAAATCCGAAATTGAAACCGGCAAGCTGCCACAATCTCTTGGGCAGAAACGAATTGAAAAAATCTCGACAGACCACTTTGGGTATGCCTCGATTTTTTCGATTCGTTTCTGCTCCAAG
>Ga0182030_10025553_pt1 | contig 10750 bp, 10 predicted proteins | sample 812S3MmetaG_FD_121299 | JGI IMG/M metagenome (GOLD analysis project Ga0182030, IMG submission 121299) | Permafrost microbial communities from Stordalen Mire, Sweden - 812S3M metaG (Illumina Assembly) | ecosystem: Environmental > Terrestrial > Soil > Wetlands > Permafrost | place: Sweden... | reverse complement strand
ATCAGCCTGTTCATGTCGTCGCAGCGAGACCGCCCGGGCCGACAGCGACAGACGTATCCGTGCTCCTTCGGTGCCCGCCAACTCCAGCGTCGTCGACAGCTCCACCAACTCGGGAACATTGACCTCGGTGCCCAGTCGGCCCAGAGCGGCCCAGGGGGACAGCCCGCCGTCCCGGGCCGTGGACAGCGCCCTGGCCATGCGCCTGGCGGCCCAGTCGTCACTCACTTGGGACGCCGCCAACAAGGACCCTTCGACCCCTACGCCACCGGCCAGGCTCAGGACCACCAGGTCGACGAACGAGCCGATCACCACGCGGAAGTGCCTCCGACGATCACGGGCCTGACTGACCACGGCGGCGAACGGAAGGCATATCCCAGCCGGTACGGCCACCACCACCAACAGCACGGGCACCATCGGAGTCAGGTTGATCCCTGTCACCTCCGCCGCCATCCACACGACCAGCGGGCCGAGCAGTCCGACTCCTCCCGCCACCAGAACCTTCGCCGCCAGCCCTTCGGGGGACTCGCCGGTGATGGCCAACGACGGCAGCAAGGCCAGCCACTTAGGGTTTGACGTCAACCCGGTGGTCTCCGCCCACGAGACCAGGCTGCGCCCCGATCGGGCGGAAATCCGATGCCACCCCTCAGGTTCGCTCCCGGAAGGTGCCGGTCGGTTCATTGCCCCGACGATCGATTCGAGCGAGGAAGGTGCCACCCGCAGCCCGTAGACCACACCGAGTAGCCCGAGGCCGACCAGGGCACCGAGGATCAGGGATGAGCTCATTGAGTCGCCACCTGTTGGCCGAGCAGGCGCACCGGAGCGGGAGGACGTGCCATGGAAACCATCAGGGTCAGTCCGAGGCCGTACATTGCCCCAACCACCAGCAGAACCACTTGTCCATTGGCCGAGTCGAACGGTTGGAGATATGGGTGGGACAACACGGCAAGCGCAGCCGCGAACACTACCGAAACCACCAGCACCGTCCGCACACCACTGCGGATGGAGGCCCGGCTGGTCTCGATCCGCAAGCGGAGGGCCACTTCGTCCCGGGTGGAGTCAGCCAGCGCCGACAACAGGTCCCCCATCCGCTGAGCTCGCGACGAGACCGCCAGCTGCAGGGCACACACCACGCGGTCAGCGCAGGCATCCCCTACGTCGTCGGCGAACAACAGCAGGGCCTCACCTGGATGCATTCCCGCGCTCAACCTGCCGGACAGGAGCATCGCCGCCTCCCTGATGGGGAGGGGGCTCAGGGGAGCCGTGGCCACGATGGCCTGAGTCAGACCGGCAGAAGCCGCCAAGGTCCCCTGCAGCATCTCCGTCCAGGTGGCGATGGACTCGATCTTCACGATGGAGATCGATCCCGCCGTCTGGCCGAACAGTTTCGGCAGCCCGAAAACGGCCACTCCCACGATGGGGACGGCCACGGGCCACCCGGTGGCCACCGCGGCCAGCACCCCGGCCGCGGTGGCCAGGGCCAACAACCACACCTGACCGCGCCATCGGGCCACGGACGAGGCGATCCGAGGCGGGACGGCCCCTTCAGGCTTCTCGAGATGCCAAGCCCACACGATGCCGGCGATGCCACAGCCAAAACCCACTCCGCTCACCAGCACCACCGCCAGCCTCACCTCAGTGATCCCGCGAACTCGAACGGTTGGGGCCGGTACCCGAACTGTTCCAACTCTCTCGCAGTCTCGGGTCGGAGCGGTGCCGACTCCACGGCCCGTCGGTCCGCACCGGGTCGGAACACTTCGTTGGAGATCACCTGCACCCCTTCGGCGTCCACCACCTCCCGAGTCGAGGACACGAACCGCTGCCGTGAGCCCGCGGCCGGAAAGTATGAGGGGCCTTCAGGGCGGCGCCCTTCCTCCAATCGGACCCGATCCGACCAACCCAAAGGATCCGACGGGTTCGGAGGATCGCTCGGATCGCTCCAACCCGACGAATCAGTCCAACCCGACGAATCGGCCGGCCCGTCGCTCGGCCCATATCCGTCGTGGATCTCGCTGTCGAGTTGAACCACGAAGTGGATGGCCCCGGCGATCAGCAGATTGCTGGCCTCGAGAGGGATGCGCTCCTGCGCCTGGACGGCGTACGAGGAGATCCTCCGGAACACTCCGGCGGAAGAATCGGCGTGGATGGTGCACATGGAACCGGATCGTCCCTGACTCATGGCGTTGAGCATGGGGAGTACCTCGTCTCCCAACACCTCACCCACGATCACTCGGTCCGCGTTCATGCGCAGGGCCCGGCGGACCAGGTCGGCCACCGAAATCAGACCTTCTCCTTCGAGGTTCGCCGGGCGCGCTTCGAGGGCCACGATGTCGGGGTGACGGTCGATCGTCCGGTCCAACCCGAGCTCGAAGGCCTGCTCGATGGTCACGATCCGCTCTCGGGGGGATATCTCCGCGGCCAGCGCCCGCAACAGCGTGGTCTTGCCCGAGTTCATGGCGCCCGACACCACGATGTTCTTCCGTGCCCTAACCGCGGCCCGCAGAAAGGAGGCCAGGCCTTCGTCGAGTGTCCCCAGTCCGACCAAGTCGGAGAGTGACAGATCGGAAAACCGGTGCCGGCGGATGGACACCGCCGGTCTCGAGGTCACGGCCATCACGGCAGACAGCCGGCTACCGTCCGGCAGGCGCAGATCGAGCTCCGGACGCGCCATATCGAACCGCCGTTCGGACAGACCGAACCGGCTTGCCGCCGAGCGCACGATGTCCACGACCTCCTGGTCGGAGTCCGCTACCGGTGCCATCAGCCGTTTGGACCCATCGGCGTAGCTGGCCCAGACACGGTCACATCCATTGATGTCGATGTTCTCGATCTCTGAGTCGTCGATGAGGGACTGGAGGCGGCCCATGCCGAACAGGGCATCGAGCACCGTCTGGGCCAGGCGGTGTTCTTCCTCGGCGCTCTCGCACGGCGGCCAGTGGTCCTCCGCGCTGGAAGTCAGGTCATCCAGGTGGGCGAAGACTTGCTGACGGGCGAATTCCCGCCGGTCGTCAGCCACCAGTCCGGCGGCCCCCGGCCCGGCAAGGTCCTCTGCCACCAGCTCACGGAGGGCCCTGGCCAAGGTGGCCGTCACTGCAAGGCCTCTTCGCGGCGGTGTTCCGTTGATGCTGGCACTGCCGCTCTGGCATGCGGGTCTCCAAGCTCCCCGTCGGCGCTGCCAACCGATCCGTCTGCCAGTGTGGTGGCCATCCGCGCCGCCGTGGTGGCCAGCACCGAACGACGCAGCCGGCGCCTACACGGCCGCTCTCCGGCAGCCACGGCCGCGGACACCGGGTCAAACGGCACGACAGCCAACACCGGGACTCCGGTGAACTGCTCGATCTCAGAGATCGAATGATCCCCGCCTCCCACGATGGCGAGGGATACCCGCTCCGGATATCGCTCCAGCAGCAGCGGCGCCCTCTCACGGATGTGCACCACCGAAGCGGCGTCGGAGCGGGAACAGACCACCACCATGTCGGAGTGCTCAAGCCAAACGGCCGACGCCCGGTCGTCAGGAGCCAGTCTTCCCAGGTCGATCAGGACATCCCAGGTGTTGTCCGATGAGGGTCGGGAGCTCGACAGGAGCGCATTCATCGAACGTGAAGCATCGAGGACATCCAGTCCCCGAGTGGCCACCAAGACATCCAGTCCACCCGGTAGCTGCTGCAAGTGAGGTTCGATGTTGACGTCCACACCAGAACGGCGGGCGGCCACCAGGAGCGCCGGCCAACCCTCCCTCGACGAGAGTTGGAAACGGGCGGCCAGATCGCCGCCGCTCGGATCGCACTCGGCCACCATCACCTTTCGCCCTTCGGGCCAGGTCGCGCCCACCAGGCAGGCCAGGGTGGTAACGCCGGGTGCGCCTTTGATCGACACGAAGCTGGTCACCGTCATGCGTTCGAGCCGGGCGTCGTTGGCGGACTGTCTATCTTGTGGGTCTCAGCGCTCCGACCTCTCGATCGAGTCGGCGACGACGACGACGGATAGGACGAGGACAAGGACGAGGGCGGCAACAGGACCAGGCTGATCTGATCGGCAGCCGCGGCCGTGGACACCGAGGCCGCCAAAGTCGACGACACTTCGACCGACACCAACAGCGAAGCGTCAGAGGACGAGTTGGACGATGGGACCTCGACATCAAACACCGAGGCCTGGGGTACCAGGACCCCGGTTGCCGATCCACTACCGGAGGACTGACTTGCTGATGTAGACGATGAGCTGGACGTGGGTACCGAGGAGAGCGGGGTGCCCGGGCTGGCAGTCTGCACCATCTCGACCTGGTCGCCAGGCTCGACGCCGGCCGCAGGCAGCTGACCCGGCTTCAGAGCCAGCCCCACCACAGCATCCCCCGAGGCGATAGGTGGGGCGGTGGTTACATCTTCTGGGGTGAGCAGTGAACCGGTCTCTATGGTGACCGCGGCACGGTGACCCGAGAGCTCTGAGGCATCGGCGACCGGGATCGCCGTCACCCCACTCGAGATGGACGCAGTGGCCTCTCCGAGCTGGCTTCCGGCAATCAGCTGACCCTGCTCGATGGTCTGGGTCACAATGATCACGGGCGTTTGATGGTCGGCCGACGCGTAGAGGTCGGCAAAGATGGCGATGCTGGCGCACACCACCACCAGTGAGACCAGGGCCACCAGCGGTCTCCGTCTCCGACTGGACGTCGGGAGGCGCGAACTCCCCCGCGACCAGGATGCCGGTGAAGCCCCCTTCGTTGAACTTCGATCGAGTAGTGACGTCACCTCAGCGGCCGGCCGTTGCGCAGTCTGCCGCGTAGTTCGTTCTAGCCGTCACCCTGGACCTCCGAGTTGATGCTCTGGACCTGCTCGACTCTGATGGAAGTCGATGTGGATGTGGACAGTGGAGGGAGTGGTCCCCCGCCTTCGGCTCCTAACGCCGACCAGGTGACAGACCAGTGGACCGTGGCAATTACTGGGTAGGCGCCGTCATTGGGGTTCCCGTCTCGCGAGGGCTGGCCCATTGAGGATGTGGCGTAGGTGTAGAGGCAGTTCGTCGACTGATTTGCCGGCCCGGCCGGATCGAACGGCGTACCCGGGCCGCCACAGGTCTCCTCGCCACCATCCCCCATCACCCATGTGACCGACTCCGGTGTGGCCACTGCCGTAGCGCTCACCGTGCCGACCGTCGCCGTTACGGCGTAGGGGTGCCAGATGCCCCCGTCGATCCACAACCAGGTAGTCAGATTGACTACCGAGAAGCCGGCTGGATCGAAGTGGGCGGTCGGTGAGGGCAAGCGAAGCGAGTTCTCAGCCTGGAGAGCGAGGATGTAGGGGTTCACTGCGGGCGTGGTCACCGCCGCCTGATCGGGAATCCACTCGGTAGCAGTAGTACTTGCCCCTGTCACCTGATTGATGCAGGTCACCGAGTACCAACTACCCGGGGTGGGACCTCCTGGGGCGAAACCTCCCTCATCATTCAGGACGAGCTTGGTCTCGACGCAACGCCATGGGCTCTGAGCCTGTCCGGCTCCTCTCCCGCCAGTTGCTCCCCCTGGGCCTCCACCCCCTGAACCGCCTCTCGAAGCACCCACGGTGATGGTTCGACCGCCACCGTCGCCCCCTCGGGCCTGGGCCGCCTGGGCGGCAACCGGAACGACATTCACCGCGGCCAGCCCCACGAGGAGTGCGGCGGCGACTGCCGACAGGCACCGAGTCCGGCTGCTCACGTGCCCGCACACCTGTTCGCGGTGGCCACCCCTTGGGTCAGTAGCTTCCACCCACCGCTGGTCAGCTCCATGGACGACGTGTACGCCACATAATCCACTTGGCCCGACACGCCCGCCACCGGTCGACCGGTGGCCGCCAAGACCACGATCTCCTGGTCGTAGGCGCACGCTTGGACCGTCGCTCGATGACCTTCGAGCATGGTCACAGTGGGAGTTCCGTAGTGGGTCGGTCCCCGGCCGACTTCCCCGGCGGCGCGCATCTGCTCAAAGAAGGAGCGTCTCACGCCCAGTTGAGGCTCGAGGGTGGTGGCGGCCAGTGCTGGCTCATTGGGATCAGCGGTTAGGCCAGCGTCATGAAAGGCCAGTTCGGCGGCGAGCCACGCCGAGAGTACCTGTTGGTCGGCCACCGACACCCCCAACCCGTGAGCAGTGGATCCAGTCACGGGGATCCCGCTGCCGTGGACCGCTCCGAGCCGAACACTGCCCTGCGCCACCGGGTTGTCCACGGCGCTGCACGCACCCAACAGGATTGGACACATGGCCACGACCAAGGTCAGCCACCGTGTCGACTTCCTTCGAAGGAGAGAGCGGAGGGCTGGTTGGTCCATCGCACGTGGACCATAAAAGTCGCCCCCGAGCGGTGCAATGTAAGTTGGAGGGGCGGTGCAGTTTGTTCGAGCCGGTCCAGATGAGCAACTGGGAGTTGCTCGTTCGGACCCGGGTCGATGACTTCGGAGATGGGGCACTCAACGAGAGTCGTACCGACACCTTGCCAAAACCTTGGCCACAACCTTGCACGAGTGCTTGACCGATGCGTGACACCACTGGTCCTAACGCCGGCTGGCCACTTTCCCGCTTAGCGGGCTCCGGTTTCTGCGATACGCCGTGTGCGCTTCCATCAGGCCGGCCGGGCCAAAATGCCGATGGCCAAGAACCCGGCCGCTGGACATACCGTCACGACCTCCCGGGCAAGGGCAACAGCTTGGCGGTCAGCCCGTGACCCGATCTTCACCCTGACCGCTAGCAGTAAGTGTCGATGAAGTCGCTCTGCGTGATCGTGTTCTCCGCCGAGCGGACGCGCCGAAGCCTGGGATGCAACCGGCTGAGGGCCCTTTCGGCCACTCGTTCAGGCGCCCAATTGCTTCTTGAACCACTCCAGAATGATCTCGAAGCGCTTGATGCGATGAGTGGGCACTCCCGCACGGGACAGCTCGTGGCTCTCCCCGGGGAATCGGACCATCTCGGGCTCCCGACCCAGCAGCCGAAGGGCCACGAAGAGCTCCTCGGCCTGATTGATCGGGCAGCGATAGTCCTCCTCCGAATGGAGGATCAGGACCGGTGTCTTCATCTCGTTCACAAACGTGATCGGTGAGCAGTCCAGATAGGCCTGGGGGTCTTCGAGATGGGTACGACCGACGTAGCTGCGGAACAGCGTGGCGATGTCCGAGTTGACCTCCAGCGTCAGCAGATTGTTGCACGCCCTCTCGGAGATGGCCGCTTTGAACCGGTCCGTGTGACCGATGGCCCACGAGGCCATGAACCCGCCGTAGGAACCGCCCAGAATTCCAACGCGGTCCGGATCGACCCACGGGAACCTCTTGGCGGCCTCATCGACGCAGGCCATGATGTCTTCGAAGTCGACTCCACCCCACCCGGAACCGGGGTCAGGCTCCGCTCCCGGCCACCGCACGGCGCGCCCCCACGCTTCGGAGTAACCGGACCCTCCACGGGGATTGCAGTAGATCACGCCGAATCCCGCTCCCACCTCCACCTGGAACTCGTCGAAGAACCTGTTGCCGTACGAGGTGAACGGACCACCGTGGACGTTCAGCAACGTCGGGTAGCGACGTCCAGCTTCGGCATCGACCGGAGGCATGGCCCAACAGGGCACCTCGGTCCCGTCGGCCGATCTGGCCCCGTAGGGAACGGGATCCACCAGCTTCACGTGGGATACGAAGGCAGCACTCAGATCGGTGTGCCTCCGCTCTTCGGCCGACGATCCCGCCGAGGCGCCCGGTCCCCCCGAGACGCCCGACCCCGCCGAACGTTCCACCCTCACGGTGACGATCTCCGGAAAGGTCGTAGGAGTGGTGACGGCCATGGCCAGCGTTCCTGACGCCCAATCCCATCCCTGCACCCAACGTTGCCCGTCAACCAACGGTTCGGGCTCGTCGTCGCCCCCGGCGCCCACCGAGTAGACGTGGGCATTGCCTTCGGTCTCGACGCTGAAGAGGAGTCGGCCGCCCGCCCACACCGGTGCCCTGGCGGCACCATAGGGTGCACAGTTGCGGTCGAGCCCCGAGGTCAACTCGGTGGTTTCGCCACTGTCGAGGTCGACGACCCCCACGCGGAGGTGCCTGGGTTCGTCCAACGGGGTGGCCATGCGCAGGAAGGCCAGGCGCTTGCCGTCCGGTGACCACGAAGGAAGGAGGTACTGCGCCTCGTGCCCGGTGACACCTACCGGGAGTTCAGAGCCGTCGGCCAGCACCGTAAAGAGGTCGATGATCCAATCGAGGTCCCAGGTGTCGTGCCGAGCCGAGGAGAAGGCGATCGTTGTGCTGTCGGGAGACCAGGTGATCCCGTCCGCCTGATACGGACCCGGGGTGAGAATCCTTGGCGAGGTGGTCCCATCGGACGCCGTAACCAGGACCCGACTCGGCCTGTCGAAGATCCATCCCTCCGAATCGAGGTGGGAGAAGAACCGTGTCACGCGGCGCGGCGGGATGTCCTTGGCCTTGCGGGACTCCCCGGGCTTGCCGTACGTCTCCGGATCAGGGTCACGTGCGACGAAGGCGATCCGGGCTCCGTCCGGCGACCACTCGATCTCCGAGGGTGGGGACGCCCAGGTGGTGACCACCACTCGTTCCCCGCCACGATCGACTGGAAGCACGCAGATCTGGGGTAGCCCGTCCTGGGGCCTGGACGAGAACGCCAAGAAGCGGCCGTCAGGCGACCAGCGGGGTGTGGAGTCGCCGGGTCCTGAGGTGAAGGGGCGGGCTCGCCCGGACCCGTCGGCATCCACCAGCCAGATGTTGCTCCGCGACTTGTTCTCGTCGGCGTCGACGCCGACGACCACGAAGGCCACCATCGAACCGTCAGGCGAGACCTGAGGATCGCCTGCCTGCCTGAGTTCGCCAATGTCTTCGGGCCGCATGCCTCGAGGCGTTGCGACGCTCGAACCGTCTGCATGGGCTACGCCGGTCGATTCGACTTCTGAGCTCACAGAGGCTCACTTCCTCGCTCGTGGGGTCGGGGGGCTGCATCCAGACCGCTTCAGTTGTACCCCTCTGTCACTACCCATTTTGATTCGTTACCCGTTTGCTGTTTCCCGCCTGCCCGCCTGCCCGTCCGTTCCCCCTACACGTCCGCTCCCCCTACACGTCCACCGGTCTACCCGTCAGCCGTTCTCGCCGACTGGACCTCCATCGTGGGCTCTGGACAGCCGATCGATCCCCTGGACCTCCGGCGCCTCCACCGCCGGCAACTGGGCCGCAGAATCTGCGGGGCCTGTGGGATCCACTGCGTCAGGTCCGTGCCCGGTGACCAACTTGGCGCTGAACTTGATGGCCTTGGTGGCCGAGGTGGCTCCGGTCTGCAGGATGATGGCTACCACCAACAAGAAGATGGCCAGCACCCGAAACGTATGCGATCCGAGCATGATGATGGCCAGTCGGCCCAGTGCGTACGGAGGTGAGCACACCATGGCGCCGATGGCCCCGCCCACCGCGGCGGCCGTGACCTTGTCCCTCGGCGACCGGTCCGATTTGACCCCCACCAGCCTGGCCGGCACGGCCACGTAGGCCAGCATCATGACGCCGACCACGATGCTGAGCGAGATGACGAACCAACCCTTCCCCAGCCGCTGCGAGATGCAGGCTGCGAATCCAAGGCCGAGTCCGGTCACGCATCCCCAGTAGAGAATGGCGCGCAGGTGCTCACGGGCCAGGGAGAAGCCGCTCCGGATGTCCGGGGTACCAGGCTTGGAGATGGCGAAGGCGAAGACGGCATTGAGGTAGAAGCTGGCAATGGTGATGCCGATGACGCCGAGCAGTATCGGGATCAGCACCGGACCCTTCACGATGTGCAACTCCTTCCCGTGGAACACGTGAACCTTCAGATCGAGCATGGCTGCCCAGATCCACATGGCCGGCAGCACCTGCACCAGGGTGAGGCGCCAGTTGGTGACCAACAGCTTCAACCCCTGGAAGAGCATGGCGAACGCCCCCACCACCAGGGCCAGGGGCGCCAGCCACCGGCTGCGCTGACTGAGGGACAGCACGGCGGTTTCGACCATGGCATCGTCCCCGTCGCGGATGGCGGTGATCAGGCGCTCGACCATCTGGACGACGGTGGCTCGCCGTGACAGCCTCTCGGGCTCGCTGCCCGGCCCCGCCTCCGACCCGGGCCCCGCTCCCGCCGCACCGCCGGCCAACGGCCCCGCCACCGGCTCGGCCGCGGGTTCAGCTCCGGTGGTCACCGGTCCAAGGCCCCGAGGAGAGACGGAGGTGCCCCGGCAAGGCCCCCGTGGAGCTGATCGAGGTACGAGTCCGCCCCAGGGTTCACCCAGCCAACGCTACTGCCCATGCCGGCCCCACCCCCACCGCGTCCCGGACCCAGGCCAGCCTGCGCCACACTGGTGGCTATGGCTGCTCAGTACATCTACACCATGCGTGACCTGCGACGCTTCTACCCGCCCGACCGGGAGGTGCTGAAGGGGATCAACCTCTCCTTCTACCCCGGGGCCAAAATCGGGGTCATCGGCTCCAACGGCTCGGGGAAGTCCTCCCTCCTCCAGATCATGGCCGGCGAGGACGACGGCTTCACCGGCGAGGCCCGGCTTACCACCGGATTCACCGTCGGCTACCTGGCCCAGGAGCCCCAACTCGACCCGGCCAAGGACGTGCTGGGCAACGTGTCCGACGGGGTGGCCGAGACCAAAGCCCTGGTCGACCGGTTCAACGAGGTCTGTGCCGCCATGGGCCAACCGGACGCCGACTTCGACAAACTGCTGGCCGAGCAGGCCGAGCTCCAGGACAAGATCGATGCCGCCGGCGCCTGGGACCT
>Ga0182030_10025552_pt1 | contig 10750 bp, 7 predicted proteins | sample 812S3MmetaG_FD_121299 | JGI IMG/M metagenome (GOLD analysis project Ga0182030, IMG submission 121299) | Permafrost microbial communities from Stordalen Mire, Sweden - 812S3M metaG (Illumina Assembly) | ecosystem: Environmental > Terrestrial > Soil > Wetlands > Permafrost | place: Sweden... | reverse complement strand
TGCAAGGTTCAAACCGCCTGCGCTTTGCGCCGCGAAAGGCGGCTGGATTTCGCCATCCAGGTCGAAGGAGGCATCTGCCAGGAGCAGATTGAAGCGCTGGGACTGGTCGGGGCAGACATCCTCGTGGCCGATTCCGCCATCTTTCAAAAGGACCCCAAGACGCGCCTGGCTAATATGATGCGTCTGGCGGAGTCTTCGCACCGGGTTTCCAGAGTTTGATCTTGATTAAGGAGCTTGAATTCTGTTCAACGGACCCACTAAGCTCGCAGCTCGAAAGGCCTTCTATATCGTCAGTCTGGGGCTGGCCGTCGCCTTCCTTCCCGGTTGCGCCGCGGTCAATCGGATGCATCACCCCGACCCGGGATTGATCTTTGCCCCGGGCGAGCAGCCGGACAAAGTTCTTTACCAAAAAGCCACTAACGAAATTACCCATGGGCGATACGAAGTTGGGCGGCTGACCCTGCAGACACTCATCAACACCTATCCGGATAGCGAGTACCTTTCCAAAGCCAAGCTGTCGATTGCGGATTCCTACTACAGCGAGGGCGGAGTTTCCGGATTGACCCAGGCGGAATCGGAATACAAGGATTTCATCACCTTTTTCCCCACAGCGCCGGAGGCGCCGGAAGCGCAGTTCCGCGTGGGGATGGCGCACTTTCGCATGATCGCGAAGGCCGACCGCGACCAGACCGAAGCCAAGATCGCCGATGCTGAGTTCAAGGAATTCCTGTTGAAGTATCCTGACAGTCCCCTGATCCCGCGTGTGAAGGGGCGCTTGCGGCAAACCCAGGAGGTGTTGGCGCAGGGAGAATACTATACGGCCAACTATTACTACACGCACAACGCGTTTATGGCCGCGCGCTCGCGCTTCCAGGAGATTGTCGACAAGTACCCGGATTACAGCGAGGGAGACAACGCGCTGTATTACCTCGGCCAAAGCCTGGAGCATTTGAAGCGAGGGAACGAGGCGATCCCCTATTACTCGCACGTCATCATGGACTTTCCCTTGAGCCCCCTGGTTCCTCAAGCCAAAGAGCGGTTGACCGCCATGAAGCAGCCCATCCCACGGCCTACGCGCGCCATGCTGGCACGCGCGCAAGCGGATGCAAGTCATCACGTGGAGCGCGACTGGATGAGCAGGCTGGGCGGCATGATGGCAAGCACCCCCGATACCAGCGCCACACTTTTTGGCCCGGTGCATATTGGGACCCCTTCCGGCAGTGGAATCGAGACCGCGAAGGGGCCGCAAAGCGCCGCGCCCTCCCCCAACGCCGCCATCGTTGCCACGCCTGTAACCGAAAAGAGCTTGGAACCGGCTAAGCCCGCCGAGGGGACCCCGAGCCCCAACAACGACAGCGGGACAGCCAAGGGAAATACCCCCGATAAGACTCAGACCGATGCTACGCAACCCGCGCAGCCCGCCAAAAAGAAGGGCCGCTTTCACGTCCTAAAGAAAATAATTGACCCTTTTTAAATATGCGCCACATCACGGGGGTAAGTTCATCTCACGGGCACATGTAGACAAAGTCCCCTCGTGCGCGCGTTAGCCACACCCGGAACAAAAGCGCAAACTCAAGATTCCCAATCAGTTGCGCCTTGACTTCCGGATGGCTCCATGGTATTCCTGAGACCAATCTGGTTTCGCGCAAAGTAGGAGAATCCCGTGGCTCGGGTTGTTTTGGTTGCCGACGACAGTCCTACCATTCAGAAGAAGGCGCTCGGAATACTGAAGGGTGAAGGGTTTGAGGTGGAAACCGTTTCCAACGGTGTGGCTGCCATCAAGCGGCTATCGGTGATCCATCCGGTTGTGGTTCTCGCTGACGTTTCCATGCCGGGCCGAGATGGCTATGAAGTTTGCGAGTTTATAAAAAAGTCGCCGGAACTTTCGCACGTGCCCGTGTTGCTTGTCGCCAGCGATATGGAGCCTTATGACGATGCGCGGGGCGCGGAAGTGGGAGCGGATGGAATCATCAAGAAGCCGTTTGAAGCGCGCGATTTAATCTCCATCGTGGTGAAATTCGCCGAGCAGTTTGAAGCGTCGTTGCCCAAGGTTCTTGCGCCTCTTGCGCCGTCCGTGGCACCGGAGCCCGTGCCGGAATTTGCGGTCCCTGGCGAAGGCCCGGATGAAACGCCGACCGTGATGCAGCACGAGACGCCTGATTTTTCCACGGTTTTCGGGGGAGTCGCATTCTCTGAGCCCGCCGCGGAAGAGGCGCCAGGATATCCTCCTGCGCCCCTGGCGGCAGAAACAGTAGCGCCGTACATAGAGCCGCAAGCGGAGGCAGAGATCACTCTGGACCCTGCCTCCGCGCCGGAATTCTTCGCCATGATTCCCGCTCCCGAACCGCCGAGTGCTCCTGCCGCGGAAACTTCCTTGGCCGCGGAGGAACCCGCCGCTCCCAATCCCCTTGCATCACCCCTTGCTACTCCCGCGGCGCCAGAGCCGGAGCACCTCGATGGCTTGGAAACGGCAGCGGCCGAGCCGGTTTTCACCGAGGAGCAGCCCGTACAGGCCACCGAGCCACCCAGCGCTTCTGCCGAAATGCACACAATGGTTTTCCACACTCCAATGGAAACTGCGGCGCCGGTCTGGAAAGATGAAACGATCCCTGCTCCGCCAGAGCCCGAAGCCGCCAGCCCCGCCGCCCTGGAACCGCAAGTGGAAGGCGAGGCTCCCGGTGCTTCCTCGGAAGTTCCGGTGGAGCAGCCTCCCGAGAGTCCGCACATCGCACCTTCCGTTGCTGTCACGAGCCTCGATAGCTTCTCTTTGGACGATGCCACTGCCGGGCAAGTGCACTTTGGTTACCCGGCGGCAGAAGTTGGCCCCGTGGACGTTGATTATTCCGCCCCCGCGGGGGAAGCTCCCGCCACGGAAATTGCTCCTCTTGAGTCAGCGCCGGAAGCGGCCTATGCGGAAAACGCCCTCCCCGATGGTCCGCTGGAATCGGCCTTTACGGAAAACGCTACCCCCGAGGCCCCGCAGCAAGCAGTCATTACGGAAGCTGATCGCCAGGAACCCGCGCCGGAAGCGGCATCTACGGAAATCGCTTCTCACCAGTTCGCCCCGGAACCGGCCTCGCCCGAGCTTCCAGTCGAAGCTGCTGCGCCTGCCCCGGCGTACGACTGGCCCTTGATTTACACCGTCGTCCACAAAGTAGTAGTGAGGATGTCCCCCCCGCCTTTGCCGATGGAAGCGGTGGAGGAAATAGCCAGGCGGCTTGCCATCGAAATCGCCACGGAAATCAGTTCCGAATCGTCCCAACCCCCAGCGTAATGTCCGCGCTGCCCAGCTTGAATTTGCCTGCGGCCGTCGCAGTGTCGTTGCGGGAGGAGGGGTAGTCTGGACTGCTCGCCAAGTTTGGACGCTGACGGAAGGGCGGGGCTGAACAGGCTGCGGAAAAATGTTTAAATGCTGTCATCCTGAGCGCAGCGAAGGGTCTTGCTCTGAGCATTTTCAAGGCAAGGCGAGATTCTTCGTCGCCTACGGCTCCTCAGAATGACAGCGCTTTCAAGTTTTCCCGCAGCCTGTGAAACACCCCCCTTCCAAACTCTTGGCGGGAGCTTCGGATTAGCCTCAGTTAGCGGCGCGCCGGAGCGCCCATGGGAATTGGCGCGCTCGCCGGAGGTTTGACTCCCCCCCTCCGCAGCCGTTATATTTGTTTGATTTCAATTTCTTGCCGGATTTATTCAGGAGAAGCTCCTTTTGGAAACCGAGATACCCAAGGTTTATTCGCCAGAAAGTATCGAACCCCGCTGGGCGCGATTTTGGGTCGAGGAAAACCTCTATCGGCCCGCGGATGAAACCACCCGCCCCCATTTCTGCCTGGTGATTCCTCCGCCGAATATCACGGGAATGCTCCACATGGGGCACATGTTGGAGCACACGGAAATCGACATCCTGATGCGCTGGCATCGCATGCGCGGCGAAAATGTGCTCTGGCTACCGGGCACGGACCACGCCTCAATTGCCACCCAAATGATCGTGGAACGCGAATTGGGCCGGGAGGCGCTGCCGGACATGGAAGGGGCTGGGGCGAAGGCCGCCTGGCAGCGCGAGGGACAGCGCCTCCGCATCGAAATGGGCCGGGAGAAATTCATCGAGCAATGTTGGAAATGGAAAGAGCAGAACGGCGGCGCCATTCGCCGCCAAATGGAGCGACTGGGAACGTCCGTGGATTGGACCCGCGACCGCTTTACCATGGACCCAGCATACTCACGCGCAGTCGCTGAAGTGTTTGTACGGCTCTATCACGAAAAGAAAACATACCGGGACAAACTGATTTATCGAGACAATTACATCGTTAGTTGGTGCCCCCGATGCGGCACGGCGGTGTCAGATTTAGAGGTCGTGCATGAAGACCGTCCCGGCCACCTGTGGTACATCCGCTATCCTTTTGAAGATGGTCAAGGCTACATAGTCGTGGCGACCACCCGGCCGGAAACGATGTTGGGAGACATGGCAGTGGCCGTCAATCCCGCTGATGAGCGATACCGCTCAGCGTTGGGTCGAATACTAATTTTGCCACTTGCCGAACGCGGCATTCCAGTAATCGCTGATGAATTTGTAGACCCAAAGTTTGGCACGGGAGCCGTCAAGGTTACGCCCGCTCACGATCCGAATGATGCTGCAATTGGCCTCCGACATGGCCTTCAATTCTTCAAGGTGATCAATGAGCGTGCTGAAATCGCCCCGGTATTCGCGTCAACTTGTACCGCGGCTCGATACAGCGGTATGGACCGCTACAAGGCGCGTGCCGCGATTTTGCAAGACCTCCAAGCGCAAGGCTTACTGGAGAAGATTGAGGACTATCCCCTTAGTGTCGGAACATGCCAACGCTGCAAGACTGTGCTTGAACCGTTGCTCTCGATGCAGTGGTTTATGAAGATGAAGCCTTTGGCCGAGCCTGCGATTCGCGTAGTTGAAGACGGGCGCGTTCGCATCATTCCTGAAAACTACGAGAAGATTTACCTCGACTGGATGAACAAGATTCACGATTGGTGTATCTCGCGGCAACTCTGGTGGGGACACCGCATTCCGGCTTGGTACTGCGCGCAGTGTGGCACCCACCCCCAAGAGGAGATCGTCCAGGTAGACAAACCAGAGCGTTGTCCGTTTGGTCACGACGGCCCCTTTCATCAGGACCCAGACGTGCTCGACACCTGGTTCAGCTCCGGCCTCTGGCCTTTTGCCACGCTCGGGTGGCCGGCTGAAACCACTGACCTATTCCGGTTTTATCCCAACAACCTGATGATCATGGGCTTCGATATCCTGTTTTTCTGGGGCGCGCGCATGATCATGCTGGGTTTGAAATTCATGAACGATGTGCCGTTCCGCGAGCTTTATATCCACGCCCTGGTGCGCGACGCGGAGCGCCAAAAGATGTCGAAGACCAAGGGCAACGTGCTGGATCCGCTGGAAGTCACGGAGAAATACGGGACCGACGCGGTGCGCTTTGCGCTGGCCATCAGTGCGGCTCCGGGCACGGACATCGCCTTCTCGGAGGATAAGGTCGAATCCTATCGCGCTTTCGCCAACAAAATTTGGAACGCCGGCCGCTTCATCCTGATGAATGTTCAGAAAATGCCAGAGACCCTTTCCACCCAACTGGGGCAAGCGCTGGAACCGATCCCCAGCCTGGGATTTGAGCCCATGGCCGCGGCCGAGCACTTGGCGCTCGCGGATCGCTGGATATTTTCCCGCCTCGCCGCGGTGACCCGGGAGATGGAAGAGGCTTTGACGGATTACCGCTTCCACGAGGCGGCGTTCAAAATTTATCACTTCTTCTGGCACGAGTTCTGCGATTGGTATGTGGAATGGGTCAAGCCGGAAATCACCCGCCCGGCGGAGGGGGAAAAGGTTCCGCCCGCGTGGATCAACCTGGCGCGCGTTTTTGAAGCGTCGTTGCACCTTCTCCACCCCTTCATGCCGTTTATCACGGAAGAATTGTGGCACTTGCTTCCCCAGCGTAACGCCGGGGCATCTATTTCTTTGACGGATTTCCGCTTGATCACTGAGCGCGTGGCCGATCCGATTTCGGAAAGGCAGTTTGAAAAAGTCCAGGAACTGGTGGTCACGGCGCGCAACGCCAAGGCGGAAATGGGTCTGCAAAAACAAAAGCCCAGCCTGCAAGTGGCCTCGGAGGATTTGCGCCTGCTGGAAATCTTCCGCACCCATCAGGATGCCATTCTTCGCTTGGCGGCCATGCAAGCGATGCACCTTACGCGGGGCCGTTTGGCGGCGGATCTGCCGGACGTCCGCTCGGACGCCTCCTTCGATCTGCGCATTCTGCATGAGGAGAAAGTGGACTACGAGGCCGAACGCGCCCGCTTGCAGAAGGATAAGCAGAAGCTGGAGCAACAACTCGCCCAGGTCAGGACGCAACTGGGAAATCAGGAATTCCTGGCACGCGCCCCGCGAGAAATCGTGCGTGGCGCAGAGCATCGGCTTAAGGAGCTTGAGGAGCATCTCCGCAAAGTCACGGAATCGTTGGAAAGGTTAGGTTAAAACGTGGGCGGTTATCTTAGTCCTCCGGCTGCGGACGAATCTTCCGAGTCCCTGGATTTTTCTTCCGAAGAACTCCGCGACCTGATTTTTCACGCCCTGGCCGAAGACTTGGGTCAAGGCGACTTGACCACGCGCGTCACGCTTCCCGAAGCGGTGCAGGCGCAAGGTACTTTTAACAGCAAGCAGCGGTTGGTAGTGGCAGGCTTGCCCATCGCGCGAAAGGTCTTTGAAATTCTCGACCCCTCCCTGGAGTGGCAGGGCGGAGTGGAAGATGGAACAGAGGTTGCGCCAGGCACGCCGCTGGCATCGATCAAAGGAGCAGCGGGATCGCTGCTGGCCGGCGAGCGCGTGGCCCTGAACTTTCTGCAACACCTCAGCGGCATTGCCACTTACGCCCGCCGCTTGAAGGATGAGTTGGCGGGAACGCGCGCGGAATTTCTGGATACCCGCAAGACCACGCCCGGCCTGCGCAGTCTGCAAAAATACGCGGTGCGCGTGGGCGGCGGCCGAAATCACCGCCTGCGATTGGATGATGGCATCCTGATCAAGGGGAACCACCTGCGCTTGGTAGGAGGGATTCGCACCGCCGTTGAACGCGCGCTCCAAAAGCGCCCGGCGGGTTACCACGTGGAGGTGGAAATCACCTCACGGGAGGAATTGGAGGACGCCGTCCTGGCCGGCGCCGATGGCGTGCTGCTCGATAATATGTCGCCGGCGGAAGTTCAGCAATGCGTCCAGCGCGCGGCCGGGCGCGTGCGCTTGGAGGTCTCCGGGGGAATCGACGCCAGTAATATTCGCGCTTACGCAGAGGCCGGTGTCGATTATATTTCCGTCGGCGCCCTCACCCATTCTGCCGCCGCGGTAGATATCAACTTCCGCATCGCACCACTTTAGATTTCAGGTGCCAGGGATTTCGTACTGGGCCCCTGGGAGAATTATGAATTAAGAATTATGAATTGCAGGTGTTAACGGCAATTTTAGATTTGAAGTCCAACTGTCACAATTCATAATTCGTAATTCATAATTTTGAATCGCCCCTGATACCTGGCACCTTAAATCTGACACCTGACACCTATTATGCCCAGCACTGATCGCAGAATCGACAAGCTGATTCATCTCCTGGTGAAGAATGCCACCGTGGTGGTGCCGGGCCCGAAGATTGCTTCGGAGATCGGCGTTACGCCCAAAAAAGTTTGGAGGTGGATTGAAAGCCTGCGCTCGTTGGGAGTGGAGATCCGGGGAGTGCCGATGGAAGGATATCAATTAGTGACTGTCCCCGACATTCTCGTGCCCAGCTTGCTGCGGGCGGAACTGGGCGATCACCCCATCGGTCGCAACATCGTTCATTACTTCCGCACCGATTCCACCAACGCTGTGGCGCTTCAACTCGCGGCGGAAGGCGCCGAGCACGGAACCGTGGTGGTGGCGGAGGAGCAGACGGCCGGGCGAGGCCGCTTGGGCCGGGCTTGGTACTCGGAAAAATCCAGTGGGATCTATGCCTCCATCATCCTGCGGCCGTCTCTTTCTCCCGCTGCCGCCCCCGTGCTGACGCTGATGGCGGGCTTGGCCGCACAGAAAGCGGTCAGCTCCGCCACCGGACTGGTGGTGGACATTCGTTGGCCGAACGATCTGCTGGTGAACGGGAAAAAGGTTTGCGGGATTCTAACGGAGATGAGCGCCGAACTCGACCGCTTGCACGCCGTGGTGCTGGGTATTGGGATCAACGTGAATCACAGCCTGATGCCGCCGGAACTGGAAAGCATTGCCACTTCGCTCCGCATGGAGGCGCATCGGGGTATTTCTCGCGTCCAGGTTCTCGTCGCCTTGCTCCGGGAACTTGAGCGGTATTATCAATTGCTGCTGAAGGATGGGAACAGGGCCATCACCGAACGCTGGGAAGCGGCTTCCACCTTTGCCCACGGCAAGCGTGTCCGCATAGTTACTTTGGCGGGCGAAGCGCTGGCCACCACCACCGGCCTCGACGCGAGCGGGGCACTGAAAATCCAATACGACGACGGCCGCCAGGAGTCTCTGGTGGGCGGCGAAGTGGTGGAAGTGAAGTAGAACAGGTGGGGGCGTAGCGCTGGGCTTTTAGTTGACCGTTCCCAATTTTCGCCCCCTCTCACGCACGTTTTGCAAGCAGTGGGGGTTAGGGGTTCTCTCGGGGAAAAAACCGATGAATAATTTCCTCAAACCCCTTAGGTGAAAAGTATTGCACTTAGCCGGGATTTCTCACCACGACTCTGGAAGGGCGCGGCTTTAGCCCCGCCTTTGCAAGGCCACCCTGATTATTTCCAAGTCCCGCGCCCCGCGCAGCTTGCAGCCGCAAGCTGCGCGGGGCGCGGGAAGGATAGAGGGCGGGAGCCGCGATTTCGGCGGGGCTGAAGCCCCGCCCTTCCAGCATCGTCCCAACGTGGTGAGAAGTCCGGGTTAGCCCGCTCGGCCCGATAGCGTGATAAAATTTTGTTCGGGAATAACTATGGACAGCCCCAACACCACAATCCTTGTGATCGACGTAGGAAACACCAACACCGTTCTCGGTTTGTACGAGGGCGCCACCTTACGGGCGCTTTGGCGGCTAACAACGAGCCGCGAACAGACGGCGGACGAATACGGGATATTGATTCATAACCTTTTCACTTTGGATAAGCTCTCGGCCTCTGAAATCAGCGGAATTATGATCGCCAGCGTCGTGCCGCCCCTGGATTCGGTGCTGGCGGAAATGGCCCGGAAATACTTCAAAATGGAGGCGGTGTTTCTAGGGCCGGGAACGCGCACGGGTATGGCGATTCTGTACGAGACACCGCAAGAGGTGGGAGCTGACCGCGTTGCGGACGCCGTGGCGGCCTTTGAGAAATACGGCGGCCCGTGCATCGTCGTGGATCTGGGGACGGCCATCACTTTTGATTGTATTTCCGCCAAGGGTGAATATGTGGGCGGGGTCATCATGCCGGGTATCGGCATCGCTGCGGAGGCTCTATTTCAGCGCACGGCGAAACTGCCGCGCGTAGAGATCCGCGAGCCGGATCGTGTGATTGGAACCAATACCATCAACAGCATTCAGTCCGGACTGTTCTACGGCGCGGTGGACGCGATCGACGGAATGCTGGACCGGCTTTGCGCGGTGTTGGGTAAACCAACCAAAGTCATCGCCACCGGTGGCCAGGCGCCGCTGGTGGCGGGCGTGTCCAAGTACAAGCCGACCCTGGATTCTTCCTTGACACTTGACGGCCTGCGCATCATCTACTATCGCAATCAATCCGCTCCGCGGCGCAAGTAGGTCCGAGACGGTGGAAAACTACTTCAACTACTTCACCGAAATCGAGGAGCATTTCCGCAAGTGCCGCTCGGAGCCCGTCCTGCTTTCGCCGCTCGATTGGGCGCTGGTGGAATCGTGGAAAGAACAAGGCTTCCCGTTGGAAGCAGTGCTTGCGGGGATTGAGCGCTCTTTCGAGAAATTCAAAGCGGGAAAACGCAGCTATCGCAAGGTCAACACCCTGGCTTATTGTTCGCAGGAGGTGTTCCGCGCGGTGGAGGAATCGCGCGCCATGGCGGCGCAGGGAGGAACTCTCCGCCCCGCGAAGGCCGAGACACCAGCCCCCTTTTCGGCGAATGAGATTTCGCGTTATCTTGGGCGCTGCGCGGCGGCGGCACAGAGTGCGGGCCAGCGGGCGCGGGAGGAAGGCAAACAAGTGTTGGCGGAGGAATTGGCGGAGGCCGCCGCCGCCCTGCAAACCCTCGGGGCGCGCGCGCAGGCCGAGCCCACAGGTGATTTGGAAGAAGCGGAGAGGAGCCTGACGACGCTGGAAGAAAAACTGAACGCATCGCTTCAGCGCGGGACGCCGGTGGAAGTCCTGGCGCAATTGCGCGCGGAAGTGGATCGAGGACTCATCCCCTATCGCCGCAAGATGGCGCCCGCAGAAGTGGATTTGCTGGAGCGGCGGTTCCTCAAAAACCGGCTGCTCGAGCATTACAAAATTCCGCGCTTGAGTTTATTCTATCTGTAGAGTGTGCCCCAGTGTCTTCACTTTTTGAATTTTCACCGGTCAAGTTGGTGTACGGCGGCGAGGCGTTGGGCTTCCAGGCCGGGCGCACGGTATTGACGCCGCGCGTTCTGCCCGGTGAGCGCGCCGAAGTGGAGGAAGTTCGCCGGCAAAAAGGTGTGGTGCATGCGCGTCCGCTGCGGATTCTGGAGCCGTCGCGCGAGCGCACTGAACCCTCATGCCCATACTTCGGCCGTTGCGG
>Ga0182030_10025550_pt1 | contig 10750 bp, 5 predicted proteins | sample 812S3MmetaG_FD_121299 | JGI IMG/M metagenome (GOLD analysis project Ga0182030, IMG submission 121299) | Permafrost microbial communities from Stordalen Mire, Sweden - 812S3M metaG (Illumina Assembly) | ecosystem: Environmental > Terrestrial > Soil > Wetlands > Permafrost | place: Sweden... | reverse complement strand
GCAAGCGCGAGCCTCCGTGCCTCGTCCGTCTGAGACAGGGCCATCAAAGCCTTGGCCGAGCGCTCCAGAAGTTGCGGGTCGTTCGGGCGCAGTTTCAGCGCTTCCGCATACTGTTCTTCCGCCTTGTCAGCATTTCGGTTCAGTTGCAGAAAGACATCCCCTCGCAGTTGGTGGAACGCGGGCCTGTCGCCGGCGTCGTTCAGCATCCCCGCCGCATGTTCCGCCTCGTTCGCATAGCAGATCTCCAGCCAGAAGAGTCCATAGCTTTCGTCTCCACCTCCGATCCCCTGCTCCAGGGCGGGAATGGCGCCAGGGCAATTGCCTGTTTCCGCCAGGGCCACGCCTCGCCACAGCCACTCCGGCTTGCCCCAGCTTGCAGCGTGTGGCAAAGCCTCCAATTGCTCCCAGCGCCCCTGGGCATAGAGCGTTTCCGCTTCCATTCCGTGGGCAGTTTGCGGCGGCGCGGCAGTCAGCTTGCACGCCGTTGCCCGATTCCGCAAGCAATCCCAGACTGCTCCCTTGACATCTTTCTCCGGCACAAGCGCAGAAGGCCAGTTCACCAGTACTCTTTGCAGTTGCGCCGCGGAACGCGCATCCACTTTCTGGAGCAATCCTTCCGCCTCGATCCATCTGCCCTCAACCGCTGCCAGCAGCGCCTCAAGTTGCAGCGTCTCCGCTCCGTCGGGATCTCTCTTTTGCGCCTCGCCCAGACTCGCTTCTACCCCGGCGCGGTTCCTCAATTCCAGTTGCGCAACGCCCAACTCACCCCAGATTCCCCTCTGGTCCGGATTGGCTTGCGCGGCTTGCTGCAGCAGCGAGGCCCGTGCCGCGCCGCCTTCAGCGTGGCTGGCAGCTTCCACGCGAAGCGCCACGCCCTCACCGCTCTTGCTCCTCCGCAGCCCGTCGCCAAGGACTCGAAACCGTTCCAGATAGAAGCCAGCCAGCGCCTGCACCGGCTTTCCGCGTCTTCCCGAGCGCTCCGCCGCGGCCTGCAGCACCTCGGCAGCCTTGGCAAAGTCGCCGGCCTCGGTGGCAGCCATCGCCAGAGCCTCCGCGGCGCTGCTCTCTTTCGGGTTGGCCGCAACGGCAATCTCCAGGTGGACCATCGCATCGGCCACTTTGCCGCTGCGCAGCAGATCCACGCCCAGCAGCAGGTTGGCCATGTAGCTCCGCGGCTCTAGATGAACGGCTCTTTGCAGAATGGGAATCGAGTGTACATAGTCCGCCCTCTCATGGAAAGCGAGCCCCTCTTTCACCAGCCTGTCGAACTGAGCAGAGTCGGCTGCGCTCGCCGCCGCGCAAAACAGCAGAAGGAAGACACAGAGATACCAGCTGCAGGCACTGCCGCTCGATTCCGGAGCCAGAACGGGGACAATCATCAAAGGCTCTGCATTTTCCTTGCTTCTTTCCATCTGCACTTGCGCCACGCTCCTGTTCAGAACCTCACCAGAATATCTCCGCCGCCCTTCAGCGATTGGATACCGGCCCCCAGGTTTCTCCCTGGCAGCCTCTCAAATCTCACGGGACAGCCGGGCCATCCTTTCTACCGCCGATAACCAGCCTTTTGCGAGACGGCGCTTCCTTATGTTTTCAGGCATGATTCTGTATTCCCTACAACCGTTGCCCTTGCGGTGAAGCCCAGAGATGAGTTGATCCGAAGATCTTCAGGCCCATGCCGGACCGGTCCATACACAGGAGTCTACAGTTCGGTCGGGAGATCGTATACGTTTACTGGATTCCAAATTGGGTGTTTTCGACTAAAGCCTCGGGAAGTCAACGGGGGCCATCGTCCGAGCGACACTCCCTTCAATCCGCCTGTTCTTCATCAGGGCTCTTCCATTCCAGCGCCGCCAAGCGACTGACCATCCGATCGAGATTGAAGAAGCCGCCGGCGTAGCGGAAGGTGTATTCCCCGCAGAAGTTCACATGCTTCCAACGTACCGGGCTGATCGATTTGATTCGGTCGGCCAGGCCGCAATCCCCCTTGCCCTCCGCATGGTCCAGGAGCTGGGGTAGGATACAGGCGTTGTAGTAGATAACGCAGTTGGCCAGCAACCGCGAGCACTCGCCCCAGAGTTGCCGCTCCCGGTCGGTTCTGACCCGCAGCCGGCATCGCCATGCTTCATGGTCGCACTCAGGAGGTTATGAAACAGTTTCCAGGGACGCCGAGTGACCCCGGGCGAGTATCGGGCGACTCCGCGGCGGGAAACGAAATCGTTGCAACTCCATGCGTTCGTTTCGGGTTTTGTGTCTTCCCTCAGGACCGTCGATTAGAGCGAGGGAGGGGGAGCCGTGGATTCTCTGATGCGCAGCTCCGCGCGTAGCCTGACGAATCCCTCTTCGCTGTGATCTTGTCCGTCGAGCCTCTCTGTCTTTTTCAACAGGGACTCGGCGGCTTGCCGGCCAATCTCATAGCTCGGCTGCGCGACACAAGTGAGCTTGGGAGAAAACATTGTGGCCCAGCTGAACCCATCCATGCCGATCACAAAATCGTCGAAGCCAAGCACGCTTACTTGTTGCGGGCAGGGCACGCCTATTTCCACAAGCGCTCGCATTAGGCCGAGCGTCATTTCGTAATTGTGTGAGAAAATCGCCGTGGGCGGCGAGGGCAGCTTCATGAGGTCCAGCGCGCATTCCCAGCCGCCCCTCATACTGAAATCGCCGTGTTTGAGGAATTCCTGCCGGACCGTCAGGCCGGCATCGTTCATGGCGCGACGAAAGCCCTCCATGCGTTCGTCGGCAGCCGAAATCCCTTGCGTCCCTGCGATCGTGGCAATGCGCACGTGACCAAGCTGGATCAAATGATTCGTTGCTTCAAAACTCGCCCCTGCATTATCCGTGGCCACAGCCGTTCCCGTGAAAGCTGGCGGGAAGCGGTCAAAGAGCACCAGCGGGAAGCGTTGAGAGAACTGCCTTTGGTAGGCGAAATGAGAATCTGCGGTTGCGAGCAGGATGCCGTCGACTCTTCGCGAAATCAGGACAAAAATCTCCTTCCGTTCCTGTTCGGCATCACCTCTGGAATTGGAAACCAGAATTGAATAGCCTTGCTCGGAAGCGACATCTTCCACGCCGCGCAGGACTTCAGCATAATAAGGGCTGGCAAACTGGGGCATGACAATCCCAAGGATGTTTGACCTCTGCATGCGGAGGCTGCGGGCTAAGTAATCTGGCTGGTAGTTGAGGGCCTCGATTGCGCGACGAACCCGCTGGGTCAATGTGTCGCTGACCGCGGGTTTTCCGTTGATCACCGCGGAGACTGTGGCGACACTAACGTCAGCGAGCCGGCTGACGTCGCGGATGGTCGTTCGAGCGTGGAGTTTTCCTTTTGCCATATCGAAACGATTAGTTCATGTGCCCTCAAGTGTATATCCCGGGATTCCGGTCGTCCAAGTCGAGCGGAAACGGCAATTTGGAGGTATTCGCCGATCTGGGAAGAAGCGCGATGTATCGAAGCAGTTCCGGCGTCAGCGAAGCCGCCAAAGCTGAGTCAGCGCGAGGGATCTGGCCGGGAAAGGGAAAGAGGCAGGAACAACGATTCGGGGCGTCAGGTTGAATCGATTTGAGAGGCTGCGAGCTCGAACGAACTTCCCTGCCTCTGGAGCTTCCGATTACCACACCTTGGTGGCGACGGCACGGGGCGGCGAAGGAGATCCATCGACGATGTCGGTCTCAAGGACGACCTCCAGGTTCTTTCGTTCCCAGCCACGAGGAGCTGCGCTGAGGGCATTTTCCAAATCCTGTTCGTGAGAGATGAGCCGACCAGCGGCTTTTGTCCCAACCATGCCGATGCCGCTGACAATGATCAGGAATTGGCCGGTCTTTGAATTCACCAGTCGAGCGACGAGGGCGAAGTCCTTTGTGCCCAGGCGGCCTTCCAAGCTGTCCTTCCACACCTGGCCTGGCTTTGTCCGGTCCTCAATCCACAGGACTTCTCCGCTTTCGCGAAAGCCGATCGGAAGGTCGGACATGATGCGATCAGTCCACGGATTGTTGTACGCCCCAATCAGAATGGCGGGTGAACTGCGAAGGTCTTCATATGTGTAGTCCCTTCCGAACCGGGCTTGACTTGGCCTGCGTTCCCTCGCAAAGAACGCAGAAAGCTCCTCCGCGACGTAGGCGTCATCCTTATTTACATAGAAATCGGTGAGAGGCGTAATTTCTTTCCACATGATAGAAGTGCCGGGGTCCAGCTGGAGCGGTGTCGCGTTGCGCTTCATGATGGAGTCGTAGATCCCCGTGTGTGCGGCAGACGATTTTGGAAAGAGATCGGAGCTCACAGCATAGGTCACCGGGGAGGGTACGCAAATCAGGACAGGCTGCTGTGTTTCGGAAAGCGGTCCCCAGAACAGGTCCAAGGCTGAGCGATGGTGGGAATACGCAAGGATTACGGTCATTGCGGCAATTCCGGCAATCGCAAGAGCCGCTGCAAATCCCATAATCTTCCAGTTCCCAAGCCGCTTTTGGGGGGGCGGCGGCGGCTCAACCACTTCAAGCAGTGGAGCAGGGGCAGCGACAGGAGCAGGGGCAAGACGCTCGGTTCTCCAATGAAATTTCGGAATGTAAGAGCCGACCGGAAGTTCAATTTGAAGATCGGGTGCATGTTTTTCTGCCGCGTAGTATTCCGCCAGCCGTCTTCTGACCTCACCAGCTTTGACTCGAACAATCGGGTCGTCGCCGGTATCGTAGGATGGGGCGCGATGAAACAGGTTTACCCCGATAGAACGCTCTTTGAGATCTTCGGTGTGACCGGCGAGGGCCTGCTCGACAACATACGAGAGGAATTCCTTCGAGCGGGCGCTATTGCAGAATGCATGGCTGTTCTGGATTTGCGCCAGCTGGCTCAGAACGTGGGCATGTCGATTCCCGCCTGTATCAGGGAATTGGGTCGCTTCTTGTTCTGATTCCTGGAGATTCATGCCCCTGATTCCTCCCTAGCGTGTGAGTGTCAGCGATTGCACGGCCAATTGTCCAATATGGACGAATTGTTCTGGTCGTTCAACCCCCCCTTCAAATGGGGGATAGGAAGCCGGGCAAGCCATCCGAAGTGCGCCTTTTTCATGGGATAACGTTTCATTCTGCGCTCATCGGTGATCTGAAAAAGCATCAGACTTTCAGCCCCTTGCCCGGTGCTCGGTACTTTCGCAAATCGATTATATTCCCGTTGCCGGTGGCTCAATACCTAGCCGCTACGTAGGCCGAACGTCCCCGTAGCGTCCTATTGTTTTCAGCATCTTACGAGGGGTATTCGACGCAACGTTACTGAAACATACCGTTAGGTACTTGGACCGATCTAATCGATTCGAGTATAAACCTCGTTCAGCTGATTGAGCGACATTCCTGCTTGCACGAAAACTCGAAGGGCCTTGGGCTAAGTTATGGCGTCTTCGGAATTTAGTGCGGTCTTTGGCGCATTCGTCAGATCGGCATACGGAGGGTTAGCCAGTGTCCAAATCGCCTTTGACTCACTCGGGCTTAAATTCCACCTGCACCCGAGGGTGGTGCAAGTCGCTGGCTGCCACCGAAGGGCGAATCCTATCTATCGGGCAAGGCTCTCCCGGGGAATACGGCTGCCGAGAGACCTTCAGCTCAAAACTGCGCAGAGAGTGTTTGACGGGTGATCTTTTACAAGACGAAGGAATTGTCCGCACCGGCGCAACGCGGACGCGCCCGCTTCAACAATGTGAGAACAAACTCGCCGCGGGGCTGCAACCCTGTAGCGCCGGCCTCATGGCTGACCGAAGCATCGCTGGGCATGGAAGCGCGAGACGCAAAGGGCTTTCTCAACCTCTCCATGACCCGGACTACGTAGATGAGCCATATCCTCTACGCGCCGCACTACGCTAACAACCCAACTGGCGCAAAACGTTGGGCAGACAAACTCTCAAGGAGGCAAAAAATGCAGTACGCGAATCGGAGGGGAGCCAAAGCTCTATGGGGCTTGGTCCTATCAATGCTGTGCGTGTTCTCCGCGGCTGTTTCCTGGTCACAGGCGACACAGCAATTCACCGGACACGTTCTTGACGCAACAGGGGCCGTTATTCCAGCGGCTCAAGTCATTGTTCACAATCAGGCAACCGGCGTGGACACAAAGACTGTCACCACGAGCAGTGGCGACTATACGGTCACCTACCTGATCCCCGGGATCTATGACATCACGGTCTCCAAGCAAGGGTTCCAGGCCGAAAAGAAAACCGACATTCTGCTGAACGTCGACCAGACCTCAACGATCGATTTCAAGCTCCAGGTCGGAAGCGCGACCGAACAAATCACCGTGAACGCGAGCGCCTCGCAGATCGAACTCTCCAAGGCCGATAGCGGCGAGATCATCGATAACGAGCGCATTCAGGAAGCGCCACTGGACGGGCGCAACCCCTATACCCTCATGGACCTCAGCCCAGGTACGCACGATTTCTCGCAGGCGCAATACCCGCGACCGTTCGACAACACAACCGGCAACCAGCTTGTGAATGGCTCGTTCCAGGCGAGTCAGACCAATATCGACGGCGCCGGTAACGATGCAGGAGATTTAGGCAGAGCGGCCTTTGTCCCTTCGGTGGATGTCGTTCAGGAATACAAGATTGTGCTGAACGCCTACGATGCCTCGTACGGACACTCTGGAGGGTCGGCGGTCGACCTGTCATTGAAAGCCGGCAGCAACCAGTTCCATGGCACCGCGGACTATTACGCCCGCCGGCAATGGCTTGACACGTATGATTATCAAACCAAGTACAATAATCAACCGAAAGTCGCGCACCGGCGCAGTCAAGAGAGCTTCGTGGTGGACGGACCGGTTGTGATTCCGCGCCTGTTCAACGGAAAGAACAGATTATTCTTCATTGCCAGCTATGAAAGAATGAGGGATATCCTGCCCAACCCGTCCTCCAACACATACTCTGTTCCGAACCCGGACTGGGTCACCAACAACTACGACTTCAGCACGGCTACCTATTGGAACTCCACGACAAAGAGCCTGCAACCGCTGACGATCTACGATCCTCTTACGCCGCTGACTACCATCGTCGATCCAAATGATGGCTTGACGAAGCAAGCGCACGCGGCATTCCCGGGCAACAGGATTCCCAAGGATCGGGTTGATCCAATTGCGGCGAATGTTCTGGCGTATTTGAGCTACGTTACACCGAACGCCAACCCAGGCTCGGGGTATGCTCCCTGGACCAATAACTACGTAGTCAGGCAGGTGGAAAACGACCTCTGGACGAATACGATGGTCAAGGTCGACTACAACAAGAGCGATGCGAACACCTTCTCGTTTCGCTGGGCAAAACAAGGTCGCACGGCCAATGACCTCTGGAATACGTGCGTTTCCCCAGCGGATCCGGCCAATTCCAATGGAACGGGCATTCAGCCGCAGACTCAAACCGGCGCGGCTCAATGGACACACGTCTTTAACCCGAACCTCCTGTTGAATGTAAGCACATCCGTGATGGTCTACACCAACGAAGCGGTTGAAGGAAAAATCTTTCCGGATAACGAGGTAGCCAAGCTGGGATATGCCTCAGCCTTCTACAACCAAATCCAGAGTACGAACCGCTTCCTGAACATCGCTTCCGGCGGCCTTCCCCATGCGAACGACTTTGCTGACTTCGGCCCCGGCTGGCTCGGATTCTCCGGCGACCGGCACGCTCTCGATGTCCTTCCCACGCTGACCTATATCAAAGGCGCTCACACCATTCGCGCGGGAGTCAACGTTGACTTCTACCAGTGGATGTCTCCAGTTGGAGGCAGTGCCGACCAATTCAAATTCACCTCGAATTTCAGTAGCGAGTTTGAGACCTACAGCATTGCCGCCAATAATAATGCGACCAATGAGGATGCGCCGGGTTACTCCAGCGGCATGTCCATAGCCTCGTTGCTTCTCGGGTATCCGAACAGCGGTAGCGTAAACTGGACCGATTATCCATTCTGGTCCCAGCACTACTTCGCGCCGTGGGTTCAGGACGACTGGAAAATCACGAAGAAACTGACTCTGAATCTCGGCCTGCGGTGGGACTTCTCCACGCCAGAGGTTGAGCGCCATGACAAGATGAACGGGGCGTTTGATCAAACAGCTTCATACCAGATTCCCTCGATAGGCGGAGGGAGCTATCAGGGTGGCCTGACATTTGCCGGTGTCAACGGCCAGCCCAGAGGCGCATACCGCATGAACAAGCAGCAAGTTCAGCCGCGCATCGGCTTTGCCTACGCGCTCTCTGAGAAAATGTCGCTCCGCGGCGGAATCGGCGAAAACTACCTGAATGTTCAGGAGACAAACGGTTCCGATGGTTTCAGCAGCACAACCAACTATACGAACTCGCCCAACAACGGACTTACGCCCTATACGTCCACAACCGGGCAAGGCCTCAGTAACCCCATCCCGGTGATACCTAAGCCAGGCGGGGCTAAACTTGGTAACTTGCAGGATCTCGGCAAGTCATTTTCATTCCTCAATCCGAACTACCACTTCCCCTCCTTCTGGTCTTGGAGCCTGGCCTACGAGGTGGCCCTTACCAAGCACGATGTGGTCAGTGTCGCCTATGTCGGCAACCGGGTTCCCAACAACCCCGAAAACAACAACATCAACCAGATCTCACCCCAGTGGAACGCGCAGTGCGACATTGAGCGCGGCGGCAATTCGAACAAATGCGTCACCGTCGCCAACCCATACCAGGGTAAATCTGATTTCGCCGGTGGGGACTATTACTCTCCCGATACCATTTCCGGGTCGTATGTAACCCGCCCGTATACCCAGTTCGAAGACATTACTGAAAACGGAGCCACCAACGACGGGAAAAATTGGTATAACTCGTTCCAGGCGGTTGGATCGCACCAGCTTTCCGGGAGCCTGTCGCTTCATGCAACGTACACACACGCCAAGTCGGAATCTTCCGGGTATTGGGTCCCTGGCCAGAATACCTGGGGCCCTCCCGGAACCAACCCCTCAACCGGGTGGGTGGATCAACTCAACCATGTTTTCGCGCGTGAGGTTAGCACGTTCGCCGATGTCAAGCATTCGCTGACCTTTTCCGGAGTCGCCATCTTGCCGTTCGGCAGGAATCGGCTGCTGCTATCGAATGCAAACCGTGTGGTGGATGAGATCGTCAACGGCTGGGAGATCACTCCGATCTACACATACTACAGCGGGTTCGCGTGGCGTCCCCAGGACTCCGGCGGAAGCAATTCGACCTTCTATGACCATGCGGGAAACTGGGAGATGGCTTCCGGTGGACCTATCAATAAGTCAATGGGAGTTAGCCACAAGGTCCTGCCTCCAGATGGTAGTCACAATTACAGCAGAATTCGTGGGGTTACGCCTTGCGTCGGTTACAAAACTGTGGTCACGAATAAGGATGGCTCTGTAACAATGGTGCCTTACGCGAGTCCCGCTGCAGTTGCAGCCGGATGCGCTGCCGACATTACCGACGTCAGCAAGATACAATTCTTCAGGACGGCGGATAACTATGCGGTAGGACGGCAAAATATCGATTTTGGCGTCCGTCAACCAGGCGCATACAAACTCGACATCGCTGCTTCCAAGAATTTCGGCATTCCCGAGGCCTCCAAGATTTACCTCGGCAATCAGGCGAAGCTGCAAATTCGTGTCGATTTCCTCAATGCTTTCAACCACCCGGATTGGGACAACAGCTACAATAACGACCCAACCGACGATAGCTTCGGAACCATTAAGAAGGGACCAAGTGGGCCAAGCAATGAACCGCGGTACCTGCAACTATCAGGCAAGTTAACCTGGTAGTGAGAAAGGCCGGGCGTCGCGTGAAAAGAGGCCCGGCCTTCTCTCTCCAAATCGGAACGGAAGGCTTTTTCTCAACTGTTTCCGGGCGCGAAATCGTCTGTTTGAGTGCAATGAGGCGCTAAGAGGCTATCGATTTCTCTTCGATCTTAACTGTCTGTTAGAGAGAAGTGCGCCACAATGTCCGGCTCGATTCCGCGGCCGCTCTCAGTTCTGACACTTGGCCACGTGACGATTTCTTCTGGTGCTTATTCTGCCTGCACCGAGATGGCTCTCCAAAGGAACTGACCACAGCTCAGGTCGCGCACCTGAACCAGTTAGCCCAGGATCTTCCGGACACCGGCAGAACCGCGCAAAGCGGTTCAGATGGTACGGTTGATTTACCGATTCCAATGAGAAGCAACGACTCCAATGAACAGCAACGACATTGTGCTCGTCAAGCTGAAACGCAGTCAGGGGGGGCAATTGAAAGACCAAGGAACGGGCATGTCGTTTGCAAAGGCGCCCATGAGCAGAACCATCCGTCCAACCAGCTACCAATCGACGGGCGGTAGGTTATTCAGGAGGTTTGCACTGCCTCTTATCCTCATGTGCACGTTGAGCGCTGCCACTGTGGCTCAGAATGCTCCCGTGCACCCCAACTGGCCGGGCCCCGGGCAACTCTTTGTGGGGACTTGTTATCAGCCCATCGATCGCACACCTGAGCAAATTGACCGCGACATTGCCATCATGCATCACGCAGGATTTAACGTCGTGCGCATGGGGGACCTGTCGTGGGATTCCTTCGAACCGTCACAAGGGAAATTCGACTTTGAATGGTTCGACAAGGTGATGGACAAGATGCAGGCCAACGGCATCCGCGTGATTCTGGACATTCCGGGTTCGCCAGCGCCGATCTGGCTGCATCGCGCCTATCCTGGTGTCGATCTGGTCAGCCAGAATGGCACCCGCCTGCCTCCCGCCGAGCGCTACATGGACAATATCAGCGATCCGGGTTACGTG
>Ga0182030_10025548_pt1 | contig 10752 bp, 14 predicted proteins | sample 812S3MmetaG_FD_121299 | JGI IMG/M metagenome (GOLD analysis project Ga0182030, IMG submission 121299) | Permafrost microbial communities from Stordalen Mire, Sweden - 812S3M metaG (Illumina Assembly) | ecosystem: Environmental > Terrestrial > Soil > Wetlands > Permafrost | place: Sweden... | reverse complement strand
TGGTCCGAATGGATGACGGCACCCTCAAAGCGATCGAGAAAATCAAACTCCGCGATCGCGTGTTCCTCGGTGGTGAGGTAATTGGATGTGGTGAGGTCCGGGTGACAAACCTGTTCCGCTATCGCGGTACGGTGGTGAATGGACAGCATGCAGTGCTCGAAGATGGCCGGTGGCTCCGGGTGAAAGATTCAACGATCGCTGTGCGGGTTGATGTTCCCCAATGCGCGATCGCTTACCCTATCGCCACCGAGCACCACCTGATGGTGTTGGAAACCCATATAGCCGCCGATGTTGCCGAGGCTGATGAGGATACCGGCGCGATCGGTCGACTCGCCCAGATCAATGCAAATTTGAAACGCAATAGTCGGCTGGCAGAGGTGGAATGCTATCTCGGTGAAAAACTATCGGTTGATGATCTTGCAAAGTTGCAAGCATATGTACTTGAAGCCGAGAGCGAGCGTTGTCCCGCGCACGAAAGAAACAACAACATCGTTCCCAAGAACGTCATCGCGGAAATGGCTGCAGCAGCGAAGATTGCTCCGCCTTCCTCACGTGGGCAGCAAGTACATTGAGCGCCCTTTGTAGTCGCCGCCGAAATCCGTCGCGCGGGGGGAGTGTCTCAGTTTGAATAGGAACCATGTGGAACGGCTAATAATTCCGGTATTAGGGCGCAATCGCCACATGTCATCTTGTGCAGCACAAACGGGACTATATATGGCGACCGTTCCCTCGAAAATTGGAGTTTCAAATGACTAATTCAATTGCTGTGGCAGTCGCAGCACTCAGTGAGGAAACGGCGGGCACCGGCATCGAACAGAAACAACGTAAGGCCTTGGCGCAGGCCCTTTCCGAAATTGGTAACCGGCTCGCCGCGCTTGAGAACGTTGCAAAAAAGGATAAGAGCTAGCCACAGCGTCCAGAAAGACTCAGCGATGAGTTTACCTCGTTTAAGCCCGAAGGGCCGGTGGCTGCTGGAGAAGGACCTGCGCAAGCGGGCGGCAAGCCAGCCGAAGCTCAAGCAGAGCCAGCGCCAGGAGTTGCGCCGGCACGCGTCGAACCTGCGCAGGATCTCGGAGATCGAGGCGCGGCAGGCGAGGTAGTGCCGACCGGAAGCGGAATTGACGTCGCGCGGCGTGAATGAAACTTTTTGGCGCCGGTCGATTTTTCCCCATGCCGAGGTAGCGGGCAGGGTGCGATAAACGCGCCAGGGGCCATTTGTGGGGCTCGGGCATTTGCGGAATTGGCTGTTATGGGGCTTCGGCAACGATCTTGAACGGGCCGCCGCCTTCGCCAGCTTCAGCCGCTGAATCACCGAACGGGACGACTAACGCCGCGCCGAATGCCCGATGATATTGCCTCCGATCGCGGCTCGACCACAAACGGATCACTCGGGCGATTACGGCGAAACGCCGAGACGCTTTAGTTCCGCCTCCATGTTCGGGTCACCAGGAGCGAGCTTTAGTGCCGCCCGATAGTCGGAAATAGCAAGATCCTTTTGATCCATTCCTTCAAAGGCGCGAGCGCGCGACCAATAAAGCCCAACGGTGAGGCCTAGCTCGGGCTTAAGTTCGAGCGCTCGGGTGTAGTCAGAAATAGCGTGAGCATATTCTGAGAGGGATTGGGTTTTTGTTGCTGGATTAAAGTTGTCCTTGGATCCCATCGCGGCAAAATGGTCGCCGCGCGAAATGTAGACGCCCGTGAATTCGGGTTTAAGCCCCAGCGCTCTGTCATAGTCGGCGAGCGCTGCTTCGTATCGGTTTTCTGTTAGGTAAGTGTTGCCGCGCCAAAAGTAGGCATCCGCGAATGAGGGATTGTACGCAATGGCTTGGGTTAGGTCGGCTATGGCTTTCTCGTAATTCATTTTCGCGTAATAGTGTGTGCCGCGGATTTTATAGATCATGGCCATTTTTGTCGCTGACAGGCGACCGCTACCTATCAGTTGGGTGCAATAAGTAATTCGCTCATCGATTGTGATGACGATGGGAGAATTCATCTTCGCGCCTTCGCAGCGCTCCCATTCTTCGTCCGATACCTGTGCGTTTGCCGGACGCGCGACGGAGATAAATGTCGATACGACAAGAACTAGACCGAAAAGCACAAAGAGCTTTTTAGGCACAGTTTCCCTCCCACGCTGTTTGCGCCGACCTAGCGGCCGACCGGTGTAATCTTGAAAGGACCGCTGTCCTCGTTCACTGCGGTGTCGATCGCAACGCCAGCCATGCCGCCTGCCATCCCGGCGGCGATGTACTCACCGCGCGGCGAGACCAGAAACGCGTAATCCTTGCCCGCCTCAGCGTTAAACCTTACGCCGTACCGGCCGGGGCTCGACCAGACCGAGGCCGCGACAATCGATGCGCCTGGCGCGATGAAAGTCGAGTTGCTCTCGCCCATTCCAAGGCTTGCGACGCGGGCGCCGTTGAGATCAATCGCGACTGGAGCGAGCAAAGAATAGGGGGCATTCGATCGCGTCACCGTGAGCCGTGCCATGCCTGCCGGTGGAGGCGCTTGTGTCGCCGTTGAAGTGGGCGCCGATGAGGCAACCGCGCATCCACCGAGCGCGAGCGTAGCCGACAGCGCGAGAGCTTTGATGGTCCGTGCGGCCATGGGACTATTCCCTGAATGTCGGCCGATTGTGCCCATCGATCCGCCTAGCAGTCCAGTGCAGACGATCAACGCGGCGTCACGCCACTTTGCAGCGGGCACGGCAGGGCGTGGGCGCAGACCAGTGCCGATGTGCTGGCGCTGGCGGCCGAGCTCGAGTTGGGGGCCGACAAGTTGCGCAAGCGTGGCGCGCCGATAGCACCGGAGCCGGCAGGCAGGCCGAAATGATTTTGTGCAATCGGCGCCTTGCGTCGACTCACCGGAAATCTATATGCGGAAAGCAATATCTCGGATTTTCCCGCCGCGAATAGGTACACTGCGCAAGTGCAGTTGTGAGTCGCGTGATGGTGTATTCAGCCGACCCGAATGCCAGCGTCGGCCTCTCCAGATAAGCCCGGCTAGGTTCGCGACTTTTAGAAATGTCAACCGCGCAGCGAATTCTATCTTACGGCGTCCAAAAAATGCCCTTGACGGGGCTAAGGCGTCTGGCCTTTGATTGGATTTCGGGGAAACCAAACCGGCCGTCCGCGGTGCAAAAACACCAGCAAAATAGGGTTCGGAACCATAGGGGCACGCGGCGCGTTCTCCTTGGTAGCGCCTTCATTTTGCCTGGTGTTTACACTTCCTTGACGCCGGGTTGTCACATTACGGGGTGATCAATGGCTATGGCGCAACGAATTATGCCTGACACCGCGGCGATGAACGACGAGGCGCGCACTAGGATCGGCTCGGCGCGCGCGCGCGAAGTCGCGTTTCAGGCTCGCCGGATATTGAGCCGCGGCGGTTACAGCGACGCCGAAGTCAGCGCAATCGTCGAAGTTCTTGTGAGTGCGTTTCAGGGCGGAGACCATATTAAATCCTCGGACCTGACCTCGAGCCTCGTGCAAAATGGTATTTCACCGCCAATTGCCGATGAGATCTCCCAAGCCGTTTTTGCTCATATTTCCGCCAAGTAGGTACTCGTATCGGTTGTCATGCGCTGCTATGAATAGGCGAATCAGTAGCCTGTTTTAAGTCCGTTTTCATGACCACGTCCGATGAAACGACGCGCCGCATTGCCTCGGCAAGGGAGCTTTGTGGCTTTCTCGCATCGATGGGCAGTGTCGATGACGCAGACCATCGCGTTCTAGCGACTCATGAGAGAATTGTTCAAGCCATCGAGAGCATTTGCGCCAATCACCAAGGTGCCGACAGTTTCACGCCAACTCAGGTGGAGTGCCTGAAGGAAATTGCGTTTCAAATTACCTTCGTGATGGATCCCAACAACAAACCACCGGGGCGAATACGCAAAATCCGGAATGACCTTAAGCAAGCGTCGTGGGTGGTTAAAATACCGATCATCATAGCGCTTGTTAGCCTGATCGGGGGTGTCTTTGGGTGGTTCTTCGGATTCTTCCACCTTGAACAGGCGCCCACGCATCAACAGTCGAATAGCCAGGCGCCAGGTACAACCCAAATCCCGCCCACTTCAAGCAATCAGTCACCATCGGCGACGACAATCCAACCACCCTCGGCTAATCAAACACCTGCTGCGACGCTGAGCCGCGCGCCTTCGAGCAACCAGGTTCCAAGCGCGACGCCACCGCTCGACATTCGGCCGCAAAATCAGTCTCGGTCAAAGCCGTAAAGCGCCGCCATCGCATCCTCGCGCGTCACGGCGTAGCCTCGTTCGGTCGGTTGCTGCAATGCTGCGCTAAAGCAACGTCTATGCTTTTCCGAGCGCCCGCGCAGTTTCCCTCACGGTGTCTGCTTTCAAGCTAATTTGGTCCATCGTTACCGAAATCGCGGCGTCGCAACTTGGGCAACAGTAAGCAATACCCTTCCATGATTTTCCCGGAGCCCTAATTGTCACAGGATCAGCTTTGATCGACGAAAATCCCTTGCCGCAGTGCGGACATTTGGCCATCTGAGCGCTCTCCCAAAACGGGAATGTACCACCGCCAGCGCATTCGCCAAAAGGCTAAATCGCGCCGCTTAATCTCGCTAGTTTTGGCCTTTACGAACGGCGGTGCGTTCCAGACTTTTGGGCGCCTCGTAAGGTCCGTCTCAGATGCCCGGCTAGAAATCCGCTGCCGGGCTTTTCCCCGACTGCAACGCGCCTGGCGGCGTGCGCGAGCTCGCGATGCTCCGATGTCGGATGCCGGTCATTTTGAGGACACCGGCCGAGATCGAGCAATGTATAAAGGCGCCGGCTGAAGACGCGCTGAAACTGAAGCGGCCGCTGCCCGACGGCTCGCTGACGATCTTCGCGCGGGGGGGGGAAGAAGGACCTATGAAAAAACGTATAGGATCTACAAAAGGCAGTGCGCCCGGTAAGGCCGCCGAAAACGAGCGATTGAAACTGAAGGCCGCATATTTTAACAATATTTCAGTCGCGTTAGTCGTTGCGGGTTGCCTAATCCCGTACCTCACGATTATTCCGAACATTCCTGAAATCGGAAATCACATAGGGATGTTGGTCAACGGCCAAATTTCACTCACGCTCTCCGAGTTGATGAAAATGTCCGGCCCCGTCATCGCGTTTATTTTGGCGATGTATGGAGCGAATGACTTGCGGAAGGCCGCCAATGCCACCATTAGCCGGATCCAAGACTGAAAATTGTTGTCGACGCTAGTGGGGCTTGAACTGCAGCGCGAGATCGACGATTTGCTTCCCGCCGAGTTGATAAAGCAGGCTGGATGCAACTCCTAAAATCAACAAGCCGGCACCGGTTCCCGCAGTCAGTGCTGTCGCGTTCAAAAAAGCGTTCAAGTGCTTGCGCAGGTCGATTACGGTTTTTTCGTCGTATCTTCTCGGACTGTTCAAAGCCGACAAGAGGCCGTTCAGCTTTTTGAGCTCAGCAATCAGAGCTTTAACGTCATCGACTGCTTCTGGCTTTTCCAAGCCCAACTCAATGAAAAGCTCGGGCTTTTGTTGGTTGTGCTGCGTTAGCGGATTATAGGCGATAGCCTGTTCAAGTACGGTGACGAGAATGTGCGATTGGAAAAGGACTTGGCCTTTGTTTCTAATAGCGACAGTCTTCGGTGACTTCGTTTCAACGTGACCGGTTGCGGCGATGTTATCGAGCGTCTCGCTGAGGCTCGCTTCGATCGGCGGCAAATCGCCGCCATCCAGGCCCGGCTCTCCATCAAGCGTGATGCCGTCTGATTTCAATGCGTCTCCCGCCGGAATTGGCTCGGAGCCTCCGAACGGCGACGACCCAAATGGCTCCGAACCGAAGGTGCCGCCTGACGGCGCACGCGTCTCAATCGTCGGGTCATTTGCCGTAACCCTCACCGAAATGCTGGGCGGCTCTACTACTGCGTTCGGTGTTGTGGGCGGAAGCGGCCCAGGACCAGGGCGCCTTGCCGGATTTACGACATTTTCTTGCGGACCGCCGCGAAATGGGGGCTGACCGTATACGCTCCGCTGGAAGTCGCTCGGTCCGGGGGGAGTTTCGGGCTTGACTGACGCAACCGTCTCAGTTTGAGGGTCACGCCCCGTTCTGGGTTGCGTTGGCACGCGTGTTTGAAAACCGTCTTTAATAAACGGGGGCGCTGGCGGCTTCTGCGACGGATCTGACATTATTTTCTCCGGCGAGCAAACCTCATGGCCACTTAAAGGAACACTCACCGATCAGATCAAGTGACCCGTCCAACGGGCGCACCTTGTCCACGGCACTCGCCATTTCCCCATAATGGGTATAGGCGCTGCTGAACGCACACATCTCGGCAGTCCACTTTAGCTCATGTGCGATGTTCACCAGCGGAATGAAGTCACGGTCGCCAGATGCGATGACTAGAACCGCGGGTGCCGGCGTCGTCGCGATGGCGAGCGTTCCGCGAGCCACTAATTCGGTATCAACGGCCTTTTCCTTATTCTTGGTGTCGCGCTCGTGGGTAAAAACCTCGAAGCCGTTTGCCGCGGCCATTTTCCAAACTTCGTCCTTCGGGGGCGGCCGTGAGCCAACGAGAAACGCCTTTCGGATGGTTCGGCCGTCAGCCAAATACCCCAGCATCTTTGCGAAGTTGATGCGCCACGATAGGTCACTTGGCTGCCGTAGCCCGGGGAATCCAGGACGCACGCCCTTTCGGACGGCAGAACACTTGGCGCCTTCAATGAAAACGTTTGAGTTATCGACCAGTATTACGCAATCCATCGCTCCATCCCCAGCACAAAACAAAACGCGTTTGCGTCGGCCACAATCAATACGCGCAAACCGAAAAGTGGTGCTTCGCGACAGCCTTGCAAGGTCGGCTGCGAAATTTGTTGCGACAATGTTGCGATGGCCGCCGCCGCCCGTTGCGGAGAGCCTTGAAATCATCAACCCGATGAGCCGCTGGGGCGGCTCGTTGGGTTGATTTTTTTCCGAGAAAAGTGCGACAACAGTTACGGGCTTTCCAGCAACGATGGGGGCCTTCGAAAATGTCGCACTTCACTTAAGCTATTGAAATCGTTCACCAGTGGCAGGCCCGTCGCTCCCGCCAATTTATCAATGACTTAGCTCATGTTCCGGGCCGCCTTTGGCGGGTTTTTTCGAGGCCCATAGGCGCCGATCTCATGCCCGAAGTAGCCCCCATCCTCGGCGTACGGGCCTTGTTCTTTGACGTTTTTGGAACCTTGGTCGACTGGCGTACCTCGATCGCCCGGGAGGCCGAGCGGATCCTGCATCCACAGGGTTTTTCGCTGCCCTGGACCGATTTTGCCGATGCCTGGCGCGGCGAATACCAGCCCGGCATGGAGGAAGTGCGCTCTGGCAGGATTCCATTCAGCAAGCTCGACGTGCTGCACCGGCGCAATCTCGTGCGTTTCATCCCGCGTTTCGGCGTCGAGAATCTGTCTGAAACGACGTTGCGCGACCTCACGCTTGCTTGGCACCGGCTCGATGCCTGGCCCGACGTTCCGGCGGCGCTGGCGCGGCTCAAACGTAAATTCATCATCGCGCCGGTGTCGAACGGCAATATTTCGCTGATGGTCGATCTCGCGCGGCATAATAATTTTCCGTGGGACGCGATTCTCGGCGCCGAAGTGGCCGGCGACTACAAACCCAAGCCCGGCGTCTATCTCGCTGCCTGCGCCGCGCTCGATCTTGCGCCGGCGCAATGCATGATGGTGGCGGCGCACTCGAACGATCTCACGGCCGCCGCCGCATGCGGCCTGCGCACGGCGCACATCTCGCGGCCGGATGAGTATGGACCCAATACCGGCGAGACTGCGCCGACGGTGAAGGTCGATTACACGGCGAAGGATTTGGCGGCGCTGGCCGACAAGCTTGGCGTGCAGTTTTAATTGCGCATGATCTTTTCCGAGAACCGGTTCCCGCTTTTCGGGATCATGCGCTACCCCTTATAAACCGGCTCCGGCTGCGAAAAGAAGCTGCCGAGGATGTGATAGACCATCATGTAGTTCTTCTGCTGGAAGCTGGCATGCGAAATGCCGGACATGACGGTGAATTGCTTGTCCGGGTTGGGTAGCTTTTCGAAGAATTTCAATAAATCCTGCATCGAGGCGATTCCGTCGTGCTGGCCGCGCATGACCAGCGTCGGCACGGTGATCTTTTCCGGGTCGATGACCGGCAGCTTCGAACACATATCGACATAGGTGCCAGTCGGCACGGAATCGTCGAGCGCGACTACCGCGTCGGCGAAAGCCTCGATCACCTTGAGCTCGGCCGTGTCGGGATGGTCGCGGTCGAACACCGAGTGGATGAAGGCTTTGCTCATCGGCCGGCGGTTCATCTTACTGAACTCGGGCAACTTCTTGCGGCGCTCGGCAAGCGTCGGCGAGCCTTCGCCGGTCCACACCATGGCGTCGAGCGCAAGACGCGCCACCAGTTCGGGATGGCGTTCGGCAAACATCGCCGCGCGCAACGCGCCGGACGAAATGCCGTAGACGAGCAGGGGCCGTTTGCCCCGCAGCTTCTGGATATAGAGCGCCGCGGTGTAGCAATCGTCGGCGCCTTGCGATATCGGCGCATTATTGTCGCGGTCCTTGGTGGAGCGGCCATAACCCTCCATGTCGACGCTCCAGCAGTCGTAGCCCTGCTTGGCGAAGTGATCCATCGCCGAGGAATCGGGGCGTCCCGGAACTTGCAAATCGAAAGTCGGCTGGCCGGCCATCGAGGAGCCGTGCACAAACAAAATGGTGCCGATGCTTTTGGCCGGGTCGCCTGCGCATTTCTCGAACAGGAACAGTTTCACGCCGCCGTCTTTTGTCGTCCAATGTTCCTCGCCTTTGATCGCGGCGGTCGGTTTGCTCATTTCATTCATCGTGCACCTGTGTGACTTTCCTAGACGCTAACTTAATTGATCAAGGCGATATGGTTGTCCTTGATGAGCTTGGCCCATTTTGCGATCTGGGCTTCGACGAAGCTCTTGAATTCCGGCTGTGTCATGGTGACGGGAACGGCGCCTTGCGCCACCCACGCGGCTTTTATTTCCGGCCGCGACAGGATTTTAGTGATCTCGTGATTAAGTCGTTCGACAATGGGCTGCGGCGTTCCCGCCGGCGCCATAAAGCCTACCCAAAGGCTCGCCTGAAATCCTTTGACCCCGGCTTCGTCAAGGGTTGGCACATTCGGCAGGATCGAGGAGCGCGTCTTGCCGGTGGTGGCTAGCGCGCGCACGCCGCCGGCCTTGATGGTCGGCGCCATCGTGGGCACCGAATCGAACAGCAGTTGGATTTGTCCGCCGAGGATGTCGGTGCGGGCGCCGCTGGAGCCCTTGTAGGGCACGTGGACGATATCGATGCCGGTCAGGTTTTTGAGCAATTCGCCGGCCATATGATAATTGGAGCCTGGACCCGACGAGCCGTAATTGAGGGTGCCGGGCTTGGCCCGCGCCAGTGCCAGTAATTCGGCGACGTTCTTGACGGGTAGGGAAGGTGTGGCCACCAGCACCAAGTCGGTATCGACCAAGGAAGCGACCGGGACGAGGTCGCGCATGAGCTGATAGGGTTTTTTGCTGTAAAGCGTCTCGTTGACGCATTGCGTACCCGAGATCATCAGCAACGTGTAGCCATCGGGCGCGGCTTTCGCGACCAGATCAGTGCCGATGGTGGTGCCGGCACCCGGGCGGTTCTCGATGAACACCGTCTGGTGCAGGGATTTGCGCAATTCCTCCGCGATGGCGCGGGTATAGACGTCGGTCGGGCCGCCCGCCCCGAACGGAGCGATGATCTTGATCGGTCGCGAGGGATAGTCGTCGGCCATGGCCGGCGCGCCGGCTAGTCCTAAACTGAAGGCCGCGGCTAAGACTAGGATGGATGCTGTTTGTTTCAGTATGGCCATAGGTTTCCTCACGGTCGGACGCGCTTCTTAGTGGCGCGGACACATACCTATCGGGCTGCGTCGCGCAAGGTCAATTGCGGGCGCAAAGCGGCTCTGCGGTTGTCACAGTGGAGCCTTACGATTGTCGGCTTGCCACCCTTTGTGCACTGCGCTAAGCCTCAAATGCCCCCGCCTTTGAGGCACTTCCAACGACGGCAGGTGCTTTTTCTGTACGGGGCTCCGGCCCCGGTTCGGTCGGTTCGGTCGGCCGAGCAGTCCAGGGCGGGCGTATATCCGGGATGGGGCGCGGGACTATACGTTGAGGTCGCCGATGAGTGCATTGCTGTTGGACTATCTGCCTCTGGTCGTTTTTATCGCCGTGGCGCTCGCCATCGGGCTCGTTTTGTTGATCGCCCCCTTCATCGTCGCCTACCAACAGCCGGATCCGGAAAAGCTGTCCGCCTATGAGTGCGGATTCAATGCGTTCGACGATGCGCGCATGAAATTCGATGTGAGATTTTACCTGGTCGCCATCCTGTTCATTATTTTCGACCTCGAAGTGAGCTTCCTGTTCCCCTGGGCGGTGGCCTTCCGCAAGATCGGCGCCCTCGGCTTCTGGTCGATGATGCTGTTCCTGGGCGTTCTGACCGTCGGCTTCATCTATGAGTGGAAGAAGGGCGCGCTCGAATGGGATTGACCGCGTCATGACGTTAGTCGCACCCGCGCCGAGAGGCATTCTCGACCCGCATACCGGCAAGCCGCTGGGTGCCGACGATGCGTTTTTCGGCAGCGTCAACAACGAGCTTTCCGACAAGGGATTTATCGTCACGGCCGCCGACGACCTGATCACCTGGGCGCGCACCGGCTCGCTGATGTGGATGACGTTCGGTCTGGCCTGTTGCGC
>Ga0182030_10025547_pt1 | contig 10752 bp, 9 predicted proteins | sample 812S3MmetaG_FD_121299 | JGI IMG/M metagenome (GOLD analysis project Ga0182030, IMG submission 121299) | Permafrost microbial communities from Stordalen Mire, Sweden - 812S3M metaG (Illumina Assembly) | ecosystem: Environmental > Terrestrial > Soil > Wetlands > Permafrost | place: Sweden... | reverse complement strand
TCTTACCATGCTTAATAAAACCCAGATAAATCAACTGTTTCAGCCTTCTACTATACAGAATGATGATGAAGAAAATCCTAACCAATTGATTTTGTTCTAATTATATTGGGATGCTAGTGATATGGAATCCTTCCTCTCTGAACTGTTCTTCCATTTCGCTCTTCATCTGGTCAAAATAGCCCTTCTTTGTTTCTTCATAGCTTTCACCGCTAATAGCTTTATAAATAGTTTTTAGCTCATCATCCGGCTCTACAGGCGTTAGGGAAAAAATCTCATTCAAGTCCGATTCAATTACATCCTTCAATATGTTTTTCTCGTTTTTAGTAAGAAACTTTTTCTCACCTGTATAAAACTGAAAAAGCACTTTTACACATGAGCTGCGCAAAGTAACTATCCGTTGCTCCAATGGATGAATATAGGTGCCATAATACTCCAGAAGCTTATTTAGCTTTATGCCAACCAGCTCAAGATCAGCCCGCAGCTTCTCTATCTTTTTTGCAAGCCTGTTAAAATCCTTTTGCTGTTTAGTCAGCACTTGCTTACCCTGTTTGGTAATTGCTAACTCTTTCTTTTGCTGTGGCTTTTCAGTAGATATATCAAAGAGGTTTTGTTGCATATAACCAGATATTAAAATTCATTTTTTGGACTACTGCGAATGTAAGAAGGGGATTTTATTTCCGGAATTATTTTTACCAGGGTGTGAATTAGTAGTGGAAAAATAATTTTATCAGAAGCAGGGGACAAATTGTCATCCGGTTGGAATATTAGAGTTATGCTATTTCAAATGCTCTAATTGAGTTAGCCAGTCATTAAAATGAACGCATTCCTCTCTTAGTTTTTTTAAACCGATTTCTTTAAGGATCAATATGCCATCATTAACTTTATCATAAGCATCACAAAATGCAAGAATTCTTTTTGATGGCGCAGTTGCAGGAGATTCATTAATCAATTCAGGATTGTTGTCCGGAGCAGAAGCTCTGATGTGAGTAAAGCAATGCTCATCTATTCTATTGTATAAGCCGAGCCACTTTTCCATTTCTGCCGTATCGGCATAAAGCAACGCTTCGTATTCGTGAAGCTGTATGTATGGAATGAATTTATAAAATCCTAGGTCTTCTTTTAGGAGCCGCTCCATTTCTTTTATCCTGTCGTATGGCTGAAGATGTTGGGTAGTTTTGTGCCCTGGAAAATCATTTTTCAATCCGTACAAATCAATCAATGTAGTATGATAAACATCCGGGCATTCGTGAAACCATTCGCTTACATCATTCTTGAATTTCTGGTATCCGACAATTCCTCCCCGCTTTCTTAATTTCCTGTTTGTAAGCACTTTCCTCACTTCTGTATAAATACCGAAGTCTAACAAGTGCGGCCTAAGCATATCAGTAACAAACCGTTCCTCTGAAAAACCTTCTGCTGTAATATTTAGCCTGATCATGGGTTGCCTCCTATAACGTTTTTATCCCACAAATCACCAAGTGAATATTCATTGAGCCATACTTCCAGTTTTTCCGGTTCCAGTCTTTTAAAAATAGTTTCAGCCTCTTTATTTTCAACTACAATTATATCTTCCGAATCAAATTCATTTACAAGGCTCACTGATTGAGTAGAAACAATAACCTGTGATCTTTTTGACGCCTTTTTCAATAACCCGGCCAAAATTGTGATTGCAGAAGGATGTAGCCCTAATTCTGGTTCATCAAGCAAAATGACTTTAGGCAGATTTTTTTGTAATAATAAAGTTGCCATACAAATGAATCTTATAGAACCATCTGAAAGCTCATTAGCTGTAAAAGTTTTATCTGAGAATTTATCGTTCCATTCAAGGCGGATATTTTCTTCGTTAAGTGGGTTATGGCGCAATACGAAATCCTTAAAGAACGGGATAACTAATTGTACTGTTTTTACAATGCGCTCATAATATTCTTCCTGTGTATGCTTCAATAAATAAAGGAACGCAGCCAAGTTGGAAGCATCCTCAAACAGAAATAGGTTATCGGTTATGGAGCCGTACTTTTTTACTCCTGCGCTTTCTGTAGTATCATGAAAATGGTAGACGCGCCATTCTTTTAAAACATTATAGACTTGTTCGGCAGATTTATATTCCTTTATTTTTTTGGATAATCCGCTTTCTTCTTCTGATAATGCAATATTTTCTAAACGGGTATTATCTGTACCTACTGGGATTCCACAAAACTCGGATGAAACATATAAGGCACCTCTGATGTTAGGAGATAGATTGATTTGATAAAACAAAAACGGTAATATTTCGAGCGTTATTCTAATTTCCTTTGTTTCTTTTATTCCATAAAATAGAATTTTATCAATGTCGTTTTTTAAAGAATAATTTTTTAAACGACCTTCAATAATATTTCTAATGAATTTAAAAAGAGAAATAAAATTGGTCTTACCTGCTCCGTTTTGTCCAATTAAAACATTCATTTCTGACAAAGGAATATCCTGAGCCTTGATAGACTTGTATCCTTTAACCGAAATTAATTTTAATTGATAGTCTTGCATAAATTGACAAATAAATATAGTACAATAATTAGCATGCTCAATTATAAAAAATCAATTGATGTTCCTTCTAACTTATTTCCATTAACCCAAAGAACTTTTATTTCTCTATCTTTAGATAGATAGTCAACTATCCAATCGCTAAAAGGTTTTTCTGAAAATACTATCCATAATGTCGCATTAAATAATGAATAAAGAAAACGATATTCGTATAATTGACTTATAGCAGCCCTTACTTGATCTGTCTCATTATCTTCATTAATGCTTTTAACTTCAAAAATTGCCGGAATATTTTTTATTATAGAAAACGCATCAATATGTTTCGTTTCTATAACCTCGCAACCTATTTCATTTATTTTATTTCTCAATATTTCTAATGTAAATGAATGCTTTTGATTTGCATCTTCAAATTTCTTCCTTGATGCTTGGGACAAAATATAAGGCTGTGTTTCTAAATTCTGTACAGTATTATTTATGCCTTTATTTGATTTACGCTCAATAGGCTTTAGCTCTAAGTAGATAAATTTTCTCTTTTGTTCACTTTGTTCCTCATCTAAAATTTTAATTGGTCCTATTTTTTTGTCTACTCCATCATCAAAATTTGCATCTATTAAATCTTGAGACTCCTTTAATTTTTCAAATTTCAATTTCCATGCAAACGCATCTTGCATTTTTCTTTCTTCATGCCAATTAATTGCATAGTTTATTTTACTTTTTAATTCTTCATAAATTCCAAAACGATATGCTTGTTTTAAAAAGCTTGGGTAATCTTTTTTTTCAAACATGATATTTAGTAAATCTAAGATTTCATATTTGGCAAATTTCCCCAGTTGATAATATGCACTTAAAATGATAGAAACATTTTTTGTTTCATATGCTTTATCAATGGAGTTTAGTAAATCAGATTCAATTGTTTTGTAAGGAATGGACGAGTTTTTCCATCCTTTAATCGCTTTTACAATAGCTCCCTTGTCGATCCTTTGTCGAAATTTTTCTAGTTTGGCTTTATCGAAATCAAGAATAATTTCCATTACTGAAATTATTTTTATTTTACATCAGCGTTTTTAATTCTTACTCTAAACCTTTAACCAACTTTAGTACGCCCTTGCAAACAAAACCCTCTCCTTCGAAGCTTTCCCCGTCAGCACACACTTACCCTCTTCCTGTTCATTGTTTAATGGTATGCAGCGAATAGTAGCCTTGGTGAGCTCTTTTATCTTCTCTTCGGTTTCGCTGGTGCCATCCCAATGAGCAGATACAAAACCCGGTTTTTCATCCAGCACTCTTACAAATTCGTCCCAGCTATCCACTTTAGTCGTGTTATCAGCACGAAACAGTAATGCCCGCTGAAACATATTTGATTGAATATCCGATAGCAACTGTATCACATGAGTTGCAAGATTATCCAAAGAAACACTTGCTTTTTCCTTGGTATCGCGCCTTGCCACCTCGGCCACATTATTCTCTATGTCGCGTGCACCCAAAGCTATACGCACAGGTACACCCTTTAGTTCATATTCGGCAAATTTCCATCCGGGCCTGGCGTTATCATCGTTGTCAAATTTCACCCTGATGTTTTGTTGTTTCAGTGTGGTCACCAGGTCACCTGCTATCTTGTTGATCTTAGCCTGCGCTTCAGGGTCTTTATTGAATATTGGAACGATCACTACCTGCAGCGGCGCTAACTTCGGTGGCAACACTAATCCTTCATCATCACTATGCGCCATAACCAATGCCCCCACCAACCGCGTGGATACACCCCAGGACGTAGCCCAGACAAAATCACGCTTATTGTCCTTGTCCTGGAACGTAACATCAAACGCCTTGGCAAAGTTCTGCCCTAGGAAGTGCGAAGTGCCTGCCTGCAGCGCTTTCCCATCCTGCATCAGTGCCTCAATACAATAAGTATCTTCGGCACCGGCAAACCGCTCGTTGGCGGTCTTCACCCCGCGTATTACAGGCATCGCCATAAATTCCTCTGCAAAGGTGGCATATACTTCCAGCATCTTTTTAGTTTCTTCTATAGCTTCTTCCTTCGTAGCATGAGCAGTATGGCCTTCCTGCCAGAGAAACTCTGTAGTGCGCAGAAAAAGGCGGGTACGCATTTCCCACCGCACCACGTTCGCCCATTGGTTAATGAGCAGAGGCAGATCGCGGTAAGATTGTATCCAGTCTTTATAAGTATTCCAGATAATGGTCTCAGATGTTGGCCTGACGATCAGTTCTTCTTCAAGTTTTGCATCCGGGTCCACAATCACCCCCCCACCATTCGGGTCGTTTTTTAAGCGGTAGTGGGTAACTACGGCACACTCCTTAGCAAAACCCTCCACATGCGCTGCCTCTTTGGATAAGAAGCTCTTAGGTATAAACAATGGGAAATATGCGTTCTGGTGACCTGTCTCTTTAAATCTTTTGTCCAGCTCATCACGCATATTTTCCCATAGGGCATAACCATGCGGCTTAATTACCATGCAGCCTTTTACAGCTGAATAATCAGCCAGGCCGCCTTTTAAAATAATATCATTATACCACTGGGCATAATCTTCTTTTCTATTTGTTAAAGTTTTTGACATAATAAACCTTGGCTTACTTTTAGCTATCTATAAGTTGGTGAAGTTGAGCAAAAGTAGTAATTTCACTAAGCAATTTTACGTATAAAACAATTCAGAATGAAACGCTTCTTATTAGCCAGTTTGCTGATCGTTGGTTTAGGGTCGTTTACTTATGCCCAGACCGATGATATTTATTCCAATGGTCAGGACCAAAGGAACGCCCAAAAGGATAATGCTAGTTCCGGGTATGCCGCAAATACTGCGCCGGACAATTATCAAAATAATAATAATGGGGATGATTATGTGGATTATGACGATGATGCATACAGTTCCCGTATCAACCGCTTTGATAACTCCTTTTATAACGAGGGCTATTACAGCTCATTTTACAATCCATTCTGGTATAATCCGTATTGGGTTGACCCTATGTGGGGATATAACCCATGGTATGCCGGCGAAGGCTTCGGCTATGGGCCTTATTGGAACTCATACTGGGGATGGAACGCTTGGTGCGGATATCCCGGTTTTTATAGCTGCTGGAATTATCCGTTTTATGCCGGTGGCTGGTATGGCCATTATTATGGCGGATACTGGAACAGGTATTATGGCGGCCTTGAAGGGCGCTATGGCGGTGGTTACAGGGGTGGTCGCGGATATGGTTCTGCCTATGGGCCGAGACAAACGAGTATTGGTAACAGGTTCGCTTCACATAGTGGCTTAAGGACCGCTGGCGGTGGCAATAGCCAAATGGGTCTCAGAACTGCGCCACTTGCTATGGCGAATCATTCTTCCGCAAACAGTGGTTTAAGAACCTCAGGTAATAATATGGGCGCGCGCAGTAATGGCGCTAGTAATGCAAGAGGCAACGGTATGTCTCAAAGGGGCAATGCAGGCGGACAAGGCCAAAGGTTTAGCCAGGGCCAAAGAGCTGGTGGTGGCGGGTATGGCGGAGGCGCAGCACGTGGTGGTTATGGTGGTGCACAGGCTCGTAGTTACAGCGGTGGCGGGTATGGCGGCGGCGCACGTAGCGGCGGCGGATATGGTGGTGGAGCAGCGCGTAGCGGTGGCGGTGGTTACAGCGGCGGCCGCTCTGGCGGCGGCGGTGGCGGAGCCCGTTCCGGTGGCGGCGGACATGGTGGCGGTGGCGGACATAGATAAATGATAACCAAAGAAAAAACAATCGTTAACGATCATATAATAAAGGCATTGTTACACTTTGTGATAATGCCTTTATCTTTTGCCATCAAAGAATAATTGTTGCGGTTACATATTTCATTACCTGATTTTAAACATTGTAATTTATTTTTCGTCAAAAACAAAAAATACAGTTATGCGCAATACCGGATATTTTTTACTTCCAGTGTTAGTAATCAACTCTGTAATAGCATCAGCACAGGATATTAAGGAAGCATACAACCTCTCTAACTTATCTGTTCAGGGTACAGCCCGGTCTATGGGCTTCGGAAATGCCCTTGGATCTGTGGGTGGTGATTTTAGCTCACTCAGTGTTAATCCTGCGGGCATTGGCGTTTATCGAAGCTCAGAGATTTCGATTACACCATCCCTAGTGATCAATGGCACCAGTAGCGAATATACAGGAGCCACAACAACAGACAATAACACTCATTTTAACTTCAATAATTTTGGATTGGTAATTACAAATGCCCCAAAGGGGAGGCGCTATGATCACAGAAGCTGGAAAACCATATCATTTGCTATTGGGATGAACAGGGTTGCTGATTTTAACCAAAACTATACTTATGAAGGGAGGAATAACACCAGTTCTGGCTCGCAGGTATTTGAGTCAGATGCCAACATGAATCCTGGCAATGCCACTTCTGTAAATAATTCATATGGCTCCCTTGGTTACCAGTCATACCTGCTTAATCTAAATGCTACCGGGCAATATGTTTCCATAGTACCGTTCGGTGGTGGTGTGGACCAATTAAAAAGCGAGCAGACCAATGGCGGCATCAATGAATATACTATTTCCCTGGGTGGTAATTACAAAGAGAAATTAATGATAGGTATCACTGTGGATGTGCCTGTGGTGAACTATCAAAGCAGCTCTTATTACCAGGAAACACTATCTTCCGACAACAACAGCAGCAATCCTTATGGATTTACCTCATTCAATTATAGCCAAAATCTTAGTGTTACAGGCGCAGGTATCAATGCTAAAATAGGAGCTATTTACAAGATATCCGACATTTTTAGGATAGGGGCTGCGTTCCATGCACCTACCTACTACTCCCTAACCGATGTGTCTGATCCTGCAATAGCAACCGTACATAATGATAGCCTAGTAGCTTTATCTGTAGGTAATGGCTACCTGGCAGAAAATCGTTTTGATTATAACCTGACTACTCCATGGAAGGGTGTTTTGAGCGGTACTATAATCCTAAATAAACTGGGATTCATAACAGCTGATTATGAGTATGTGGATTATAGCTCTATGCGCTACGGCTTCCCCGGTGGCGTTGATTACTCGTCTGCTACGGGCGCTACGTTCCAGCAGGAAGCGGATGCCATCAACAAGCAGATAAAGAAAACGTACAAGGCTGCATCTGATTTCAGGCTGGGTGGTGAAGCAAGGATCGCCAAATACTTTATGGCCCGGTTAGGTTTCGGCTACTATGGAAATGCATATACTCCCTATGGAGAGTCCACAGCAAATGCTTATTACACCACACAACGTATAGATGTAAGTGCGGGTTTCGGCTTCCACTTCAGGCACTTCTTTACCGACCTGGGATTTGTGCACAGCATGTACCAGGGCTATAACCAGCCTTACACGGTGGAATATAATAATGGAGCAGGCACGAGCTATGTTTCTTCTGGCAGCCCGGCAACGGTGCCTACTGCCAAGATCAATTACAGCCTAAATAATGTTGCATTGACATTGGGTATGAAGTTCTAAACCCAAATGCGTTCTCTGGCAGTAGCGATATAAGGGTTAACCTTATTAGAGGTATGGGGTAAGGTTTGCAAGATAATCCTGTAGCATCATTATTGCGCTTACTGCGTCTATCAGTTCCTTTTTCTCTCTGTCTTTTTTCTTCAGGCCCATACCAGATATGGCTTGTGAGGCCATTTTTGAAGTAAGCCGTTCGTCTATTTTTTCAATAGGCATAGTTGGGAATACATTGCCAAACTTGAGGATGAACTTATCAACCAAAGGGGTGGCATCGGTAGCTGTGTTATCAAAGTTCAGAGGGTAGCCAACCACCAATTTTTCAACTGGCTCGGCCGCTATATACTTTTTTAGATAGCCTATCAATTCGTTAGAGTCAACCGTAGCTAATGCTGTCGCTATGATCTGCAGCGGATCGCTTACTGCAATTCCCGTGCGCTTCTTCCCGATATCTAATGCGATGATCCTTGCCAATAGTGTGATTTTTACTTGTGCTTGTGCGATTTAAAAACCACTGTTCCGTGTCTTTTTAAAATATCTTTTTCCACTTTTCTGAGGTGCAAAAATCGCTCCATATATAGCTTCTGTGCCACTGGGTCTTTCTCCACGCTAAGCTTCTTAGTGACCTGGTCCTGGATGATCAATATTTTCTTTAGCTCAAAATAGGATAGGGTACTATCCACATCATTAATATACATTAATGTGCCTGATATTGTTTCTATCCCATACTTTTCCCGCCACTTAGCGCTTACATCCTGACGTGGGTGGAGCAGCGAAGCCATTTTATCCCTGGTGGCCTGTTCTGGATAATTGATAAAATAATGTAGCTCAGGTGTAGCTCCAAAACGCTGGTAATGATCGAAATATTCTATGAACAGTTTTTGCACCAGCGGCTCCTCTATAAGGTCTGCCTCTACACGGTCTTCTATCAGTTTTGCCACAGAATCGTAGCCCTCATAAGGTTGGTGCCCGTATTCTATCAGCACTCGCAGTAGCTGCCATTCCTGTAGTTCATCATTGGCAGGTACTTTTATTTCCTGGTCGTGATCAGGGCTAAGGTTTTCTGGCTGTGGCAGGGCTTCTTCACGGCGGGCATGTTTTTGTTCACTCTCTATCCGGTCGCGTATGTATTTGTTGATGAGGTTTATCAGTCCTGCCTCATCTACATCAAGCTTACGTGCTGCCTCACGGGTATAGTGTGTTTGCAACGAGAAATCTTCCGCCTTATTTATCTTCGATATGCTCTCCGCTATTTCATTTACCAATTTGGAGCGCTTCACCGGGTCAGTCCCGGCATCATTTAGCCCCACCTGCAAGCGGAAACTGATTACATCCTGTTTATGGCCTTTTATATACTCATGGAACTTTGCAGCACCAGATTTCTGTACAAAGCTATCCGGGTCTTCACCTTCCGGCAATAATACCAGTTGCACATTAAAGCTCTGCGACAATGCCATATCCAACCCCCGCAAGGCCGCCTTAATGCCTGCCGCGTCACCGTCATAGAGTATGGTCAGGTTTTTAGTGATCTGCCCTATCAGCCGTAGCTGGTCTTCGGTAAGGGAAGTGCCGCTGCTGGATACTACATTCTCCACCCCACCCTGGTGCAGGGAAATAACATCGGTATAGCCTTCCACGAGCAAGCACTCATCTTGTTTGCTTATGGCCTGCCTGCTCTGATACATGCCATAAAGCACCTTGCTCTTTATGTAAATCTCATTCTCAGGTGTATTTATATACTTAGGAGCCTTCTCATTACTTTTCAGTATGCGCGCGCCAAAACCAAGTATACGCCCAGTCATGCTCTGTATCGGAAAAACTACTCTTCCCCGGTAGACATCATGATAGATCCCGTTACGATTCTTTGCCAGCCCGGCGCGCTCCAGCATATCTGCCTTATATCCTTTCCTGATGGCTGCATGGTAAAGAGCGTCACTATGCTCTGGGTTATACCCCAAACGAAAGCGTTCAATAATATCTTTGCGAAAACCACGTTGTTTGAAATACGACAAACCTATCAATTGTCCTTCTTCAGTGTTCAACAATGTATCGTGAAACCAGGTTGCAGCATATTCATTGAGTATTCGTAGCCCTTCTTCCGTAAGTTGTTTTTGTTGTTGCTCAGGGCTTCGCTCTGTCTCTTCAAGTGTAATCTTATAAAAGTCAGCAAGCCAGTGCATCGCCTCCGGGTAGGTAAGCTTTTCATGCTCCTGGATAAAAGTGACTACATTACCGGCCTTACCACATCCGAAACACTTGTAAATACCCTTGGCAGGAGATACATTAAAGGATGGCGTCTTCTCATTATGAAACGGGCAATTAGCTATGTAATTAGTACCGCGCTTCCTGAGCCGCACAAACTGCCCCACCACGTCCACAATATCGGCGCGGTTCATTACTTCCTGTACAGAGGCTGGGGAAATCATCAGCGCAAAGTTAAGTTAAAGGAACCCAATATGATTGCTTACCTTTTGTAACTATGCACGTCCTGATTTTGAAAGCAGGCGCAATTGTTAAAAACGCCCTGTTGACCAGGCGTTTAATCTTTACATTTCAGGAGCTTTAGCTATTGGCGTGCCAGCCAGGTATAGTTTCCAGGGTTCCCAGTAATGAGAATACCATCCTTTTTCAATGCCTTCGGCCTGGTTATCGGGTATATTAGCGTGAACAGCATGCAAGGTTACATTATTTCCTTTTGGCTCAAGGCTAATAATGAAGGTAGAATCCGGGTCTTTTTTGTCCCAGTCTGCCCCGCGCCAACTTTGAACG
>Ga0182030_10025545_pt1 | contig 10752 bp, 7 predicted proteins | sample 812S3MmetaG_FD_121299 | JGI IMG/M metagenome (GOLD analysis project Ga0182030, IMG submission 121299) | Permafrost microbial communities from Stordalen Mire, Sweden - 812S3M metaG (Illumina Assembly) | ecosystem: Environmental > Terrestrial > Soil > Wetlands > Permafrost | place: Sweden... | reverse complement strand
CAAACTCGATGGCGTTTCCTGCGCGAACTGTCGGCGCCGAAGATCGTGAAAGAAACGGCTCCGGACACCGGCGATACGGCGCGGCTCGAAGGTGCGCGGGAAGCGGTTCTTCGCGTGATTTCGATTTTGAAGAACAATTAACGCAGTGCGTCGCAAAAACTGTCAGTTATGTGGCGTACGCACTCGTGCGTGCCGCGTCGAGACTCATCTCGATGCGCGTACCTAAGGCGATGCACAAGTATCGACGTGGTACGCCGGGGGCGTGTCGATTCTGTGGGACGCACTACATTAGCGGCGCGAAACGGCCGCCAGAAACTGATCGTTTGAGCGCGGCGATCCGATGGAAACGCGGACGTGAGTTTCGAATCCTGGCTCGCGCCACGGTTTCACGATCACTCCGGTTTCGAGCAGGCGTTGAGAAAACGCGTTCGCGTCCTTACGCGCGTCGAAGAACAGAAAGTTCGCGACCGAGGGCGCGGTCGGGTAGCCAAACCGGTCCAGTTCCGCCGCGATCCGTTCGCGCTCGGTAATCGTTTTCAGCACGCAGTCCCGAACAAAATCCGTTTCTTCGATGGCGGCCACCGCGCCCGCCTGCGCCAGGCGATTTACGTTGAACGGCGTGCGTACGCGGTCGATGATGTCGATCAGGGATGGGTCCGACGCGATTCCGTAGCCCACGCGCAGGCCGGCCAGGCCGTAGGCTTTCGAAAACGTGCGCAGGAGAATCCAGGAGGCGGACGACGCATTCAGGACTTGTAGAAAGCTCTCGTAACCAGGGGCTTCTGACGCGTATTCGAAATAAGCCTCGTCAAGAATCAGCAGCGTTTGGCTGTCGAGTGTGGAGAGAATAGAGCGCAGCTCGACCGCGGAAATCGTCGTGCCGGCGGGATTCGAAGGGCTGCTGAACATTAACATCCGCGTGCGCGGCGTAAGCGCGTCCAGGATGCCGGGAACGTCGATAGAATAGTGGTCCCGCACGCGGACCGCTCGAACGGTCGCACCGGCGGCTTGCGCGTAGATCGGATGCAAACCGAAGCTCGGTGCGATGGTGACCATCTCATCGCCAGGCGCGAGAAACGCCTGCGCGCAAACAGCGATCAAATCCTCCGATCCGTTTCCAAACGCCAGACGTCCGGGCGCGATTCCCAGGCGCGCGGCCAGTTTCTCGCGCAGCCGGTCCGAGGAAGGCTCCGGATAAAGCGCGGCGTCTTTCACCGCCCCGGCGATCGCTTCCAGCACCGCCGGGCTGGTCCCCCACGGATTTTCGTTGCTCCCCAACTTGGCGACGTGCTCCACGCCGTAATGTGCGCGGACGTATTCGGCGGAAAGGCCGGAGTTATAGGTGGGCAGGTTACGGATCTCCGGTCGCAGGAGATCGACAAAGCGCCTAGTGGCCGGTCGCCGGGAAAACATTAGCATCCCCTCCATTACTGTCGGGGCTCGGAAGGAAACCCGAACTCCGCAGCCCGAGCCCCGACAGTAATGGAGGGGGCATACTAACGGACTCGCAGATACAGGCCGCTAGTTGTTGACATTGGCCTTCGGTGTGTTCTTCTTTTCCGGCTCCGGAGCTTTTTTCGGAGGTGTTTCCTGCTTCGGCTCCACCAGGCAATCGGCGGAGCGGCAGTTGTGCGAGTTGGGAGACCCCAGTTTCTCCAGCAGCGCGACCGTCTCCGGATGCGGCGTCGCGAATCGATTCGGACCGTTGGCCATGTCCGCCACGCTATCGCCGGTCTTGGCCTTGCCGTCGACTTTCGCGCCCTTTTCCACCAGCAGCTTAATCAGATCGTTGTTGCCGATATAGGCCGCGCCGTGGAGCGCCGAGTAACCGCGGTTATCCACCTGATTCACGTCGAGCCCCAGCTCCAGGCATAGCCGCACGGCGGGCAGCCAGGAATCGGGCGCATTGACGCTGAAGTTCGCGCCCCAGCCGACGCCGGCCGCGACCATCAGAGGTGAATCGCCTCCCGTCGTCGAAATTTTCGGATCGGCGCCGGCCGCCAGCAGGAGCTTCATCGCGTCCAGATCGGTGGCTTGCGCGGCGCGCCAGAACGCGGTGGCTCCGGCCGGATCCACCCACGTGGCATCGTGCGCCAGCGTTCGAAACCACGTCTTCTTTTGCAGCTTCGCGTTGACGTCGGCATGAGCGGCAAGCAGAATTTTCATGAGCTCCAGATAGCCGGTCTTTTCCTCCGCCGTGACCGGATTCGGGAACCAGGAGTGCCCCGCCCATTGCACATCCAGCACGCCGTAGAGCGCCGTCAATCCCTGAATGTTTGCCAGGCTCGGATCGGCGCCATGCTCGACAAAATATTTCGCCAGATCGTAGTGGCCGTTGCTGACGGCCATCACCAGGGGAGTGGTTTTCTCGGCGGCGCTGGCGGCGTTCACATCGGCTCGGGCGTCCAGCAGAGCGCGCGCCGCTTCCATCTGGCCGTCCCGGGCGGCGAACAGGAGCGCGGTCATGCCGCCGGTGAGTTGCGCGCCGATTTCCCGCGCGGGACGCGCCGCGTCTCCAAGTTTCGCGTCGGCGCCGCCTCTTCCATTCCGCCGAGGCGTGGTTTCGTCGGTCGGATCGTTCATCGGAACAAAATTCGGATCGGGACGAAACCGCTCCGGCTTAACGACCTTGGTGGAGAGACTCGCGTCCGCGCCGTTCTTCATCAACAGCGTCACCGCTTCGGATCGATTCAGCGCCGCGGCAAACATCAAGGCGGTCTGTCCATGCGTCGATTCCACGGCGTTAACCTTGGCGCCGTGGTCAATCATGGTGCCAATGGTCGCCGGATCTCCCGCGGACGCCGCCATCATCAACGGAGTCGTACCGGCGGCGTTCGCGAGGTTCACGTCCGCGCCGGCCTTCAACAGGTCCTCCGCCACGCCCGCGGCTCCGTTCTTCGCCGCGACGAATAAAGGCGTGATCCCGGCCAGGCGCGTTTGTGCGCTGACATTGGCTTTGGAAGCGATCAGAAAATCGGCCAGTTTACGATTGGCGTTGGCCGCCGCCCAGTGAAGCGCGGTCGAGCCGTCGCCCTGCGCTCCGTTGACGTCGGCGCCCTTCCGCAGCAGCGCGCGCACGGTTTCGATATCGTCGCGCGCGGCCGCGTCCGCCACGCGAGTATCGCCTGCAACCAGCGCTTGCATCGCGAACAGGATTCCGGCCGCACACCTCATATAGCAACCTCGCCCGTGCTATCGCCGATCGATTCGACCTCGACGCCCAGTTTATGCATCACCGTCAGCAGGACATTCGACATCGGCGTGCCGTCCTTTTCCCGCACGTGAAGGTTGCCCTTCAATTTGCCGTTGGCGTGCCCGGCCAAAAACATGGGAACGCGTTTGTGATTGTGCGCATTCGAATCTCCCATCGGGCTGCCGTACAGCACCAGCGAGTGATCCAGCAAATTGCCGTCGCCATCGGGCGTCGAACGCAGCTTTTCCAGGAAATACGGCATCATGCCGACGTGATAGCGATTGAGCTTGGCAAACTCCGCTATGCGCGAAGGCACCTCGCCATGATGGGAGCAGGAATGGAACGGCGACTTGACGCCGCTTTCCGGGTAGACGCGCTGGCAGACGTCGCGGCTGGTTTTGAAGGCGGAAACTCGCGTGGTATTTGTCATGAACGCCAGCGCTTGAAGGTCGAACATCAGCTTGACGTGCTCCTCGAACGACTCGGGCACGCCCAGAGGAGCCGATGGCAGCGCGCGGGTTTCGCCGCTTTTGTTATATTTCTCGATTCTCTCGATGCGGCGCTCGATTTCGCGCACGTCGGTGAGATATTCGTTCAGCCGGCCGCGGTCGCTGGGGCCGAGGTTCTTCTGCAAACGCTTCACGCTGTGCGAAATCATGTCCAGAATGCTCGAGTTTTCGCGCTGCCGTACCAACCGTTCCTCGGGAGTTGACCCATCGCCGAACAGATTTTCAAACGCCACGCGCGGATCGATGGTCATCGGCAGAGGCGTGGTCGGCGTCGACCAGCTGATGGTATCCGAGTACACGCAGGCGTATCCGTAATCGCAGGCGCCCGATCCGTCGACGCTTTCGATGCACAACTGGATGGACGGCAAGGGCGTATCCTGGCCGAACTGCTGCGCGTACATCTGGTCGATAGAGACGCCGGCGAAAATGTCCGCGCCCTCCGTCATCTTGGGGTGCGACGCGGTCAGGAACGCCGCGCTGGACCGGAAATGATCCGCTCCTTCTTCCTTGGGCGATCCCGCGCCGGCCGGATCCAAGTCCGTATTGCTCACGATGGTCAGGTACTCGCGGAATTTTTCGAGCGGCTCCAGCGTCTGGGTGAACTCGAAATCGGTACCGCTCTTTTCGGGCGACCAGTAATGCTTGCGCGTGCCGTCGATCGTGCTGCCCGCGGCTCCGTGAACCATCTCGATACAGGCGAACCTGGTCAGCGGCGCGGCGACTGTCCGCGCGACGGGCGTCTGCGCGGGAACCATCGCGTCGAGGAAGGGGAGTCCGATGGCCACGCCCATGCCGCGCAACATCGTGCGGCGGGACAGATGGGCTTTGGTGCTGAACATGGCTCTCCTAATCGCCGGAAGCCCCGCCCTTACGGGCCGGGGTTATAACTCCTGGCGTGAGCCAGGGGATGAGTCCGCCTGTCCGCATGCTCACGCATGGCGGTTCAACGGAACCGCGACCGTCAGGGAGCGGACAGCCCCGGAAACTCCACTTCATCTTACTAGTCATGATCCGAAACCTCGCTCTTCTCTTCCGCTCTGCGCATCTGAAACGCGGGACTCCGCACAATCCCCAGAATAAACGAAGAAAAACGGTTGTGGTTGCGCGCGGCTTCCTTCTCGATTTGGCGCACCGTGGTCATGTCGGCGATCTCCAGCACGCGGCCGACGCCGTAGGCGAACAGATTTTCGGTGAACGTGCCCAGGAACGCGTCGGAGTGGTTCAGCAGCGCGTGCCGCAGGCTCGACGGCCCGTCGAGTTTCGCGCCGTCGAACATCCTACCGCGGGCATCAATGGGGAATCCGGAATCGTTGATGCGCCACGCGCCGACGGGGTCGAAATTCTCGAGTGCGAATCCGATCGGGTCCATCATCTTATGGCAGGACGCGCACACGGGGTTGGTTCGATGCTCTTCCAATCGTTCGCGAACGGAAGCAGGCTTGGTGTTTTCAGACGCCTCTTTAAATGCCGGCACCACCGCCGGTGGAGGCGGCGGTGGCGTTCCCAGCAACACCTCCATTACATATTTGCCGCGCATCACCGGCGATGTGCGATTGGCAACGGACGTGAGAGAGAGGAGACTTGCCTGCCCCAACAACCCTCGCCGGTTCGGATCGGTCACCGGCACGCGCCGGAAACGGCTGCCGAGAATGTTGGGGATGCCGTAGTGCTTCGCCAACAATTCGTCGACGAACGTATAATCGGCGTCGAGCAGCGTCAATACATCGCGATCCTCGCGCATCACGCTCGAGAAAAAGAGCTCCGTCTCGCGCCGCATCGACTGCACCAGGTTGCGGCTGTAGCTGGTATAGAGATACACGTCGGGCAGCACCGCGTTCAGATCCTGCAAGTGCAGCCACTGGCTGGCGAAATTCGTGACCAAGGCATCGGCCCGAGGATCGGCCAGCATGCGGCGGACCTGTTTTTCTAAAAGCAAGGGCTCGCGCAGGTGACCCTGGCTCGCCACTGTTAGTAACTGGGAATCCGGAGCGCTGCTCCACAGGAAGTACGACAGTCGCGAGGCCAGTTCCAGATCGGTGACACGATAGTTCCGGCCCGGCGCGACGCCCGCCGGGGTGCGCTCAAAGCGGTAAACAAATTCCGGATTGGCGATCATCGCCTGCACCGCCATGCGAATTCCGGAATCGAAGTCTCGCTCGTTGCGGCCCGCCTGGTACATGGTGAGCAGATCTTCGAGGTCGCTCTCGTTGACCGGCCGCCGGTAAGCCTGGCGAGCCAGCGTCGCGATGATTTTCTTGGCGCACGGAAACTCCTCGGCCGCCGCCGCGGGACGGCAGGAGAAAATGTTCTTACGGCTGGGCGTGTCGGAAACGCCGGTCACATGGAACGGCCCGCTGATGACGAGATCGTGCAAGTGCGGCAGCACCGTGACTCCCGGGTACTGCGCCAGGTTCAGGTCGACCAGCGTCTCTTCCACCGGCTGCACGACGTCCTCCGGCAGGCCGTCGGTGTTCTGGAGAAAGGCCGCCGCAACCACTCGCGGGCCGGCTTCCAGCCGAATCGGCGGAGTCTTCATCTCGTCCCACTTTTTCCGCGCTGGATCGATATCGAGCAGCGCCACCCGCGCGCCGTCCACCGAGACTTCGATTTGCTGTCCTTTCCCCTGGCTCCGTCCGAACAACGGACCGTCAACGGAGTAATAAAAGGACATCTTGAAGACGTACTCGCCATCGGCGGGGAAATTGTATTTCAACGACATTCCGCCGCGCGTGCCCATCGGCGTTCCGTCCACGTGACGGGTTTGAGAAACAGTCTTCGAAAGCTGGTACGTGCTTTCCGAAGGCGCCACCGCCGGATCGCCCACGGCTTCCCGGCTGATCTTGCTGGCCGCACGAATATAGGCTTCCATCAGCGCGGGCGACATCATCAGCGCGCCGGCCATGTTGTCGAAACCGTGGGACATATCATCGGGTGGAAGCAGTGACACCGTGTTCACTTCGATGTTCAGCAGGTCGCGAACGGAATTGGCGTACTCGGTCCGGTTCAGGCGATGCAGCGCCGGACGCCCCGGATTCGGATGCAGGGACGCTTCCTGGTCGATGCGATTTTCAAGAAAGGACGCGAGCTTGGACATCGTCGCCGCATCGGGCCGGGGCACGCCCGCGGGAGGCATCAGGCCAGCGCGCAATTTCCGGATCGCCTTCTCCGCCAACTCCCGGCTTTGGACCGGATGAGCCAGATTCAGCCCGCTCAGCGACATCCCGCCGGACTTGAGCTTGTCGTTATGGCAACCCGCGCAGTATTGATCGAGCACCGGGCGAGCGGAGAATGCCGGAATCTGGGCGTTGGCCGCCAGGGCGGCCAGAATCATCGCGGCGAAAGCTCGTTTCATGTTTACTTCGATTGCGGAATCATGCGGTTGATCTGCTCGACCGCGTAATCCACGTGCATGTCGAACACTTTCTTGCCCAGCGCCGCGGTCGAACGCCGCGCATCGCCCTGGATTCCGTTATTGACCCGCTTCGCGTTCGGATCGCGAGCCGTGCCCGGTTGCCGAGGCGGATCGCCCACCGCGTTAGCCATCTCTTCGGGTCGCGTCCAGCCCTTGTCGCCCCCCAAGTAAATCATCTCCGACGTGTCGTTTAAATAAGCATGACCGCCGGGCGGATAGCCCTGCTCCACTGCCCACTTGTCGAAATCGTCGTTGGCTTTTTTGTAAACCTCGTCGCAGTAGAAAACGCGGACCCCGGTCGGCGCGTACTTTTCGTCGAGCTTCCTGGCGATCTCTCCCAGTTCCTTCTGCCCACCGCCATGGTCGCCCATCAGGACGACGTTTTTGAAACCGTTCTTGATCATCTGCTCGGCAACCTGTTCGTTGATCTGGGCAAACAGCGGCGCCGTGATGCCGATCGTGCCGGGCAGAGCCGCGTTGGCGTTATTGGGCGAGAAAGGCAGCACCGGCGCGGCGATGGCATTGCCCAGCTTCTGCGCGATGGCGACCACCGTGGCATGGCCCATGAGCGTATGCCCGCCATTGACGTTCTGCGGACCGCGCTGCTCCGTGCCGCCGTTGTAAATCAGGGCCGTGGTTTTCCCGTGTTCGAGCGCGTACTTCACCTCGACCCAGGTCATCATTTCGAAGTCGACCTTGGACTGGGCCGCGAGGATACGGCCGGCGGCGAGGAAAACAACTGCGAGAGTAGTGCAACGGTTCATGGCCTCTGCTATCCGGATGGAGTTGGACGGTTCGCCGAGGAACCGGGCGGTTAATTTGCTCGTTTGCGCTAGACTAACGCACCGGGAGGCCGAACCGCAAGCCACGTGCGGTGACCTCGGTACGGAACGCCGCCAGCGGGCGCGCGACAATTGGGTTTGCCGCTCCATTCCATGATCCGCCGCCGTCAGGTTTCCTCTCGAGCAATATTACTGCTGGGGTTTGGCGGCCTTCTTCTGCTGATGGTCTTCGCGGAGATCGGCGGAGTCCGCGCGCTGCGCCAGATTCAGGCGGCCAACGACGAGATCAACGGGGATTTCTTGCGGCGCACGCAGGTTCTGGAGCGGCTCCGGGCCGACACTTTCGTCTCCGGCACTTACCTTCGCGATTTTTTGCTGGATCCCGCGCCCAGCAAGGTCGAGGAGTCCCGCAAAGGGCTCGATGGAACTCGCGCCCGCATCGGTGCGGAGCTCAGTGAATACAAGCGGCTGCTTCGGCCGGAGGAACAGGAGCTTTTCGACGCTCTCAGCCGCGAGTGGGCCGACTACGCCGCTCTTCTGGAGCGCGCGCTGTCATGGGCCCCCGCCGAACGCCAGCGGGCGGGCTTCGCGTTTGTGCGCGACGAGGTATCTTCGCGCCGCGCCTCCATCGTGGCCGCGGCCGACCAGATCGGAACGATGGCCGCGGCACGGCTGGGGAAGGAAAAACGGCGCGTCGCGGAATCCTATCGGCAATATCGGGACAAGCTCACCATCGTCATTGGGTCGACCATCGGATTGGGTCTGTTGCTGGCCGCGTTCAGCATCCGTCAGATTCTCACCCTGCAACAGACGACCCTCGATCGCCTCCAGGAAGTCACGCGGGCCAGGGAAGAATCGAAGGAACTGTCGTCGCGTCTGGTGGCCGCGCAGGAGACGGAGCGCGCGGCCATCGCCCGCGAACTGCACGACGAGGTCGGCCAATCGCTGACCGGCGTCCTGCTGGAGATGGCCAACCTGACGAACCAGATTCGCAAAGAAAAGAACGTCCCGCTGGAAACGAAGGTGACCGAGGTCAAACAACTGGTGGAGGATTGCATTGGGGTTGTCCGCAACATGGCGTTGTTGCTGCGTCCCCCGATGCTCGACGATCTGGGGCTGGTTCCGGCGCTGCAATGGCAAGCCCGCGAGACCGCCAAGCGTTCAGGAATTCGCGTTAAAATCGCGGCCGAGGGGATTCCGGAAACGCTCCCCGACGACCTCAACACGTGCATCTATCGGATCGTGCAGGAGGCGCTTCACAATGCGATGCAACATTCCGAGGCGCATACCGTCCGGGTGTCGGTGCAGCTAAAGGACGCACGCATGTATCTGTCGATTCAGGACGACGGGAAGGGATTTTCGCCGAACGGGGGCCGAGGAATGGGTTTGCTGGGCATGGAAGAACGGGTAAGCCGCATGGAAGGCAGCTTTGCGATTGAATCGGAGCCCGGCATGGGTACAATTTTACGCGTCGTGTTGCCGGTGCAATCATGAGGGCCATTCGTATCCTGTTGGCGGACGATCATACCGTCGTGCGAAAGGGTCTACGAATGCTTCTCGAAAGTCATGCCGGATTTGACGTCGTGGCGGATGCCTGCGATGGGCGCGAAGCCATCGCGCTGACAGAGCGGCATCAGCCCGACGTGGCGGTGCTCGACATCGGGATGCCGATTCTCAACGGCATCGAGGCGGCGCGGCAGATCTCCGCAAAACTTCCCCGCACGGCGATCGTGATGCTGAGCATGCACTCCGACGAGGGCTATGTACTGAGAGCTCTCAAGTCCGGTGCGCGCGCCTATTTGTTGAAGGATTCGGCGGAATACGATCTGGTCGCCGCCATCAAAGCGGTCAGCGAAGGGAAGGCGTTTTTTAGCCCCGCCATCAGCAAGATGCTGGTGGAGGACTATATGCGGCAGATGCGCGAGCGGGACGTCGTAGACAGCTACGAACTGCTCACCACGCGGGAGCGCGAAATCCTTCAATTGCTGGCCGAGGGCGAGAGCAATAAGGACGTCGCCGGCCGCCTGAACTTGAGCCTCTATACGGTGGAAACGCATCGCAGCAACATTTTCCAGAAGCTCAATCTACACAGCACGGCTGAGCTGATTCTTTATGCGATTCGTAAAGGCGTGATCAGTTAGTGGCCGCCCTACAAGCATGCTAACGATGTCGCTGCGACACGCCCCTACTGGCCTGTCGCCGGGAAAACGTTTAGCATGCCCCTCCATTACTGTCGGGGCTCGGTGGTGGAGTCGTGGTGCGTCTGCGGAGTTCCCGTTTCTTTCCGAGCCCCGACAGTAATGGAGGGGGGCATGCTAACGGACTCGCAGATACAAGCCCCTAGTAAGCTGTCCCAGCGATTTTGTTAACGCGGATTCTGCGCGTGGGATCGGAGTAGGTCCAACGATCTGGCTGCGCCGGTCCGCCCGGACGGCGTTATCACCCTGGGGGCCTTTTCGCGATTTCCGTTTCCTGGCCCCTGGAACGCGTTTAAACGCGATGTCCCAAATTTCCGCTAGTGCGGGTCGGCGGAGGCTCGTCCGGCCCGCCGATTTTGGCGAGTTTAACACGCAAAAACTGATTCTGCGCGAGTTGCCGGAAAATTTCCACGCGGGCCGGGGAGCGGAAATCGTGAGCGACATCCTCGCGCCTGCCCGTCGACGCGGAACCGCCATGCGCAGCATGCGGATTCCGCACCGAATCAAGCAAACCGCATGCTGCGCGGGACGATGTACTAGTGGCCTTCCATGAGACGGCGGTGTTTTGTCAACGAAAATCTTTTTCCTACTGCCCCTTCAACCCAGGCTTCCATACGCATTCTGATGAGCCCGATGTTGCTAAGGCTCGATGCAAGTT
>Ga0182030_10025542_pt1 | contig 10753 bp, 11 predicted proteins | sample 812S3MmetaG_FD_121299 | JGI IMG/M metagenome (GOLD analysis project Ga0182030, IMG submission 121299) | Permafrost microbial communities from Stordalen Mire, Sweden - 812S3M metaG (Illumina Assembly) | ecosystem: Environmental > Terrestrial > Soil > Wetlands > Permafrost | place: Sweden... | reverse complement strand
CGGCGACGGGAAAGCTCCTCTGCCAGGCCGCGACCATCCGCCTGCTCAAGCGGCGGGCCCTTCCGAAAGGCGATGTGCTCGGCGTGGCCCGCATCGCCGGCATCCAGGCGGTCAAGCGCACCGCCGACCTGATCCCGCTTTGCCATCCGCTGCCGCTTCACCAAATCCAAATCGATTTCCGCGTCATGGCGCGCGCAATCGCGATCACGTGCCGCGTGGAGACCGAAGCCAAAACCGGCGTCGAGATGGAGGTGCTCACCGGCGTCGGCGTGGCGGCGCTCACGCTTTACGACATGTGCAAGGCGGTGGACAAAAAAATGCGGATTTCAGAAATCCGCGTCGTGGAAAAAATCAAAAAATGAAAGTGGGCCGCATCACCTGCAGCGACCGCGCGTCCGCCGGCATTTACCAGGACGCGGGCGGACCGGAAATCGAGCGCGTTTTCACCGACGTATGGTCCGAGCCGGTCGAGTTTGTCGCGAAGATCGTCCCGGACGAAGTTTCCGAAATCGAGGCGGCGTTGCGCCATTTGGCGGACGACGCCCGGTGCCCGCTGATCATCACCACGGGCGGGACCGGTTTTGCCGCTCGCGACGTGACGCCCGAGGCGACCCGCGCGGTCTTGCAGAAGGAACTCCCCGGCTTCGGCGAGATCATGCGCACGCTCAGCTTTGCGCAGGCGCCCACGTCGATTCTTTCCCGCGCGACGGCGGGCATTCGGGGCCGCTCGTTGATCATCAATCTTCCCGGCAACCCGAAAGCCATCGCGCAATGCCTGCCGCCGCTGGTTCCCGCAATCCGCGAGGCCCTGCGTCATTTGCTGGAATCGTAAATCCCGGGCTTGAGCGCCATCGAAGTCGAGGCCTCGAAAATTTCCCCGGGGCGGCTGGTGCGCAGGCATTGTCCGCCGCGCATGACGATCACCCGGTCGCACAGCTCGATCACCTCGTCCGGCGAGTGCGAAACATAGAGCATGGGAATTTTGAACTCGTCGCGGATGCGTTTCAGGTAGGGAATGATTTTTAGCTTAAGCTCATGATCGAGGCTGGCGAGCGGCTCGTCCATCAGGAGCAGGCGCGGCGAAGCGAGGAGCGCCCGCGCAAAGGCGACGCGCTGCTTTTGGCCTCCGGAAAGGTCGGAGATGGGGCGGTCCAGCATCGGTTCGATTTCCAAAACTTCGGCCACGTGGGCGAGATTGATGCCGGGGGACAATGCCGCCGGTTTGTGTCCGTAGGTGAGATTTTTTCGCACGGAGAGATGCGGGAACAAGGCGAGGTCCTGCGGGACGTAGCCGACGCCCCGCCGTTCCGGGGCGAGGAATTTGCGCGTGGAGATGTCCATCAGGACCCGCTCGTCGACGGCGATGAAGCCCGACGCCGGTTGGCGCAACCCGGCCACGACTTCGAGCAGCGAGGTCTTTCCCGCGCCGGAGCTTCCGAATATTCCGATCACCTGGCCGCTCGTTTCCAAATCGGCCTGGAGAAGGAACGTTCCCTGGCGGAGATGAAGATTCTTTAAGGAAAAGTTCATCGCGCGCCGCCCCATCTCGAAAAGTGGTTGCTGAAAAGAATGGCGGCGAAGGCGAGGAGGGCGGAAACGCCGAGGAGTTGGTAGGCGTGGCCGTCCTGCCCGAGCTGGATGTCGCTGTAGATCGCCACGGACATGACGGTGGTGTGGCCCGGAATGTTCCCGGCGACCAGGATCGTCGCGCCGAATTCTCCGAGGGCGCGGGCAAAGGCCCAGACCGTGCCCGCCAGCATTCCTCTCGCCGCCAGCGGCAGCGTGATGGTCGCGAAGACCCGCGCCGGGCTCGCGCCGAGAGTCCGGGCGACGTGTTCGAGGCGGGGATTGATCTCCTCGAAGGCGAGCCGCACCGTCCGCACCAGGAAGGGGAAAGACATAACGGCCATCGCGGCGACCACCGCCTTCCAGGTGAAAACGATTTCGGCGCCGAAGGTGTTTTCCAGAAAGGCGCCGATGGGTCCGTGGCGGCCCAGCAGATTGAGCAGGATCAGGCCCGTCGCGACCGGCGGCATGACGAGCGGGAGGGCCACAAGAGTTTCGACCAGCGATTTTCCCGGCCATTCTTTTCGCGCCAGCAGCCAGGCCAGCCCCACGCCAAAGGGGAAAATGATCAGGGTGCTGAGTCCGGCGGTTCCAAGGGTCAGGCCAATGACCTGCGCGTCATCGGCGGTCATACCATTCTAGCCTTTTGCGATAAATCCGTATTTTTCAAATATCTTCAAGGAACTGCCTTTGCCGAGATAATCCAAGAACTTTTTCGCAGCCACCGTCCGATCCGGTCCCCCTATCACCGAGCCCCGGGCGCCTTCCACCACGGCGACCGGATAGGAAATAGCGGGTCCCTCCGCGACCGGCACTTCGTAGGCCACTTTCACTTTTTTGGACTGGAGCGCGTCGGTTTTGTAAACGATGCCGGCGTCGACGTTGCCCGTTTCCACCGCGGCGAGCGCAACGCGAACATTCTCCATCGGAATAACCCGGGGCGCGAGTTGGTCCCAGACGCCGATCTTTTGCAGATATTTCTTCGCGTAAATTCCGGCGGGCACGCTGTCCGGCTGCCCCAGCGCGATCTTCTGGAATTTGGGGTCGGCGAGTTGCGCGGCCGAGGTCAGCGTCACGGAGCTGTCGCTGGGCACGACGATGACCAGGCTGTTGGAAAGAAGATCCTTTCGGGTTCCCTTTGTGACGAGGCCCTGTTTTTCGAGATCATCGATCTTGGCTTCGTCGGCGGAAAAAAAGATGTCGGAGGGCGCGCCGGCTTTGATCTGCATGGCGAGAGTGTTGGAGGCGGCGAAATTAAAGATGATGTGATCACCGCCGCTCTTTTCGTAATCAGCGCCGATTTCCTTCAACGCATCGGTGAGACTCGCCGCGGCGAAGACTTCCACTTCATCAGCTTTGATGGGAGAGAGCGCCATGACCAAAAAAAAGATAACACAGCCGCGGAGGATTTTCCTTATTGGATTCATATATATATACTTTCGGCTCAGCCACCGATGGCGGTCATGATTCGGTGGGGCTGCCAGTTGTTGCGGAACTCATGTTCCGGGGGCTTTTCGGCGAGGGCCTGATCAAGGCGGCCCCGCACCTCGGCCTTGTCGACGCGGGGGCGCAGGGCCGGCTTGAGATTATATTCGCCGTGATGGCCGAGGCACGGGCGAAGATGGCCGTCCGCGGTCAGGCGCACCTTGTTGCACGATTCGCAAAAATGGAGATTCGTCAGCGCCCCGATGAAGCCGACCACCGCGCCGGTTTTTTTGAGCCGGTAATACCTGGCCGGGCCGTGGCCCATTTTTCCATCGAGGGGGACGAGCGCGTCCCGGGCCGCCAGGAGGTCCATCACTTCGCCGACGGGCAGGAAATTTTCCTCGGTCAACATTTCGGTCAGGCTCACCGGCATGAGTTCGATGAAGCGGATGGGAATTTGCAGCGACGCCGCGAATTCGACCAGCGGCCAGATTTCCCGCTCGTTCTTGTGGCGAATGAGGACGGTGTTGAGTTTGATCGAGGAAAAACCGAGCGCCTTCGCGCGGCGAATTCCGGCCACGACCGGCGCGACCTCGCCATGCGTGATGGCGCGATAACGCTCCGGGTCGAGCGCATCGAGGCTGATGTTGAGGCGGCGCAGGCCGCTCGCATACAGGGCCTCCCCAAGCTCGGGCAGGCGCGTGCCGTTGGTCGAAAGCTGGACCGTCTCGACTCCCGGCGCGCGGACCAGCTCCCGCAGAAACCAGGCGATGTCGCGGCGCAGGAGCGGCTCGCCGCCGGTGACGCGAAAATGTTTGAAGCCCCGCTCCACGGCCACTTCAACAATCGCGAGAATTTCCTCGTAGGTCAGGATTTCCCCGCGCGGCGTCCAGGCCTGGAATTGCTCCGGCAGGCAATAGAGGCACCGTTCGTTGCAGCGGTCGGTGACGGAAATGCGGAGGTAATCGACCGAACGAGCCAGCGGGGTCGAGCCGGAAACGGCGGGCAGGGGCCGAAGAGAAGGGGCGAGGAGCATGGGCGAAACAAGTTCCGGTTTTAACAACATCTCAACGTCGTTCCGTTCACGCCTCGTGACAAGAGCGGCCCGGCTGGCAGAGGCAGGGATGGACCTGTTTGTCGTCCACGCCGAGGGCCGAGAGCGTTTTGTTGCACCAATAAAACGACTGGTCGTTGGGGGCCTGGTCCAGGTCCAGCGCGCCCTCGGCGAGCGCGGGAATGTACATCCGTTTCGTGCGCAGGAAGCGGCACGGCGCCGATGGCGCGGATTTTTCGGCGGGCGTTTTCATGGATTGAGCGCGAGCAGCGTGCGGCGGATGAGCGCATGGGCCAGCGGCACCTTGTAGCCGTTGTGCGCCAGCGGTTTCGCGTCCCTGAGGATGAGGTCGGCGGCTTGTGAAGCGGTTTCATCGGTGAGCGGTTTGCCTTCGAGAAAACGGTTCGCTTCCTCGACTATGTAGGGCACGGGCGCGACCGAACCGAGCGCCACGCGCGCGTCGGTGATCGTGCCGTTGGCCACGTTGCCCGCCGCCGCGCAGCTGACCAGCGCCCAGTCGAACTCGCTTTTCTCGCTCACCTGGCGGTAGGCGCTGCGGGCGCGTTTGAGCGGGATGCCCACGTTGACGAGAAAGTCCTGCGGATCGAGGGAGTTGTGCGCCGTCGGATTTATCCAGGCTTCGTGGTAAAACTCGGCCATGGTCATCGGCTGGGTCTTGCCGGCGCGCGTGACATCCGCGGACGCATCGAGCGCGGTCAGGATCACCGCCAGATTGGAAACGACCGGGCTGATGCAGGGGTTGCCGGAGAACAGGGAATGGTATTTATTTTCGCCCTCGTGGGAATGGCACATGTCGCCGCCGCGCTTCAGACAAACGATGTCGGGCTGGCGATAGTACCAGCAGCGGGAATGTTGGAGGAGATTTCCCGCCAGTGAGGCCACGTTCCGGATTTGCGGCGATCCCACCTCGGCAGCCGCCTCGGCCAGGCCCGGCAGGTCTTTTTTCAAGCCGTCGTGCGCGGCGATTTCAGCCACGGTAACCAGCCCTCCGATCAGATAGACAGTGGGCGTCGTTGATGCCGGGCCGGGGCCTTGGGATACGCTGCCCCGGGTGATGACATTCAGGTTGCTCGGAGGGCCCTGGCTCATTCCTTTGAGACTCACCAGCACCTCGGGCGTAATGATGTAATCCTTCATCTCGCCGAGGAGATCGATGCCGCCGGCGAGATAGCGCCCGTTCTGGCCGATGAGCGAGGCGGCTTCGTCCGGCGTGCCGGCGGTGACGTATTGGAAGGGGTTCATGTGCTTCCCCCTCGTTCCCAAGTTGCACTTGGGAACGCTCCTTGTTCTTCGCGAAATTCTATTTCGCTCTGTCTCACGCTGCTATTATTGCCTCGAGATTGGCAATGAAATTGCCTCAGCAAGCACGTTCCCAAGTGCAACTTGGGAACGAGGGAATCTTGATGCGAATGGTTATCCATAATCATGCGCTGGTCATGTTGGGGACTTTGCCGAGGGCGGCGAGGATCTTGGCCGGGGTGATGGGCAGGCTGTGGACGCGCGCGCCGATGGCGTTGGCGACCGCGTTGGCGATGGCCGCGGACGCGGGGATGGTGGCCGGCTCGCCGATGCCGATGACGCCGCGTTCGGGCATGTCGATCAGCACGACCTCGATGTCGGGACAGTCGGCGATGTTCGTGAGTTTGTAGGAATCGAAACCCGTGTTGAGCAGCATGCCCGTTCCGCGATCCATCACCCGCTCCTCGTACAACGCGTAACTCATCCCCATCAGAACGCCGCCGTTGATCTGGCTCGTCGTGGTCAGCGGGTTCACAATCAGGCCGCAGTCATGCACCGCCACGATCTTTTTCACCCGCACGAAACCGGTTTCGGTATCGACCTCGACCTCGGCGAAGTCGACGCCGCCCGCGCCCGAGCCGGCAAATCCCTCCTGCCATTTGCCCCGGGCCGTGAGCGGATTGATGCCCAGTTTTTTGCAGGCATCGGGCCAGTTCGCACCGCGCGCATCGGCCACGCCGGTTTGCTGTTGCAAGGCCGCCAGCGCATTCTGGCAGGCGTCCCAAACCGCCGGTGACACCGACCCGGTCGTGGTGCTGCCGCCGCTGCCGCCGGAAAACGGGAGATTGGTGTCGCCGATCCTCACCTTGATCTGGTCGGGACGAAGTCCGAAGGCCTCGGCGGCCACGATGGCCACCACGGTGCGCGACCCGGTGCCCAGGTCCTGCGTGCCGCAGCGCACTTCCACGGTGCCGTCGGGGTTGATTTGCGCCTCGGCTTCGCTGCCCTTGCCGAAGCCGCCCCAGCCGCCGCCGGCGACGCCCACGCCGGTCTTGACCGGCCCGGGGCTGCTGCCGGGCTTTTTATATTTCGCGGCCCAGCCGAATTTCTCGCTGCCCACCTTATACTCGCGCTGGCGCACGTCGAAGGGATCGTTCAGCAGGCGGAACTCGACCGGGTCCATGTTCAGCTTCACCGCCAGCTCGTCCATCATCGATTCCGTGCCGAAGGAGGCGGGCGGATGGCCCGGCGCGCGGAAGGCGCTCGACGGCCCGGTGTTCATGGTTATGCCGAATTGCTGCACGCGGACGTTTGGAAAATTATAAAGGTAGGGCGTGGCGATGCCCGAGCCTCCGCCGCCCCCGGCGCTTTTGCCCGCGCCGCTGATTCCGGGCGAGCCGTGATTGGTGACGTCGGCGGCGATCAACCTGCCGTCGTTGCCCGCCGCAAATTTGATCTTTTGAATGGACGAGGGCCGGTTGCCGACGGCCAGGCCCTGTTCGAGCCGTGTCAGCATCACCTTTACCGGCGCGCCCGCCGCCTGGGAAAGCTTGGCGGCAAGTTTATCGTGATCGCGCGCGCCGAATTTCGCCCCGAAGCCGCCGCCCATGTAATCGCAGATCACCTCGACATTCGTTTGCGGCACTTGGAGATAATTGGCCAGGTCGCCCCGCACGCTGAAGACGCCCTGCGTCGATGACCAGGCCTTCACCTGGTCGCCCTGGATGGAAACCGTGCTGCCGTGCGTCTCGAGCGGATGATGGACCTGCACCTGCGTGCGCAATTCCGCCTCGACCGTGACCGGGGCGGAAGCCATCGCCGCATCGACCTGGCCGTTTTCCATCAGGCTCGGCAGGCTCACGTTTGGGCCGTCGAAAACCGGGGGGGAATCGGGCTTCATCGCGTCGTCCTCCTTCACCACGAAGGGCAGCGGCGTCGCTTCCACGACGATCGCCCGCAACGCGTCTTCGCAGGCCTGTTTGGTCGTCGCGGCGACGCCGGCCAGTTCCTGCCCGTAAAAGGCGACGGTGCGCTGCTCGCCTCCGGCCAGCACGGCGGCCTTCACGCCGGGCATCGCCAGGGCTTTCGATAAATCGATGCGGGTGACCTTTGCCGCCGGCCACTTCGAGCGGAGAACCATCCCGTAGAGCCATCCCTCCGGCTGGACATCATAGGTGTACTTCGCCGCGCCCGTCACTTTGGCCGGGCCGTCCACGCGCGTGGACGGCTTGCCCATGACTTGGGTGGGATTAGGCCACGCCATATTGGATCACGGTGGTATTATTAGTAACGCTTTGCCCGCTGGCTTTCAGCGCGGCTTTGATGACGTGGGGATAGGTCCCGCACCGGCACAAATTCCCCGAACAGGCGCGCTTGATCTCGCTCTCGGTCGGCTTGGGATTTTCCGCGAGCAGCGCGGTCGTGGCCATGACCAGGCCGGGCGTGCAAAAGCCGCACATCAGCGCGTCGCAATCGATGAAAGCCTGCTGGACCGGCGTCATCTGGCCGTTCTTCGCGAGGCCTTCAATCGTCGTGATCTCCCGCCCCTGCGAATCAATGGCCAGCTTCATGCACGAGTAGGCCGGTTTGCCGTCGATCAAAACCGAGCAGGCGCCGCAGGTTGCCCGGTCGCAGACTTCCTTGGTGCCGGTCAGCGGCCCGTAATTGCGCAGCGCGTCGAGCAGGGTGACGCGCGGTTCGAGTTGGAAATTCTTTTTCTCGCCGTTGATGGTCAGCGTGACCGGCACGGGGCCGGGGCCTTGGAGGCCCGCCCCGCCGGGCCCGGCGGCCTTGGTGATTTCATCCGCCATCGCGCCGACCTGAACGGAAGCGACCGCGACGGCGCTGGTGCCGAGCCCCTTCAAAAACGTGCGGCGATCCAAGGCGGGAGAGGATGGTTTTGAACTCATGCGAAAGGGGCGCCCGGGTCAGGGGTCAATCGGCGGCGGGGGAGGTGTGGGTATAGTCAGCGGGTGTGTCAACATCTAAGAGAACGCCGGAATCGCGGGTGGTCAAGTCACAAGCCGGTATTTCTTTTAGACGCAGAAAATCGCGCAAAGTTTCGGACGAAGTGACGCTTAATTCCGCCAGCGCATTCGCCGGCAACGCCAGGGGATGTCCCGGCTTGCCCTGGAAGACGACGCGGACGATCTTTCCCGGCGCGTTCTCGCAGGCCCGGAGGATTTCGCGCAGGGTCTCCGCCCGCAGTTGGGGTTGATCTCCGAGCGCGATGACGAGATGGGTCAGCAAAGCATCGCGGAGCGCCCGGCGCGCCGCCGTCACGACCGAGCCCATCATGCCCCGCTCCGGCGCGAGCGTCGCGGCGCGTTGCGCGGACGGAACGCCCAGGCGGTCCAGCTCGAGCGTGACGGGGGTTTCGCCGGGACCGTGCACCACGAGCAATTTTTCCGCCCCGGCCTCGCGCCATTGGGCGAGGTTGTGCCCGAGGATGGTTGTCCGGCCCCAGGGCAGACAGAGCTTCGGACGGCCCATCCGCCGGGACTCGCCCGCGGCCAGGATCGCGACCAGAACGGTCCTGCGGACGGCAGTAGGGCGATCCATGGCTCCCTTGACTATGCGGTGAGTTCTAGGGCGTGTCTTCAAAATAGGACAAGGCCGTGCCGGGGAGGGCTTTTGCCTTCTGGCGAGGAGTCGAGTGAGGAGCATAGCTGAAGCTACGTAACGAGCGAGCGACGAAGCCAGAAGGCAAAAGAACCCCGGCCGAAGAGGAAAAAGGGTTGCGGCGATTTTGGGTGGTGGCTTCGTTGCTCGTCGGTCACAGACCCACGGGTATGCTCCCTCCTCGCGCCTCGCCACAACCCAAAATCGACTCGCAACGCGGCCATGCCCTATTTTGAAAACACGCCCTAGAGTGACGCCGTCTTCGGCGCGCCGCACAGGGCCGGGATGGTGACTTCGGGATCGCCAAAGCGGCCCACGAAAAGCGTCCGGCGTCCGTGGTCCATCCAGCGGAGCGAAAGAAGCGGCTCCACAATGCGCGATTGCCCGAGTTGGTCCACGACGAAGGAACTCGCCGCGCCGCGGGGTTGATACCAGAACACCTCCCCGCAACTGCCGAGCGCGCACGGCGTGGGCGCGCCTCCGGCGAAGGTCATTTCCTTTCCGGCGGAAAAGCTGACCTCGGTATCGGCGAATTCCATTTGCAGGGGCGTGATTTTGATGTGCGCGTCGTCCAGTCTGGCCGCCGTGTTCTGGCGCGCCCAGGAGAGAAGCGCCGTTCGCTGCGCGGGCGAAAGACCCGGCGGCAGATAAGCGACCGCGTCCGAGGCGGGCTTGGTGCTGTCGGCGAGGTTTTTGTCGCTCTTTTCGAGCAGGGCGACGGTCAGTCCGCGCAGGGGCACGCCCCGAAGGCTCCCCGCGTCGAACTGCCAGACGCGCAGCGCGTAATTTTGCGCCTGATCGACCTCGGAGTTGATCACGCAGGGGCCGGCGTAGACTTCGCAGGAGTGAAGTTCCGCAAAGCGCCCGCGCGGGGCGTTCCCATCATCCGGCGACGCCGGCCGGGCGGGCAGGGCCGGAAGCAGGCTCACGAGGAGCAGCGGGAGTAGTTTGCTTGGCGACATAGGCGGCTCGTTGGTCAATATATTCGGCGACGATGCTCACTGCAATCTCGGGCACGGTGTGCGCGGCGATAGCGACGCCCACCGGACAGGATAGCTCCGAGAGCGCCTCTTCGCCACCGATTTTTTCGGCCCGGAAATGGTCGCGAATGATGCGGGCCTTGCGCTTGCTGCCGATCATGCCGAGAAAGGCGAAGCCCCGGCCGATCCAGTGGCGAAGCACGAGCGCGTCGTGCCGGTGGCCGCGCGTCACGATCAGCCCGAAGATGCCGTGGGCGTCGAGCGGTTTGCCCAGCATTTTTTCCCATTCGCCCACATGCAACGCGACCTCCGCCGGGAAAAACCGGTGGTTGGCCAGCGCGGGACGGTCATCGAAAACCGCCACCGTGAAATCGAGTCCGAGGGCGAGCGGCGCGACGGCCTGCGCAATGTGACCCGCCCCGGCGATCCACAAGGCGCAGGGCGGCGCGACCGTTTCCCGATAGCGCCAGCCCGTGACCGGCCCGCCGGATGAGTCCGCCCAGGCGATCTGGAAATCTTCCGTGATGCCCCAGGTGCGCCTGCTCCGCCGCCGGGCCAGCTCGCTCCAGATCGGCGCGGCGGAATGAATGCGGGGCAGGATGACGCCGCCGACGCGCCCTCCGCAAATCAACCCGTCGTCCCAGCCGAAATCGTGGTCGAGGACCAGGTCGAAGGTTTCCGGCCTGCCCGTCGCCAGCGTCTGCCGCGCCCGGTCCTGGATTTCCGCCTCGAGACAGCCGCCGCCCATCGTCCCGGCCATCCGGCCATCCGCGTAAAAAAGCGCCTTCGCCCCCACCTTCTGCGGGCTCGATCCCTTGACTTCCGTGATGATCCCCAGCGCGACCGG
>Ga0182030_10025541_pt1 | contig 10754 bp, 7 predicted proteins | sample 812S3MmetaG_FD_121299 | JGI IMG/M metagenome (GOLD analysis project Ga0182030, IMG submission 121299) | Permafrost microbial communities from Stordalen Mire, Sweden - 812S3M metaG (Illumina Assembly) | ecosystem: Environmental > Terrestrial > Soil > Wetlands > Permafrost | place: Sweden... | reverse complement strand
ACGGCAGATAGGACTGGGCCGCGTTGACCTCGGTCATGTCGGGGGCCAGGGCCCGCGCCAGACCGGCGGCGATGCGCCGCGCGGCCTCCAGTTCGGCCGTCCGCCGCGCGGCGTCCTGCAGGCCCGCGACACGCTGCGCCGCCGCCCGGCGCAGGGCGGCCAGGGGCGCGCTCCTGACCACGCCGAACCCTTGGCCGTCCCAGGCGTAGCGGTCCAGTCCCAGGCGCGCGCCGTCCAGGGGGCGTCCCAGCACGTCCCGGCCGGTCCGCGCGGCGCGGACATGGTCGCGGAACTCAGGCCAGGCCTCGTCCACCAGAAACGCCTGCCGCCCCGACGACGACGGCGAGCCCGGGTCTGCAGGCTGGTGCAGGAAGCAGTCGGTCTCGTCGCAGGATCCGCAGCCGCTGGCGATCCGGCGCGAGGGCGCCGCGGACGTCTCCGCCCCAGCCGGCTGGGGCGATTCGGTCGGGGCCTCCCGCGCGCGGAACTCGACGGTCAGGCTGTCGCGGTCCAGCCGCACGCCCAGGCGCAGCTCGCGCTCCGAGGCGAAGCGCAGATCGACATAGTTCCAGGCCACGGTCGCGTCGCGCCCGAGCGCGGCGGCGGAGCCGGGAACGATGCTGGAATGGGCGTGGCGCTCGACGATCCGGCAGCCGGACTGCAGGGCGGCCTCATAGAGGGCGTTGGACAGCTGGCAAAGGCCGCCGCCGACCGCCTCGACCATGCAGCCCTGCTGCAGCATGCGGCCCGGGACAAAGCCCCGGATGCGGACCGGCGCGCCGACGTGGCGCCAGAAGCTGAACACCGCGCCAGCGGGCAGGACCAATCCGTCGAGCGCGCGGGCGGCGACGCGCAGGTTCTGCACCTTGCCCTGCTGCAGCGCGCGTTCCGCCACGTCCTCGTCTGACCACAGGGAGGAGCGCGCGGCGCCCGCGACGGCGCTGAACGCACCGGCTTGGACCCGCGCCAGCCGGGCGGGGCCTTGCACGAGATCGATCGCCCCGCGCCTCGCCCGCAGCAGCGCGGCCTTGGCGGCGAAGACGGCGAAGGACGCCCGCGTCGGGCGCGTCCAGTCGCGCGGCGCGGCGATCTCCGGCAGGGACTGGACGGTCATGGCGGCGCCTCCGACGCGCGGAAGGATAGGTCGCGCGGCGCCGTTTGAAAATCAGCGGGCGGCGACGAGACTCATACGCTTGCCGGGCCGTCCTCAGACCACCCGCATCGCATGATCGCGCCCGGCTGTACGGGCCTTCGCGCCGGCGGCGTGCTAGCTTGGCCCGGCCCCATCTATGGGCGCCATGGGAGTTTCCCGATGAATCCGATCTCATTCTTTGTCGTTGTGGTCCTGGCGCTGATCAGCGTCGGCGTCGGGGCGATCTCGCCGCCGCTGGCCGCGCCCTTCGCCCTGGCGGCCGTCTACATCGCCCTGTCGCTTCGGATGGCCAATGCCTGGCAGAAGTGCGTCGTGCTGCGGGCCGGCAAGCTGCACGGGGTCAAGGGACCGGGCCTGTTCTGGATCCTGCCGATCCTGGACAGCATCACCCAGACCATCGACGAGCGCATCCAGACCACCGCCTTCAACGCCGAGCAGGCTCTGACCCGCGACACGGTGCCGGTGAACGTCGACGCCATCATCTTCTGGCACGTGCACGACGCCGAAAGCGCCGCCCTGAAGATCACCGACTACCGCATGGCCATCGACCGCGTGGCCCAGACCTCGCTGCGGGAAATGATCGGCTCCTCGCTGCTGTCGGCCCTGCTGTCAGACCTAAAGAGCGCCGACGCCCAACTGCGCGACGACATCGCCGCGAAGACCGGCGCCTGGGGCATCACGGTGGCCGCGGTCGAGCTTCGCGACGTGGCCATCCCCGAGGCGCTGCAGGACGCGATGTCCCGCCAGGCCCAGGCCGAGCGCGAAAAGGAGGCCCGGGTGATCCTGGGCTCGGCCGAGGTGGCGATCGCCGCCCAGTTCGTCGAGGCGGCCAAGCTCTACGGCCAGCACCCCGAGGCGCTGCAGCTGCGGGCGATGAACATCATCTACGAAACCACCAAGGAGCGCGGGACCACCATCCTGATCCCCAGCGCCATGGTCGACAGCATGAACCCCGCCTCCGCCCTGACGCGGGCGTTGAACGCCGCGCGGGCGGATCAGGCGGGTTAGGCCAAGCTAGTCGGCGCCCGGCGCATAGGGTCCCAGCGCCTCGAACAGCGGACCAAGGTGCGCCTCATGGCGGCGCCAGCGCTGGATCGAGGTCATGAACATCGGCCGGCGGACCTGGGCCGCGCTGGCCGTCGAGACGGCGCCTTTCGACTGATCGAACTTCAGGCAGTCCGGGTCCCAGTCGAGGCCGCAGGCCTCGGTCACCAGCCAGCGGATGCGGTCCTCCGGGTCGGCGACCAGCGCCTCATGATCGACGGCGATCACGCGGCCCGGCAGCACCGCGTCCCAGTGGGCCATGACCCGGCGATAGCGGACGTAGGCCTCGCCGATCTGGCGCAGGTCATAGAGGGTCTCGTTGCCGCTGGCGAACAGCTGGCGATAGCAGGCCAGGCAGGCATCCACCGGATCGCGCACGCTGTGCAAGACCACCGCCCGCGGAAACATCAGGTGGATCAGGCCGACCCGCAGATGGTTCTCCAGGGTCTTGTCGACGAACCGCGCGTGGTCCTTCCAGCCCAGTCCGCGCATGGCGGCCAGATAGGCCTCGGCCAGCCGCCGCCAGCCGGAAGGACGATCCGGCCGCCCAGGCGCGCCGGGAAAGCCCCGGTCGATCAGGCCGGACAGGGCCGCGCTCTCGCCCATCCCCTGGACGTCGCGATGGCTGGACAGGATCTGCTCGATCAGGCTCGACCCGGAGCGCGGCATGCCGACGACGAAGATCGGCGCCGCCGAGGGATGACCCGCCCCCGCATGGCGGGCGATGAACGGATCGGTGAACAGCGCCTCGATGAAGTCGGCGGTCCGGGCGTGCGCGTCCGAGACGGCGCCCGGAAGGGTCGGCCCGCCGGCGGCGATGAGCGCCGCGTGTTTCAGCCCGTTGCCGGCGGAGAAGGCGGCGAACGCCTCGTCGTCCGCCCGGCGATGCTCCAGCACGGCGCCGAGCGCGAACAGCAGTTCGATGCGGGTCTTGGCCTCGATATCCGGGTCGTCCGCGGCGCGCCTGAGGTCGGCCAGTTCGCCGTCCTCCACCACGCGGGCGTCCAGCACCGCCAGCCGGATCAGGGCGCGAACGCGGCTCGGCGGATCGGCGGCCAGGGCGCGGTAGCACCCGATGGCCTCCTCCAGGCGTCCGAGCACCGCCAGGGCCCGCGCCAGGCCGAAGCGGGTCTCGGCGGCGTCGGGGCGCAGCACCAGGGCGCGGTCATAGGCCTCGGCGGCCTCGCTCCATCGCCCCAGGTCCTCGCTCACCGCGCCCAGGTTCTGCTGCGCCGCGAACAGGCCCGGCTCGCGCGCCACTACCGCACAGAGCCTGCGCCGGGCGTTCTCGGGACGCCCCCGCCGGACGTCGATCACGGCCAGGGAATAGGCGGGCCGGACGTCCGTCGGATCGGCCGCTTCCGCGCGGCGGTAGAGGCGCGCCGCCTCGTCCAGCCGTCCCGCCGCATAGTGGGCCGCGGCGGCGTCCATCAGCCCCGCGGCGGCGATGCTTGGCGAAGGCTTCACGTCCGCTTCGACCCCTCGTCTCCGCACGGAGCGTAGCGGCTTAGATGAACCGCGTCAGCACGCGCCGGAGGAACCGGCGCGTGCCGCGGCCTTGCGGCTAGAGCGTGTTAGGCGAAAGTACGTGCGGTTTCGCCGCCCGAACACGCTCTAAATGTTTGATTTAGAGCCTTTTTCAACGGGTCGGATGATTCCATCTGACCCTAAATGGCTCTAGCGGAAGCGGTACTGGAACTCGACCCCATACACCCGGGGATCGGTATAGCTGACCAGGCGGTCGACAGACTGGTTCGGCCCCGGCGCCGTGACCGCGATGCCGGTCGTCCCATCGAACCCGATCGTGTTGAACAGGTTGTTGGCGTAGAAGATCACGCTGTAGCGATCGTTCGCGGAGGTCCAGGTCGCGCGGACATTGACCTGCGAATAGGCCGGCGACAGGTTGTACGACCGGTTGAACACCGAATCGTAGGTCCGGTCCTTCCACACATAGGTGCCCGAAAGGGCGAGCGTCCCCGGGTCGAAATGCCACTGATAGAGCGCGTTGAACGAGAGTTTCTCCTTCGGCGCTTCCGGCAGAGTCTGCCCCTTGAGGTTCTGCAGTCCGGCGCCGGGCTTGCAGCCCGACGTATTGGCGCCGGGCGCCAGGGCCATGGTGTCGGCCGCATCCTGATAGCATTGACCATCCATGTTGGTGATCTCGGCCACGAGGTAGGCGTAGTTGAAGTTGAGCGTCAGATCGTGGATCGGACTCCAGATTCCCTCGAGCTCAACCCCGTGCGTCTCCGCCTGCGGGATATTGATGATCAGCGTGTTGATGACGCCCGTGGAGCCGAGCACGCCCAGGGGCTGCTGGTCGTTATAGTACTGGTAGTAGAAGCCGGACAGATTGACCTGAAGGGTGCTGTGCACCGTCTTCTTAAGGCCGATCTCATAGGCGTTGACCGTTTCGGGGGCGGTCGCCGGGTCCGGCATCATGGTTCCCGAGTTGAAGCCGCCGGTCTTGTAGCCGCGGCTGTAGCGGGCGTAGGCCAGGGTCGACCGGTCCGGGGTCCAGGTCAGTCCGGCCGTGCCGGTCACCGCGTCCCAGTCGTCGTTGAGCGAGCGGTAGGCCTTGCCCGTATTCGGGTTGATCGCGCAGGCGCCGGCGCCGGGATAGGCCGTCGGCGTACAGGCGGTGGCGTCGAAGGCCGGCGTATTGGCGCCGAAGGTGTTCACCCCGAGCCCGACCGGTTCGAAGTCGAACAGGATGACGCGGAACTGCTCCTCGCCGTACTTGTGGTCGTAGGAATAGCGCACGCCGCCGGTGAACTTCAGCGTGTCGGTCGCCTGCCAGTCGGCCTGGCCGAACACGCCCAGGGATTCTTCGGTCAGCAGAGTGTCTTCGTTATAGACCGATCGCGTCGGATTGGGCGCGGCCGGCGCGAAGGTGAACAGCAGCGGCGTGGCGATCTGCGACTGGTCCGGGGTGTTGACGTTGATCGGCTGGTTGTAGTGTTCGTGATATTGATACAAACCACCGACATAGGTCAGCGGGCCATTTCCCGTTGAGGAAATGTTGACTTCGTTACTCCAGAAATATTCCTTCTCGATAAAGGTGAAGTTGTTGTTGAGCGAGTTGATCTGCAGGTTTTGGGTGCAGCCGGCGTTGTTGTAGATCGCCGTGCAGAGTGCGGTCGGCGCGGCGGGGCCCTGCAACGAATAGCCGATGATGCCGCTGGAGACCCCCTGACTGTTCACCCAGGGCGCGGTCAGGCTGTAGTCGAAGTTCTGGTACCCGAACAGGTATTTCACGTCGAAGCCGGACCCGTGAAAGGTCAGGCTGGAGGCCAGTACGATGTCCTTCGCCTCCTTCGATCGCGACTTGAAGCCGGAGTCGAACGCGCCTGGGGCGTTGTTGCTGGGGTTCGCCGAAGTGGTGTTCGGGAACTTGGTGACGCTGGCGATGGTGTCGACATTGCCCGGGTCCGAGCAGCCGCCCAGCGCGCCGCCGCCCGGCAGCGTGCAAAGCCCGTAGTTCGGGTTGGGGAACAGCGGGTTGGGGAACTCGCGGGAATCCTGCGGACCGAGCAGGGTCTCGGTATGATAGGTGACGTCATAGTCGCTGGCGGCGACCTTGGACCACCAGTCCAGCTTGTCGCCCCAGTTGCCCTCCAGTTGGGCCTCCACGTGGTAGCTGGTGCCGTCGCCGCCCTGGGCGACGCTGCCGCCCTCCGAGGCGCCGTCGATGTTCTTGTAGAAGCCGCTGCTCTGGTGGGTGTAGTTGCCGCCGATGCGGAAGCGCAGGTTGTCGGTGATCGGACCGGATGTCACCGCCTCGACGAAGTACTTGTCGTAGTTGTCGTAACCGGTGCGGCCCTCGGCCTCGAAGTCCTTGGTCGGGCGCTTGGAGATGTAGTCGATGGCGCCGCCGTCGGCGTTGCGGCCATAGAGCGTGCTCTGCGGGCCGCGCAGCACCTGGATCTGGTCGATGAACAGCGTGTCGAGCTGCAGGATGGTCGAGGCGTTGGCGCCGTTATAGACGCCGTCGAGATAGACCGCGACGCCGGACTCCACGGCCAGGTTGTCGGTGTTGCGGCCGATGCCGCGGATATAGGGCCGATTGTCGAAGGTCGTGTACGACAGGCCGGGGGTGAAGTCGGTCAGATCCTGCACCGACGAGATGCCTTCGAGATCTCGCATCTTCGCGGTGAAGGCGGTGATGGCGACCGGCACACGCTCCAGCAGCGCCGATCGCTTTTCGGCGGTGACGACCACCTCGCCGACCATGGCGGGCACGCTCGCCGCCGCGGCGGGCGGGTCGGCGGCCTGGGCCTGCGACACCCAGACATTGGCGAAGAATGCGACGGTCACGGCTGACGCGCCGCGGAACAATCCGCGTTTCATGATTTCCCTCCCTATTCAGGACCGCGCCCGATCTGTCGCCGGGGCTGTGTCCGCTAGGAAGTGTGACGCCGCGTCTTCCGTATGGTCAACCAGTCGGGCGGGCCTTTGGGCCTGATCTGACCAAATCCCTCACCCGGTTTTGTAACATTTTCGTGTAGTCGCGGACCGCTGCCGGGCAGTGAGAATGAAGTGCAGATTCCTTGCCAGTATTGGGCTGAGCGCAGTTCTGGCGGCGGCCGCAACCGCGAGCATATTGGCCGATGAACATCTGAGGCGACGCCACAAGTCCCCATTGTTGCCACAAAGGCAACAATGGGTTGCTTGCGCCGGCGCTTTGCAAACGGCGTCAGGCGGCGTCCACGAGGACGATTTCGGAGTCCTCGAGGGCGGTGACGCGCAAGGTCTCGATCTGGCTGATGGCCGCGCCGTCGCGGGCGCCGACGCGCACGCCGCCGATCTCGATCGCGCCCGTCGCCGGCACCAGATAGCCATGCCGCTCGGCGCCCAGGGCGTATTCGGCGGTCTCGCCGGCCTTCAGCGTCGCGCCGACCACCCGCGCGTCGGTGCGGATCGGCAGCGCTTCGGTGTCGGACTGGTAGCCGGAGGCCAAGGTCACGAAACGTCCGGACCGATCGCCCTTGGGGAACGGGCGGGCGCCCCAGGCCGGCGCCTGGCCGCGACTGGTCGGCAGGATCCAGATCTGGAAGATCTGGGTCGGCTCGTCCTCGCGATTGTATTCGCTGTGCGCGATGCCCGTGCCCGCCGACATCACCTGGACGTCGCCGGCCTCGGTGCGGCCCTTGTTGCCCAGATTGTCCTCATGGGTGATCGCGCCCTTGCGGACATAGGTGATGATTTCCATGTCGGCGTGGGGATGCGGCGGAAAGCCGGAATGGGGAGCGATGGTGTCGTCGTTCCAGACGCGCAGCGCGCCCCAGTGCATCCGCGAGGGATCGTGGTAGCCGGCGAACGAGAAGTGGTGCTTGGCGTCGAGCCAGCCGTGGTTGGCGCCGCCAAGACTGTCAAAGGGTCGGACTTCGATCATGGCCTGTCTCCAAATTGCGGGGCCGCTTGGCCCGGTTCGGGAGATGAGATAGGCATGGGCTGGCCGCAAGGATATGGCAATGGTCGAAACCTACTGTTTCTCAATTCGACATGAATAGGCTGCCTGACCTGGAGGCCTGGGCCATTTTCGCCAAGGTCGCGGAAACCGGATCCTTCTCGGGCGCGGCCGAGGCGCTGCAACTCTCCAAGCCCACCGTCTCGAAGGCCGTCGGGCGCCTGGAGCAGCGGCTGGGCGCTGTGCTGTTGCACCGCACGTCTCGGCGGCTGTCCTTGACCGAGACGGGACGCGGCGCCCTGGACCGGGCCGCGCGGATCCTGGCGGAGGGCGAGGCGGTCGAGGCGGAGGCGCGCGCCCAGTCCGTCGCGCCGCGGGGCGTGGTGCGAATGGCGGCGCCGATGTCGTTCGGGGTCACGCACCTGGCGCCGCTTCTGCCCGAATTCCTCGAACGGTTCGCCGAGGTCGAGATCGATCTTCATCTGTCCGACGCGCTCGTCGACCTGGTCGCCGAGGGTTTCGACGTGGCGCTGCGCATCGCCGCGCTGAACGACTCCTCCCTTCGCGCGCGGCGGCTGTGCGCGGTGCGCCGGCCGCTGGTCGCGGCTCCGGCCTATCTCGCGCGCCATGGCCGGCCGCAGCATCCTCGCGACTTGGCCGGCCACCGAGGCCTGATCTACACCAACGCCGCCTCGCCGGAGACCTGGCGGTTCCGCCACCGCGAACAGGGCGAGTACGCCGCGCCCATGCGCGGGCCGCTCAGGGCCAACAACGCCGACGCCCTGGCGCCCGCCTTGCTCGCCGGACTGGGCATGGCCCTGCAACCGGAGTTCATGGTCTGGCGCGACCTGGCCGAGGGGCGGCTGGAAGCGGTGATGCCCGACTGGGAGATCGCGCCCATCGCGCTCAACCTGGTGACCCCGCCGGGCGCGCTGCGGCCCGCTCGGGTCACGGTTCTGATGGACTATCTGGCCGGGCGTTTGAGCCGTGCGCCTTGGGCCCACGCGAACGATGCGCTGTGAATGGAATATGGGCGCCGGCCGAGAGGCCGGGCCGGCTCAATGCCCCTGCACGCCGTCCGCTGCGACCTTCGACAACGGCTCGGCCAGCTGCGCGGCCACATCGGCCTGATCCGCCGCGGTCTCGATCAGGTCCTGGCGCACTTCAAGCTCCAGATAGTCCAGGCCGCGGGCGTCGGCATGGTGGGGGATGGTGAAGTCGGTCCCGTCCATGGCGTAGGGCTGGTTGTCTCCCACCGCCTGGCCCCATCGCGCGCGCAGGATCTCGAGGGTCCGGCGTGAGAGGGGCGAATCGCCGCGATGCAGCACGCCGAACCGCCACGGCCGCGCTTGGCCGTCCATTTCGGGGGTGAAGCTGTGCAGCGACAGCAGAAGCGTCGGCCGGCGCCGCGCCAGCCGATCGTCGAGGATCGCCCCGATGCGGTCCTGATAGGGCTGGAAGATCTCGCGCCGGCGGGCGTCCCGATCCTGAGGGGTCAGGCCCTGGTTGCCGGGAATCGCCGTCCCGTCGCTGACGGAAACGATGGAGCCCGCCGCCTCCGGCCCCCGGTTGCAGTCGATCACCAGCCGCGAATAGCGCTGACTGACGAACACGGCGTCGATCTGTCGCGCCAGGATCGAACCCAGGCCCGCGACCCCGATATCCCAGGCGATGTGACGCTCCATATCGGCCGCGCCGACGCCCAGATTCCCCAGCCCCGCTGGGATGGCGCGGCCGGCGTGGTCACCCAGGAGCACGAACGGCGAGGATCCGTGCAGATTTTCGACAATCACCGGATGCGGGTCGCATGCGACAAGCAAGCGACTGGACGCTTCGGGCAAATCATCCACACCCTGAACCAATGTCGATCCTCTCGATCCGTCACGTGACCCGCTACCGCTACCGCAAGCCGGTGGCGTTTGGCGAACATCGGATGATGTTTCGTCCGCTGGAGAGCTACGACCAGCGGGTGCTGTCGACCAGCCTGACGATTTCGCCCGATCCCAGCCAGCTGCACAATGTGCACGACGTGTTCGGCAATTGCGTCGGCATCGCGCGCTTTGCCACCCCGGCGCGAGAAATCACCTTCGAAAGCCGGGTGACCCTGGACCACCGGCCGCAACCCGCCTTCGCGGGCATGGACGGCGAGATCGAGGCCTATGTCGAGACCCTGCCGCTGACCTATGCGGCCGAGGACATGCCGGATCTGCTGCGGTCGATTGAACGCCAGCACCGAGATCCCGAGGGCGTCGTGGAGCGCTGGGCCCGGGGTTTCGTGCGCCACGACGGACAGACCCGGCTGCAGACCCTGCTGGCCGACATGACGCAGGCCATCCACAGCGACTTTCGCTACGGCACGCGCCTGCACGGCGCGCCGCAGGCGCCGGCCGAGACCATGGCGCTGCGTACAGGGACCTGCCGCGACTTCGCCGTGCTGATGATGGACGCGGTGCGCAGCCTGGGCCTCGCGGCCCAGTTCGTCTCCGGCTATCTCTATTGCCCGCCGCGCCATTTGGGCCCGCTGACCCGGATCGGCGGCGGCCATACCCATGCCTGGCTTCGGGTCTATCTGCCCGCTTGCGGCTGGGTCGAGTTCGATCCCACCAACGGCATCGTCGGCAACACCGATCTGGTCCGCGTCGCCATCGCCCGCGACCCCCGCCAGGCCCTGCCCCTGTTCGGCACCTGGGCCGGCGACGCCGACGACTATCTGGGCATGGACGTCGAGGTGGATGTGATCTCCGAAGAGGATCCGGTCGCGCCGAGGATCGATCTCGGCGGCCGTCGCTCCCGACGCAGGGCCAGCGTCGCCGTCGCGGGCTGAACGCGCGCGCCTACGCGGCCCCGGCGCTATTCGTAGTGCAACGCGTCGATCGGGTTGAGATTGGCCGCCTTGCGGGCCGGATAGTAGCCGAAGAAGATCCCCACCGCCGCCGAGAAGGCGAAGCCGCCCAGGACCGCCGGGATCGAGACCTGGATCGGCCAGTGGGCCAGGATGGAGATCGCGAACGAGACCAGCACGCCGACCACTATGCCGGCCGCGCCGCCGGTGACGCTGAGCAGCACCGATTCCACCAGGAACTGCAGCAGCACCTGCAACCGCCGCGCCCCGATGGCCATGCGGATGCCGATCTCCCGCGTCCGTTCGGT
>Ga0182030_10025540_pt1 | contig 10755 bp, 7 predicted proteins | sample 812S3MmetaG_FD_121299 | JGI IMG/M metagenome (GOLD analysis project Ga0182030, IMG submission 121299) | Permafrost microbial communities from Stordalen Mire, Sweden - 812S3M metaG (Illumina Assembly) | ecosystem: Environmental > Terrestrial > Soil > Wetlands > Permafrost | place: Sweden... | reverse complement strand
TCTCCATGTCGATGATCCATGTGCTGTGGCACGACTCAATGATGATCTGTTCCACGAAGTCAGTATCCCATGAATTGATGAGACGAAAACCTCGAAATCATTTCGGTTGAGTGACAGTTGGACGCCCCGGCTCGTGACCCGGAACTTACTTGTTGGGACGTAATCCGTCGTCAGAGGCCCTTTGAACAGCCGAAAAACGTCAGAAGAATTCAGCTATCAGCGAGATTCGTTGTCGGCACCCAGACATCCACCGTGGTCCCACCGCCCTTCGAGGAGTGGATCCGGAGCCTTGACTGTATCAACCGGGCTCGTTCGCTCATCCCGGGCAATCCCAGTGAGTCGCCGGCACCTCCCGTGTCTGCTCGGGTCTCGAATCCCACCCCGTCGTCCCTGACCAGGAGCCGGACTCCCTGCTCGTCGAAGTTGAGTCCAACCGCCACTCGCTGGGCTTCGGCGTGACGCTCGATGTTGGAGATGGCTTCCTGGGCGATGCGAAACAGGGCCAGTTCAACCGTAGGACGCATTCGCCGTTCGTCGCCGGTGACACCGAACGACGTTTTGAACTGCTGACGTTCTCCGGCCTCGGTCAGTATCTGGTTGATCGAAGCCACTAATCCCAGATCGTCAAGGATCGAGGGCCTCAGGCCCTTGGCTATGGAGCGCAACTCGGCCACGGTGTCTTCGGCAATGGCTCGCAATTCGGAGGGACGGAGCCCCCCGTGAGTGGGATCGGGCGCGGCGTCCATGGAGTCAATCTGTCGGCACAGATGGATGAGACTTTGGACCGGACCGTCGTGGATCTCTTGGGCGATGTGCCGACGCTCCTCTTCCTGGCCCGACACGACCCGGGCAGCAAAGGCCTCCATCAAGTCGTGGCGGCGTGTCTCTGCCGTGACGTCCTCGAACACGATCTGCATCCGGGTCCCGTCACCCGAGCCCCCCAGCATGGTTGCGCTCGGCCGGTACAGGACGGGATGACCCTGGACCTCGAAGGCCACCGGCTCCACCAGATCGGCGTCGCCCGGTTGATCGTCCTGGCTGGCGGAAAGTGGGAGCCGTGCGGAAATGAGCCGGGTGAGGATGTGACTGGATGCAACGGGACCGATCACGTCCACCAGGCGAACCGGGAGCCCAGCGGCGCGCCCTCGGTTGGTCGATGGAGCAAACGTCCGTTGAGCGGAGAGGTTGGTCTCCACCACGTACCCATTGCCGTCGACGATCAGGATTGGCGCCTGGTTGGAGTAGAAGAGGTCTCGGTAGAGAGTTTCCGCCCTTTGGTGTGCTTCCTGGGCCGATTCGGCGAGGCGTCGGGCATCCTGTTCCGAGGAGACCCGCTGACCGACCAGGGCGGCCAGGGCGTCGAGCAGTACCACCTGGGCTAACTCAGCCCAGGCCGCAACGTAGTTGTGACTGGCCAGCGCGGTGAGGAAGCGGGGAACGGCGAGCATCGTCACCCAGCCGGCGGTCAGGAGTGCTCCGTCCAGCCCGTAGTTGAGGGTGCCATAGATGAGCGGCACAACGAAAAGTTCCACGGTTGAGAACTCGACCGCGGGTGACGTTCCATCGAGATGGAACGTCACGGTGGCCGCCAGGCGGATCAGATACAGCGCCAGAATGATGAACTGCAGGATCCAGAATCGCGAATTCGTCCACGGCTTCTGATTGGCTGTCTTCCGGGCCGAAGGCTGGCCCCTGGCCCCGTGACGCGGCGGAACAATCGGTGGACCCGGTTCGTCGGACTGCCGTGGAGCGCCGGTGTCCTGTGGCGAGCCCTCGGCCCCGAAGACGGCCGTTTTGCTCACGGGACCGGATCCGTGCTCGCCGGTTGATCCCGACCGAAGAGGCTGTTGGCCAGGGCAAAGTGCACCAACTCCGTCCGGGAGGCGATGCCGAGTTTGTCGAATATGTGATTGAGATGGCCTTCCACCGTCCTCGGGCTGATCGCAAGTTGCCGGGCGATGGCCTTGTTCGCCATTCCCCGGGAAACGAGCCGTACCACCTCTTGCTCCCGCACGGTGAGGTGGGATTGGTCGCGGCCCTGGCTGTCGCCCTTCTCGCCCCGGCCGGACGGCTGGATGTGGATCGGGTTCGAGCCATCGCAGGCTGCCTCGATCGACCGGATCAGGTCGTCGGCTGGCATGGTTTTGAGGAGGTAACCGGTGACGCCGGCCGCAAGCGCTGCTCTCACATAGTTCTCATCGTCATAGGCGGTGAGAATCAAAACCTTGATTTTCGGAAAATCTGTGCCGATCCGCCGGGCCAGATCGATGCCGTTGATGGTGGGCAGCCTGATGTCGACCAGCACTACTTCGGGTTCAGTCTCCTTGATGACCTGGAGGGCGGCCTCTCCGTCTCCGGCCTCACCGACGACGGAAAAGCCCGGGGCGTCCTCGAGGATGCGGCGGGTCCCGGTCCGGAGTAACTCGTGATCGTCCACCACCACCACACGGTGGACGGTGCCGGGATCGGAAGGTCCCTCAGTCGGTGGCGGTGCTGGGGGACCGCTGTTCCGGGGATCGACCCTGCGCATACCGCCATCGTAGGTTCGTCACCACCCTGCGATGAGGGAGGCCACCAAGGCCATGCCGAGGGCTGAGACCAGCGGGTTGCCGAAGACGGGCGGCGGGGGGCTACTCCCCTCGACGATCGCTCCGCGGTCGGAAACGGGGCTCTGTCGCGAGAGAATCCAGACTCCCACCATGCACACCAAGTACGTGCCGACCCAGAACCCCGCGCCCACGACGGCCGGGCCCAGGCCGAGCCCGCCGACCCAACATCCGGCGACCAGCAGTTCAGACCGGCCGTGTCCGCGGGGATCGAGGCAGTCGGGGTCATGCCGCCGCAAGACGGCGTAAATGACGACGGCGATCGCACTCCCGGTCAGTGAACCGATGACGATGCGCCAGTGGTGATGCCACCCGGCTCCGATGACCATGATGACCAGGGCTAGGCCGGTGCCGAAGGCTGCAACGACCAGCGGCGAGCGCTGTCCGCCGTACTCGATGAGGGATATGGCCAGAGCAGCCGAGGCCAGAACGCAGTAGGCCGCGGCCACTACGGATCCATTCCAGGCCCAGGTAACCAGAGCGAAGATGATGCCGGTAGACAGCTCGACCAGCGGGTACCGGATGGATATTGGGACGCGACAGGTGTGGCAGCGGCCGCGGAGGCCGACCCAGGACGCCACAGGGATGTTCTCCCACCAACTCAATTGCCGCCGACAGGTCGGACAGAAGGATCGAGGGGAGGAGATGGAAAGACCGAGAGGCGCCCGGTAAACGACAACGTTGAGAAAGGATCCAACGAATATCCCGATGACGCCGGCAATCAAAATCGTCGGAACCAGTAGCGAAACGCCGTCAGAGCTCATACCATGTATTCAACAGCGTTGAAACGACAGACCGGTGTATCGCCGGGTACCGCTGCAAGGGGCATCGCACTATTCCACGGAGTGGCGTCACTTGGAACGATCGCGTCGGCGCGTCGGGAGTTGGCGTAGCGCACCCAGAGGGCAGAAGGAGGGGCAGGTGCGGGCAGTAAGCAGGCGGGTTCTTCGTGCCTGGACCGAACATTTCGATTCGGATTCAATCTCAGGCTCCAGTCTGCCGATGAAGCGGATATGAGCGACGTGGACTCCATCCGCTGGATGGCCAGCGAACACGACCTCGAATTCGTCGACCTCGCAACCTACGGGGTTGATCCCGCCGCGGGAGAAATTATCCCAGAGTCCCTGGCCAGAGAGCACCATGTGGTGGCTATAAAGCGAAAATTCGGAACTCCGGTGATCGCTACGTCCAACCCGGACGACATTTCCGCCCAAGAGACGGTTCGGGCCACTATCGGCCGGGATTTCATCTCCGTGGTGGCCACTGATCTTCAGATTGACGAGTACCTGGACCGTCTCTTCGGGAAGGGGCAGGGGGCGGTTACGGCCGACGATGCCCTAGTCACGGTCGAGGAATCCACACCCCCGACCAACCGTGAGAGGCCAAAGGACCGATCGTCATCTGGTGCTGATCGCGCCTCCGATGAGCGCGCCGGCGCTGATCTGGAAGGGCTCACGGCCCCGGAGCCACTGGCCGATGAGCCTGGGACGACTCCGGCCAACGGAAAGACCCGTCGGGCACAAGATCAGTCCAAGGCCAAGGCTCGAAAGCCCAGGGCCACTTCGGGCACGAAGGCGCCGGACCCCGTTGAAGAGCAGGAGGCTGCAACGAAACCAGCGATTCCGGTTGACGAGAGCCAGGCAGTTGGCATCGGTGGTCAGGGCCCCGAATCCGCAGGTGAAGAGGAATCTGCGCTCCATCAATCCCCGTCGACGTCGCTCGACGATCCTCGAGCGTCGGGGCGCGCCTCCGCCGAGGAGCCGGAATCTTCACTCATCGTCGGAGACGATAAGCCGGCCACGAACATCGTGCCCGAGTTCGTAGCAGCCGAAGGGCCTCTGAGCGCTTTGCCACCGCCACCGCCCCCGATGGTCGACGAACTGGCCGAGCTGGCCCGATCGGTGCAGGAGGAACCAGCAGAGCCGGGTGCTGATTCGACCACTATGGCCGCCGATCTGGTGGCCGAAGCCGTGGCGACATTCCAAGAGCAGCAGGGTGAGGAGGAGCGCCACGAAGACGGCGGCCTCGATGCCTCGCCAGGGACTTCGCTCTTCCCGCCACTGGCAAAAAGCCTGGTTGACGGCGGAAGGGTCTCTCTCGAGGATATGGAGAAGGTCCTGGAGGAGCACTACCGCTCGGGAGCCAGCATCGCCCGAATCCTGACCGCACAGAAGTTGGTGACCGAAGCCGATCTCATGTGGGGAATGGCCGAGGAGATGGGTCTCGATTTCGTGGATCTCGACATTGCCGGTGTCGATTTCACCGAGGCCGGCAGCATCCCCGAGGCCACCGCCCGTCATCACAACGTGCTGGTCATCGGTACCAACGACGGCATTCCGGTGGTGGCGGCATCGAACCCCACCGATGTGTTCGCCATGGACGACCTCCGCACCATCATGGGCCGCAACTTCATGGTCGTGGTGGCGACGCGTACCCAGATCACCGCCTACATCGGCAAGGTGTTCAACAGTGGCGGTGACGCCGCTGATATGGCCATGGAGGCTTCGCTCGGGTTCGACGGATCGAGCTCCGACAAGGTCGATGACATCCAGGCCGTTACCGAAGAGGCTCCGATCGTCCGCTATGTCAACCTGTTGGTTCTCCAGGCGCTCAACGAGCGCGCCTCGGACATCCATGTCGAGCCCACGGCGACCGACCTCCGCATTCGCTACCGGATAGACGGGGTGCTCCACGATGTTTCGACGGCCCCCCGCGCCATCTCGGCCGCGGTGACCACCCGCTTGAAGGTGATGGCCGACTTGAATGTGGCTGAGCACCGGATCCCCCAGGACGGTCGGATCTCGCTCAATGTGGGCAGCAAGGGAATCGATCTCCGGATGGCTACCCTTCCGACCATCCACGGCGAGAAAGTCGTGATGCGGGTGCTCGACAAATCGAGTGTCGTGCTGGGCTTCGCCGACTTGGGCTTCGACGAGGACCTCCTACGCACTTATGAAGGCCTGTATACGAAACCGTACGGAACGATTCTCGTTACTGGGCCTACGGGATCCGGAAAGTCCACCACGCTCTATACGACTTTGACGGCGCTCAACTCGCCAGAAAAGAACATCATCACCGTCGAGGACCCAGTCGAACTGCAACTCAAGGGCGTCAATCAAGTCCAGCTCAACATCAAGGCGGGCCTGACCTTTGCGTCGGCATTGAAGTCGATCCTCCGGTCAGACCCCGACATCGTGCTGGTCGGCGAGATTCGCGACAAGGAAACGGCCGTCATCGCCATCGAGGCTGCTCTGACCGGCCACATGGTGTTGTCGACCCTGCACACCAACAGTGCCGCGTCCACCCCTATGCGACTGATCGAGATGGGCATCGAGCCTTTTTTGGTCACCTCGTCGCTATCGGGCGTGCTCGCTCAGCGCCTTACCCGACGCCTGTGTATGCACTGCAAGGAGGCCTACCAACCAACCAAGTCGGATATCTCCGCCACCGGGTGGACCGTTGAAGAGGTTGACGAGGTAGGTGGGATGTCCCAAGTGTTTCGGGCGGTGGGCTGTTCGGCCTGCGCCAATACGGGGTACCGAGGGCGGAAAGCTCTGTCTGAGTTGATGCCCATGACTGAGGAGATCGAACGAATGATTATTGAAGGAGGATCGGTGGACGAAATCCATAAGCTCGCCGTGTCACAGGGGATGCTTACACTGCGACAGAGCGGGATACGCAAAGCAATTGAGGGCGAGACAACCCTCGAAGAAGTCCTGCGGGTGGTGGCATGAGCCCGGTTACCGCAGAGACGCGAGTGGAATGGTCGAGTCGCCTGGCCCACGCATTGGTGCAGGGTGGTTATGAGACGGACACCAACCTGGCGCCCCTGGTGGCGGAGGCCAAGGCCACCGGGCAGAGCCTGGCCGTGCTCTTGATCAGCAGAAACCTGGCTCTGCCGGGTGTAGTGGTCGGTGCTATGGCTCATCTCGCTCAGATGCCAGCCGTTGATCTGGCCGCCATGGTTCCCAGTGCCGACGCTAGTGCTGCTGTCCCCGAGGACCTCGGGCGGGAGTTCGGCGCCGTTGCGCTCCAGTTCGACGGCAACGTATTGGCTGTGGCCTTTGCTGACCCGCCATCAGCCGAGGACATCGACGCGCTGGCCTCACGGATCGGCCATAGGGTGAATCCAGTTCTGGCAGATCCGACCGTCATTGCCCAGGTGCTTAATCTTTCGGTCGAGGAACAGGCCGCCCCAGAATCGGGTCTGATCCCGGGGCCGGTGTCAAGCTCTCCGTTAGTCGACGCCCCGTCTGGGCCGAGCGACGGCAACGCCACCGAAGACGTGACGGGCTTGCTCCAACATGGAATCTCGATGACTTCGACCAACGGGGATGTGCCTCTCCACATTGACGATCTCCTGCGTTACGCGGTATCGGTTGGCGCGTCGGATCTACACCTGACCTCTCAGATGCCCGGTGCTATTCGCCTGCACGGTGCCATCCGGCAGATCGAAGGCTGTCCCCCCCTCGACAACGAGACCATCCGTGACATGGTGTTCGGAATTCTGCCGGCCTCCCAACGGGAGCGCTTCGAGGCGGAGAACGAACTCGACACGTCCCACTCCATCGCCGGAGTGGGACGGTTCCGGGTCAACGTCTCAATGCAGAGGGGGACAGTGGCGGCCGCGTTGAGGCCGATTCCTCACGAGATGCCGGAATTCCACACGTTAGGTCTGCCCGATGACATCAAGGCGTTCACCGACCTACGTCGCGGACTGGTACTGGTGACTGGACCGACAGGCTCTGGGAAGTCGACCACCCTGGCGTCTCTGGTCGACATCATCAATCGGACCAAGCCGCTGCATATCGTGACCGTCGAGGACCCCATCGAGTTCCTTCATGATCACAAACGGTCGATTATCACCCAACGGGAAGTCGGCGAGGATACCAAGTCCTTCTCTGAGGCTCTGCGACGGGTCCTGCGACAGGATCCTGACGTGATCCTGGTGGGCGAGCTCAGAGACCTCGAGACCATTTCCATGGCGTTGACTGCCGCGGAGACTGGCCACCTGGTGTTCGGAACGCTCCACACCCAGGACTGCCCTCAGACCATCGACCGGATGATCGACGTGTTCCCAACGAATCAGCAAGAACAGATCCGAGTCATGCTCGCCGCCACCCTGGAAGGTGTGGTCACCCAGCAGTTGATCGTGAACGCCGATGGAACAGGGCGAGTCCCGTGCTCGGAGGTCCTGGTGTGCACCTCGGCGATTCGAAATCTGATCCGTCAATCCAAGACCCATCAGATCTATTCCCTGATGCAAGTGGGTGGCTCGTTCGGGATGCAGACAATGGACCAGGGCCTGGCCAAGCTGGTCAGGGACGGTCTGATCTCCGAAAGCATCGCCTACGACCGCAGCTCGAACGAAGAAGACCTTCGAAACCACCTCAACACGTGACGCAATCAATCCATCCCATTGAACAATAGAGCGGGGAATCGTGGCACTTACATTTGACTACAAGGTTCGAGACCGGTCCGGAAGCCTGGTCGAGGGACAGCTAGACGGCGACAGCATGGCGCTTGTTGTCAAGCGACTGCGCGAAATGGGCTACATGCCGATCTCGGTGACTCCCAAGTCGCAGGTAAACCTCAAGGCCGAAATCAAGATCCCCGGATTCAGCGACCGGGTAAAACTGAGGGAGGTCGCCGTTGTCACCCGGCAGTTGTCGACCATGGTCGACTCCGGGCTATCGGTGGTCAGGTCACTGGGAATTTTGGCCGGGCAGGCGGAGAATCCCACTCTGGCCAAGGTCCTCAACGAAGTCCGTCTTGATCTCGAACACGGATCGTCCCTTTCAGCGGCCTGCGCTAAGCACCCGAAGATCTTCTCGCACCTCTTCTGCACGCTGGTGCAGGCCGGCGAGGTCGGCGGTAACCTCGATGAGGTCCTCGGAAGCCTGGCTGACACGATCGAGAAGCAGGCCAATCTGAACCGGACGATCCGGTCGGCCATGACCTATCCCGCTGTGGTCTTCAGCGTGATGTTGATCATCTTTACCGCCATGATCGTGTTCATTGTGCCGGTCTTTTCTAAACTCTTCTCCACCCTTGGTGGGAAGCTGCCGCTTCCGACCCGAATTGTCGTGGAAATTTCAAAGATCATCACGAGTCCGTGGATCTTGGTGATCATTGCGATGATCATCGGCGGCATCGTCGCGCTCCGGCGGTGGATCGCCACCGAAGACGGGCGACGCAGATGGGATCGCCTGATTCTAAAGCCTCCGGTGTTCGGACCGTTGTTCCACAAAGTCGCCTTGGCACGCATGACTGGAACACTGGCGTCGCTGATCGGCTCGGGTGTCCCGATTCTCGAGTCGCTGGACATCGCGTCTGACACGTCCGGCAACCGAACTGTTGGCGACGTGCTGATAGAGGCTAAGAACGGCGTCCGGGAGGGCAGACCACTGGCTGATCCCTTGCGTGAGCACGAGAACATCATTCCGCCCCTCGTCGTTCAGATGATCGAGGTCGGGGAGCAGACCGGTGCTTTGGACGGGATGCTCAAGAAGGTAGGCGAGTTCTACGACCAGGAGGTCGAGGTGACGGTCAACAACCTCACTGCGCTCCTCGAGCCCATGCTGACGGTGTGCATGGGTGTGATGGTAGGTGCCATGGTGATCTCGCTCTACCTGCCGATGTTCGATTACATCAAACTGGTGCCCACCGGCGGCTGAGCGCCGTTGGCGTCGGCCAGGGAAGAAAATCTCGAACCGGACGTTGCAGAAGTGGCGCACGGTCCAATATCGTTAATTGGAGTGGTGTTACTGCCACTTGTCTATCAAGACAACGAGGGGCACTCGACTTGTCTTGGTCTAAGTGACGCGTTCGGAAGCCTGGTACAAACTGGTTTTCAGATCGCGCGTGCGCAGCTGGGTGGCGAGTAAGTCGACTACGTCCGAGGTGGCCCAGATCACTCGAGTCCCCTGTTGCAACTTCGTGTGCGGGCCAACAAGCGCTCGGTCATTGGATTCATAAGCAGCGAGCCAAACGGCGATAAAGAGATCCTAAAGATTTGATCCCGGAGGGACGATAGAACCAGCGGACACCATTCCGGGGTCCATTCATTGATGCACCAATAGCTTACGAGGAGGCAACAAATGATTTCATCCGTAATCGAGCGCCTGGGTGACAGGCGGGATGCAGCGGCTGACGCTGGCGAGGACGCCGGCTTCACCCTCATCGAACTCATGGTGGTTCTTTTGATCATGGCCATCCTGCTGGCGATCGCCATCCCGACGTTCCTCGGGGTGTCGGGCTCGGCAAATGACCGGGCGGCTCAGTCCAACCTGAACACCGCTCTGACCAACGCCAAGAGCTACTTCCAGTCGAACAGCCAGTCGTTTGCAGCGGCCACTACGGCTATCGGGGTCCTGTCGACCCAGGAGCCCAGCATCCAGTGGACGACCGGAGCTTCTGGGACCTCGAGTCAGATCAGCGTGTACACGGATGCTACGACCGGTAACGGCGTCATCCTGGCCTCACTGTCGAAGACTGGTGTGTGCTGGTACCTCGTGGACAACGAGGCCAACGAAGCGTCCACCACGGACACCACCTACAAGAACGTCCCGTCTGCCGAGCTCCAGCCTGGAACCTGGTACGGCGGGGCGCCCAACATGACCAAGACCACCTGCACGGCCGCCTTCCCGGCGACTGCGCCTACCGGCTTGGTTTGGAGCCCTGCGGGCACCGCCGGATTCCCGGGTGGGCTTCCTTGAGCCGTTAGTACGTGAGGACAAACTGTCCTTCCGTCTGACAGTTGCGTAGTGCGAACTTGCCCCCCTTCTTCGGAAGGGGGGCAAGTTGCACCTGCCAGAGGTGCGGAACCCTTGGGCTCCGCACCTGTCCCGACGCTTGCATAGACCATGGGAACGACATGAGCTCGATGACGTGGAATGCGCCTATCCTCGACCATCCCGTCGAATCGTCGACCGGATCCCACTCCGATCAGCTTCAGCCTAAGCCTCAGCCATCGCTGACAGAGCGCCTGGCCAATCGGAAGTGGGCCATGGTCGCCATGATGGCGCTGTTGGTGACAGGACTGACGTACATGTTTGCCTTCCCTCCCCTGTTCCTTCATGCGAGTGCCTGGGATACCCCGGGCGATGTGTGGGAGATCTTTCGGGGCGCTCACTACGTCGGTTGGGGT
>Ga0182030_10025538_pt1 | contig 10755 bp, 8 predicted proteins | sample 812S3MmetaG_FD_121299 | JGI IMG/M metagenome (GOLD analysis project Ga0182030, IMG submission 121299) | Permafrost microbial communities from Stordalen Mire, Sweden - 812S3M metaG (Illumina Assembly) | ecosystem: Environmental > Terrestrial > Soil > Wetlands > Permafrost | place: Sweden... | reverse complement strand
TCACCCCGGCGGTGCCGCCCAGGATGATCATCAGCGCCGGGATGTTGATGAACGACGCTGGACTGGTGCCGTCCATCATCGAACTCATCAACAGGGAGCCAAATGCCAGCCCAATTCCGATTGCTGTTGCAGCCTTCATCGCTCCCTACATCGGCGCGCGGAGGCGATCCTTCAATAGTGCGGACCCACATGCACGATTCGTGCCATATACGGACTTGTGAGTACCTACGCCCATTAGACTGCGCCACTGGATGGGCCTTAACGCACGGATGGGCTGGGCGCAAACTGCGACACCCAGCCACGTTTCCTGTCTATAGATGTCTGCCCGTCTACACAGCTGAAAGTGTGAACTGCGCGACGAGTTCCTGCAGCTGTTCGGCGCTGCCTGCAAGTTCCTGGGCGGAGCCGGAGATCTCCTGGGTGGAGGCGCTGGTCTGCTGCGTGGAGGCTGAGACCTGCTCGGTCGAGCTCGAGGTCTGCTCGGCGACCGAGGCGACCTCGCTGGTGGCGCTCACCACCTCAGCGATGCGACTCGCCATCTGCTCCACCTGCTCGCCGATCGCCTCGAACGCGGAGCGCGCCTGATCGACGACTGCGACACCGTCCTCGGTGCGCTTGGCGCCGTCTTCCACGACCGCCACGGTTCTCTGCGTCTCGACCTGGATCTCCTCGATCAGCTGCGCGATGTGGGTGGCCGCATCCTGGGAGCCTTCTGCAAGCCTGCGCACCTCTTCGGCGACGACGGCGAAGCCCTTGCCGTGCTCGCCCGCGCGCGCTGCCTCGATCGCGGCGTTGAGTGCCAACAGGTTCGTCTGTGAGGCGATGCCCGTGATCGTCTCCACGATCCCACCGATCTCCTCCGATTTCGCAGCCAGACTGCGGGTGGCAGCGGTGACGGAGGCACTCGATTCGCGCACGCCTTCCATCGCCAGCGACGCCTCGCGCGCGGCTGAGACGCCCTGTTCGGCAATCTCGCGCGATTCGCTTGCGCTCGCCGCCGTCGCCTCCGCGGAGCTGCGGGCTTCCTCCACCATCTTCACCTGGCGCTCCGCACCATGGGCGACGTTCGAGACGGCGTTTGCGATCTCGCCGACTGCGCGCCCCGCCTCCTCGCTCGTCGCCGCCATCTGCTCCGAGGCGGCGGACACGCTCTGCGAGGACTCCGAGATCTGGCCCAGCATTCCCGTCAACCTGTGGCGCATCTCCTCGTAGCCGGCCAGCGCCGACTCGGTGGTGAGAAGCATCGCGTTGAAGATCTCGGCCAGGCGACCGGCACTCCGCCCCTCCGCCACGGGCACCGCGGTCGTGGAGGGAAGCACCTTCACCGTCAGGTCCCCGCCCGCCATCGACTGAAGTCCCGTCTGCAGATCGCTCAGGCAATGCGACTGCAGCGACTCCATACGCTCGACGAGCGCCTGCAGGCAGGAATCCTCGCCCAGCTCCGCGCGCAGCGTTGAGCTCATCGCGTCGAACGCCTGCGCCAGCCGGTCACGCTCGGAGTGCACGCGCACCTCCACGTCGAGGTGGCCCGCAGCGATCTCGTCGGCCGCGTGGGCCATCTCGCGCAGGTACGCAGACATCTCGCCAAACGCCTCTCCGACCTGTCCGATCTCGTCGCTGCCGCTTACCCCGATGTCATATTCGATGTCGCCCTGGTGGGCGATCGCGCGCGCCGCCCTCTGCAGCTCGCGCAACGGCCGCACGATCGAGCGGACGATGAGCGCCACCCCGACGGCGGCGGACAGCAGGCCGATGCCCACCACGATCAGCAGCAGCATCAGGGCCTGATCGATCGAGTTGGTGACCTGAGCCTTGATGGCGAGGACCGACGCGGCAAGAGTGCTGCCCATCCGGTTGAAGTCGACCTGCGTCCTACCCGAGATCGTCGCGTTGTCGACCGTCATGAGATGGATCGCTTCGGCCGTGCGGCCGCCGGCGATCGCGCTTTTGACGCGTCTCGTGAAGGTGTTGTAGGTGGCCAGGTCGGCGAGCGTCGCTTCCGCGGCGACCCGCACCGCCGGCTGCGGCGCGGTGTGGACGAGCGTGTCCAGGGCTCTCACAGCCTGGGCGTGACCTTGACCGATTTCAGCGAGCGTGGCCTGCAGCAGAGCCTTCTGTGACGCTTCGTTCAGGGAGGCGAGGGCGGAGGCCATGTTCGACTGGTCGTCGTCGGTCAGCCAGCCCTCGTACGCGGTGCGCTCGCTCTGAAACGCGGCAAAGCCGGCGTTTGACGCCTTCGCTTTGGATTGAGCCGTCAACAGACCCTGCGCCGCCACACCGACGGACACGAGCCACAGCCCGCCCAGCACAGCCACCAGCGCGATCAGGCGTCCCTTCACGGTCATCTGAAACGGACGCTTCGCGCCGCCATTGGCGCGTGGGGCATGGGCGGTACTGGACTCCGGGGTGCTCGTCTCGGCAGCGGTGACGGTCATGTCGGCCTTTCCTCCTTGGAATGGGACTTGCCGCGATGATCGACGCTGCCAGGTTGTACCTTGAGTAGGGAGGGTCTCCTTGCGCTTGGCTGGCTGTGATGGTGCGGCTCAGATGGTCGCCAGCGTGAACTGGGCGACGAGTTCCTGCAGCTCGTCCGCGTTGCCCGCGAGGTCGTGAGCGGAGACGGAGATCTCCTGAGCGGAGGCGCTGGTCTGCTGCGTCGAGGCTGAAACCTGCTCGCTGGAGGCCGAGGTCTCCTCCGCTACGGCTGCAACCTCTGAGGTGGCGGACACGACTTCCGCGATACGCATGGCCATGGAGTCCACCTGCGTGCCGATCGACTCGAACGCCGAGCGCGCCTGGTCGACGACGGCTACGCCCGCTTCCGTGCGCTTGGCGCCGTCTTCCACGATCACCACGGTCTTCTGCGTCTCGCTCTGGATCTCCTCGATCAAAGCGGCGATCTGCGTGGCCGCATCCTGGGAGCCTTCCGCCAGACGCCTCACCTCTTCGGCGACGACGGCGAAGCCCTTGCCCTGCTCGCCCGCGCGCGCCGCCTCGATCGCGGCGTTGAGCGCCAGCAGATTCGTCTGCGAGGCAATCCCCGTGATCGTCTCGACGATCCCGCCGATCTCCTCAGATTTCGCCGCCAGACCGCGCGTGGCCCCGGTTACGGAGTCGGTCGATTCCCGCACGCCTTCCATCGCAAGCGTTGCCTCGCGGGCGGCGGAGACACCCTGCTCGGCGATCTCACGCGATTCGTTCGCACTCGCCGCCGTCGCTTCCGCGGAAGAGCGCGCCTCCTCGACCATCCGCACCTGGCGCTCAGCTCCGCTGGCGACACTTGAGATCGCCTCCGCGATCTCGCCCACTGCGCGACCGGTCTCCTCGCTCGTCGCCGCCATCTGCTGCGAGGCAGCGGAGACGCTCTGCGAAGAGGAAGTGATCTGACCCAACATGCCCGTCAGCTTGGCGCGCATGCCCTCATAGCTCATCACGGCGGCCTTGGTGTTGCCGACCATCTCGTTGAAGATCTCCGCGAGTCGCCCAGCCTGGCGACCCTCCTCGACGGGTACCTCTGTCGTGCAAGGCGAGATCATCTCCGTGAGGTCGCCGCGCGCCATCGCTTCCAGGCCGTGGCGCAGGTTGGCCAGGCAGTTGGCCTGCAGCGACTGCATCGAGTCGACGAGCGCCTCCAGACACGACTCGTCGCCGAGCTCTGCGCGCAGCGCGGTTCCCATCGCGACAAAGGCGCGTGCCAGCCGATCGCGCTCGGAGCGCATGCGCACATCGACATCCAGGTGCCCAGCGGCGATCTGGTCGGCGGCGTGCGCCATCTCCTGCAGATAGGTGGACATCTCGACGAACGCCTCGCCGAGCTGGCCGATCTCGTCACGCCCGCTAACGCCCACCTCGTGGTCAACGTCGCCGTCGGCGATCGCCCTGGCGGCCGTCTTCAGCTTGCCTAGCGGTCGCACGATCGAGCGGATGATCGCGGTCACGCCGACGATCCCTGCGACGAGCCCGATACCCACGACGATCATCAGCAGCAGCATCGCGCTGTCGATCGCGCTCGTGACCTGCGCCTTGACGGCGACCACTGAGGCGGCCAGCGTCGTGCCCATGTGGTCGAAGTCTTCCTGGGTCTTGCCCGAGATCGTCACGTTGTCCAGGGTCATCAGGTGAATCGCTTCTGTCGTACGACCGGCTGCGATCGCGCTCTTGACGCGTTCGGTGAACGTGTTGTAGGTGCCCAGATCGCTCAGCGTGGAGACCGCTTCGCTGCGAACGGCGGGAAGCGGCGCGGTGTGGGCCAGCTTCGTCAGCGCAGCGACCGCCTGTGCGTGGCCCTGGCCGATTTCGCCCACCGTGGCGGTCAACAGCGCCTGTTGCGAGGCCTCGTGCAGCGACGCGAGCGCCGCCGCCATGTTCGACTGGTCGTCGTCGGTCAGCCAGCCCTCGTAGGCTGCGCGCTCCGTCTGGAAGGCGGGGAAGCCCTGGCTCGAAGCCTGCGCTTTGTCCTTCGCGGTTTTCAGGCCCTGCGTGGCTACCGCCATCGAGATCACCCACAGCCCGCCGAGCACCGCCACCAGCACGATCAGGCGCGTCTTCACCGTCAGTTCAGAGAGGCGTCCCAGCAGCCCGCTCGGGCGCGAGGGGTCTGCGGGAGGGGAGGCGGCGCTGTCAGTGGCTGGGGGCATCTCAGTCTTTCCGTAGTGGGGAACCTGTCGCTAGCTATTGGTCGACTTATTGGAATCATTTCTTTACTGCGACCGCTGGTAGATATGGAAATGGGTGAAATGCACGTGGAATCCCACCGCGCAGAAGCCTCCGCGGCGAACGTGCGACGCGGAGGCGGTCCTGCTCTGCTCATAGATGAGTTGTTGACCGCACGCGAGACACGGTGCTGCCGCGAGAAGCGACGGAACGCTCAGACGGTGAGCGTGAACTGCGCGACCAGCTCCTGGAGCTGTTCCGCATTGCCCGCAAGGCCCTGCGCAGAGCCGGCGATCTCCTGCGCTGAGGCGCTCGTCTGCTCCGTGGATGCGGACACCTGCTCGGTCGAAGCCGATGTCTGCTGCGCGACCGCGGACACCTCGGTCGTGGCGTTGACGACCTCTGCGATGCGCATCGCCATCTCGCCCACCTGCGTCCCGATCGTCTCGAATGCCTCCCGTGCCTGGTCGACGACCGTCACACCCTCTTCGGTGCGCCGCGCGCCGTCTTCCACGACTGTGACCGTCTTCTGCGTCTCGTTCTGAATCTCCTCGATCAACGCCGCAATCTGCGTGGCCGCATCCTGGGAGCCTTCCGCCAGGCGGCGCACCTCTTCGGCGACGACCGCGAAGCCCTTGCCCTGCTCACCCGCCCGCGCCGCCTCGATCGCGGCATTCAACGCCAGCAAGTTCGTCTGCGAGGCGATCCCCGTGATCGTCTCCACGATCCCCCCGATCTCCTCCGATTTCGCCGCCAAGCCACGTGTGGCATCCGTCACAGAGCCGGTCGACTCCCGCACACCTTCCATCGCAAGCGACGCTTCGCGCGCAGCCGCCACGCCCTGTTCGGCGACCTCGCGCGATTCGTTGGCGCAGGACGCCATCGACTCTGCGGAGGAGCGCGCCTCCTCCACCATCCGCACCTGGCGCTCGGCGCCGGTGGCGACGCTCGTGATCGCCGAGGCGATCTCCCCCACGGCGCGGCCCGCCTCCTCCGAGGTCGCTGCCATCTGCTCTGAGGCAGCGGAGACGCTCTGCGAGGACTCCGAGATCTCGCCGAGCATGCCCGTCAGCTTGCCGCGCATGCCCTCGTAGCCGCCGATCGCGCCCTGCACGGTGCCGAGCAGCGCGTTGAATATCTCTGCGAGGCGTCCGGCGCTGCGGCCGTCCGCCACGGGCACGGGGGTGGTGACGGGCGCGACCGTGACGGTCAGATCGCCGCCTGCCATCGCTTCCAGCGCGAGGTGCAGATCTTTCACGCAGTGCTGCTGCAGCGATTGCATGCGCTCGATCAGCCCCTGCAGACAGGACTCGTCGCCGAGGGCGCCGTGCAGCTCCTCGCGCATCGTCTCATAGCTGGCGACCGACGCCTGCGCCTTATCGAGCATGGCGTCAAAAGTCACACTGATCTGCCCGATCTCGTCGCTGCGCTTGCTGTGCATGTGTGTGGTCACTGGTGTGACACCGATCGTCAGCGTGCCGGCCGCGATCGCCTGCAGACCGCCGCGCAGCTCCTCCAGGCAGTGTTCGTCGAGGCTGCGCAGACGCTCGCCGAGCGCGTTCAGCGCTCGTACGATCCCACGTGAAAGCATCAGCGCGACGGCGAGGGCGGAAATGAGCGCGATCAGCGCGAGCGCTATGACGAGGGCGGTCTTGGACGCCGTGGCCGAGCTCGCAGTGCTGTTGGCCTGGTTCTGCAGCAGCTTTGCGTAACCGTCGAGCGATTCTGCGAGCGTGTCGCTGGCTTCGTTGGCGGGGCCGAGCGCGAGCGTCAGCAGTGCCGGCTTGATGCCGCCGGAGGCGAGGCGGTCGACCTGCTGGTCGATCGCGCTCCACGCGGTGAATGCCGCCTCGACACGCGCGCGTGCTTCGACATCGGCTTTGCTCTTGGGGCCAGCGTCGAGCTTGGCGAGGGCGGCGCGGAACGCGGTCACGTCACCTTCGTGGTTTTCAAGTCCTTTGCCGCTGTCCAGCGCGTTGGCGACCTGCGAGGCGTGCATGTCGCGCGCGGCGCCGCTCGCGGTCGTCGCGGCGACGGAGGCGCCGTAGCCGGTACGAACGGTGTTCGAGACCGAGGAGATGCCGCTGAGCGCGATTGTCAGCGCGACCGCGAACAGCACAATCACCGCGAGGAAGCCCGCGAGCAGCTGGTTGCGGACAGACGACATGACGAAGCGCTTCACGGACATTGGTTAGCCTCCCTGGCTATTGGTGCCGTCGCGGGGGCGACTGCTTATGTTGTTGCTATTTCGAATATCGGTACAACGAAGATTCCACTTGAACTGCGGGCCGTGGCACTCACATCGCCTCCGCCAACTCGCGATCGGCGCTGCTCTCAGCCCAACGCGCGACTGATCGCCTCCAGCACGCGGTCGGGCTGGAACGGCTTGACGACGAAGTCCTTGGCGCCCAGTTTGATCGCTTCCAGCACCTTGTCTTCGCCACCGAGCGCCGAGCACATGACGACCTTGGCGGCGGGATCGGCGGCGAGGATTTTGCTCAGCGCTTCCAACCCGTCCGCTTCCGGCATCGTGATGTCGAGCGTGGTGAGGTCGGGGCGGATGTCCTGAAAGCGGTCGATCGCCTCGTTGCCGTTGCCGGCCTCTCCCACCACCTCGTGGCCGCCCTTGGTGAGAGCGTCGGTGAGCACCTTGCGCATGAATGCGGCGTCGTCCACTACGAGAATGCGAGCCATTGTCAAATCCCTCCTGTTAGGGGCGCGAAGTCAGCGGGGTCCACGTCGAGCACCTGCTCGATGCGGATGGCCCATTCCGTCTCATCGACGATCAGCAGCTGGCCGGTGGCGAATCGCTGGCCGTTGACACAGAGATCGATGGGATCCTCGGAGGAGCGGTCCAGCTCGATCACCGCGCCCGGACGGGGATCGGCGACCTGCTCGAGGCTGAGCACCGCGCGCCCGAGCTCCGCGGCGACGCGCACGGGGATGTCGCGCAGGAGCGAGGACAGCCGCGGGTCGCTGCTGTCGCTGAGCCCCGTGGTGTCGTGTTCGGCGGCCGCGTTCTCAAGCGCTCGACTCATGCGCACGACGAACGCGTTGGGGATCAGCTGGATCAGCCGGCAGGACTCGCCCAGCAGCGTGAAGGAGACGGTGGTGGCGTGCGGGGTCTGCGGATAGAGACCCTCGGCGTCCTCGGCGGAGGGCAGCACGCGTGTGGTGGGCACGGAGATGTCGACCGGATAGCCGAGCGCCGCCGCCAGCGCGCCGGCGCTCGCAGCCATCATCTGGTTCATCGCCTCACCGAGCGCGGACAGCTCGATTTCGTCGAGCTCCTGCTCGCTGTCCTCGGTGGGGGGCTCGGCGAACATCATCGAGGCCGCCAGGCGCCGTGCGCCCAGGCGCGTGATCGTGAACAGGTTGCCGCCGGTGATGCCGTCGGTGTAGGAGACGTCGGTGGCGAGCGCCGGGTAGACAATCGAGGCCAGCGGCGAGGTGCCCTCGGCCACAACCAGCACCTGGCCTTTCTCGACGCCGTCCGCGCACAGCGAGGAGAGCACGCCGAGCACGGCCTCCGCGGTCGTCTCCCCCAGCTTGGTGAGCGCCTCGTCGCTGGTCATGCGCCGGCGCCTTTCTGCTCGACGATCTGCACGGCGCGGCGTTTGCCGCTGAGACCGGGCCGCGCGCTGAGCAGCGGGGTCTCGCCGACCGTGATCGACGCCACTCCGGCGGCGCCGAGGCGCACGATGTCGCCCTTGCCGAGCGCCAGCACCTCGTCGATCGTGAGGTTCGCCTCGCCCACCTCGGCGCGCACCTGCACGCGGGCGGGGCCGATCACGCTGCGCACGCTTTCGGAGATGTCCAGGCCACCCGCCTGCCCGTGCGCGTACTTGGAAGCGCCGAGGTGCTTGCCGGCGTGCTCGATCGCGTTGTAGGGGACGAGCAGGACGATCGTGGAGGAGGAGCTGTGGTCGTGTGCCTCGATCGTCAGTTCAAGCGTCGGCTGGCTCGGCGGGACCAGTTCGAGGCCGGTGCTGTGCGACTCGAGCTCGATGAACTCGAGGTCGAGGCCCAGCAGACTCTGCCAAACGCTCGAAAGCGTGCCGACCAGCTCGCTGAAGATGTGACGGGAAAGAGCCAGGTCGATCTGTGTGAGCGTGCGCGTGGCCGGCCGGTCGGTGAAGCTGCCGCCCAGCATGCGCTCGACCATGCGCAGGCACAGTGCTTCCTCGACGCACATCGCGATCTTGTCCTCCCCGGGGCTGCACGAGGCGATGCCGAGGATCGACGCCTGCGGCACGCCGCGCAGCGCCGACTCCCAGGTGAGCTGGGAGGAGTTGATGACCTCGAATTCGATCGGCGCGCGCAGCTCGGCGGAGAGACGCGCCGCGGCGTCTTCGCAGAAGGCCGCGTGCGCCTGCTCGAAGCGCCGTTGTTCGAGCAGGCTGAGCTTCATCGGGCGGCTGAAGTCGATTTTGCTGACTGACGCCGCGCGACGCGCGCTCGGCGGAGCCTCGGGCAGCGTCCCGTCCTTGGCCGCGGCGAACAGATCGGCGATGGCGTCGGCTGAGAGGACGTCGCTCACAACGAGACCTTCGCTCCCTCGGTGCGTGAGAAGAGCTCCACTTCCGCTTCGCCGGGGACCTTGACGGTGACGCGTCCGCTGTCCACATACACGCGTACGGTCCTGCCTTTGTTGCCGCCGGTGGCCGCCGCGTGCACGGGCAGGCCGGCGTCCGTGAGCGCCTCACGCACGGCCTGCTCGTTGCGCTGGCCGATGTTGAGCGTGGATGCGGTATCCAGCGAGAACATCTGCGCGCCACCGACGAGCACTGCCCGCAGCCGCGAGCGCCGCGCGCCGCGCGCCGCCATCTCCTCGAGCAGCGCGGGGACGGCGCGGTCGGCGAACTTGCCGATCGCAGCGTCGCTGCCACCGTTGGACGACGGCAGCACGATGTGCGCGAGGCCGGCGAGCGGACGCGAGGCCTCCAGCAGCACGAGGCCGATGCACGAGCCCAACCCGATCGTCGCGAGGACGTGGCCGGGTGTGCTCGAAACCGACAGTTCACCCATGCGGACCATCGTCTCTCCTTCCCTGGTGGTCACGCATCGAGCCCCAGTCGGGCAAGGATCTCGTCCACGCCGTCTTTGCCGGGAGCCAGCATGAACGACAGCGAGCACTCGGCGCCCTCCACCATCAGTTCCGAGTCCAGCAACAGCGCGATGTCCGTCTCCTCCGCGCCGGCGGCGAGCACGGTGGAGACGATCGCGGCCAGCATGTCGGTGGTCGTCTGCGGCGGGCGTGGTTCCAGCTCCAGCGACGTCATCATCGTCAGCGCTCGAATATAGGCGGAGCCCAGGATGTTGCCGATCTCGGCCAGCGCGGAGAGACCCATGTCGCTGTCGGGATCCACGCCGAGCAGGTTGCACAGCGACGCCCTGTCCTCGGGCGCGAACAGCAGCAGCGCCGTCGCCTGCAGATCCCCGAACAGCGGCAGCACGACGGCGGTGACAAGCGCGTCGGGGGGGCCGGCGGCATCGACGACGTCGGCCAGCGGCAGCGCGAGCGCCGTCGGCACTGAGATGTTGACCGGACGCCCCAGCATCACGGAGAGCGCGGTAGCCGCGGTTCCGGAGCCGATGTTGGCGACCTCGCGCAGCGCGTCCAGCTTGATCTCGGGGTATGTCTTTGTCATATCGCGATCCTCCTCACGCGGCCACCGCTGTGGTGGCCGCCTCACTTTTCGCCGTCGCGGTCAGCGCGTCGCAATCGACGATGAGGGCGATTTGGCCTGTTGACAGAACTGCTCCGCCTGACAGCGCGGGGTGCGCGCCGACGCCGTCGGGCAGCGGCCGCGTGACGAGTTCACGCTGTCCCACGAGATGGTCGACGGCGAGCGCGAAGCGTTGGTCGGAGCCGCGCACGGCCACGCAGTAGGCGGCGTCCTTGGAGGCGCCGTAGCCGAGCGTGCCGGCGAGATCGACGATCGGCAGCACTTCCTCGCGCAGCACCAGCATCCGCTGCCCGGAGACGCTGCGGATGGGATAGTCCTCGAGCTTGAGCGTGAGCTCCACGCGGTCGAGCGGGATCACGAACGGCTGGCCCTGCGCTTCCACGAGCAGCGTGGAGACGATCGCGAGCGTCAG
>Ga0182030_10025536_pt1 | contig 10756 bp, 5 predicted proteins | sample 812S3MmetaG_FD_121299 | JGI IMG/M metagenome (GOLD analysis project Ga0182030, IMG submission 121299) | Permafrost microbial communities from Stordalen Mire, Sweden - 812S3M metaG (Illumina Assembly) | ecosystem: Environmental > Terrestrial > Soil > Wetlands > Permafrost | place: Sweden... | reverse complement strand
GGCCCGCGGAATCGCCCATTATCCTTCTCGAACAACACCACCTTGTAATGATAGAGACCGAATGAGGGCATCGCCCGGCGCATCTCGTCCGGAACCACGCCGAGATCCTCGCCCACCACCAGACAGGAATGCTGGGCGCTCGCGAGCGAGAGCACGGTGAGCAGCTGATTGAGCGGATAATGCACGTAGGCGCCTTCCGTGGGCAGGCGGCCCGCCGGAACCCACCAGAGCCGGAAGAGCGACATCACGTGGTCCAGGCGCAGCGCACCGTAATAGCGCATGTTGTCGCCGATGAGGCGCGAAAATCCCTCCAGGCGATCGGACTCCATGACCGTCGGGTCGGGCGGCGGCAGCCCCCATCCCTGCCCCTTCAGGGCCAGGGCATCCGGAGGTGCGCCGATCTCGGCGCCCAGACGAAAGGCCGTTCGATCGACCCACGTCTCCGAGCCCGACGGATGAGTGCCCACCGCGTAATCGCCATACAGGCCGATGGGCATCCCGAGATCGCGTGCAAGAGCCTGAGCCTCTGTGAGCTGCTCGTGGGCGAGCCATTGAAGATAAAGATGGAAATCGATGCGCGCGGCGTTCCGCGTTGCGAACTCCGCCGCCGCGGGGCCCTGCGGATCCTTGAACTCCGAGGGCCAGCTGATCCAGCCCGAGGCGGTGGCGTGCGTCGCGCAGAGGTGCTCGTCCAGCGCATCGAAACGCGCATGCAGCTTCAGCGGCGTCCCACCGGCCGCCACGAAACTCGCGAACGCACCCGCGCGCTCGGTGCCGAGCGCCAGATGCCGGGTGCGAAATTCCCGGAACAGGAGCTCGAGGATCTCGAGCTTGGCGCCGGCCACGCCCCGATAGTCGACCAACGGAGCAGCGCGGAGCGACTCCAAGTGCGTCCTGAATCCGGCCTCGTCGACCCGCGCCCTCGCCTCGGCGCTCTCGCGATACTCGGGCACCGCGGGTACCGAGATGTACAGCACGTTGAGGAAATGGCGGTTGGAGGCGCTATAGGGGCTGGCTCGAGCGGGATCGGCGGGAGCGAGCGCATGCAGCGGATTCAAGCCGATGAACCCGGCTCCGCGGGGCGCCAGCCACCGGATCAAACCCTTCAAGTCGCCGAAATCGCCGATGCCCCAGTTCTCCCGCGACCGCACGGTATAGAGCTGCACGGACACACCCCAGAGCTTTTGCCCCTCGCGAACCGCCTGAGGCTCGAAGCAGCGGGAGGGCGAGATCACGAGCGTGCAGCGGCTCGGCGCCCCGGCGCCGATACGCATCTCCAACTCGTGCCGCCCGGGAGGCAGCTCGAGCGGCAGCTCGAAGCGGCGCCGGGTGATCAATGAGCCGCCCACCTCACCGCGCCACAGCTCGGCACAATCGGCCGTGGAATGAGTGCCGGTGCGCTGCTCGCTCGACTCGAGCCTCACGGTCCAAATCAGGGTCGCGCCGAAATCCAGGGCGGTGATATTGAGGTCGACGCCGATGCGAGCGCCGTTGGAGGCGGCGATCAAGGGCAGGAGCGCACGCCAGCGCTCACTCTCCAGGCGGCCGAGTTGCTCCGCCAGCGCGGCCGCATCGTCAACCGGCGAGTCCATGGCGCGCAAGATCGCGATCTTGGTCTCGAGCGTGAAATATTGGAGCTCGCCGCGGTAATCGTGATAGGCATCACCCACGCCACGGAGCCTGGCCAAACGCTCGATCAAGGTCACATCCACGGTCAACTCTCCAATAGTGCGGCGCTGTTCGGGCCCAGCGGATACGTCTCGCCCTCCACGGGAGCCGGCGGTGCCGCCGGCCGCATCGACGCGAGCGCGGTGTCGAAGCGGCACACCCAGTTGCCGGCGGCCGCCGGCAACGCGACCGTGTGCCCACAATCGTCGGCGTTCAGCAACAACAGAAAGCGCCCGGCCGACCGGCTGCGCTTGCCGAACCAGATGCCCAGCGTTCGCGACGCCGGGTTGTGCCAGTCGTCGCCGGTCATTTCCGACCCGCGCGCGTTCAGCCACGTTACATCTTTGACCCCGCCGTGCAGGGCGGTTCCTTTCAGAAAGGTCTCGCGTCGAAATTCTTCGTTCGACCGGCGCAGATGGGTCAGCAATCGGACGAACTCCACCAGGTCGCGATTGGCCTCGCAGAGCCTCCAGTCGACCCAGGAGATCTCATTGTCCTGGCAGTACGCGTTGTTGTTGCCCTGCTGCGTTCGCGCGAATTCGTCGCCGGCCTGCAGCATCGGCACACCCTGCGCGAGGAGGAGCGTGGCAAGCAAATTCATCATCTGACGCCGCCGCAAGCCGTTCACCACGGCATCCGTCGTCGGGCCCTCGTGGCCGCAGTTCCAGCTCAAGTTGACGTGATGACCGTCCGCGTTGTTTTCGCCGTTGGCGAGATTGTGCCGTTCGTTGTAGGACACCAGATCGTGCAGCGTGAAGCCGTCGTGCGCGGTGACGAAATTGACGCCGGCGCTGGGCTTGCGGCCGTCGTGACGAAACAGATCGCTCGAGCCGGCGAATCTTTCGGCCAGCTCGCCGATGCGGCCTCCATCACGGCGCCAGAACCCGCGGATCGTGTCGCGGCAGCGGTCGTTCCACTCGGCCCAGCCGGAGGGAAACCGGCCCAATTGGTATCCGCCATACCCCACGTCCCAGGGCTCCGCGATCAGCTTCACGTAAGCCAGGGCCGGCTCCGCGCGCACCGCGCTGAAGAATTCCGAGCGCTCGTTGAACCCGCCGCCGTCGCGCCCGAGCACGGTGGCGAGATCGAAGCGAAACCCGTCGACGTGCATTTCCTCCACCCAATACTTGAGGCACTCGACGATCGACGCGCGCACCTCTCGATGCTCGCAGTTGACGGTGTTGCCGCAGCCGGTCAGGTTCTCGTAACGGCTCTTGTCGGGCAGGAGGCGGTAGTACACCGAATTATCGAGTCCCTTGAAGCTCAACACCGGTCCCGATTCATTGCCTTCGGCCGTATGGTTGAACACCACGTCCAGGATCACCTCGATGCCGGCTCGATGCAGCGCCCGGACCATCGTCTTGAATTCCGCGACGGCGTCGTTGATCGCGAACTCGGTGCAAGGGGCGAACCACGCCACGGGGTTGTACCCCCAATAGTTTTTGAGCCCGCGCTGGCGCAGAAAATCCTCGGTCAGGAAGGCCTGACAGGGAAGCAGCTCGACCGCCGTCACGCCGACGTGCTTCAAGTGCTCGATCACCGCCGGTGCGGTCAACCCGAGGTACTTGCCGCACCAGTTTTGCGGAACGTCCGGATGAAGCTGCGTGAACCCCTTCACGTGCAATTCGTAGATCACCGTGTCGAGCCAGGGCGTCGCGGGCGGTCGATCACCGTTCCAGTCGAACGCCCCGTCGATGACGCGCGAGCGATGGGGCTCCGCCGCCGAGAGCTCGCGCGCATGCGGATCGAGGAGCATCACCGCCGGATCGAAGCGATGGCCGTTCTCGGGCTCGTTCGGACCGTGCGCCGCGAATGCATAGTGGGTGCCCGGCCCCGCGAGGCGCGGGGACAGCAGGCCATGCCAGACATCGCCGGTCCGCGCCGGCAGATCGTAGCGCGCCGTCTCCGCGCCGTCCGTTGCGTCGAAGATGACGAGCTCGACGCGCGTCGCGTGGCTCGAGTAAACGGCAAAATTGACACCGCGCCGGCTCCAGGTCGCGCCCAGCGGCCGCGCGGATCCGGGCTGAATTGACTTCACCGATGCATTATGTGAATTCGGCCGCCGCAATCCGTGATCTGTTCCCCAAGTGGCTCAAATCACGGGCCTCACGTTCCAAATTCTGTCCGCATACTCCCGCACGGCGCGGTCGCTGGAGAAATACCCCATGTTCAGGCAATTGAGCACCGCCTTGCGGCTCCATTCGTCCGGCGTGTCGTACAATTCGTCCACGCGGCGTTGAGCGGCCGAATAGGCGGCAAAATCGGCCAGCACGAGGAAGGGCTCCCCCTCGCTCTTGAGCCGCCCGACCACCGCCTGGGCGTCGGCCACCCCCTCCTTGGAAAAATGCCCCGATTCGATCAGGTCCAACGCCGCGCCGAGCGCGGGATTGCCCTCGAGCTCGCGCCACGGCTGGTAGCCGGCCGCGCGTTTCGCCGCCGCCTCGTCCGCGGTCATGCCGAAGATGAAGATGTTATCGGCTCCGACATGATCCCGGATTTCGATGTTGGCGCCGTCGAGCGTGCCGATCGTGAGCGCTCCCGAGAGCGCGAGTTTCATGTTGCCGGTGCCCGAGGCTTCCATCCCGGCCGTGGATATCTGCTGCGACAGATCCGCGGCCGGCATGATCTTTTGGGCGAGCGACACATCGTAGTCCGGCAGGAACACCACCTGAAGCTTGCCGCGAGCGGCCTCGTCGCCGTTGATGGTGCGGGCGACGTTGTTGATGAGCCTGATCACGGATTTCGCCATGGCGTAGCCGGGCGCCGCCTTGCCCGCGAATAGGACCGTGCGGGGCACGACTCGCTCGCGGGGCTCCTCCAGGATCCGAATGTAACGCGACACCACGTGGATGAGGTTCAAGAGCTGGCGCTTGTACTCGTGAATTCGCTTGACCTGCACGTCGAACAGCGAATCGACTCCAATCTCCACGCCGGTGCGCCGCCGCACCTCCTCGGCGAGCCGCAGCTTGTTGGTGCGCTTGATGCCGCGAAAATGGCGGCGAAACTCGGATTCCTCCGCCGCTCCGACCAGCCGCCCGATTTCCTCGAGATCGTTCTCCCAGGCGGAGCCGAGACGCTGCGTGAGCAGCGCCGACAGCCCGGGGTTCGATTGCTTCAGCCAGCGGCGGACGGCGATGCCGTTGGTCACGTTGACGAACCGATCGGGATAGAGCCCGGCAAACCCGCGGAACACGCTCTTGCACATGAGCTCGGTGTGCAGCTGCGCCACGCCGTTGACGTGATGACTGCCGACGACCGCCAGATGCGCCATCCGCACCCGCCGCTCGCCCCCCTCGTCGTCGATGATCGACAGGCGCCGCTCGAGATCCCGGTCGTTCGGACGTTGTTCCGCCAAGCCTTTGAGAAAATCGCGGTTGATCGCGTAGATGATCTCCAGATGCCGGGGCAGCAGGCGCTCGATCAGGGCGACCGGCCAGGTCTCCAGCGCTTCGGGCAGCAACGTGTGATTGGTGTACGCGAACACCAGCGTGGTGATCGACCAGCTTTGTTCCCAGTCGAGTCCGTGCTCATCGACCAGCAGCCGCAGCAGTTCCGGAATGGCCAGGGCGGGATGAGTGTCGTTCAGCTGAATGGCGACGCCGTCGGGCAGGGTGTCGAGCGTCCGGCCCTCGCCGAGATGGTTCGCGAGAATGTCCTGCAAGCTCGCGCTCACGAAGAAATACTGCTGCTTCAGGCGCAGCTCCCGGCCCTGCGGGGTGGAGTCGTCGGGATACAGTACCCTCGAGAGATTCTTCGCATCGATCTGTTCGCGCACCGCTCCGGTGTAGTCGCCCGCATTGAACGCCTCGATGTGAAACGGCGTGATGGCGCGCCCCGACCAGAGGCGCAGGTGATTGACGGTCGGACTGCGGTTTCCGGGGATGAGCTGGTCGAAGCCGATGGCGTGGATGTCCTCGGTCGCGACCCACCGATGCGGATCGGTGGTCTTGGCCGATGCGTCGGCCTCGGTGCGCCCTGCGAACCGCACGACGTAGCGCACATTGCCGCGCGGCGTCTCCCAGACGTTCCTGAGCTTGAGCCAGCTGCTCGCGATCTCGCGCTGGCCCCCGTCGGGACCTATCACCTGGGTAAAGATCCCATAATCGTAGCGAATCCCGTAGCCTACCGCGGGGTAGCGCAGCGTCGCCATCGAGTCGAGGAAGCAGGCGGCAAGGCGGCCCAACCCGCCGTTGCCCAGGCCCGGATCGATTTCCTGCGCCTCGATGTCCTCGAACTCGTAGCCCATTTCCTTGAGCGTCGCGCGCGCTTCGTGCACGAGATCGCCCCCGAGACTTTGCAGAGCGTTCAAGAGCGAACGGCCCGGCAGGAACTCGACCGACAGATAGCACACGCGCTTGACGTGGGCGTCTCTGACGCGCCGTTGCGTGGACAGCCAGCGCAACGTCAATTCCTCGCGCACCGCCAGGGAAAGGGCGTCGAAAATGCCGCGAGGGGAGGCCTGCTCCGGCGTCTTTCCCAGCGAGCGGGTGAGCCGATCGACCAGCGCCTCGTACAGTCTGCCGTTTTGCAGCGCGACGCCGCGAGCCGGCATCGGCGGAGCATCATATGCATTCATGGTGCGCGGTATTATAGGGTCGTCCGTTCGGCAGGGAACCCAATGCGCGTTAAGTCGGCTTCACTGTCTCAGATTATGTCCGCGACGCTGGCCGCGATCGCCGCCTCGCTCGCGGGCTGCGCGGGCCGCCCGCCGCAGCCGCCCGCACCTCCCGCTGCGTCGGACCACGGCTACGCCGCGCAAGGGTCGGACCGCTCCGCACCCACGGCCCAGACCGGCGCCGCGTCCGCGATGGTGGACGGCGCGAGGGCCATGCTGGGCCAGCCTTATCGATACGGCGGAGCCGCGCCCGGCGGCTTCGATTGCAGCGGACTGGTCAGCTTTGCTGCGCAAAAAGCGGGCCTGCAGCTGCCGCGGACCGCGAAGGAACAGCTGCGCACCGGCGTGCCCATCGGGCGCGCCGAGCTCGAGCCGGGCGATCTGGTGTTCATGCGTCTCGCTCACAAGCAGCTGCACGTGGGCATCGCCGTCGGCGCCGGACGCTTCATTCATGCCCCCGCCAGTGGCGGAAGCGTGCGCATCGATTCCCTCGCGGCGCCGCCCTACGCCACCGGCTTCCTGAGCGCCCGGCGCGTGATCGGCGTCGGGGCCCCCGCCCCCGGCCTCTGACGCGATTTGGCTATACTGCCGTTTCGCAGCCATCGAAGGACTCCGCATGAAGCTTTATTTCAGCCCAGCCGCCTGCTCGCTGTCTCCGCGCATCGTCCTCATGGAGGCCGGCTTGCCTTTCACGGCCGAAAAAGTCGATATCAAGTCCAAGAAGACCGCGAGCGGCGCGGACTATTTCGGCATCAACTCGAAGGGAGCCGTGCCGGCGCTCGAATTGGACGACGGTCAGGTGCTGACCGAAGGCGCGGCCATCGTTCAATATCTGGCGGATCTCAAGCCGGACTCGGGGTTGGCGCCGCGCAACGGAACTTTGGAGCGCTACCGGCTGATGGAGATCTTGAACTATCTCGCCTCCGAGGTGCACAAGGGCTTCTCGCCACTGTTCCACTCCGCCACGGCGCCCGAGGCCAGGAAAAACGCCGTCGACAATCTCGCCAAGAAATTCGATTGGTTGTCGGCGAAGCTCGCCGACGGAAAGTTCCTGTTGGGCGACACCTTCACCGTGGCGGATGCCTATCTGTTCACCCTGCTGCGCTGGACGGCGTTGGTGCACATCGATTTGACCCAGTGGCCGGTGCTCGCCGCCTATGTCGCGCGCGTGCACGAGCGCCCGAAGGTGCAGGAGGCGCTGCACGCCGAAGGGCTCAAGTGAGCGCAGCGGACTCGATGACGGCTGCGACGTCAGTCAGGGCCTCGTTGGGGGCCGTCGCGAACTGGAGCGATGCAAGTCTCGCGTAGAGCGGGCTCCCCTGAAGAAGCTCGGCATGCGTTCCGACCGCGACTTTGCGGCCGTGATCGAATACCACGATGCGGTCGGCTTTCAACACCGTCGAGAGACGGTGCGCAATGATGATGGTGGTGCGCCCCCGCATCAGCCTCTCGAGCGCCTGCTGCACGAGAAGCTCCGACTCGGCGTCGAGGGAGCTCGTCGCCTCATCCAGCAAGAGGATGGGGGGATCCTTCAAAATGGCCCGCGCCAGCGCGATCCGCTGCCGCTGTCCTCCCGACAGCCGCGTGCCGCGCTCACCGAGAAACGTATCGTATCCGTCGGGGAGCTTGCGCAAGAAGCCGTCGGCGGCAGCGGCCACGGCGGCCGCCTCGACGTCCGCATCGCTCGCGCCCGGGCGCCCGTAGCGGATGTTCTCGCGCGCCGAGGCGCCGAACAGCACGGTATCCTGCGGCACGAGCCCGATTTGCGCGCGGATGTCCTCGGGGCGCAAATCGGTGAGGGCCCGATCGTCGATCAGCAGGCGGCCGGCGTCGGGGTCGTAGAATCGCAGCAGCAGCTGGAAAGTCGTGCTCTTTCCGGCGCCCGAAGGGCCCACGAATGCGATGGTCTCCCCCGGGGTCACTTCCAGGCTGAAATTCGCGAGCGCCGCCGTTTCGGGCCGCGATGGATAATGGAAGCTGACGTTGTCGAAGCGGATGGCGCCCCGGATTCGCGGCGGCAGCTCGATCGGGTTGGCGGGCGCCGTGATGGCGGGTCGGGCCTCGAGAAGCTCCGTGAGTCGATCCATGGCCCCCGCGGCGCGCTGCAGCTCACCCCACATCTCGGACAGCGCGGCGGCGGAAGTCCCCACGAAACCCGCATACAGCAGGAACTGGGCGAGCTGCCCTCCCGTCATGGTCCCCGCGAGCACTTGATGAGCGCCGAGCCAGAGCACGCACGTGACCGCGGTGAATACCAGCAGAATGCCCACTCCTGTGAGCGCGGCACGCACCTTGGTGCGCCGGACCGCGGCATCGAAACTTTCCTCCACCGCTTTGCGATAGCGTTCGCTCTGCAGATTCTCCAGGGTGAAGGCCTGAACCGTCTGGATCGCATTCAAGGTTTCGCCGGCGAGACCGCTGGTGTCGGCGATACGATCTTGCGATGCGCGTGACAATCCGCGCACGCGGCGTCCGATGATGATCAAGGGCACGACCACGACGGGCATCAGCACGAGGATGAGCCCGGCGAGCTTGGCGCTGGTCAGGGTCAGCAGCACGAGCGAGCCGATGAGGCTCAGCGTGGAGCGCAGGATGATGGAGAGATTGACCCCGGAGATGGCCTGAACCAGCGTCGTGTCCGTGGTCAGGCGCGATAGCACCGCGCCGACCCGGGTGGTTTCGAAGAACAGGGGATCCAGCCGCACCACGCGCGAATACACCGCCGAGCGCAGATCCGCGACCACCCGCTCCCCGAGCCAGGTGACGAGATAGAAACGCAGCGCCGCGAACACCGCGAATATCGCGGCCGCGGCCAGGAATCCGGCGAAAATGAGATTGGTCGTGCCCGCATCCTTGGCCGCGAGCACGTCGATGACCCGACGCAATGCGATGGGCAACGCAAGCATGGCGCCCGACGCGACCAAGAGCGCCGTGACCGCCGCGGCCGCGACGCCCCGATACGGCCGCAGAAACGGCAGCAGGGTTTTAAGCGGGGCAAAAGGACTGGATCGCGGGCGATCGGACGGACTGGGCATCCCGCCATGATCCCACAAGTCGATCGGCATGGTGCGGGAGCCTCCGGAGCAAGTGCCCGCGGGAGTGCTTTCGGGTTGACGGCGGCGATGCGGGGCCGCTATCTTCCAGCGCACAGGGAAAATTGCGCTCGTACGAGCGCACCAACTAAAGAAAGAGGGATGCACCATGCTGGGACGTCGGCAGATTCGCGCGTTGAACGAGCAACGTCCCTTCTTACGAGCGGGCGCTCTGGTTGCGGCAGCGCTTGCGGTCGTGATGAGCCCGGCGCAAATGGCCCAGGCGGGCCCCGCCGCGGAGGGCACCGCCGCAGGGGCCGCGTCCTCGGAGGATGTTGGGCCGCTGCAGGAGATCGTGGTTACGGCCACCCGGCACGAAGAAGGCCTGTCCAAGGTGCCGATTAGCGTCACGGCCCTGACCCAGGACGCGATGGACGTGCGCGGCATCAAGGACATCCTGGATGTGGCTCGTTTCACCCCCGGCATCAACATCGACAACTCCGGAACGAACAACATCGCGATCCGCGGCATTGCCTCGACCGGCGGCGCCGGGACGACGGGGATCTATCTCGACGACACGCCCATTCAAATGCGCGCGCTCGCCTTCAATCCCGACGAGGCGCTGCCGCAATCGTTCGATCTTGACCGCGTGGAGGTGCTGCGCGGGCCGCAGGGCACGCTGTTCGGCGCAGGCTCCGAGGGCGGCACGGTCCGCTACATCACCACGCAGCCGAGTTTGACCCAGACGAGCATCTACAGCCGCGACGAAGTCTCGTACACCGAAGGCGGCGCGCCGAGCTACGAGGCGGGCATCGCGGGCGGCACGCCGGTCATCGACGGCACGCTCGGTGTGCGCGTGAGCGCGTGGTATCGCTATGACGGCGGCTATATCGACCGCATCAATCCCGTGTCTCTCGACACCGTGCAGAAAAATGCCAACTACACGCAGACCAAGCTGTTCCGCGCCTCCGCGATCTGGGCGCCCTCGGACAACTGGAAGATCACGCCGAGCTATTACTATCAGGACCGTTACGCAAACGACGTGCAAAATTACTGGCCGCTGTACTCGGATCCGGGCGCAAACAGGTACGTGGATGCAAATCCGACGCAGCGCACGATACCCGACACTTTCTATATTCCGGCCCTGAAAGTGGAAGGTGATCTGGGGGCCGTGACGCTGATCTCCGACACGTCCTATTACCATCGCAAGGAGCAGACCGGCTACGACGGAACGCTCTACAACCTCGGGTTCTACCAGACTTTTTTCGGCGGCACCTTCCCGCTGCTCGACGGCAACGGCCTGCACCTGCCCCCGGGTGCGACCAACTACCGTTCCCCGGCCTCGATCGACAACGATCAGCAAAACCTGACGCAGGAAATTCGGCTGCAGTCCTCGGATTCGTCGTCGCGCCTGATTTGGACCACGGGCCTGTTTTTCTCC
>Ga0182030_10025535_pt1 | contig 10756 bp, 11 predicted proteins | sample 812S3MmetaG_FD_121299 | JGI IMG/M metagenome (GOLD analysis project Ga0182030, IMG submission 121299) | Permafrost microbial communities from Stordalen Mire, Sweden - 812S3M metaG (Illumina Assembly) | ecosystem: Environmental > Terrestrial > Soil > Wetlands > Permafrost | place: Sweden... | reverse complement strand
TGCGGGGTCACTTGAGCCATTGCGGCGCCCCCTTTCCCAGAAAGGCGCCGATGCCCTCCTTCGCTTCCGTCGAGCCGCGCGTCAGGGCGACATGCCGCGCGGTTTCATCGATCAGCCCTTCGTCGATGGCGCGTCCATCCAGCTTTCGCACGAACTCCTTCGTCGCCGCGAGCGCGCTTGGGCCGCCCAGCACGAGGCTTTCGGCGATCTTGGCGATACGCATGTCCAGATGCTCGACCTCCACCGCTTCATGCGCCAGCCCGATTTCGACGGCGCGAACAGCAGAAAAGCGCTCTCCGCTGAGGAAATAGCGCAACGCCTGGCGCGGGCCGATGGCGCGCGCCACATGGGGGCCGATGGTTGCGGGAATGAGCCCCATGCGCACTTCCGGCATGGCGAAATTGGCGCTGACCGAGGCGATGCAGATATCGCATGCCGCCGCAAGTCCCACGCCGTCGCCGAGCGCCGGTCCGTGAACCCGCGCGATGGTCGGCTTGCGCGACATGGCCACGCTTTGCAACAGATGCGCGAGCCCACGCGCATCTTCGAAATTGGTTTCAAAGCCCGCTTCGGACGCCGCCAGCATCCATTTCAGATCGCCGCCGGCCGAAAAGCTGCGGCCGCGCCCCCCGAGAATGATGACGCGAATCGCCTCCTCCTCGGCAAGTTCGGCGAAGGCCTGGGTCAATCCCTCAATGAGATGCGCGTCGATGGCGTTATGCGCGTGGGGACGATTCATCCAGACGGTCGCCACGCTGTCGCGCTTTACGATTTCAACACTCTCGCTCTGCATCCTGTGGCTTCCGATTCTCATTCTGAAAACGCCGAACTCTGCTTCCCTCGATGTGTGACTTCACAGCGCGGGGGCGCTTTCCTTTTCGGCGAACTGGCGCACGCTCGGTCGCAGCAGGACGATGTCCTCGTCCTCATCGCAATCGAGGCTCGGAACGATCATTTTCCCCCGGCCGTCTTGCGCCGACTCGATTCCCAGCGTCAGCGGTTGCGAGGATATTGGCCCCGTCCGCCGGCCGGGTCAAACCGCGGATCGAGGCCGATCGCCGAACCTGCGAGACGCTAGGCGCGATAGCGCGCCGCCGGGTGCTCGTACCTGAAATTGGGCGCCATCGCCTTGCGCGCGGCGGCGAAACGCTCCCACTGGCCGATTTCCGGCAAAGGCGGGAGGGTGACGGCTTCCCTCCGGTCAAAGCCGACCAGCGCGGCGTCGACCAGCTCCTCGACCGCCATCATCCCCGCCATCGAATCCGTGGACATCCCGGAACGCTCGAAAATCTCGGTGCGCGTCGCGGCGGGAAGCACGGCCTGAACATAGACGCCACGAGGTTCGAGCTCGACCTGCAGCGATTGCGAGAGCGTCAGGACATAGCTCTTGGTCGCCGCATAGACGCCCGGCATGATTTCCGGCGCGAGCGCGACCACCGAGGATATATTGACGATGTCGCCGCGCCCCTCCGCGACGAAACGCTGCGCGACGGCGCCGGCGAGGCGGGTCACCGCCAGCACGTTCAGGCTGATCAGTCGCTCCATGGCGTCGAGATCGGCGTCGGCGAAACCGCTGGGCGCGGCGGCGCCGGCATTGTTGATCAGCACGCCGATGCGCGCGTCGTCGCGCAGTCGCGCCTCGACAACGGCGCGCTCCGAGGGCGAGGTGAGATCGGCCCGCAGGATGTTGACGACGACGCCGTGGTCGTTGCTCAGGCGCTCGGCCGCCGACTCCAGCCGCGCGTTGTCGCGGGCGACCAGCACGAGATCGTGACCCCGCCGGGCGAAACGTTCGGCATAGGCGGCGCCGATGCCGGAGGACGCCCCGGTGATCAGAACCGACTTCAGACGATGATCGGCCATTTTGAACTCCCTTCGCTCTTCGAAAACATTTCTAGGAAGTCGCTTCCCGCCGCCTGCGGGCTTCGTAAGTCCGGACATGGGCGTAAGCGATCCGCAGCAGCCTGGGCTCGCCTTTCGCGCCGCCCGCGCGCTTGAGCAGATCGCCCAAGACGGCGTCGCCCTCGACGCGGCCGCCGGCTTCAAGGTCGCGTAGCATCGACGCCATCATCGGCGAGCCCCGCGCGGTCAACAGGGCCCGCGTCCTCGTCATAAAATCCGCGCGCGGCTCATGGCCGTTGGCGGCGGCTATATCGGCGCATTCGTCGAGAAGCGCCGATGCGAGCTCGCCCGCTCCGGCTTCGACCACATCGCCAATGGCGCCACGCATCAAGCAATTGATCGCGGCGGCCGAGGCCAGGAAAACCCATTTTTCCCACATGTCCTGACGAATATCAAAGCTCGGGCGGGCCTCGAAGCCCGCACCGGAAAGCGTGTCGGCGATCCTGGCGACGCGGGCCGAGACGCCTTTCTCCAACTCGCCCAGGACCAGCGCATGAAGATCATTGAGATGCAGGATCGTCCCCTCGGCGTCGCGCGTCGCCGAAATCATGCACAAGCCGCCGATCACCCGCGCCGCGCCAAAACGTCTCGACAGCGCCTCGATATGGCGCATGCCGTTGAGCAGTGGCAGGATGGTCGCGCCGACGCCGACCACCGGGGCGAAGGAGTCGATGGCGTCGTCGAGATCATAGGCCTTGCAGCTCAGCAGCACGAGATCGAAGGGACCGGCGATCTCTTTCGCAATGAGCGTCGGCGGCGACGCCAGATGCAGGTCGCCGAAACGGCTCTTGATGGATAGCCCGGACTTGCGCAGGATTTCCGCACGTTCCGGCCTAACCAGAAACGTCACGTCGCGCCCGGCCTTCAGCAGCCGACCGCCAAAATATCCGCCGACCGCCCCGACGCCGACAACCAGAATGCGCATGAAACCTCTTTCAGCAATTATTGCGACAATGGGCGAAGCTACGGTTTCGGCTCGCGCCTTTCCTCCTCGCGCCGGCCGATGAAACGGACGGAAAGCGGCTCGCCCGGGATGTTCGCGGCCATGGCCGGTGAGAAATGCAGGGGCGTGCAGGCCTTGACGGCGTCGAGAATCGAGGCGCGCACGACGTCGCCGGACATGCCCGGCCCGAGTTTGACATAGGTGACGCGGGGCGGCCAGAGCACCTCGCCCTTGCTGTTGAAGCCAAAGCGCAAGGTGATCTCCACCGTGTCGCCGCGCCTCGGCAAGGGCGGCGACCAGCAATCGGCCAGCTGCTGCGCCGCCTGCTTCGGAAGGGCGATTTCTCGCGAGCTCGATTTGGCCTCCGGTTCAGATGTCTTCGAAGCCGGTTCGGATCTCGAATCCGGCGCCGGGGAAGAAACCGTTTCGGAACCGCCGCGTACCATCCTCGTCACAGTGATGACCATTCCTTCCGGCAGCGTCGGCATGACGATTGTCGGCGGCTCCGTAGGCGATGGCGAGGATGGGGCTTCCGGCGCGAGATAGGGCGTTCCCGGCTCCGGGATTGCAAGCGGCGCGGGACCGCGCGGCAGGACGTCAATGAAGGGTCGGCGGAAGCGATGGACATGCACGGCCTGGGCAGTCGGCGGCGCGGCCAAGCCCAAGGACATGCCGCCCAAAATAACGGCGAAGCTTTTGAAAGTATTACGCAACATGGCTCTCAACAAGGCTCGGGGCGCCTACGCATGATATTTGAGTGGGGATGCGCCTTTGCAAGGCGGGCGCAGGTCCTGGGGAGCCGGTTCGAGCTTTTTTGAACCGGCGCATGGCAGGGGAGAGCAGCCTTGCGGGCCCGGCGCGCTTCTTGCTTTACGAATCTTGCCGGCCAGGCATGGGACGGAGCGAAAAATGAATGAGATCATCAGCTTCCAGACTTGGAAGCACACGATTCTGCGTGACGCGGTTGACGCGGCCGAGGCGACAGTCGATCGCCTCGCCGCGGAATTGATCAGGCTCAAGCGCAGTGACGCGCCCTATTCCGCTCAATTGCAGGCGACGATGGATCTGGATCGCGCGCGACACGTCTTCGGGAAGCGCGAGCGCGCCTTCGCCCGCTTCTGCGGCTTCGATCTCGGCGAGCCCGAAGAGGTCATCGCCGACCGCCACGCGGAGATCATCGCTTTGCCGCGCTGATTTCTGTCCGCGCTGATTTTCCGGCCGCGCTAATCGTTCTTGCCGCCCAAGCGGCGAGCGTTGCGATGGCCGTAGAGCAGATAGACCGCCATGCCCACGGCGAGCCAGACCACGAGGCGCAACCAGGTTTCCCAGGGAAGGCTGGCCATCAGGCCGAGACAGGCGAAAATGCCCAGCGCTGGCAAAGCCGGCGATCCCGGGACCTTGAAGGGCCGCTCCAGGCCTGGCCGCGACCGCCTCAGATGGATGACGGCGAGACAGACCAGCGCGAAGGCCGAGAGCGTGCCGATGCTCACCATTTCACCCAGCAGGCCAATCGGGAAAAGACCGGCGGCGGCGGCGACGATCAGCCCCAACACGACCTGGCTGACCCAAGGCGTGCGAAAGCGTGGATGCAATGATGCAAAAAATTTAGGCACAAGCCCGTCGGTCGCTATGGCGAAGAGGATGCGGGTCTGCCCGAACAGCAGCACCAGAATGACCGTGGTCAACCCGACCAGCGCCGCGAATTTCACCGCCAGCGCGAGCCAGGGCAGGCCGATGGCGTCGATGGCCACGGCGATGGGATCGGGCGTGTCGAGTTTTGCGAAGGGCACGAGGCCCGTGATCACCGCGGCTACGGCGATATAGAGAATGGTGCAGATGGTCAGGGCGCCGATCAGGCCGATCGGCACGTCGCGCTGCGGCGAATGGGCCTCGCCCGCGGCGGTTGAGACCGCGTCGAAGCCGATATAGGCGAAAAACACCACGGCCGCGCCGCGAAAAACCCCACTCAAGCCGAAGTGGCCGAATTCGCCTGTATTGGCGGGCAGGAAGGGCGACCAGTTGGCCGGCGTGAGATGCAACCCGCCGACCACGATCACCGTCACGACCACCGCCAGCTTGAAAGCGACCATGACATTGTTGACCCGCGCGGATTCGCGGGTGCCGAGCACCAGCAGCGCGGTGATCAGCAGGATGATCGCGGCAGCGGGGACATTGAACACGCCGGCTGCCGATCCCGCGAGCTCCGCGCCATGCGCCGCCGTATATTGCGGCGGCAACGCGAGGCCGAGATTGGCCAGCATGGAGACGAGATAGCCCGACCATCCCACGGCCACCGTCGCTGCGCCCATGGCGTATTCCAGCACGAGGTCCCAGCCGATGATCCAGGCGAAAATCTCGCCAAGCGTCGCATAGACATAGGAATAGGTGCTGCCGGAGACGGGAATGAGCGCCGCCAGTTCGGCGTAGCACAGCGCGACAATGGCGCAGGCGAAGCCCGCCAGCGCGAAGGACAGCACGATGGCCGGCCCGGCATAGCGCGCCGCCGCCGCGCCGGTGAGCACGAAAATGCCGGCGCCGATGATCGCGCCGACGCCGAGCGCCATCAGCGAAAAGGGGCCGAGCGTGCGTTCAAAGCCGGCTTTGCCGTCTTCGACATCAGGAGACGCGGTCAAATCCTCGACGGTTTTTTTGGTGAAATAAGACTGGTCCACGCGCCGCCCTTTCATTGCCGGGCGAGTGTCGCAGGGAAAGCGCGGAATGGCTAGACGCGCGTCTGTCTGGAGGCGGAAATCGGAACTTTGAAGTGCATGCGGCGTCGGCCCGGCTTCCTGGTGGAGACCCGCATGACTTCTCGCAACCCTGATCATGACGCTAACAGACGCAAGGTGCTGGCGCGCTGATGGTCGCGGGGATCGTGCTGATCACGCGCTTTTGACGGACGAAATCCTTTCGCTCATAGTCCAGAGATTACCGTTGAAAGGAAGGATCGCTATGCCCCTGGTTCGTATCGACATGCCCACGGGCAAAACGCCGGAGCAGCGCAGGATCATCGGAGACGTCATCTATGACGCCATGATCGCAACGCTCAATGTGCCGCAAAACGACCGCTTCCAGATCATTTCCGAGCGGGAGAGCTGCGACCTGATCATCGACCCGACCTATCTGGGGGTCGCGCGCTCGCCAGCGGGGATCATCATTCAGGTCACGCTCAACGAGGGCCGTTCCGTCGAATTGAAGCAGTCTTTCTACAAGGCCGTCGCCGACGGTCTGCGCGACCGCGCGGGCATGCGCCCCGAAGATGTTTTCATCAGCCTGGTCGAAGTGAAAAAGGAAAACTGGTCGTTCGGCAATGGCGTCGCCCAATACGCCGTCGCCTGATCGACTTTCGCTCAGACAAGCTCCGCCAAAGCGGAGGGCGCAAAGCCCTTCAGCTCCGCAGCATCTCCCTCGTGGATTTTTTGCACCCAGTCGGGATCGGCGATCAAGGCCCGGCCGACGGCGATGAGGTCGAATTCGTCGCGCTCCATCCGCTTGACCAGCTGTTCGAGACCAACGCTCTTCGAACTCTCGCCTCCGAAGGCCGCGAGGAAATCGCCTGACAAGCCAACGGAGCCGACGCTGATCGTCGCCGCGCCCGTCAGCTTCTTCGCCCAGCCGGCGAAGTTTAGCCCTTCGGCGCCGTCGATCTCGGGAAATTCAGGCTCCCAGAAACGCCGCTGCGAACAGTGCAGGATATTCACCCCGGCTTCGACCAGAGGCTGCAGCCAGTCGGTCATCTCCGCCGGGGTCTTCGCAAGGCGCGCCGCATAATCCTGCTGCTTCCACTGGCTGACGCGCAGAATGATCGGAAAGTCCGGACCAACCGCCGCGCGCGCGGCGGCGACGACTTCGGCCGCGAAGCGCGAGCGCTGCTTGATTGTCGCGCCGCCATAGCGGTCGGTGCGCTCATTCGTGCCCGCCCAGAAGAACTGGTCGATCAAATAGCCATGCGCGCCATGGATCTCGACGACATCGAATCCGAGACGTTTGGCGTCGGCGGCGGCGCGGGCGAAGGCAGCAACGGTGTCGGCGATCGCCTCCTCGCTCATGATCTCCCCACGGGGCTTGCCCGGCGCGACCAGGCCGGAAGGGCTTTCGACCGGAGAGTCGGGCTGCCAGCCGGTCATCCCCTTGACGGCGCCGGTATGCCAAAGCTGCGGGCCCATCCGGCCGCCGGCGGCATGAACCGCGTCGATGACAAGTTTCCAGCCGGCCAGGGCGGCGTCGCCATGAAAGAAGGGGATCGCCGCTTCATTGCGCGCGTTGGGACGATCGACGACCGTCCCCTCGGACAGGATCAATCCCACGCCGCCTTCCGCGCGCCGCCGGTAATAGGCGGCGTTCTTGGCGCCGGGAACGCCCGAGGGCGCGCAGTTCCGGGTCATGGGCGCCATGACGATCCGGTTTTTCAGCTCCAATGCGCCAAGGCGAAAGGGGCGGAAAAGTGTGTCTGTCGAGGTCATGGAGGCATCCATTGAGAGAGAAGTGTGGGGCGAACATGTCTTGCCGGAGCGGCGCCGGCGCTTTCGGCATATGGGCGCCTCGCGCGCATCCGGGAAGGCTTCGAGTGCAAAAAGCAGCCATCATCAAAGCTACGCCAGGCTCCCTGATCAATCACTTCGGGAAGAAGTGGTCGGCATGAGTCGCCGTTCGCGTTCCCGTGTCGTCCTTCGCGGTAAAGGTCACGGGAACGGGCGCCAAAGGCGTCTGCCCCGCCGGCGCGATGACCAGGACGCGAAGCTCCAAGGTCTGGTCCGGGCCGACCGTTACCGTACGTCCGTTGGCGTCGCCGACGATCTGCAATTGAAGACCAGGCGCGCCAGAGACCGCGAGGTCGATTTTTCTTTCGTTGGGCTGTTTGTTGAGCAGGCGAACGGTGAAACCGTTGCGCACGCCACCGTCCGCCATCTGCACGGCGAGCGGATTGCGGTCGTGCATCACATCGACGAAAAGATCGGAACGTGTCGCCAGCTTCAACAGCATGATCGATCCGACCAGCGCGATCACGACCGGATAGATCAACGTGCGCGGACGGATCGGCCGATAGATCGGCGGCAGCCCTTTCGCGCGCCGCTCGACGTTGATGTCGGTGTCATAATAAATGAGATGCGGGTCTCTGCCGATTTCCTTCATGACATTGTCGCAGGCGTCGATGCACAACCCGCACTGAATGCAGCCGAGCTGCGAGCCATGGCGGATATCGACCCCCGTTGGGCAGACGGCGATGCATTGCTGGCAATCGATGCAATCGCCGGCCTTCGCGCCCTGTTCGCGAGCGTGTTCGGCCTTTTTCAGGGACATGCGCGGCTCGCCGCGATCGCGTTCATAGGCGACGTTGAGCGCCCATTCGTCGGTCATGGCCGCCTGGATGCGCGGCCAGGGGCAGATGTAGATGCAGGTCTGCTCGCGCATATAGCCGGCGAAGACAATGGTGGTGAGGGTGAGGATGCCGATCCAGGTATAGGCGATGGCAGGCGCGGTGAAGGTCAGGAGCTGCCAGACCAGCGTCGGCGCATCGTTGAAATAGAGCACCCAGGCGCCGCCGGTCCACCAGGCGATCATCAGCCAGAGGAAATTTTTCGTCGCGACCTCGCGGATGCGCTGCGCCGTCCAGCCCTTCTTGTCCTTCATCATGCGGTCGCGGCGATCGCCCTCGACCCAACGCTCGACGGCATAGAACAAGTCTGTCCAGACCGTCTGCCAGCAGAGGTAGCCGCACCAGATACGGCCCGCAACGGCGTTCATGAGAAAGAGCGTCATCGCGGCGAGGATCAGAAGTCCAGTGAAATAATAGACTTCCTGCGGCCACAGCTCGATGAAGAAGAAATAGAAGCGCCGGCCGGGCAGATCGACCAGCACCGCCTGATGCGGCAAATTGGGCCCACGATCCCACCGCACGAAGGGCAGCAGGTAATAGACGCCGAGAGTAAAAATCAGCAGTCCCCATTTGATATTACGAAAAGTACCGTGCGTCGCCTGCGGATAGACTTTTTTCCGCGAGGCGTAGAGCGGGCCGGTGATGATGGTGTCATCTTGCATCGCATCCACCCAAAGCGGCAAAGTGAATTTTGGCTTGAATTTTCGCGCTCGCGCGCCCCGGTCGCATTGATCCAGCACAGAATCGGCGATTATTTCGAGTGTTATGATATAATTGGCGACGCGCGCCCGATTGCTACAATTCGAGTCCGGCTGCCCATGGACCAAACTTGCAATTTATACTGAGATGGACGCCGATTGATTGAAGCCTTGAACGGCAAAATCGTAGGGATCGATGAGGGACGCTTCACTTGGAACAACCGCCCGCGACCGCTTGGCTTGACGCTTTTGCGCCGCTTTCCCGGTTAGAAGAGCCGTCGCGGATAGCGCTGGCGCGCTGTTTGCCGATGGACTTTCGCGACGGCAAATGCCTGTTTGCGCCGGGCGAGCCGTGTCTGGGTTTCGTGCTGCTGCTCGCCGGCCGAATCCGCGTCGGCCTGACCGCCGAAAATGGCCGCCGGCTTGTGCTCTATCGTGTGCTCCCTGGCGAAACCTGCTTACAGACGACGCTTTGCATGCTGGGAGAACTGAAATATTCCGCTGAAGGCGTCGCGGAAAGCGATCTGCGCCTTGTCATTGTTCCGCCGGTCTTGTTTCAGCGGCTTTTGCGCGAATCATCGATTTTCGCACAATTCGTCTTCGAACGTTTTGGCGCGCGGCTTTCGGAAATGACCCGGTTGATCGAGACCATCGCTTTTTTGCGCGTGGACGCCCGGCTTGCCGCTGCTTTGCTGGCCCGCGCCGGGGAGCACGACGCGGTCGCCGCAACGCATCAGGAACTGGCGGAAGACATTGGCGGCGCCCGCGAGGTGGTCAGCCGGCAATTGGCGCTGTTTCAGCGCGCCGGCTTTTTGCGGCTGGGGCGCGGGCGCATCGTGCTGGTTGAAAAGCGCTCCCTCGCCGATCTGGCTTGTGTGCTCTAAGTCACCGACGCGCCGCGCGACACCGCGTACGAACTCTTCAGCGGCGTGTTCCGCGAAAAAAGGAGAGTGTCATGATCAATAATGTCGGAGGCGTCGATCGCATTTTGCGCATCCTTGTCGGTCTCGTTCTCATCGCCCTGGTCTTTGTCGGTCCGCATACCCCATGGGGCTGGATCGGCCTGGTTCCGCTGCTGACCGGTCTGATTGGCTGGTGTCCGCCCTATTGGCTGCTCGGCGTCAACACCTGCGCGAAAAAATAAACTTTGCCTCACATCGGCGCCGGCTCGCGGAGCCTTTGCCGCTCCGCAAGTTCCGCATCGGTCAGGCGCGCGTAATAGATCGAGCGCGGGTCGATGGTCCTGGCCACAGAGTTGCGACGGCCACCGCAACCAGCAAGGGAACGATGAAGGCGCGATCATTCCCGGTCATTTCGATCATCAGGACGGCTGCGGAGATTGGCCCTTGGGTGGTCGCCGCAAGCACCGCCCCCGGCGCCGACGATTGCGAAAAGCCCGAGCGGCGCGCCCGGCCATATCCATGTCCAGAGAGGCGTAAAAAGTCCTCCCGGCGCGCCGCTGCCGAAACAAATGAAAGTCGAAAGCGGCTTCAGCACGAGGCGCCTTTTGGTCGGCTCGCTGCATTTGGTCCGCCCGTTTCCGCTATCCGAGGCCGCTTTGCTTTCTTGGACCCCGCAAAGCGGCGACGCTTCAGGTTATTTTTCCTGGGAGCGCGGCCGGATCAAACCTTCCGCGCAGGAGTCCGTCGCATGGCTCGCGCGCCAAAAGGCGCGCGGCCCCGGTTCGGACTGCGGCGCGGGCGCGTGGCGGCGGCATTTGCCGGCCTCGTTCCACCATTGCATGGGCTTGTCGCCGCGATCGACGGGATGGAGGCCGCTTTCCGGCGAATCCCAGAAGCGGCAATCCCTGCAGGCCACGCGGTCCCAGGCCGCGGA
>Ga0182030_10025534_pt1 | contig 10756 bp, 10 predicted proteins | sample 812S3MmetaG_FD_121299 | JGI IMG/M metagenome (GOLD analysis project Ga0182030, IMG submission 121299) | Permafrost microbial communities from Stordalen Mire, Sweden - 812S3M metaG (Illumina Assembly) | ecosystem: Environmental > Terrestrial > Soil > Wetlands > Permafrost | place: Sweden... | reverse complement strand
GTGCTCTCAGTTTGCAGCGAAGCAGATCGTCAACTGCTTGGGGGCGGGAAGCATGTTCATGTCATTCCGAATGGATTTCAGCGGCCCGCGCACGAGCCGCTGCGGAACCCGCTTGATCCGCCGCGCATCGGTTTCATCGGCCTTTACAGTTACTCCCCAAATTTGGAAGGGATGCGTTGGTTTGTTCGCGAGTGCTGGCCTATAGTGAAACGGGAGCTTCCCAGCGCGCGCCTGCGTGTCGTCGGCAGAGATTCCGACGGGCCGCTTCGGCCTGCCGGGCCCGATGTTGACGCGCTCGGTTTTATCGCCGACGCCTCCGCGGAAATCGCCACTTGGTCCGCCATGATTGTGCCCGTGCTGCATGGCGCCGGAACGCGTGTAAAAATCGCGGATGCCTTCAGTCGGAAGTGTCCGGTAATCTCAACCTGCCTGGGAGCTTTTGGTTATGACGTTCAGTCCGGCCGTGAATTGTCGCTGGCGGATGATCCCGATGCGTTTGCCGCCGCGTGTGTGGCGTTAATTCGGGATCGCGCGGCAGCGAGCAACATGGCGGATCGCGCGTTTGCTGCATTTCTGCAAAAATGGACTTGGGACGCCATCGCTCCACGAATCCAGGCCGCCGCGGAAGACGCGTTGCACCATGTTCAGACGTTGGAGGCCAAACGCTGAAGGAAAAATGATCGGCGAAACGATCGCCTGCCTTTATGCGACATCTTTCTTCCAGCCATAGCGCATTTGCCTCCAGAAAGGAATCTGCGCGCAGCCATTGAAAAAAACACGCTTGCTGGGCGGACTCCTTGTCCGCAGAGAACGCTGGTCCCTGTCTTGGGCCGGGAGGATTACCATTCTGGTGCTCGGTGTTGGAGTGATGTTGGCCGCCGTCAGCAGCCTCTATCCATTCCTGGCGGTCGCCAGCCCGGTCAAGAGTCAGATCATGGTGGTCGAAGGCTGGCTTCCCCGAGAGTCCCTGGTGCAGACCATCGCTTTGGCCAATACCGAAGGGTATCGGAGGGTCTTCACCAGCGGAACTGTTGCCCAGGACGACTGGAACGCGCAGCCCGGCGAGACTTACGCCGAATTGGCTGCCGAACGTCTTGTCATGCTCGGTCTGCCCGGCGATCTGGTGCAGGCAGTCCCTTGCGCGGAGGTGCGAAAGGACAGAACCTACAGTTCCGCCCTCGCTGTCAAAAATTGGTGCGCCACAAATCACCTCCGCCTGGATTCTTTGAATCTGGTCACGCTCGGCCCGCACGCCCGGAGATCGTGGCTGCTCTACCGCGAGGCTTTTGGGGAGGATGTGAAGATTGGCGTCATAACGCTCAGAAATAAGAATTACGACCCATCCCGATGGTGGTGTTCCAGCGAAGGTTTTCGGGAGGTTACCGGCGAAGCCATCGCCTGGTTCTATGCGAAGTTCCTTTTTCATCCGCCCAACAACACCTGAACTGGCGCGGTGGAAGTAAATTATGCGGCTCCACCGCGGCCCCTTTCCCGTTTGGCCTTTACGGCGGCGATGGCCAGACAGGCGCTGCCTCCCATTTCCAGCGCCCAAGTCCATTTTTTGTCGTCCTCCGGGTTGGTTTCATGGATGCCAGCCCATTGGAAAAAATGGTTGAAGGTGGCGGCCCGGAAAAGGACGAACACCAACAGCACAACCAATCCGGCCAAAGCCCAGCGGTTGCCGTCAAAAACCTGGCGGCACCGGAGCCGAAGGAACCAAAGCAATGCCAGACTGACGAAGGTAAGAAGCACAATGAAAACCAATTGCGCCAGCCGCCGCTCCTGCTGCCAGCCGCCGGCCAGCGCGGCGCGGCGGCCCAGAGCGATGAACAAGGTTTGCAGGTTGAGTTGCTTGTTGATGCCGAGAAATAGCAGGCCCAGCGCCGACAGCAGCCAGACGGCCGATTCACGCCTTTCCTCCGGTTCCATTTTCCGCGATGCCAGGGCTGTCCGAGCGCAAAATCCGGCGGCAATCACATATGCCGCCACCACAGACCACCCGCGCAAATCCGGATTGTCCCACTGCAGTTGCCAGCCTAAATCTTCGGGCAGGAGTGTCATTGACAAGTTCGTTGTCCCACGCTTATTATTTGCCCGCGATGTATTTCACAGTGTTCCACTTTACCCGGCTTCCGGCGCGCCTGCAATCTTGAATTGGCTTTGTGTGCCGCGCGGCAGCCGGGCGAGAATCTGGACTCATTATGTTGAAAGAAAGAACCATGCTTAAGAACGATGGCAATGTGTGGCTGGTGACCGGTGTCGCCGGCTTTATTGGCTCGAATCTTCTCGAGACTCTCCTCAAATCCGGCCAGCGCGTGACCGGCTTGGATAACTTTGCCACCGGCCACAAAAGGAACCTGGACCAGGTCAAAGACGCGGTCTCGCAGGAACAATGGAAGCGGTTCACGTTCCTGGAAGGCGACATCCGGCGTTTGGAAGACTGCCGGCGGGCGATGAAAGGAGCCAGCGTGGTGCTGCACCAGGCGGCTTTGGGGTCGGTTCCGCGCTCGTTGGACGATCCCCTGTCATCCAACGCCAGCAATGTCACCGGTTTTCTCAACATGCTGGTGGCCGCGCGGGACGCCGCCGTGGGCCGGTTTGTCTATGCCTCCAGCAGTACGGTCTATGGCGATGACGCCCGGCTGCCCAAGATCGAACATCGCACCGGCCATCCGCTCTCTCCTTATGGCGCAACCAAGACGATGAATGAAATCTACGCCAATGTATTCGCGCGATGCTACGGAATGGAAACCATCGGCCTGCGCTATTTCAATGTCTTCGGCCCGCGGCAAAACTCGGATGGCGCTTACGCGACGGTGATCCCGAAGTGGATTGCCGCCATGCTTCGCAACGAGCCGGTCTTCGTAAATGGCGACGGGAAAACGAGCCGCGATTTCTGCTACATCGCCAACGTCGTGCAGGCCAATCTTAAAGCCGCCGCCTCGACCCGTCCAAGCGCCGTCAATCAGGTCTATAATGTTGCCGTGGGCGAGCGGACCAGCCTGAATGAACTGTTGCGCCTTTTGCGCGACCGGTTGGTGCCGCGCTGCCCGCACCTCAAAAACTTCAAGCCGGTTTATCGGGATTTCCGCCCCGGGGACATGCGCCACACCCTCGCGGACATCGGCAAGGCCCGCCGCCTGTTGGGTTACAAGCCCGACTACAACTTCGAACGGGGACTGGACGAGGCTTTGGATTGGTATGTGGCCAATGCCGCGGCCTCTCCCACGGTAAAAACGCTTTTGCCCACTCCAAAAAATTAGGCTTTGCCAAGCGAGCCAATCAGAGGTACAACACGCCAACTTTATCAACATGGCCACCAACAATCGAACGCCGGAAGCAGAAGGTCTCGAAGTGGTAGTTGTTGGGTCGTTCAACCCCGCAATCTTCCATCCTGAGTGGTTTTTGCGGCAAAAACTCGCCGGCGAAGACGACGTCAAAGAAGCACAAGTCAACGTAGTTGGCAGAGATGTGACGGATATTGAAATCTGCGGCCTTAAAGTGGTTTGTATCAATGATCGTTTCTCCCTGGCTACAGCCAACATCTCTCATGCCGCGAAAATGCAGGATTTTTTGCTCCACATTTTTGCTTTGCTTCCGCACACGCCTGTCACCGCTTGCGGCATCAACTCTTTCGCGCATTATTTGATCGGCGATACACAATACTGGAACAAGATCGGCCACACCTTAGTGCCAAAGGAGTTGATATGGAACGGCCTGCTGGAAAAGCCTGGAATGCAATCGGTCATCGTCAAAGGGCTGCGCAAAGGCGATTTTCCGGGGGAAATTAATATCCGGGTTGAGCCATCCCAGAAGATTCAACCCGGGCTTTATGTGCTGTCAAACTACCATTATCAAATGGCTGATGCCGCAATTGACTCCGACACGACTGAAATGCTCTTAAATTTTCTAAAAGCGGAATGGAAATCGGCGCTCGAAAAGGCGCGGATTGTGGCAGATGAAATTCTTCTTAAAATAAGGCCTGACGATGGCGAACATTCCTGAAATTTCAACATGCGGTAATCAGCCCCGCTGGATAAATGAATTCCAAAACGATCAACGGCCACGGGGAAACGCTGGAACCCAGGTTATGTTGCGAAGCCTATTTACGCTGCTCATAAAGGAGCCCGTCCGAAGGGATGGCATGGGTTCAGAACAGGAATCGGCGGTTGTTAGCACCGCGGCCCCCACTGAAACAACAGACCGAATAACGACGTCATCCCGCCCGAGATCCGTGATACCGCGAGCAAAACGGTTAAACACCTTGCCGAAAGGAAGATATATTCTCTTGAAAAAGTACGAAGGATTCGTGACATCGCGCGGTGAGAAGAGCTTTACAGCGCGGCTTTCTGAAAATGCCAGTGATTACCCGGTTTTGGAAGCCGAATTCGATTTGGAGGAGCTTTCCGAAACAGACCGATCGCTGGCGGTCGATGGAGCGGCTCTTGTGTGGACGATGGGTTACCGCTACGAAGGTAATACCCGAAAACGCGAATCTCTAATTTATCTCAGGAGGCTGCCTCCGTGGAAAGACGCGGAAGCTGAACTCGCGAAAAAGGCAGCGGATGAATTGACCCGTGACATCCTTTGGAAATAGTCTTCAGGTTCCGCCAAAGCCGGAGGAATTAGAGATTTCTGTTTTTGGTCCCGGCTTTGGAGAATGCATAGTGGTGCATTTTGGACAAGGTGACTGGGGAATCGTGGATTCCTGCCTTGAGCCAAACTCCAAGCGTCCCGTGGCCTTGCACTATTTGAAGCTTCTCCAAGTGGACGCTGAAAAATCAGTCCGCTTTGTGCTGGCGAGCCATTGGCACGATGATCACATGCAGGGGATTAGCTCGGTATTCAAAGAGGCGAAATCAGCGCTTTTCGCATGTTCTCAAGCGGTTAGGACGCCCGAATTTAATGAAATCTTGTCTTCGTGGACAGGAACCCGGTTTTTGCCCGGCGGATCCGGGGTGGATGAGCTTCATTCCGTAATGTCTGAGTTGGCCAAGAGAAAGGCTGACACCCGTTACCCATCACCCGTTCTGGCCTCGGCGAATAAAGTGATTTGGGAACGGGCGCGTCAGCCAGCCATCACGGTGAAAGCGTTGTCTCCTTCAGATGCGGCCGAGCTGGCCACCTTGGCGCGGCTCAAGCCATTATGTCCCAAGAATTCCAAGGCACGACGGCGTCTTCTGAGTTTGCAGCCAAATGACACCTCCGTAGCGCTGGCTCTGCAAATTGGAAATCACCGCGTATTGCTCGGCGCTGATTTGGAGGCGCGCAGGGATTCCGGGTTGGGCTGGATCGCGGTTGTTGATGGTTTCGACAAAAACGAACCGAAACATCAAGGCTTCAAAATTCCACATCACGGATCCCCGACAGCGCACCATGCTGGTGTTTGGGATCACATGCTCACGGATGATCCTTGGGCCGTTACAACACCTTTTGTTTCAGGTAATGTCAAATTGCCTTCGGTGGCAGATTCACAGCACATTTTGGATCGTACTACGGGGGCCTATCTTACGGCGCCGCCGCATCCGGCCAAATTTCGCGATTCAAATAAAACTGTGGAAAAAACGGCGCACGAAGCAACCCTCTCGATTCACTTTATCCCAGGGCGGTACGGGCAAGTTAGAATTCGCAAAGACGCCAATTTTGTGCCAGAGGCTCCTTGGAATGTCGAGCTATTCGGCGACGCTCTCACGATGAGTGATTACGTTCATGGAACGCATTGAATTCCTAAGTGAATTACAAAAACCAAGAATTATGAAAATCGCAATAGTCGGTTTAGGCTACGTCGGTCTCCCATTGTCCCTCCAATTCGCCCGCTCCGGCGCGTCTGTACTGGGGCTGGACGTGGACCGCGCCAAGGTGGATGCCATCGCGCAGGGGCGCAGCTATATCAAGCACATTGATTCGGCCGCCATTGCCGGGTTGGTCAAGTCCGGCCATTTCTCGGCCTCGACCGATTTCTGCAAGGTCCGGGAAATGGACGCGGTCATCATCTGCGTGCCGACGCCGCTGAACAAGAACCGCGAGCCGGACATTTCGTTCATCCTTAACACCGGGCGCAGCATCGCGCCCTATCTCAAGAAAGGCATCCTCGTCGTGCTGGAATCCACGACATATCCCGGCACTACCGACGAAGACCTGCGCGAGGTGCTGGAAAGTGGTTCCGGCCTCAAGGCGGGCACGGACTTCCATCTGGCCTTCTCTCCGGAAAGGGAAGACCCCGGAAATCCCGACAGCAAAGTGGCGCTCATTCCCAAGGTCATCGGCGGTTACACGCCGGCCTGCCTCGAACGGGCCAAGGCGGTCTATGGTTTGGCCATCAAGACCCTCGTCCCGGTCTCATCCTGCCGCGCCGCCGAGGCCGCCAAACTGACCGAGAACATATTCCGCGGCGTCAATATCGCCCTTGTCAACGAACTCAAGATTGTTTATACGGCGATGGGCATTGACGTCTGGGAGGTGATCAACGCCGCCAAAACCAAGCCCTTTGGTTTTATGGCCTTTTATCCGGGGCCGGGCCTGGGTGGGCACTGCATCCCCATTGATCCATTCTACTTGACATGGAAGGCGCGCGAGTACGGCGAACACACCCGTTTCATTGAACTGGCCGGCGAGATCAACACCGCCATGCCCGAATATGTCGTCCATCAGGCCATTTCCGCCCTCAACGCGCGGAAAAAAGCGATGAACGGCTCCAAAATCCTCGTCCTCGGTCTGGCCTACAAGGCCGATGTGGACGACGACCGCGAATCTCCCAGCTACGTTCTGATGACCCTTCTCAAGGGGCGCGGCGCGGAGGTGTCCTACCACGATCCCTATGTCCCGGTTATCAAGCTCACGCGCGAGCATCCGCAATGGGCGGGCGAGAAATCCGTGGCATGGAACGAAAACACCATTCGGTCATTCGATCTGGTGCTCATCGCCACCAAGCACAACTCGGTGGACTACCGCCAGTTGGCCCAGTGGGCCGATTGCATCGTGGATTCCCGCAACGCCATGTCTGGAATTGCCACCAAACCAAATCAAGTGTTCAAGGCCTGAGCGGCCTCCTGTGGCGGTGGTCTGTGACCGCCGCCAACCTGACTCATCCAGATTCTCCGGAATTTAGATGCGTCTGCCCTGGAAATGGAAGCTTGGCGCGGGTTTTGCCGGCGCGGACGATCCCAACTTGCGTGCGTTTCAGACAATTCATCGTCATTGGCGGCGGCATCGTCGGCTTGGCCTCGGCGCTGAAACTGGCAGGGCGCTTTCCCAATTCCCGAATTGTCGTTCTTGAAAAAGAGGGAGACGTCGGACGCCACCAATCGGGAAACAACAGCGGCGTCCTGCACGCCGGCCTGTATTACAAACCTGGTTCGCTCAAGGCTCGCCTGGCGGTCGCCGGGATTCAGGAGATGACGGCTTTCTGCCGGGACAACGGCATCGCTCACGAGATTTGCGGCAAACTGGTCGTGGCGGTGGATGAAGGCGAGTTGGGCCGCCTGCGCCAGCTTCACGAGCGCGGCCAGCAGAACGGCTTGCGGGGCCTGCGGATGCTCGACCAGAAGCAAATGCGCGAGATCGAGCCGCACGCCGGCGGCATCGCCGCCCTCCATGTGCCGCAGGAGGGAATTGTTGACTACCCCGCGGTTTGCCGCGTCATGGCTCGCAAAATCGAACAGGCCGGCGGCCGGGTGGTCACGCGCTCGAGGGTCATCGGAATGCGGGAACGCTCCGGCGGTTGGACGGTTCGAACGACGGCGGGGGACTGGGAAGCGGATTACGTGGTGGCTTGCGGCGGACTGCACAGTGACCGCCTGGCGGCGCTGGCAGGGGAGAAACGGGAGGCGCGCATCATTCCCTTTCGCGGCGAGTATTTCAAAATCAAGCCGGAGCGGCAATTTCTGGTCCGCCACTTGATTTATCCGGTGCCCGACCCGCAATTTCCTTTTTTGGGAGTTCATTTTACACGGCTCATCGAAGGCGGCGTGGAAGCCGGCCCCAACGCGGTGCTGGCCTTTGCGCGCGAAGGCTATCGCAAGACCGGCTTCGATCCGCGCGACCTGTATGACGCCCTCAGTTTTTCGGGATTGTGGAGCTTCCTCAACCAACACCGGCGCATGTGCTGGGAAGAAATGAAAAGATCCTTCAGCCCGCGGTTGTTCTGCCAGGCCCTCCAACGGCTGGTGCCGGAAATCCGTGTCGAAGACTTGGCTCCTGGCGGCGCGGGTGTGCGCGCGCAGGCCATGTCGCCGCAGGGCGAATTGATCCACGACTTCAGCCTGGTGCGCCGTCCGCGAATCCTGCACGTGCTCAACGCGCCCAGTCCGGCAGCCACCGCCTCTCTCGCCATTGGCGGGCAGATCGCGGATTATGTGGCAGACGGCGTGGATGCCGGTCTTGGAAATCCAACTCCATCAATTGGCGGGATGGCTGCGGACCCGCCATCGCAAATAAAGCACAGCCTATGATCGTCCTGCTTGGCTCCAGCGGCTGGTTTGGCAGGGCTTTCGCCGCAGAATTGCGGCGGCGCGGCACGTCCTTCATCCCGCTGACCCGCCAGGCGTTTGATTACACGCGTTTCGACTACCTGTTCGATTACCTGCGCACCATGAGGCCGGTGTTCCTCATCAACGCCGCCGGCCATTCCTGCCGGCCGGAGGAGGACGGACTGGAGACGGCGCGGGAACAAGCCATGCTGGCCAACGCGCTGCTCCCCCAAATGATCGCCCGGGTCTGCCTGATGACCAAAACCCCGTGGGGCCACCTGTCCACCGGCTCCATTTACACCGGAGCGAAAATCACCCGCGAGGGCGGGACGTTCGGGGAGGACGACCTTAGCCGCCCCGAAGCGCTGGAGCAGTTCGACAAACAGCCGCAGGCATTCTCCGGGTTCAACGAGATGGACCCGCCGAACTTCTGCTTCCGGCGCCCGCCTTGCACCTTTCACAGTGGCACCAAGGCGCTGGCGGAGGAGGCAATCCGGGACATCAGCCAGAGCTACATTTGGCGGCCCAGGCTGGCCTTCAACGAGCGGGATGACCCGCGCAACTTCCTCTGGCGCTTCCAGCGCGAAGAGCATCCGCCCGACACCATTGATTCCCTGTCCCACACCGAGGATTGCGTCCGGGCTTGTCTGGACCTCTGGAAAATCGGCGCGCCCTATGGCATTTACAATGTGACCAACCCCGGCGCCGTCACCACCCGCCGCCTGGCCGAGCTGATGCGCCGGGCCGGCCTGCTGCAGCGCCCGCTGGATTTCCAGGCGGACGGGGACGAGGCCGCGCGCGCGGGCGGCAATACGCCGCAATCCCATTGCATTTTGGACGTTTCCAAACTCCTCGCAACAGGCGTGAAAATGCGGAGCCTGGAAGAGGTGTTGCAAGACACCCTCCACAAAGCGCGGTCGGCGTGGCGCGCAACGCAAGCCCCGGCATCATTCGCCGATTACAAATCCCCAATGACCAATTCTCTGTCGAAAGGTGCGAGATCTTAGCCCGCATTTTTCATACTTCTGCGGACGAGACTTCCAATGAAACTCAGTTTTTTTGGTTCATTGGCACTATGAACCACAATATATTGTGGTTGGGGTTTCCAGCGGAGCATCGCTTTTGCCAACCCTGTAGGCTGCACTGTTATCTAAACCGCTCTCATGGCGGGTTTCAAATCGTAACGGCAGGCAGCGTTACAATGTAACGGGGAGAAGAGTTGTAAGTCGTTGGTAATCAACGGGTGTAACGGTGTAACCGGTGTGCAAGCGGTTTCCCCCGGCGCAACCAAGTGTAACGGCACGTAACGGTTATGTAACGGGTCGAAAAACGCCATTTCTCATAGGTAATGTAACGGTGTAACGTGTGTGCCGCCGGTTTCCCCTCGGCGCAAGGCCGGCAGCAGCACTATGAACCACAATATGTTGCGGTTGGTGTTTCCTGCCCAGCCATTTGCAAGTAGGAGGTTCTCCAGATGCCGGATCGGGATCGCCCTGCCTTGCGCTATGTCAGACGTTTGAGGCGGACGTGAAATATCAGGTTAGACCGATTTTTCGCAGACAGGAGTCAGCCGAAAAGTGTGAAATGAACTGTCTCCTGTAGCGGCGGTCTATGACCGTCACTGATTCCGCTAAATCCACCCAACATCCTATGAAAGGCATTATCCTTGCAGGCGGCGCGGGTTCGCGCCTGTTCCCGCTCACCCTGGTCGCCAGCAAACAGTTGCAACCCGTTTTCGACAAACCGATGGTCTACTATCCCCTGACCACCCTCATCGAAAACGGCGTGCGCGAGATTTGCCTCATTTCCACGCCGCGCGATCTGCCGCGCTTCGAGCAACTTCTCGGTGACGGCCGCAAATGGGGGTTAACCATTGACTATCGCGAGCAGCCCAAACCGGCCGGCATTGCCCAGGCCTTCTTGATTGCCGCTTCTTTCATCGGCCCCGATCCGGTGGCGCTCATTTTGGGCGACAACATCTTTTACGGGGCTGACAGTTTCAAGACAGCCTTCGAGCAGTTTGACGGTGGCGCGTGCATCTTCGGCTACCGCGTCACCGATCCCGAACGCTACGGCGTGGTGGAGTTTGACGCGGACGGCCGCGCGATTTCCATTGAGGAAAAACCCAGGTCGCCCCGCAGCAATTATGCGGTGCCCGGTCTCTATCTTTACGACAACTCCGTTTTGGAAATCGCGCGACAACTGCGTCCCTCGGCGCGGGGCGAATTGGAGATCACCGAGGTCAACATGGAGTATCTGCGGCGCGGCCGGCTGCGGGTGCGCCAGTT
>Ga0182030_10025532_pt1 | contig 10757 bp, 11 predicted proteins | sample 812S3MmetaG_FD_121299 | JGI IMG/M metagenome (GOLD analysis project Ga0182030, IMG submission 121299) | Permafrost microbial communities from Stordalen Mire, Sweden - 812S3M metaG (Illumina Assembly) | ecosystem: Environmental > Terrestrial > Soil > Wetlands > Permafrost | place: Sweden... | reverse complement strand
GCCGCAACACCCGAGCAGCCAAGCGATTGTTGGAGCGGCTTTTGCGCAAGCAAGGTTGTCCTCCCAAACGCATGATCACCGACAAACTCGGCTCCTACGGCGCCGCCCGGCGCAAGATCATGCCGAAAGTCGAGCATCGCCAGCACAAGGGTCTCAACAATCGCGCGGAACACTCGCACGTTCCCATTCGCAAACGCGAGCGGGCGATGCAAGGTTTTCGATCATGGAGCGGACTTCAAAAATTCGTCGAAACCTTCTCCGCCGTCCGCAATCTTTTCGTTCCCACTCGATCACATCGCTCCGCATTCGCCACCCATCTGCATCGCCTCTCGGCGATGGCGGAGTGGAAATCCGTCACATGTGCAGTCGCGTGAAATCAGCGGCGCGGGACTATTCACGACCAGTGCGTGTTAACGTGACATCGCCCCGACTTGTCCGGCAACCGCTTTTGCGTTCGGGTTGGCCTTGAGCGCCACGATGATTTGTGTGCGCGCTTCTGGCGTAATGAGTGATCCTTTTCCGGCGGCGAGCTCGATACCTGCCTGTTTGGCTATATTCCAAACCGCTTGTCGACTCACGCAGCCGACCTATCTGGCGACCGCGCTTGCGTTCGGGTTGGCTTCGAGCGCCGCGATGATTTGTGTGCGCCTTTTCTATTGGAAGCATTTTGAACGCCATTTTGGCAGGCGCAGCGCCGCCGAATATAGGAAGCGGTGCGCGGCTTCGCGACTACAAGAGGAAAACATGATTGAGCTGGACGGCGCGCAACGCTCAGGCTCACGGTCTTTCCAGTAAAAGAAAATAATCGTGGTTCTTACGAGCGTTGAACCCAACCTCCACTCCAAACTGTGTTGTCGATGTGATATCGAGAGATTGATACCGCGTGTGATTAACCTCCAGATTGATTACAGCGCTCCAACGAAATGGCAGGAGCGCATCCCCAGTTGCGGCCACTATTCGATCTCCAACAGCTATCCTGCATTTGTCGCTATTGAAGCAAACGATATGGTCGTTAAAGACAGCAAGCGGGCGGCCCAAAGATTGGGAATGACGGCAAGTAGTTTCAATGCTTAGCAGCTCCTGCTGCAACACTTCATGTAGAGCATCGGCAAATGTAGCGATGAACAAGCACCGCTTGTTCAAGAGATCAACAGTCTCGATGTCATCAATATCAATAATTCCATGGGCCACCGAATTCCGTCGTTCAACCAGGTCGTCAATTGGGGCAAGCAGGCGTTCTAGGCCCGCATCCTGGAAACTTTGAATGTCTACGGGCGGGTCAGCTGCCGCGAAGTACTTGGCAAACGCCGGCATAATCAAAATACGCCGTGCTGGCGCTTCGATCCCGAGCGCGGTTAGAAATTCTCGCGCTTTTCGGAGCGTTATGTTGCCGCGGTGAAGTACAAATGCCGGTGCGTTGACTCGGAAGATGCTGTCGCCCGACAGACATGAATGCAGATTCGCGATTATCTGTGAGGCTGTTAAGTCTCCCCGATGGCGCTCTTCGCTGACAGCCTTCACCAGCTCCATGGAAAGATTCACATGGTTCTTTTTAAGGCCCTCAGGAAGATCGTCATAGCGATCTACGAGCGCAGAGATAATGCCAATGTAATTTTCGAGGATACTATCGACCAGCCGCTCAAGAAGACCATAAAGACCGACGATAGCAACGGTGTAGACATACCGCCTTTTACTGGTTCCTACGCCGGCGATCTCAGAGAGGAGGCATTTTTCGTAAGGTGTAAGGGAGGATTGGCGAGCTTCGCTGCGTAGGCTTTTCACGAGCTCGGTTTCTCGCTCTGCATTCGCCAGAAAACGGGTCAGGTCGTTTAGCCCTGCTTCGAACGTGTCGATGCACGTTTTCATGGCCCAGCCAGGATACCGGCAACGAATGCTTCGATCTTCTCTTCACGTTCAACCAGAGCGCTAGGGTTCACATTGCGCCCTTCAAAGGAGGCGTAGTTCGCCTGGTAGAAATCAGTGATCGCATTCTGGAATTGATTGCTCCGATCTCGCATTCTCGCGGCATCAGCCAGATGTCGGCTGAACACAAACATGAGTGGGTCGTAGACCGTCAATGCCGCGCGTTCGAGCCATGACCATGTCCAATTCCCTTCTCGGCCTCGCCTCCGGTAAAGCCAGAACGCCTTCTCGCCGAGCACATCTTCGACCAACGAAATTGTTTCTACGAAGAGCGTTTCGAATTTGTTCAGAGTCGCGGTCGGAAATGTGGTGTTTCCGAAACGGAGATAGTCATCGAGATAAACAGACAAAGGAACACCGCTCCTATGTAGGCGGGCTTTCTGCCGGTAAGCAAAGAAGCGCAGGACGAGCTCGACGTCCTCCATTTTGCGAAATTCTTCCTTTTGCAGGCGGTCTTCAGACGGGGGCCCCCCAGCGATTTCCTCCGCCGCCGGTTCAGGAATATCCCATAAGCGGCACAAGGCACCATTCTTTGAGAGCTTTATGCAAAGCCGGTTCAATTGGCCGTCAAAGATCGCATTGCGACTTTCTTGCGGAGTCAGCCGTGCACCACCGCTGTTAAGGCGTTCAAATACCAGCTGCTTCAGACGGAGGGCATCTTCCTCACTCTTGGCAGTTTCCTTGAGAAGGATAACCGAAGAGAGGTACCGCCGATCAATACCTTCCCGGATCTTCTCCGGCAGTGTCGAATAGGTGCGTCCATTTAGCTCCCCCCATTGTACCAATCCAGAGAGCGGAAATTTATCTGTGTAGAATTCATGAATTGCAGTTAGGCGCTGAAGTCCGTCCATAACTTCGTATTTCGAGTAATCATACTCATAAAGAAAGATGGGCGGTATAGGTACATTCATTATCAATGATTCGATCAGCATGGACTGCTGAACCTGTGACCAACGATGACGACGTTGATACTCAGGTGACAACGTGTAGGAGTCACTCTCGACAATTGCCTTGATGCTGTTCAGTGGATAGCGGGCTTGTTCAGTGACAATTCGAATTTCGCCTCTGACATATTTTTCGTTGACCTGTGCATCGGGCACCGTATCAGATTGGTTTTGCCCCCGTTCTGGGAAGGCTAGTTCCTCTCCACTGAAGAGGGTGGCAGTCGGTGCTGGAGCCATTGATCCCCCTCAATCATCATCTTCTTCAGGCAAGGCAGCGTCCGCAGCCTTCAATTCCTGGAGAACGGTTTCACGACTGCGCAGGGATACTGCGTCCGTAGGGTCACCGGCGAGCCGGTAGGCGATGAAAACATGCTCTTGCCCAGCGGTCGGATTCGGCGCGGTCGTCGTGCGCAGCTCATTCTTGCGGAGATCGAACTCGTAGGCGATGACGAGATTATCGACCTCGCGCCGTGTGAGCGTCCCGACCGCGACAAAATCCGCGCCAGGCTTCTCGGAAGCTGGCACGATAAGCGTGTGCCGATGCGCCGTACCGTTCGCGAGAGCGTAGGGCGTTGGGGCAACATACATTTTGCGGTCGCGCACCAGAATGTCGCCGTAGCTACCGAAGCCGCGGAAGCTCTTGTTCTTGTGCTCATAGCTGTTGTCGGCGTTGAGAAAGCTGCCGTGGCAAAGCACGAGGTCGAGGACCGGATAGCGGTTACCGTCGGGCTTCTTTGGATAACGGCCGAACACATAATAGACCTGCCGCCCATTATGCTCGCCGCAGGGGAGCTGGCTATTACAGTCATAGCTCGCATCGCGCCCCGGATATGCGAGGCCCTTCAGCTCGTAGCCTTCGGCGGAATGCACCAGGCGGAAGTCCGGATAGGAATTGCGACCTGGGGTGTCGAAGTTGAGCCGCATGCCGCCTAGGCGCGCGCGAAACCAATTCTGAAAATGAAACTCCTTATCGTTCGGGCCTTCGCGTTCGATCAGAACTCCATCGCGGATCGCTACAACACAGGTTTTGAAAATATCCGCAGCGTGCATTCGGCCCCCTGTTACTGTATTTCTTTGGTCGCGTCGCCGCCGTTGAGCGCGCCGATCACGTTTTCGGTTTCTTCGGTAGCTTCATCGAGGAGCGCAAGCGCTACCTCTGCCGTCGGCGAGATCGAGAGCTGTCGCAACAGCTGCCCCATGACAATAACCCGGACGTCGTTACGGCTTAGCCAGCGTTTGGCCGCCTGTAGGCGGCGGACTTGTTCGGTCGACGCCGGCGTCACCCTTTCCCACAGATCACCATTCCATTTATGGCGGGGAAGCGTCGCGCGTTTTCGGCAGACAACCACTATGTCGAGATCGATTGGCTCCTTTGCTTGATGCTTAGGCGTCGCTACCGACATCTCAGCCTTCACCGGGTGTGCGGCGACGATCCCAAAGTCAGCATCCATTAGCGCCTTAAGGATCGAACGCCACCCCTCCCCACGCGAGTGATGGTAGGTGAAGACGAGGAGCCCTTCGTCTTTTAGTACGCGGTGACATTCCGCCCAGACTGCGCCAAGGCGCTCTGTAAAGGCGTCAGAATCGCTGTTCTGGACCTCATCGACCGAGCGCGTTGAGGGCGACGCAAACGCGCCGTCAGAGCCGAGCAAATGTCGCTGCCACACATGGAAGAAATCAGCGAGTTGCGAATAATGAACGTTGTCGAAAAATGGTGGATCGGTAACGATCACATCGACCGAGCCTGACGCGAGATCGGTTCGGCCGGAATCCCCGCAAGACAGATAAACCCGATTGCCTCGCTCGAATTCGGCAAAGCTGTCGGCGCGCGCAAAGCCAATCGGCTCAGAAAGACCGTAGACTTTCTCGCTTGACTTCCGCCCCTCTCCGGCAGCGACGCGCAGCTCAAAGGGGTTATCCGCGTAATCGAGGGCGCGCACGATGCGGCTCTCGAACATGGTCGAAAATGATCCGGAGCTTTTCGTGGTACCCCACAAATTCGCTTCGAGGGGCACCCGCTCGGGTTTGAGAATATGGTGATAGAACATGTGCCGCACAGCGCCAGTCCCCTCCCCTTTATAGGAGGCGAACATGTTGTTGAATTCGAGTGCGCCAGAGAACAAGCAAACGAACAAGTCGCGTAGGGTCGCGTCGTTGATACCCTGAATGCGCTCGCCAAGGATTGACAGGCCGAGGAGCTGGCGCGCGTTGAAAAATTCGTGCCAGTGCCGGTAATTGTAGCTGAGTGCCTGATTGGTGTTGTAGCCAGGCGCGATCGGCACCACTGGAAACGCACCCTTCCGGCGCTTCAGCGCCGTGTCAGCTTTGGCATACAGCGCTCGGTCGAATTCGTTGGCCGCTAGGTAGGCTTTACTGCCATCAGGCATAAGCACGAGCTTAGCGTACATGCGATGGTCGGGCGGCGTTTTGCCTTCGCGCACGGTCTTGGCGATGCTGAACTCATGATCGCAGCTCGGGCAGCACGCCTTCTGCCCTCGTGCCGGCCCGCGCGAAGGATCGAAGCTTTTCCGACAGCCCGAGCACTTGGCCGCCACCGCATCGAAGCGTACCGTATTCACGTCAGCGCAATGTGGACAGATCGCGCGCGCTTCCGGGAAACGCTTGGCATAGGCATGTTGAGCGAAAATGTAAGACTTGAAGAGATCAACTGCCGTGTCGCAGGCCGGGCATGGCACCGTCTTCACCCAGAAATAATACAGGACTGGTACGCGACCGCCGCTCGGCAGCTCGGCTTCGTAGAAACCTCGCAGTGTGCCGGCGATATCGCGCTCGATTGCTCGGAAAGTCTCGAAGACAGCAGCTCGGTCATGTACCGCGAGCGCATTGCGCACAAGGAAATACGCGACCGGGTTGATATCGCGGCCGATCGCACGCGCTCCGAGCTTCACCGCTTCCGTCACTGTGGTCCCCGACCCCATAAAGGGATCGAACACAACAGCGTCAGAGACTCGCACAGGACGATAGAAGAGGTCGAACAGGTTCGCGCCCTTTGGCGCGAGCGCGCCGAGCACGATTGCCCTAAACACTGTGCCCAGCCGCTGGGCCCACCATTTGTGAAGGTGCGATAGCGGCCGATTGATTTCTTTGCGCCACGATTCCAGCTCCGCCACGTCGGAGAGCGCCTCGAAAGGGAAGGCATCATCTTCGATTGCGCGAGGGCCATGCCTCGTCGGGATTACTGCAACCGCTTGTGTTGGCGGTTCGAAAGGGAACGCCGGTTGCGGTTCCCTCAAAACCTTACGCCCGGCGTGCAGCACGGCCCTCATGATAGCGTCTCCTCGTCAAGCCTGGCATTATCCATGTCGCTAGGCTACTCGCAGGCATCACCACTTTGCAACAAAGTGGTACGCAATGCTGACAGCGTTGTTTTAGTTAGCAAAATTATCGCTCCCCTACCCATCACTTAGCCCGACGGTTCGCACCGACCGCTCGACCGCGCTAGTGATTCGGCTCCGCCACGTGACAGGACGCCAGCACACACAACGTCTCATTGTGCCCGGTTCTCCCCGCATTCGATCACCAATGCCCCCTGCCTGGCGGCGCGAAGGGGGGAGACTTCCGCCCCCGGGCTAGATAAATTGACGCTTCAGGTGCTAGGGAAATATCCGGCCGAGGCGATGGGAACCGCGACCAATGGAACGAAATTCGTGAAGAAAACACCCAATCCGATTGACAAGCACGTCGGTAGCCGGGTCCGAATGCGGCGCGTCATGCTGGGCATGAGCCAGGAAAAACTGGGAGAAGCCTTAGCTTTGACATTTCAGCAAGTGCAGAAATACGAAAAGGGTACCAACAGAATCGGCGCGAGCAGGCTGCAGCAGATTTCAAGAACTCTCGATGTTCCTCCGGCCTTTTTTTTTGAGGGTGCGCCGTCCTTTGAACCAACTGCCGTCCTTGAACCCGGGCACATGGGCGTCGCGGAAGATTCCGAAGCCACCTATGTGGCGGATTTTTTGGCGACGGCTGAAGGCTTACATTTGAACATGGCATTCGTCCGTATCCGGGATCCAAAGGTCCGCAAGCGGATCATCGATCTCGTGTCCTCGATCGCTGGCGAAGATCAAAACGCTGAACGCGATACGTCAGCACCCGATAAAAATGACGCGGATTGACCGATGATGCGCGTGGCTATCTCCGCAGCCTTCTCTTGAGCGCTTCCCCCGCCAAGGCGGCCCGCAGGCGGCCTCATTTGTGGGTCAAGATGACCGGTCCCGCCTCGGGATCAACGCGGCTCGCTTTCGCCCCCGGGATCAAGGCCGGGGTTGTGCAGCTCCGCCCCGCTTCGCGGCGCGCCTTAAAAGGCGCGGCGTTTGATCCCTCGTCTCACGGGTCCCGATCCCCTTTGCCCCACGAGGCCGCAATCGCGCGGCTCGCACATAAAGGGGAACCGCCATGCACCAAGAACGCTTCGATATTCGCCAGCGCATCACCGACACGATCGTGAGGGCGATCGAGCGCGGCGCGGGCGAGTTCCGCCTGCCCTGGCATCGCGCGGCCGGCAACATCATGTGCCCCGTCAACATCGCCTCCAAGAAAGCCTATCGCGGCATCAATGTCGTGGCGCTCTGGGCCTATGCCGAGGAATCCGGTTACAGCTCCGGCATCTGGGGCACCTACAAGCTATGGTCCGAGGCCGGCGCTCAGGTGCGCAAAGGCGCGAAAGCCGCCTTTGTCGTCTTCTACAAGGAGCTTGAGTTTGCCGCGGACTCTGAGAGAGGTGACACAGAAACGGAAATTCGCCTCTTCGCCCGCGCCACGCCGGTCTTTGCCGCCGAGCAAGTCGATGGTTATCAGGTTCCCGTCATCGACACGCCGCCGGCGACGGTCATCACGCCGATCGAGCAGGCTGAAGCTTTCGTCGCCGCGACCGGCGCCTCTGTCACGCATGACGGCGGAAGGGCCTATTATCGTCCCGCGACGGACAGCATTCAGCTTCCCCCGCGCGAAGCCTTTATCGGCTCGCCGACGAGCACGCCGGCGGAATCCTATTATGCGACCCTGTTGCATGAGCTGATGCATTGGACCAGTCCCGCGAGCCGATGCAACCGGCAGCTCGGCAAGCGTTTCGGCGACCATGCCTATGCGATCGAGGAGCTGAACTCGGCGCCGCGTTTCTCTGCGCCGATCTTAAAATCACCGACGAGCCCCGCGCCGATCACGCGCAATATCTTGCCTCCTGGCTTGCCGTCTTGAAGGCCGACAAGAAGGCGATGTTCACCGCCGCATCGAAGGCGTCCGAGGCCGCCGCGTTTTTGGCGGCTCTGCAGGCGCGGCTCTGCAGGCAAGGTGAGCGCCCGGCAGAACGGCGCACTGAAGAAGTCTCACTCGACGAGGTTGAGCGGATCACAATCTGAGTGACGGCCTGGAAATGGGCCAGCATTTCGCCCAGACTTATGCACGCTCTCAGCAATTGATTTTCTTTGTGGTGCGCCCGCGAGCGAAAGTCTTGAATGACCCACACAAGAGGAAAAGAGCAAGCTGTTCCCGCAGCCGAAGGTGACCGGCTAGCGAGCGGTCTCCTCATAGTAGATAGCATCTAGGAAGGCGGCGCGGCCATCCCAGACTTGCCCCTCTATGTTGCGCCTTGGCCTGCGACAATTCCACCATTTTGCCTCGCAAATCCGCTCGTTGATCGAATCCCAGTAGGTATCGTAATCGTGGTTATTGATGGTAAGGCCGATTGCAGCGGACAATCCGGTCCTATTCGCCTTATCGAGACACACAAAGTAATCGGGGCGTTTCATCGCGAGGAGACGCGTTGCAGTCGCGAGGCCGTGCCCGGTCGGTTGGCCATTTTTCTGAGGGTAAGCCGCTATGTATTGGTCGATGAACGCCTTATAGTCGCCGCGCCGAACAAACCCTTCTAAGGGAATTTCATCCAAGGCATTGCTAAACCCTTCCTGATGTTCGTTGATTAGATTTTTGAAGATGCCCGCCCCTTTCATGCTACCAAACCAACCCCAACGCGTGTCGCTAGACTCGGTGAACCCTCCAATACCTTGCCGATCCACTCTCGGCATTTTTTCCAAGGAGCCGTGCTCTTCAAATAAGACGCGCGCGGCATTGAGCACTTCGATCCGTGCCGCCAGCCCATGATAAGGGTCATCCTCGACCTTCGAGAAGAACTCCGGCCACCCCCAATTGAGTAGTGCGATTTCGTCGAGATTCTTTTTGGACCTTTTTTTTCCGAACCTGCCCTGTGATTTATAGAATTGGCGTTTGAAGTGGTCATGCCAGTATCGATAGCTCTCAAGGGGAATTTTGTCGGCGTATATCGCTGTTTGCCAATTCCAATATGTTTCAATTTGGCTGCGGAGTTCCGAACCGATCGCTCCGGTTAAATCGTCGCGCTGCTCGATATGGGCCAGCAGCTCACTATTCGTGCCAAAGGCTCCCGCTGTGAAGTTCGTGCTGCCAATGAGACAGCTCCAATTCGCTCCGCGTCCCTCGAACAGGTAAATCTTCGGATGAAAGACTCCAGATGGTTTCCAAATGAATTTGACGTTTTGCTTACCAATGAAGCTTTCAATGAATTCTGGGTCAGTATGATGGAAATCTGTCCCAACCACACCTTGGCGTATTTTTCGGTGCGATTTCAGCAACCGGTCACACGACTCGAATCCGCACGATGCCCATGCCACGGCGAATGACACGCTCTCGCAGCCGTCCAATAGCGCATTGAACGTTGATGCTATCTCATTTTGAGAAGAGAGTAGGCGCATGGATGGACTTTACGACATTCAATGGCACGTTACCGAGGACAAAAGTCTAGGCCTTGCGGCGATAGCAACGCAATCAGAACTATTCCCTTGAGATGGCTGGAAATGGCCGGCAAAAGCGCCCGCCCCCGCCACCATGGCAAGCTTGAAATCGCGCGATCGCACGCGGCCTTGCAGCTGATCCTCGTACCATGCCGAGACGGGTATGTCGCCGCCGTCGGTAGCGCTTTTTTTCCTGCGCACACCCTCAAACAACCGGAAAAGGGTAACAAGCTGCCAAATAGAGAAAGCTTAATGCTTTGTAAACCATTGATTTGGCGAATTAATTTCGTGTTTCTAGCGAAAATCGTCAACGCGGGCGATTATTTTAGGCGCGCCGCTGTGGGCTAGTAAATTATTGAAACTATTTTGAAAATGGATGGGGGAAAGCTATGTTGAACGCGCTTATTTCGGAAAGTCCGATTTCTAATTTTCAGATCCGTCCAGTCATCGACCGCTGGATTCGGGGCGTACAAAAAGTGTTCGAGAATCCCGTGCGTATTGAGTTCAAAGAAATCATCACCGAGTTGCCCGACGGGCCGGTGGCGATTGTCCATGCGGTTTACCCCGCCGAGGGCAAGCCACGGGAAACCTACACCCATTGGGAAGGCGGAGAACTCGATACCAGTTGCACGCATTTCTTAGAGCGCGGTCCGACCGGTGAAATCGTCCGGCTTATTCCTCCGGAGGAAGAAGCTGTTCCGCGTGAATGGAAAGCAGCGCTTTCACAATTTGAATTGGTCCGGCAACGCAGGCTAGCCCCCGCCGCGTCGATTTCCTTGTTGAAGCCAGTTGTCGCGCACATCAAAAGTCATCCGTGATGGACGCGATCAATAGCCTTTTCTCTAAGGCAGTAACAGGCAAGGAACTACCGGAGACTCCTGTGTGCGGCGCGCGTGAGAGGAATCGAGGCATGTTGAAGACATGTGTGTTGGCGTTTCCGTGAAGGCGGAGGAGGCTGTGACCCATTGGCTGCGTTATTTGAAATGAGAGAAGGAGTTTTGAAAATGGGAAAATTGATTGCAACAATATTCGCAACATCATTGATTGCTGCAACCGCCCATGCCGAGTGCGTTGTCGCGGATCCAACACCGACGCCATTGAATGTGCG
>Ga0182030_10025530_pt1 | contig 10758 bp, 5 predicted proteins | sample 812S3MmetaG_FD_121299 | JGI IMG/M metagenome (GOLD analysis project Ga0182030, IMG submission 121299) | Permafrost microbial communities from Stordalen Mire, Sweden - 812S3M metaG (Illumina Assembly) | ecosystem: Environmental > Terrestrial > Soil > Wetlands > Permafrost | place: Sweden... | reverse complement strand
GGCTTTAACCGCAGACAGTTCCTGACTCGCACGGCCGTGGGCGCCGGAGCCCTGGTCATGAGCACCAGCTTCAAGGGATTCGCTCAATCCTCTCCTCCGTCCTCGAACGCCTGGAGTTTCGGCGTGATGTCCGATACCCAATGGACGGGCGAAGGTGACGACGGATGGGATCCGGGCACCAGCGCCGTGGAAATCGCACGGCAGATTCAACAGCAATTTATCGCCGCCGGCGTAAAGTTCGTGGTCCACGTCGGTGATCTTGCCGATTCGACCGGCGCTGGCTACGAAGACGTTCGCGCGCTCTTCGCTCAATCGCTGTACAACGCCAACGTCGGCTTCTTCCCGCTGCGTGGCAACCACGACGACTCGGCGGCCGCGGGCGCGGAATTCCAGAACCTCTATCCCCAGACCCAGTCGGGCGTTCACAACCAGACGCCGGCCAACGTATTGAGCCTGGCCCGCATGCAGGCCAATTTGAGCACTTCCTATTACAACGCGCTTGTTGCGGACCTGAACAGCAACCTGGGTACGCCCGCCAATACCGCATCGACCTTCCCGGTTGGCAGCGGTTTCAGCAGCCCCACCGTGTACAACAACGGCCTGAACGGCCTGAGCTATGCCTTCAATTACAACAACGCAACCTTCGTTCTGCTGGACCAGTTCACGCCCGCGAACAACTATTCAATTGACGAATCCGCCACCATCAACGTCCAGCAGCCTTGGATCAACGGCGTCCTGAGCGGCCGCAGCACCGACCACGCCTTCGTCTTTGGTCACAAGGGCCTGATCACGTGCAATCACGCCGATGTCTTGTTCGGCAACACTCCAAGCACGAATCCAGCCTATACCAACGCCTTCATCAGCAGTCTTTACAACAACAACGTGAAGCTGTATATGCACGGTCACGATCATATGCACGACCGCTCGATCGTCCTGGACACCAACGGCAACGATTACGTGACCCAGCTTCTCTGCGCTTCCAACAGCTCCAAGTTCTACGTCCCGGTTGGCGCGCTGAGCGGCGTCAACAACCAGTCCGGAAGCAACAAGTACGCCAGCAACGACGACTACTATAATGTGCCGGCCTTTGGCATTCGCCGCAGAATTCCTCTGTCGCAGGAACTCAACCTGAAAAGCAGCACCCAAGCCAGCCCCACCTCTCGCGATGTGGGCTACTACATTGTGACGGTCAACGGCGAAAACGTAACCGTTGATTATTACGCGGCCACGGTCTCCGTTTACTATTCTTCGGGCAGTGAAGTTTTGCTCACCAGCGGCACGGCCAACCTTCCTGACAGAAACTCGTCCAACAGCTTTACCAAGCGGGAGACCTTCGGCTACGGTCTGAACGGCAAGCAGTTCCTGATCGCCTCGGGCCGGGCCTACACGAGCGTGAAAGACAGCTTTGACGTCACCACCCTCAAGATTCTCTCCGGAACCAATAGCAGCACCCTGACGGATGCCAACGGAATCGTTCTGGTCAAGGCCGTCAATACCGGCTGGCAGGCGCAGAATAGCGCTACGCTCAGCGACATCCTGACCCTGTGGGGCCTGGGTTCCCTCGCCAATGCCAACCCCGCCAGGACGGACACCTACGTCCTTCAACTTACCGGCGACACTTCGGCTCTGGGGAACATCGCCACAGGCGGCGCTGGCTTAGCAGCCCAGACTGCGAGCGGCGAGTGGGTCAACGCGGTCAGCCTGAATTCCGGCGGCACGCCCAATTTCGTGAACGGTCCGTGGACGTCGGCGCACGGATTGGGAAGCTACGGCGTGAGCGGCGACAGCGCTTGGGCCGTGGTGAATTTCCAGGGCACCTTCGCCATCGCCCTAGCCGGCTAACCCATTTCAATCCGCACCTTGAAAGAGCTCGTGACTTCACGAGCTCTTTCCTTTGGTGCGCCGTGCATGAAAGATAACTTAGGGAATCTCTGCACAAGTCCAGTTTGCTCGGTAGCATTCCCTCGGGGGCTAAAGCCCCGTTGATTTTGCGTCATTTACGGCACGACTAAAGTCGTTCCCTTTTAAAACATCGACTTATGCATAGGTTCCCTAAAAGTGGTATTGCTTGTTCCGACGAGGGAGTGATATTCCCTTGCAAAGGGAAGCCCTCTTCATATGTGTTTCGACTGAAGATGTGTACCGGTCCTTTCGTCTATGCGCGTTATCAGGCATCGCCTTATGGTCGCCCGAACGGCCAGGTTATCGATGGCGGCATGTGGGATGGTTGCCGGCTATCTGTTGGGCTGCGTCCTTGCGCTCCATCTGGCCGAAAACTGGCTCGACCAGTATTCACATCTCATCGCGGCGGAGGAAGATGCATCCTCCGGGGAAGCGCGTAGCCTGCTGGCCGTCCTGAAAAAGTCGCCGTATCCCTTCTGCTCAGACGCCGAAATCGTCTATTTTCGGGATCTGATCTTCCGCTCGGAATTCATGAAAGATGCCGGGCGTATCCACGGTGGAAAGATCGATTGTTCGGCCACCGCTGGCCGTCCGACGCAGTCCATTGGCCAATTCAAGCCCTCTTCTCCCCAGCAGGACGGCACCATCGCCTACAGCAATCTCGTCCCGGTCCGGGACGACAGCCTTAAGAGGTCCGGTCTGCAATTGGGCAACGCTTACGTTGTCTTTGGCTCGCACTTGCCCGCCGGCCTCGGGCCCATTCCGATGCATCTGACGGCCACCATGAAAAATGCTGCCAGCCAGCAAACCAGCCACCCGGCGGGCGCCGCCCTTCTGGGCAATGAGCCGGATCTAACGGCCGACGGAACGGTCCGCCTGGGAGACACGTTCTATGCCACGCGCTGTTCAACTCTTTATTCCAACTGTGTAACGGCCTCTACCTCTGTTTCCGAGGCATTGCAAGGCGAACGCAATAAGATTGCCGGGTGCACGGTACTGGGAGGCTTGGCCGGCTATTTGCTCAGTCTGGCTTTATCGTTTTGGTACAACCGCAGTCAGGACCTGTGTCAACAGCTTCGCCGGGCCACCGTACGCAATAAATTGGGGGTGGCTTATCAACCCATTGTGAGTCTGGCCACCCGGCGCATCGTGGGGGCCGAAGCGTTGTCGCGCTGGACGGATGAAGAGGGCAATGAGGTCGGCCCGGATGTCTTTGTCAAGATCGCCGAGGAGCACGGTTTCGTCGGATCGATCACGAAAGCGGTGGTGCGGCACACTTTACACGACTTTGGACAGACGCTCCGCGACCATCCGGACTTTCGTGTCAGCGTCAACGTGGCCGCGGCAGATCTTTCCGACCCGGAGTTTCTGCCCATGCTGGATGACGCTCTCAGGCGGACGAAGGTCAAGCCGAAGAGCCTGATCATCGAGATCACCGAAAGGTCGACCTCCGAAAGCGCGGAAGCCACCGAGACGATCCGTTTGCTGCGACGGAGGGGACACAGCATCCATATCGACGACTTCGGCACCGGCTATTCGAACCTGGACAAGCTGCTGTATCTTTTTGCCGACACCATCAAGATCGACAAGGCTTTTACCAGGGTTATCGGCACCGACGCAGTCACCGTGGCCATTATTCCGCAGATTTTGTCCATGGCCAAATCACTCAATCTGGAAGTGGTTGTGGAGGGGATCGAAACCGACCGCCAGGCCGATTATTTTTTCCCGGCTACGCAGGCTTTATACGGCCAGGGCTGGCTTTTTGGACGCCCTGTCGATGCCGAGGATTTTCATAGGCTTCTGGCCGAAGACCGGGAGAAGGCGCTCGCTCCTGAAAAAGAGCGTGGATTGAAGCAACTGGTTGCAGAGAAGACCGCCGATCTACTGCGTGCAAACGAAGAACTGTCGCGTCTCTCATTGACCGATCCACTCACCGGCTTGGCGAATCGGCGGGGATTCGACCAGACACTCGAAACGGAGTGCGCCCGGCTGGCTAGATCGGGAGCCTGCCTCTCGCTGATTAGCATCGATGTCGATTGTTTCAAAGCTCTCAACGATTCTCAAGGGCACCTGCGAGGCGATGAGTGTCTCGTCATGCTGGGAGCGGAATTAATGAAGATTGCGAGGCGCGACATCGACGTCGTCGCGCGTTGCGGTGGGGAGGAGTTCGGGGTTATCCTTCCGGACACAGACACTACCGGCGCCGCGCGAGTTGCGGAGTCTGTGCGGCTGGCGATCGCCAACCTCAAGGTGCCGCATCCCGCTTCGCCTGTGGCCCCGTTTCTGACGGTGAGCGTGGGTGTGGCAACAGCAACACAAGACATGTATTACACCCCCAACGATTTGGCAGACGCCGCTGACCGGGCGCTGTATGCGGCAAAAAGGGCCGGACGAAATCGTGTCTGCGAGGCTTGCAGCGAAGTTGCCGGTTAGAAGTCAACCCAGTCCTTGATCATCGAGGCTGCCCGGCATTTGGCTGGCTGTTGCCAAAGGGAGAACCCCCGGCTTTGCCGGGGCGGCAGTAGAAGATTGACATTTACGGGAGTCGCTCCCGGTTTGTGTTTTTCCGTTCTTCCCGTAAAAAGGTTAGAAGGGCGCGGAGCATGAGCGCCGTCCCTCAGGGACTCCGGATGAATTGTTGCTTTCGCCAACCCCACGCTACCACCCCAAGAAACAAAGACCGTTTCTTGGGGACCCCGGTGAAGCGCGGGGCTATAGCGGAATCAGAGTAGCTGTACTCCTAAAGCACCGCCGCCCAGTGGCTTTTTCCCCAAGAAAAAGCCACCTTCAAGACATATTGTATGGGCACGTTTACTCTGATTCCGCTCTAACAAACCCCTGCGCCTACGGCGCGGGCGAGGGCCAGTGCCGGCATGGAGTGCTGCGGCAATTTGATCCGGATGCGGCTTGCGCATTTAAACTCTATCTCAGGAATCTTCGGCACGGAGAGCTTTGACGGTTGGCAGAGAGGATGAGATGAGCGAGATCGGCCGGAAGGAATTGCTTCAGCAATTTGCCAGCGACAACTATGCGGGCGTCTGCCCGGAGGCGTGGGCGGCGACAGAAACGGCCAATCATGGGCACGCGCCGGCCTACGGCGAAGACCCGTGGACGGCGCGAGCGGCGAATGGCTTTCGCGAACTTTTCGAAAAGGAGTGCGAAGTCTTTTTTGTCTTCAACGGCACGGCGGCCAACTCCCTTTCGCTGGCCTCCCTTTGCCAGTCGTACCATGGGGTGATCTGCTCGGAGACCTCGCACGTGGAGACGGACGAATGCGGCGCGCCGGAGTTCTTCTCGAACGGCTCGAAGCTGCTGGTGGCTCGAACCAGCGGCGGCAAGCTGACTCCAGAGGCGATTCGCGAGATCGCCACCAAGCGGCAGGATATACATTTTCCCAAGCCGCGCGTGGTCGCCGTTACCCAATCGACGGAGACCGGACAGGTCTATTCGCTCGACGAGATGCGCGCGATCTCGGCCGAATGCAAGCAGCATGGGCTCTATCTGCAGATGGATGGGGCGCGCTTTGCCAATGCCTGCGCCAGCCTGGGCTGCTCACCGGCGGAGGCGTCGTGGAAGAGCGGCGTGGATGTGCTGTGCTTCGGCGGGACCAAGAACGGCATGGCGGTGGGAGAAGCAGTTCTCTACTTCGATAAAGACCTGGCCGCGGACTTCGATTACCGCTGCAAACAAGCCGGGCAACTGGCCTCGAAGATGCGCTTTCTGGCGGCGCCGTGGGTGGGAATGCTGGAGAGCGGAGCCTGGCTGCGCAATGCTGCCCACGCCAATGAGTGCGCGCGATATTTTGCCCAGCAGGTCGCGGAGATTCCGGGGATTCGGCTGGCCTTTCCGGTGGAGGCAAACGGCGTCTTCCTGCTGGCGCCGGAGGGAGTTCTCGATGCACTGCGCGGGCGCGGCTGGCGGTTCTATAACTTTATCGGAGGAGCGGCACGGTTCATGTTTTCGTGGGATAGCAGCCGGGCCCGGATCGATGCGATTTCGAGCGATCTGAAGGAGTGCGCGACGCGGGGTTGAGCGGTTGAGCGGTGCAAGTCCGCCGTGTGTCAGGGCATCCTGGTGCGCCGCGTAGGCCGCCTGCAGATCCTGCAAGATGATATAGTCAGTCAGCCAGAACGCAGCCGATGGGTACACCGGATATGGCTGGAAGTAATCGCCGTAGAGGCCCAACCGGGGATTGCCTGCCCATCCCCAGCCGAAGGCGATCGGCGCCGGCGATGGATTGATAGGAACCAGAGTAGGGTAGCATGGTAGAGTTCGAAATTAGGTAGAAGTGGGCGGTGGGGAATTCGCCGATCGGTCGTTCCTGTGCTTCCTGCATTTCAGCGCATCCGCCATCAAATCGTGCGGCGCGAAAGGAATTTATGGGGACCCAAGAGAATGTTGTATTGAATCCGCCTGGAGCAGAGAAATTATCCACAGCACCCGGTGCATGGCTGGTGCTATTTGTTGCATATATCGCCAGCATCGTGACTATCATGAACTACATGAAGGTCTCCCCGGTCATGCCTGACCTCATTGCCCACTTCAAGGTTGACCTGAGCAGCGCAGGCTTGATGATGTCGGTTGTTGCCTTCTGCGGTCTTGTTCTCGGTCTGCCGGCGGGTCTCTTCATTCAGAAATATGGCATCAGGACGGTTGCCATACTGGCCACGGCTCTCTCCGCCATCGGAGGCGTGCTGGGAGCAATAGCGACCAACTATCCCGTTTTCCTGGCCAGCCGCGGACTGGAGGGGATAGGTTTGACGTTCATGGCACTCGTAGGACCGACCGTCGCCGGCATTTGGTTCCCTCCGCAAAAGGTTGGGTTGGCCATGGGGGTGTCGAGCACCTGCACGGGAGTGGGCGGATTTATCATCATGGCGGCTGCTCCGCGGATCGCGCATAGCATGGGTGGCTGGCAGTCCCTCTGGTGGTTTACAGCGGCGTTGTCATTTTTATCGCTTGTGCTGGTTGTCATCTTTGTGCGTATGCCTCCCTGGATGACCGCGGCGCCTGCGGGTGGATCTGCACCGCAAGCTCCGAGCCTTGGTGCGGGATTTGCCAACCGCAATATCTGGCTATGGGCTGCGGCTTATCTCTGCGTATTCTTTCCCTGGGCTTTGTACATGTATTACCCTACCTATCTGACCAAGGTTCATGGTTACACCCTGGAAAAGGCCGGCTTGATCAACAGTCTCGGTTCGGCTGGCACTCTGTTGGGAGCTCTGCTGGCAGGAATCCTTATCGGGAAAATCGGAATCAAGCACCTCAAGCTCACTCTAGTCATAGGTATAGTGATCTTTTGCTTGCTATTAGCTCTGTCCTTTAATATCAGCGGGATAGCGATACCGATTTGGATGATAGCGATGGGCGCCATCGGCATGGGTGCTGTCCCCGTTTTCTGCATGACAGGAGTGCCGGGAATCATGGGCAGTCCGCAGTTGATGGGCATCGGCATGGCGTTTGCTGGATTCGGAGCCAATACTGGCATAATGATCGGACCGCCGGTCTTCGGTGCGATCGTGGATAAGGCAGGTTGGAACGCCGGCGCCTACGCCTTCATTCCAATGGCCCTGATCGGTATATTCTTCGCCAGTATGACGAAGATACAAAAAATTAAATGATAAGTTAGCAGGGCATTGCTGCGTGGCCTTCTGGTTTTCCAGCGCTAACTGGTTCTTCACCTCATCGGCGATCATCTGCTTTACCTCGGGGGTATAGCAAAATCAGAATAGCTGTATCCCGAAAGCTAGACTGCCGAGTGGCTTTTGCTAACAAGAAACAAGAACGCAAGTTTAACAAAAAAAAGAATAATCGGAAAAGCCAGTTTCATTCCCCTGTGGGTCGGCGAAGCCGGTGCTGGACTCAAGAAAAAGCCACCTTTGAGACTCTTTATAAGGGCACGTTTATTCTGATTTTGCTCTAAGCATGGGCTGCCCGCCAGCTGCGGCTGGAGAGCCGGCCTCCTCGCCGGCCTCCTGGTGCGCCGCGTAGGCCGCCTGCAGATCCTGCTAGGTCACTGACCGCTGATTTTGTACCACCGTTGGGTGCCCCAGGTCTCGATTTTGAGAGCTGGAAAGCACGAACTCAATGAAACTTCTTCATCCGGTCACAGACCTAGATGATGAAGTCAGTTAGCCAGAACGCGGCCGATGGGTACACCGTATATAGCTGGAAGTAATCGCCGTAGAAGCCCAACCAGGGATTGCCTGCCCATCCCCAGCCGAAGGCGATCGGCGCCGGCGATGGATTGATAGGAACCGGAGTAGGGTAGCATGGTAGAGTTCGAAATAAGGTAGAAGTGCGCGGTGGGGAATTTGCCGATCGGTCATTCCTGTGCCGTCCTGCATTTCAGCGCATCCGCCATCAAATCATGCGGCGCGAAAGGATTTTATGGGGAACCAAGAGGTTGTATTGAATCCGCCTGGAGCAGAGAAAGTATCCACAGCTCCCGGTGCATGGTTGGTGGCATTTATTTCATATATCGCCAGCGTCGTGACGATCATGAATTTCATGAAGGTCTCCCCGGTCATGCCTGACCTCATTGCCCACTTCAAGGTTGACCTGAGCGGCGCAGGCTTGATGATGTCGGTCGTTTCCTTCTGCGGTATTGTTCTCGGTCTGCCTGCGGGTGTCTTCGTTCAGAAATATGGCATCAGGTCTGTCGCCATGATGGCCATGGCTATCTCCACCATCGGATGCGTGCTGGGAGCCATGGCGACCAATTATCCCGTTTTCCTGGTCAGCCGCGGACTGGAGGGGATAGGTTTTGCGTTTATGGCCCTCGTAGGACCGACCATCGCCGGCATTTGGTTCCCTCCGCAAAAGGTTGGGGTGGTCATGGGGTTGGTGACCACCTGCATGGGAGTGGCTGGATTTATCACCATGGCGGCTGCTCCGCGGATCGCGCATAACATGGGTGGCTGGCGGTCTCTCTGGTGGTTTACAGCGGCGTTGTCATTTTTATCGCTTGTGCTGGTTGTCATCTTTGTGCGTATGCCCCCCTGGATGACCGCGGCGCCTGCGGGCGGATCTGCACCGCAAGCTCCGAGCCTTGGTGCGGGATTGGCCAACCGCAATATCTGGTTGTGGGCAGCGGCTTTTTTCTGCGCATTCCTCCCCTATGCTTTGTTCATGTATTACGTTACCTATCTGACCAAGGTTCAAGGTTACACCATGGAAAAGGCCGGCTTGATCAGCAGCCTCGGTTCGGTCGGCACGCTGTTGGGAGCTCTGCTGGCAGGAATCCTTATCGGGAAAATCGGAATCAAGCACCTCAAGCTCACTCTGGCTATGAGTATAGTGATCTATTGCGTGCTATTAACTCTGTCCTTTAATATCAGCGGGATAGCGATACCGGTTTGGATGACAGCGATGGGCGTCATCGGCATGGGTGGTATCCCCGTTCTCTGCATGACAGCAGTGCCGGGAATCATGCGCAGGCCGGAGTTGATGGGCATCGGCGTGGCGATTGCTGGATTCGGAGCCAATACTGCCGGAATGATCGGACCGCCGGTCTTCGGTGCGATCGTGGATAAGGCAGGTTGGAACGCAGGCGCCTACGCCTTCATTCCAGTGGCCCTGATCGGTATATTCTTCGCCAGTATAACGAAGACACAACATAATTGAATGATAAAGAACTTTGCAGCCAAGCAAAAAAATGGCCGTCGAGTGACAAAAGTTGTTGCGCGCCGAACGGAATTCCACCATACTTTGGTTGTTAGGAGGCGTTATGGCAGATAATTTGTGTCCTGGGCAGGATACTCGCTATTGGAAACCGGAGGATGTCTTCGACTCGCCGTGCGTCCACTGCGGCTACATGGTCGAGTTTTTCAAGGACGAGGCCACACGCGACTGTCCTTCCTGCGGCAAGGAGAACCTGAACCCGAAGCTGGACGTCAACTGCGACAGTTGGTGCAAATCGACCAAAGAGTGCGAAACTGCCCGAAACGCGGTCAAGCAGGATCTGGTTGAAATCGCCCCCCCCCTTGAAATAGGGCAGGGAAGCGGCAACACCACAAGCGAGCGGCCCACAACCGGAGTTGCGGGCCGCTCGTGTTTTCCGCCATGGCTTCCATGATCGGCAATTTTGCTTGCATGGGTTCAGAGCGCAATTTGCGATTGCCAAAGATAGGCGGAGCTGTCCCGCCTTAGCCGCAAAAACAAGAACGCTGCGAGGGTGGGGCACCCAGCCTACCCAGGTCCCCAAATGCGAGGGACCTGGGGCACCCAGATTATTAATGTGTGTCAGATCTCCAGGATGACCGGCATGATCATCGGTCGCCGTCCGGTGGTTTTCTGGATGAGGCGCTTGAGTTCGGCGCGGACCTTTTCCTTGACCATGCCATAGTCGGATTTTTCCTCGGTGGTCAGGCCGTCGAGAGTTTTAAGGACTAACTCGCGCGCTTGCTCGGTGATGTCCGAGCCGCCAAAGCCGCGCATCACGACCTCGGGCGATTGCTCGACCTTGCCGGTGCGCTTGTTGATGGCCAGCACGGCCAGCACAACGCCGTCTTCAGAGAGTATGCGCCGGTCGCGGAGAACCAGGTCCTCGACAACATCGATCGATGAGCCGGAGTCGATCAGCACCCGGCCGGTCGTTACCTTGTCGTGCTTGCGAATATCCTTCTGGCCGAGTTCGAGTACGTCGCCGTCTTCGATGACGATGGCCTGCTCGACGGCGCCGGTATCGAGCGCGATTTCGGCGTGCTTGCGCAGGTTGCCGTAGTTGCCGTGGACGGGAATGAAGTACTTGGGCCGCACCAGGTTGATGAGCAGGCGCATCTCTTCCTGCGAGCCGTGGCCGCTGACGTGAATCAGGCCGTTCGAGCCGTTGTCGTAGATGACGTTGGCGTCGCG
>Ga0182030_10025526_pt1 | contig 10759 bp, 16 predicted proteins | sample 812S3MmetaG_FD_121299 | JGI IMG/M metagenome (GOLD analysis project Ga0182030, IMG submission 121299) | Permafrost microbial communities from Stordalen Mire, Sweden - 812S3M metaG (Illumina Assembly) | ecosystem: Environmental > Terrestrial > Soil > Wetlands > Permafrost | place: Sweden... | reverse complement strand
ATTGGTTCATATTTTTTCTTAGAGACTTTAACTTCGATAATCTCTTCTTCTTCATCCTCTGGTTCAGCAACGAATCCACTCTCCCATTTTGTACGCTCCTCCAATAGATCCGAAAGCAATTTCTCAGTTGGCTTCTGACATAACTTGATGATTGGAACTCTTGTTCTGGTAAGTAATCGTGCGCCAAATCCCATATCCAGCAATGTTTTTTCCAATATGCGTGGAATAGCGGACTCTGGAGAATCAGCCGCAGGAACAGAATGTGGCGTAAGAAGTGCAAGATCCATATCAGATGCTTTGATAGCAAAACCTGAACTCATGCTGCCAAAACATTTCAATTCCACACTCGAGATGTCAAATTTTGAGTTGCCAAGTTCTTCTTGCTCATACTGGGCTATCGATTCGCGGCATGCCTGTTCGACCACGGCTCTGAAAGCATCCTTTTCAGCCACTTCCTTGGCGTCAATTCCCACGCGAGGGACATTTTCTTGAAGTAATCTCTCAAGATAAACGCTCTGTGCGATAAGTTCTTCCGCATTCTGACCAAATGGCCGTCCTCGACCTTGGCCGTTGTATTGACCAGGTTGGAAAAGTTGACGATTTTGGGGTGAAGGCCTTCCATAAGATTGTCCTTGCGCTGCCCGATTACCGGATTGATACTGCTGTTGATATTGATTGGTGGCTTGTCTCGATATAGGAGGATAGTTTGGACTTGGTTGGCTCTGCCGATAATTATTCATTGGAGAGGGAGGCGGGGCTTGCGAATATGGGACTCGTGGAGAATACGGAGAAGGAAGACCTTGGTTTTGAAAACGTGGCGATTGCTGCGGATATTGTTGTGGGTATCTTTGACTGTATTGTCCTTGCGGCGGCTGACCTGGAGTTTGAGCGTTGTAATGAGGGGAAACCCCAGAAGGTGGAACATTTCCGGGGTAAGATCCAAGACCGCGACTTGCTTGTACACCTGGAGTTGGTCTCGAGTCAATTGGGATAGACAACTGCGAATTCATTTGACGGCGCTGAGCTTGATTGAGTCTTTTTCGGCCAGGCTGCGGTGACTGTCCCTGAGGATTTGGCGGAATCTCTGGTCCATTGGCGCTAGCTAGGTAGGCTTGTTGCTCAGCTGGAGTTGCTGTGGCCATGTGCGGTGGTAGGATAGGGTTGGGCGAAGCAACACCTGCAACTAAATTTATGCCCGCATTGTTGAGAATGAGACCACGAAGGCGCTCCTCGAGGTCATTTCCGCCCCCTCCTTTGCGTGTGAGATCATCCGAAGAGGGAAACATCTTCAAAAATTGAAGAGATCCAGGTTGAAACACTTGCGAACCTTGAATGGTAATTGAATACCAAAGAATCTATTAAGAAGATAGTGATCTTGAAGACTGTGATCTTCCACCCTTTAACCGTAGTCTGTCGAGACGTGTATCACGAAAGATGCTGTATCATGTGACTCGATTTGGAATGATGTCGGGACCAGGTTCAAAAAGGTAAAGACAGGCAAACCGAAAGTGACTTGTTAATGATTGAATGTCTACAACCAATTGGGTAATACCATTTCCCTCCTTCACGTCTGAACACAACCCCAAGCCGCTCGTGATATGTCTGATTTGAAAGGACGGTACAGGTGATCGATCATTTCCATTATACCCAGCACTTGACCAAATCCTTCATGAACAAACCTCAACGGCCGCCAGTATTATGCAAACTTTCGGCTGGATCGTTCGTCGTAATCGTCTAGGTTTATCTTGCTTGACCAGTTTGTTGATGTAGATTTTTGTATGTATGCACTGAAGTTTACAGCCTGAGAAGTCCAGCACAAGGTTGTCGCTCGCTTATTTTAGCAGCGTTTTCAATTGGCTAGAATACCTTAAATTAAGGCCTAAAGACTCATCGCGATGACAGCGCCACAATGTTCGCGGCTACTTCATCGCCCAGCATTCCACCAAGACAAAGAAACAACCTCTCTTTGACAACCACGACTCTACTCCGCGCACATCGACGATATACTCCTACACGGAGCGTCCTTTCCAACACAAACGCGACTTGTTACTTTACATATAAAGGATATTAAAATCGAAAGCGCAGTAAATCAATTCATGAAGACAACCTAGATAGGCAGAATTGCCTGGCAACTGCCGTATGAGCTGCGAGCTCTCTGCAATTCTATAATTTCTCCCCCTCACCCTGCCTCACAATGAGCACCTCTCCGTCTGGCCTCTCGAATGGCCGAACTCCAACACCTAATGGAGGCCCTCCTCAATTCGTGCGCAAACCCAAACCTGCCGATCCATTAGTTGCGCGCAAGAAGCCGACTCGAAGAGCACCCTTACCCCTTGGAAAGAAAGGACCTGTTAAGGGAGACGAGCCTCAACCACTTCGAAGACCCTCACCAGCGAAAGCCATCCCAGCGCCGAGACCAGCTCCTACTTTCACACAAACATATGGTGGTTGGTCAAATCCTCCGACAGGCCAGTACATTGATTACCCCCTTACGACTACAAAGAAAGCTTTACGTGAGGGCTTGAGGTATCATATGGCTAGGTTCGCTGCGAAGAAGAACGTTGATCCCAGCAATGAGCATGAGTTCACGCGGCCCATCTCGCTACATAGAAGAGATCCAAGGCAACCGGTTGGAGGCATTGGGATGAAGCCGGATGAGCTCATGACTGACGATACTATGGATTCGAAGGAGAAAGAGAAGTTGGAAATTTTGAAAGCGGAGAAAGAGGCAAGAAAAGCCGCAGAACAGGCGCAGATTGCACCCACTGGCAACAATGCGTCTGCTCTTGCAGCAAAGAAGGCACAGGCTTTTAGGAATGAAAAGACGACACAAGTCTATCGATTAGATAAGACCGAGGCTCAGAAAAAGGAATCTGATTTGAGATATGAAGAAGCTTTGCCATGGCATTTGGAGGATGCTGACAACAAGAATACTTGGGTGGGTAATTACGAGGCAGCTCTTTCGGATACCAACGTGATTTTTGTAGTCGAAGGCAGCACTTTCAGAATGATTCCGGTCGAGAAGTGGTATAAGTTCTCTGCAAAGAACCAGTTTAAGGGATTTTCTATTGAGGAGGCCGAGGCGTCATTTAGCAGGAAGGAAAAAGAGTCTCGATGGGTCATGAAAACTCACGAGAAGTCAGAGGCAGACAAGGCCAATGCAGAGACTCGAAGACAACTTGGAAACCTCTATACCGTTAAAGCCGAAAGCAGTACATCCAAAAATGCCAACAAGAATGAGACTCAAGATGCGGATGATCTCGACTTTGAGGCTGATGATCTCTTCCAAGATGATGACGAGCAGGCAACTGTGGAGCCAGATAAGGATGAAGAGACTAAAGAATCGAAAGAAAGAATCAAGCGTGAGCAGCTTGGAGCGAACGTATTCGGTCAGACTAATGAGGCCGACGTCGATAAGGAGCTTGAGGAAGAAGAGAAAGAGAATCTTCGAAGAAAGAAGCTTGGCAAGGGCGTTAAGAAGGCTTTGACGAAGCGTGAAAAGATGACAATCTATGAGAGTGATTCCAGCAATCCTTATGCCTCTTCTGTATGTTCGTCCTTCCACTCTTGGTCTATTGTACTGATAATATCTAGAGCGAAGATGATACTTCTGATGAGGAAAAGCAAAGAGAAATTGACAAGCGGAAAGATGAAGAAGCAAAGAACAAAGCCAAAGAAACAAAATTGCCATCAGGTGCATCATCTAAAGGAACAAACACACCTTCCGGTCGACCAAAGCATATTGATGCCTTAAAGAAGTCCAAGAATCTCAAAAGGGCTGGTTCTCCTAACCTCTCAGAATCAAGTGGAAACGAGTCATCTCGAAAGAAGCAAAAGAAAAAGCATTCGTCACAACCCACCGGTACAAGTACGCCTATCCCTGGATCCCGCCCAATGTCTCCAGCACCCTCGTCATCTGCACCTGTTTTAAATCAAAACCCGCGGAAATCATCAATCATCAAACTTAACTTGGCACCTTCAAAACTTTCTGAAATATCATCCGCACCACCAAATCCTAGCCCAATTCAAGGAAGTGCTATGAGCGACGGAGAAGCCACTGGAGGAGAAATGTCTGATGGTGGAAAAAAGAAGAAGATAAAGCTTCGTCTTGGAGGAGGAGCATCACCAACGAGCTCCCGAGGAGGTAGTCCAGCGCCAGGACGAGCTGGTTCAATTGGAACTGAAGGAAGTCGTGCTGGGAGCCCAGCTATTCAATCTCAAAGTATGCCCTATTCTACATTTCTTATGCATCATCCCTATCCTGTCTTGAAAGAAGACTGATACACCTTTTTGGGTATCATCGCCGCTGTGGTGAAAGGTAGACTACGTGAGTGCGTGGAGAGACACAGAATAGACCAAGAGTCTGTTGAAAGCCTAGTTGTTACCTTGAAAAGCACATCCAAGCGTGTGTGGACTAGTCGTGGATACAGATCTGGAGCAAGAGCTATCTTTGGGGCACAACTAAGCCCAGTGAAAGGTTCTCCTATATTGAGAATTATGCATATATTGGAACAGCTCTTGTTCTGGGAGACTCTGCAGAAGCGCTTTGAAAGGCATTTTTCTGTAGAATGGCAACATTACAAGTTTTGTGCTAGTTCCTTTTCAGAATCTAAACATAAATGCTATATTACTAGTGCTAACTGTGTCTCAGCAGCTCCGAGAGCACAATCTCCCAGCTTGGGACCTATCAAACCTCATGAGATTGCAGCCGCATTACCAAAGGAAGGGATTGCTATTGGGGCTTTGATGAAGTTTTTCACAGGAAGGGTCGGTGATGGGGATGGACAGACGGCGAAGAAAGACTTTATTAAGTTGGTGAAGGAGAATAGTAGCTATGGGCCTGATAAGTTGTTGCGACCAAAATAGATTGATGGAGAACTATATGGGAGGTCTAAAGCGTTGCTGTTGGACATCTGAGTTATCTTATGAAGGGGTTGCATAATGCCGCACGGAGGACACAAGCAGGCTGTGCTAATAGGATTCGAGATTTTGCGATACATCAGACGCAGTATCAGCATAGAATATAATGCGTGGACTTCCAAATTTATTGGCTTTCTTGTGACTACTCATCCATCTGCCAATTAAAATCCAATTCCTTATTCCTCGCCATCCTATTCCCCGCCTTAAACCTCTCACTCTCCCACCCATTCCCTCTATCAACTCCATCCCACCTATGCCCCGGACGAATCCCATACCTATTTGGCGCGCTTGCACCTTGATAAATTGGTTTCCCACTCTTACTCCTCGCCTCCTTCCCACTCAAAAACTGCATCGCAGGATCATTCCACCTTTCCACCTCCCTTAACTCCTTATTCATCTCCTCATCGTCCACTTTCCTCGCCACAGGCATGAATCGCGCCTCGTCCAACTCCTCTCGACGCCGAGCTTTTTCGGCGAGTTGTACTTCGCCTTTCTGTAGCTCTTTCTCTTCCCGTTCTTTCTTTAACTTCTCATCCATCTCCTTCCTTGCCTCCTGTCTTCGCATGGAAATATCGATTCTTCGGCCAGTAGCATCACGATACACTGTCTCCTCTCCCCCCTTCTTCCCCTTCCCACCAGATTCTCTCGCCCAAGCCTCAGCTTCCTCACGCTTCCTTTTCTCGAATTGCTTTGCAACAGCGGAAGCGCTCTGTAAACCGGCATGTGTACCATCGCCCATCTTCACTATCTCCGTATCGTCGCCCTCAATGACGGGTCCTTCATCTTCATTTCGCTCGCGGTTCTCGGAGGCTGCTTGTGCGATTATGCGGTCTGCTGCGTCTGCCTCACTGTCCTTGGGTTGGATGACTGGGACGCCAACCGTCTTCCATGAGCTTTTCTTAGCCTTTCGAAATTCGGCAGAGCCAGAGGAGATGGTGAGGGGGCCGTCGTTGGATTCATCTTCGTCGCCGGGGGCGGGATTGCTCCAGCCCAGGGAATCGTCGTCTGCGATTATGAGACCGGTAGTTTCTTTGGCGGACTTTCGTTTGCGTTTTTTGGAGGAAGGGGGGGCTTCTGCAGTGAGGTATTTGGATGCTAGGTAGGAGGAGAGAGACATCTTTGTGGTTTTGTTCTGAGGCGGGTTGGTGTTAGGATTTTGGAGGAGGTTGTTTGGAGGAGGTTTGTAGTGAGGGTGGAGGTCGGAGGGGCGAGTCTGTTTTCCAATTTTTGAGTTGATAAGCTGAAAGTGTTGTAGATTTGCTAGATTAATTAGCTTGAACAGTCGATCGTAATGCCCGCAAGCTGTCGGTCTTCCGTAAGAAGCAAGGCTTGACCTGCATGGAGAGTTGAAGATGCCTTGCCGTAAGGCTATGAAATTATTCTGACCCGCATCACGTGAGTAATTAAACTCTATTTCACCCCCAACCAATCAGCACTACCTTCCCCTTGAGCCCCTTTTCTCCCATCCTCATAATAACGAAACGATTTGCTCAGCCTCAACGTCCCTTGATCTTGAAACAACGTCAATTATGCCGTGCATCCACAGAACCCCCGCAATAACAGGGTATTCCCATAAGTGGTTGCATCTTTCCTACCTCATCCCAGTAGAAAATCCAATCAGACCGTTTGATCCTCATAAGCGCCTTCCACTTCCTCTCTCATCAAACTCGGCCTTTCCGCAAATCTCGTGTTCTTGCCTCATAACAATGAAGAGCCTTTCCTGCACCCAGTTTAGACTTTCCATGATCTGGTAGGAGCTCATGATGCTTGCTAGTTGGCACCGAGATGATCCACTCAGGAGTACGTGAAGGGATGCCAAGTGTCTCCGAGATGAGAAGGTTATCTCGTTCTTTTACCAGGACTCCTTTTCCAGAATGCCGGCCTTGTGGAGTTGAGCTGTTGCCTCAAAGGCATCAGTATGTCACCAAGTCTGTTTTCTTAAAGGAGCTGCGATGCCCGTTTTCTTGCTCCGCGTTTCTTAGTTATCGACATCACGTTCTTTACATTCTTTTTGCAATACTCACGCTCTTTTTGTTTGTTATACCAACTACAATCTTTCTCTAAATTAATTTATACACATTCGTTCAAATATGATGTCTCATGTCCGTTCTAGCGGCCTCTTTACCGCCGTCTTAGCCGCCACGGCCATCGCTGGCCCAGTTGTTATCCGCGAGCCAAATAATGAGGTCTCAGTTTTACAGGAAAGAATCCCTTCTATTCCTCTGGGGAGCTATAGTCTCTCCACTACCCATCAAAACGATGTCCTATTCAACATGTATGGCCACACTTCTCCTCAGTCAACCTTGCTGACCCTTACATAGCGGCGTCTCAACCTCATCTGGTAACGTCGGCGAGTCCTTCAACTTAGAAGTTGAATGTGTCGACTGCCGAACATGGGGTACTGCCGTAATTTCCACATCCGGGGTCAACAAGAATGATGATATTATTGGCGATATCATTTCATTCTTCAAGAACCCTGTCGATACCATCGTCGAAGCATTTGACCTTGATGTCAAGATCGATTTCGAGAATGTTGGAGGACATTTCGATTTCAACATCCTTGCTGCTGATACTGTCTCTTACTCGTTCCCTATCTTCACATCTGAGACACCTGTGGGCTGTGCTGTCAGCGATGAAGTTAGTGTTGGCTTGGTTCTGTCCATTGATTTGGTTTTTTCCTTGACTGCTGAGATTGATCTTGAAGCTGGGTTTGAGTTCTCTTTCCCTGAAGGTGCATATATCACTGTCGACCCTTTGAGTGGTGATATTGTTGATCAGGGCTTGTAAGTACCTCTTAACCCTCACAGGATCTCATCTAACCTGAACAGCGCCGGAGGTCAAGTCGACCATCTACCAATCACCTGCAAGTCTGGATCTGCAACATTCAAGGCTGCTCTCCGAGTCCGAGTTCAAGCCGGCACCACTGTTGAGCTCTTTGGTACCGGTTTCGACTTCGAACTTGGTGTCTACGCAGACCTCATCGAGTACATCGCCACAATTGGAACAAGTGATCAATGCGAGCTTTACATCACTGAGAGCGTTGATGTCAATATTGGTGCTTACGCTCATGCCGTTGTCGAGATCGATTACAAGAGCTTCGGGGTCAATCCTGCTGTCGTCACTACCCTTTTAGATTATCCATTGCCCAGCCTTTGTCTCACTCGACCAGCTATTACGTCGGTATCAGCGTTCCCTACCACCGTCCCGGTATCAGAAGTCACAAGTGGTATTACAACCGGGACATCAGCCATTCCTACTTCATCCGGAGCAGCTTCGACGGTTCCTCTTTCCTCTGAGGGAGCTTCAAATTCGTCCGAGGCAACTTCAACATCCTCTCCCATCATTCCATCATCCACCAGCTCCACTCCTGGCGGCGTTTTCCAACAGTCTTCCCTCTCATCAACGTCTTCACCAGCAAGCTATACCCCATCCGCATCACCCATCCCATACTCCAACAGCACCACCACCTCCTCTTCCATACTCGGATCCTCACCCACATCCTCTTCTGGTTCTATTCTTACGTCTTCGCCTACAATCACATCCGCACCCCTCATGACAACCTCAACCGTCGTTTCCACCTCTCTAATAACCATCACCTCTTGTTCCTCCACCGTTCTCCACTGTCCCGGCTCCCTCACCTCCGAATTCGTCCTCACATCCACGATCGTACTCTATACAACCGTCTGCCCAGTCGGTGAAGTCCAACCCACAACATTCCTCTCTAGCGCATCCGTCTCATCTACATTCGGACCCACAATCACACTTTCTCCATCTGGGTCTCCAGCAGGCATCACAGGAGGAAGTACAAATACACCATCCCCCATCGCATCACCTTTCTCACTCACACCGTACGCTACACCGGTCGTGGAAACCATCTATACTCCCACTTTCGTCAACCCAACATATACTATGCCCACGGCTACGATATTTACGGTGCCGTTTCCGAACTGGAATGTCTCGTCCACGGTCTCAACGCTAGCTGGTGGTGCTAGCACCATTACCTTGCCCCCAACTTCAACGCCTTTGAATCCGATAAAAGTCGTGACTTCGACCGCAAATTCGACAACGGTAGTTGCGACGGGGTCGCTGAAACCTACTAGCCCCATTCCTTTCACCGGTACAGGTTCGAGGTTGGGAGGAAACATGGTGTTTGGATCTTTTGTTGTGGTGGCTATTGGGGTCTGGGGATTGCTTTGAGTTTAGGGTGTAGATATATACCCTTGAACTATGCATATTTTGAGTTTTCTTGTAATCTTAATTCAAACCTATTCTAGTTCTACCCCCCCAATATCTTTCTGCGCTATCTTCTACGCCTCCACTTATCTTATTTAAAGGAGTAATCACGAGGTAGAACTACATTTGCTTCTCTTCTGATGTACAGTCCCTCACTGCACATTGAGGGATTCCAGATAGGATCCTAAACCATCCCTTTCACTCATGCGATTTGACCACCATGTACTCACCCACTACCTTTCTAACAATCTAGAATTCCGCCTACACCTTTCTACCAATCTGAGATTACGAATAGCTCCCTACCCCTCGTTACTTGAGAATAATTTACTATAGTCATATTTATACATGTATTACCACCCTCTTAAACATCTCCCTCCTTCGAATTACCAACCCCTTACATAAAATGAAGAGACACAATATTTCTGCACTCCTCGAAGTATAGAAAGATATCAGTATTAATATACCAGCCTACAAAACCACCTCCTTTTCAAACCCCTTCTTTCATATAGCCCTTGTAATGAAGCTTATTTGGATCTTTACCCCACATCCCTACTTATCAATCAATATGATATTCCAGAAGACCGGTGTGAGAAGCGCAAGAATACCAAAGACTGTACTTACTAAATCCACCGCGTCAGGACATTGGTCACGTGATATGGAGCAGTACAACTTTTAGGTTCAAGGGTCAGGACTAGTAATTGTATATTCAATACTAACCAGACTCCCTATTCCTAAATACCAACTCTAACCCTTATTATAGATGTTCGTTCAATAGGAGTTTTAGAAACGCTCGATTCACTCCACGTGACTCACCTACCCGCGGGCGCAGTCCCTCGTTCCTCCCTTTCATTGTCTCCCTTTCTTCGACACATTCACATTGCAGGACTGTATTCCAAGAAACTAGCCTCCGGACTCGTTTCAAAGTTTGAAAACAGCTCTTCGATTTAGTAGCAATATTAGACGCTGATATTCTCGGATTCCGGTTACTCTGGGCGTCCCATTTGGACGTCGATATCAGTTCCTTGAGTCCGGAACCAGCAACACAAAAGTATGTCTCGGAATCGTCCTCCCATATATATATTGATTATCGTCTTGCACACCTAGAGAATTGCATTACTCTTTGCAAATTCAACGTCTTGGCTTGGACGGGGAATAGCACAGAATCGCTTTCCGAGATCAGTGCTCAGCCTCGCGCTCATACAACATAAAAAATGAGACTTAATCACTCAACCCTTCCAAACTACAGCAATGGCAAATCAATCTCATAGCCGCTCGGATTCTGTCGGTGCCTCGCTACCCAACGTTCCTCGAGCAGACCCAAACGTTTCCTACCTCCCGCTCGATCCCAACGTTGACTCCATCCGTCTAGTAGCCCTAAAACCCGACCCCGAGTTCCACGCTCCAGTCTCATGCAGGTTAATCCACGTCACGTTTGCTGAGAAGCCAAAGTATGCAGCACTTTCATACACTTGGGGTGATGATACCCAATTGCAATTTCATATCACTATCGATGGCCAACGTTTCTCGGTTGGGAGGAACCTGCTGCACAGTCTATGGAGCGTACGCGACAGCAATTTTGAGAGATTGATATGGGTTGATGCGATCT
>Ga0182030_10025525_pt1 | contig 10760 bp, 7 predicted proteins | sample 812S3MmetaG_FD_121299 | JGI IMG/M metagenome (GOLD analysis project Ga0182030, IMG submission 121299) | Permafrost microbial communities from Stordalen Mire, Sweden - 812S3M metaG (Illumina Assembly) | ecosystem: Environmental > Terrestrial > Soil > Wetlands > Permafrost | place: Sweden... | reverse complement strand
CGGTTCAATTCATAACCATAGCGCCAAGCAGTCGGGCGTTCGGCGAACTGTTCGAGCACACGAAGCGTCTGAGGAGATATTCGCGGGACCGTCACTCAATTAACCTATATATGTAGACTTTTATTGTCAAGTCTATTCCGCTGCCGGTAGTGGGCTGTTTTGAATTGGATACGACTGTCCACTTTGTGCACATTCGTATCAGAACGGGGTCATGCCGAAAAGGAGCAAGGGAGACTTTGCACAGAACGCCCTGCGGGTAGTGGAAATCGCCACGGATGTCCCGCTCAAATCCAAGAAGAATCCGGCAGCCGTTGCACTGGGCCGCTCGGGGCTTAATTTTTCCATACGTGCAGGACCGCTTTTCTGTCCTCCACGTCTGCGATGGAAGCTGGCCGAGCGGATCACGTTTGGCGTTTGGAGGAATTGGTGAGACTATTGGATCAGAGAAACAGCAGGAGTGGCGGCATGAAATACCGAATTGTCATATGGGCGGCTGCAGGCTTTCTGGTTGCGGGCTTCTGGGCACTTTATTTCTTTCCGACGGCCCCAATTCCGATAACTTCAGCCGAACCGATGTGGACTCTTGCCCGTTTAACTTGTCCGGTTGTGTTTGCTAGTTTTTATTTTCATTTCCCCCTTGGCGTCTATTGGGCGATTCTTGCGAATGCTGCGACGTATGCCCTAGTCGGCCTGACCGTGGAAACTCTGCGACGACAACTTAAACGCGCGAACTAAATTCAAAACAGCCCACTACCCCGCTGCCACAGCGCCAAGGGTAACTTAGTTTGCTCCGCCGGGCGGCGGACTCTGACCGGCGTAGTAGCCGCTGCGAGTTCTTACTGTCAGCTTGCTGTAACCTTTGGCGCGAGCGTCCACGCGAATGGTGCGGTATCCGCCGACGCTCTTGGGAGTAGTCGGCTTGTAGCCAAGAGTGTATTGGCTGCGGATATCATGGGCCACGGTGCGGCTGATTTCATCTACCTGGTCAACCGTTTTAGGCAGGAAGGCGATGCCACCGGTTCTGAGGGCGAGGGTTTCCAGGGCGCGCTTGGCCCGCCGTTCCCCCTCTTCACCACCTAGCAGCCCTATGGCATAGACAGTAGGTCCATTCTCCACTTGCAGCCAGCGTATGGCTTGCTCCAGCGTGCTGCGGCTGGCGTTGTCTTCGCCGTCGGTCACGACGAACAGGACCTTTTTTTGCAGCTTGGCGAGTTTGAGCTGCTCGGCGGACGCCACCACCGCGTCATACAAGGCCGTGCCTCCGCGGGCTTCCACTTTTTCCAGGGCTTGCCGCAGTAATGCAACGTTGCCGGTAAAGTCCTGATCCAGGTAATACTCATCGTTGAAATTGACCACAAAGACCTGGTCCTGCGGGTTGCTCGACATGACCAGGTCCAACGCGGCTTTGTTCACCTTGTCGCGCTTCTCGCGCATGGAGCCGGAATTGTCAATCACGATGCCCATAGCCACGGGAACATCCTCCCGCCGGAAGGAAGTAATGGCCTGGGGCTTGTCGTTCTCAAAGACCGAAAAGGCGTCCCGGCCCAAGTCGAGGACCATGTGGTCTTTATTGTCCACCACGGAGGCGTGGAGCACGACCTCTTCGACTTCCTTCTTGAAGACGAACACACCGCTATCATTGTCAGCAGGGGCCTGCCCTTGAGTCGAGGAAGAATTGCTTTGCTGAGAGGGCGCGGCCGGTTGCGCCTGCGGGCTGGCCGCGTCCTGCGCCAGAGTCGCTACGCGGAAGATTGCCAGGTTGAACAAGAATACGCCGGCCAGCAGAACGCGGAGCCGGCTATTCCGAAGGAGCATAGTAACCCGTCTTGGCATACACACGGAGCGGCGGCAATCCTTTAGGTGGAGTAAGTTTCACCTTGATTTTACGCCATTTGCCGTCGTGCGCCCGATTCTTAGGACGGTATCCGATCACGTATTGGTTGCGTAGTTCGGTGCCAATTTTTGTGGCTACATCAGCCAGGTCATTGGGGTTGTCAATGGTAAAAGCCCGGCCCCCGGTCAAGTCGGTAATTTCAGCCAGCAGGACTGGCCCCAACTGCTCCTCGGTCGTGGCAAAGTAGTGATCGTAGATACCGATAGCATAGATCAGGAGATCCGCTTCCTTGACCGTGGATTTGATCTCGCCTTCGGTATAGCGGCTGTGATTGTCTCCGCCGTCGGAAATGATGAGCAACGCCCGCTTGGGATATTTTGCCTGGCGCATTTTATGAACGCCGAGGTAGATGGCATCGAGCAGCGAAGTGCGTCCGCGCGGAGCGGTGAACATCAGCTTGTTCTGGATTTCATCCGCCACCTGGGTAAAGTCGGCAAGCTGTTCGGGCTGATCGGAAAAGGCAATCAGGAAGAATTCATCCTGCGGATTGGCGGTCTTGAGAAACTCCCCCACCGCTTCCCGCGCCCGGTCAATCTTGCTGCTCATGCTGCCGCTCATATCAAAGATAATGCCCAGAGACACCGGAGCGTCCTCGCTGGAGAAGCTTCGAATCTCCTGCGCATCCTTGCCTTCAAAGACGCTGAAGTTGTCCTTATCCAACCCGGTGACCAGGCGGTTCATGGGGTCGGTGATGGTGATCGGGACCAGCACCAGATCGACGTCCACCAGCATGGGTTTGGTGTGAGCCTTGAAAGCGGCGTCCACAATCTCATTCTTGGCGGTATCGGGCGGCTTGATGCGGGGCGTGACATGGACATCTTCCACGTCACTTACCTGCGCTGCGCAAAGCACAGAAAAGCCGCCGGCTACGGCCGCGATGGATAGCAACAGACATGCAAAATTCGCGCCAAAGTGTAAGCGCGCAGAAATTTTCCGGGCAGGACTGTGGGTCGAAGAGAGGGTTCTTGGTTCGGAAGAGCGAGAGAACCCGCGCACACCATAGCGGGTCATAAACACCTCGTTAAGGTGATCGTAGCATAGCTCATGTTCCGGGTATGTCATAACATTTTTTATCGGCGATTGGGACCTGCCTGCGCAAGAAATTACGTACTTTTGACATTTCGATGGTCGGTAGTCTTTCCGGATTGTCTTGGGTTTCCCGCATCCGTTCCACGGTTGCGCCTTTAGTGCAGGGCCTCCTGTTACAATTTCGTCTGCTCTTATGGCTCACATTGCACCTTTTCGCGCCCTTCGCTACAACCCAACCCGGGTCTCCTTGTCCCAGGTGGTCACTCAGCCTTACGACAAGATCAACCCTCCGATGCAGGAAGGTTATTACGCGGCTAGTCCCTATAACTTAGTACGTATCATTCTCGGCAAGCGGATGCCCACAGACCGTGCCGGCGACAATCCATACACCCGCGCCGCTGGGTTTCTGGGAGACTGGCGCCGCGAGGGAGTATTGGATCAGGACGCAGAGCCTTCGTTGTATTTTTATTCTCAGCGCTTTACCGTGCCTGGGACACAAACTCAGGCAGAGCGCCACGGGTTCATCGGGTTGGGGCGACTGGAGGACTACTCGGCGCAGATAGTATTCCGCCATGAGCAGACGCTGGCCAAGCCCAAGGCCGACCGCCTGGACCTGCTGCGCGCCACCCGCTCCCACTTTGGGCAGATTTTCATGCTCTACAGCGACCCTTCCGCCGAAATCGAAACCGCTCTCGCCTCCGGCGGCCCGCCCGACATGGAGACCCGCGATGAATACAACGTACTGCACCGGGTGTGGCAGGTCTCTGATCCCAACGTCATTGAGCTGGTCCGGGGCAAGATGCGCGACAAGAAACTGATCATCGCCGACGGCCACCATCGCTACGAGACCGGGCTCAACTACCGCAACGAGCGCCGTACCGCAGCCGGAGCGGCGGGAACCAAAGATGCTCCCTATGAGTTTGTGATGATGACGTTCGTCAATATGGACAGCCCCGGCTTGGTGGTCCTGCCAACACATCGCGTGGTGCATCGGTTGGCGTCATTTTCGGAGGATGCGCTTCGCGACGGCGCGCGCGCCTACTTCAGTGTGGAAGAGGTTGACCCCGCGATTGACGCCCACCGGGCGCAGGCCATCCTGCGTGAGGCGTCGCAGTCCGGCACCGCATTGTTGGCTGTGGCCGCCAACCGGGCATTTCTGCTGGACCGGCCGAAGGCGTTACGCTCGGAGATTCTTGCCGGCTTGTCTTTACGCCAGCAATCGCTCGACGTGGTGCAACTCCACAAGTGCCTGCTGGAGGGCGTGCTGGGGCTCTCCGAGGAATCCATCCGCAACCAACAGAACATCAGTTACTACCGGGAGACGGACGAGGCTCTGGCCCAAGTGCGTAAAGCCGGGGCCAATGTTGCCTTCTTGATGAGCCCGGTGCGCATGCAGCAGGTGCGGGACATTGCTTTTGCGGGCGAGGTGCTGCCGCAGAAATCCACCGACTTCTTTCCCAAGCTGCTGAGCGGTTTGTGCATCTATGCCCTGGAGTAGGGGCTCAAGGTCTTTGGGGATCCAGAAAACTCGCAATATAACCGCGGTGGCATGCACTCTGGATTCATTCGGACTGGTAATGGGCGCCTGCGGCCTAGGTTGCGCTCGCGCCCTGAAGTATTTCGAGCTTGTAGGCTCGTTTGAGCTCAGGAACTAGCCGGGCCCGGTAGTACCCATCCGGGCTGAGCGGAATGCGCTTGCCGTCCAGGCTGGCGGAAGAATATTTTCCTTGGTTCCAATGAATGTCAAAGTCCGCGCCGCGATAGTGGATGCGAGCTCGCGCCGGGAAAAGTCTTTCGGGAACAGAGGACCGGAACCGCAGTTCGTCCCCGTCAATTTTGATTCCCAGCACTCCCTCAAAAAAGCCCCAGAGGAAGCCGCCATTGTTCATCAGGAGGCCGCGGCAGTCGTTGGGCTCACCGGTCTTTCCGTCATAAGCCTCGAAGAAGCCGACCTCGGTCACTTTGGGCCGAGTGGAGAGCAGTTCGGCCACTCGCAGGGCGCGGGAAAGATCATTCATGCGCGCGCGAGCGATCATGTCGGGGGCGGAGACGAGCGTCCAGATTCCTCCGTTCCAGTAATAGTTGGGGCGGTTGCTGCAAAGTCCATCCGCAAAGAGTCCGATGCGGACGCGGCAGGGCACAATATTTTCCAGCTCACTGCGATTGTCGTCCATCCGTTTAAGAATTCGGACGCACTGCTCTGGGCTGGCGAGACCGCAGGCGACAGCATGCAAATTGTTGCCGGTAATCCAGTCGTCGTGTGGAGTTCCGTTCTTTTCCACCCACGCCAGGAATCCGTCGCTCTTCTCGTTCCACAAAATTTTGCGCACGGCTTGCTGCACCCGCGCCGCGTGCTGCAGATGGTGAGCGGTCTCAGCTTTCTTCCCGATGACTTGTTCGAGGAAAGCGATACGGCGAAGGGCTTCGTAGTAGAACAATGACAAACCAAAGTCCTTCCAGGTATTGGCCGCGGTGTCGCCGATGTAAGTAAGGCTGGTGCAAGCGCCTACTCCCTTGCCGGGAGGATCGGTAAACGTTTCCGTTCGTCCTTCGGGCAACAGGTCTCCATCCAGATCGCGGGCGGCAAGGTAATTCATCACCTGCAAGCATTTCGGATATAAGTCAGAAACGAGTTCGCGGTCGCCGGTCACTTCGTAAGTGCGCGCAACTTCCAGAATGAACTGCGCACAGCGGTCCAAGTCAATTCCAGGATCAGGGTTGAAGCTCGGCGTTCTGCCATCGGCGGAGATTGCATAGGGCACCGGAGGACGGCCAGGGGCGACACTGACGTGCCGCGCAATCTTTCTCATCTCTTTACAAAAGACCGCGTGCTGATCCTCTCCACCGATAAACAATCCGCCATGCATGCCGAAGTAAAGGTCATTGAGCCATGTGTCGGTGCCCCAGGTTCGTCCGGCATCTCCACAGTGAGTCTGATCGTTGAGTGTACAAGTCAGAATGCACGCGGTGGAGCGAGCGAGAGCTTGCGTAATTTTTGGATCTGCACATTCCAGCAATCCGTATTGTTTGACGGTGATTGATTTGGCCAGTTCGGAATTTAAGGACCATGGAAATGCATCAGCCGACGCGGCGACTGCGCCCGCGGCAAGGCCAGCCAGTTTCAGGAAATTACGTCGTTGCAGCAATTGCACACCTCTCATGGTGCGGCAGGAATGTTGTTGACCGACTTCACCTGATCAGCAGGAACATCGCTCGCGACCTGGAATGGAATTTTTGCGTGGCGAAAATCATTCCCGAAAAGATATATATCGCGGCTCTGGCTTCCGGCGATTTTCAGAAAGACTCCAGTTCCCTGCTCTGCCCTAGAATTGCGGACTATCGCATCTGCAACATTGTTGAATGCCACGGCAGGCACATCGCGATCCGGCCAGGCTTGTCTTCCGGCGAAGTTATCGAGTTGGAGATTCTCGACGTTTTCCACATCGAGGGCGCTTTGCCATTGATTGAGGGCAGGCTTCTCCCAGTGGACTTCGACGTTCTTGAGTGTGACGTTCCTGGCCCAGCGGACGCGCAACGCATGGACGGCAGTATCGAAAGGGGCTGAGGGGTCGGTGGCGAGGAACAACTGGATGTTGTCGAGAGTCAAACCGTCAATCCAGCTTTCGGGATGACCGTCAATCAGTGACGAGCCTTTGCCGTGCGCGATGACGTTGCGGATCGTCACGCTGCGAATTTTTCCGGGGGCGGGCTCGCCCGGCTTGAGTGCTTCCTTGTTCCATTCGCTTTCGCGAGTGATGCGGAAGTAGAAGGGCTGGGCGTCGCCGGCCCAGAACCAGTCGAAGCGATTCAGATCCATGATGATGTTGGAGAAAATAACGTCAGAGATCACACCGCCAGTGGTGATGGTAAATACAAAACCGCGGTTGGTATTGGTGATGACGCAATTGTTCACCACGACATTGCGAATCACATTGCTATTGCCTTCGCTGAACTTAATGGCCGCGGACGCTGAAGAGAGACGGCAGTTGGTGACCGTGATGTTCTCGCAGGGCAGCGCAGGGCCCCAGCCGGTGATGGAGATAAAAATGATGCAGTCGTCGCCGGTCTCAATGCTGCTGTTGGCGATGCTCACGTCCTGGCAGCCGTCGAGGTCTATGCCGTCGGCCCACACTGCGTCTTTCAAACTCGTATAGATATAAACACTGTCCACCACAACCCGTTGGCAGGCGTATAGGGCCATCGTCCAACTGAACGAGTGCAGGAAGGACAGTCCTGTGATGCGGACATCTTTGCTGTGTCCGAGGTAAATCAGATGGGGATAGATCGTGCGGGTGTGCAAGTCTATCGGATAAGAACGGAGGAGCGACTTGCCCAGCGACTGCATGAGAGCTTTGTGTTGGAAGGCGGCAGTCTCAGTATCATCCGGACGCCATTCGTATTCGGCCTGGCCATCCACGGTGCCGCGGCCTTCGATGGTAATGTTTTCGACGCCTTCGCCGAAAAACAAAGCAGCCTGCGAGGGAACCGTGTAGCCGCTGTATGCCTTCGGGTCCGGTGAGGCGAAGAGCGTCGCACCAGCCTCAATGTGGAAGCGGACGTGGCTGCGCAGGGTGAGCCTCCCGGAGGTGTACTGGCCCGGCGGGAGGTAAACCATGCCACCTCCGGCTTTGCCACAGGCGTCGATCGCGCTTTGAATGGCGGGGCGGGCGTCGTCGGACTTGGCTCCGGTGGCTCCGTAATTCCTAACGTTGAAAATTGCCTGGGACGCGAGGTTTGCGCGAACTCCTGGCCGGGCGGGAGGGCTCGACTGCGAAAGTACCGTCAAAGTCACGAATAAGAATGAAAATAAAAGCAGGGCGGAGCGCTTCATTTTGATGACTCCTGAGGCGACAGAAGGTTACCACGTATGAGCCCCAACAAGCGGCAGCAGAACGTCTGAATTGGTCCAAGCCGGTATCGTTGACGTGCCCCATGTGATTTGCGTCACAGCCCCGGTCGTGGCGCACTCCTAAAGTAGAAATGTACTCTCACCCCGGCATCCGGACGCCGGAATGACGCCAGCGTAACTTTGAGTTCGATCAGGGTGGCCCTCATGGATGCAAATCAGGAAAACAATCGTGCCGCATGGCTGGAAGGGCCAGCCGCCAAGTGCTCGCCGATTCCGAATCGAAGCGGCCCCGCGTGGCGACTGGTGCTGTTGGGACCTCCCGGGGTGGGCAAAGGTACGCAAGCTGCGCTGCTGAGCCGACACTTGGGGGTTTGCCATCTTTCGACCGGCGACTTGTTTCGTGCGGCGCGCAATCGAAGCGAAACCGATTCGACACCGGCCATGGCTGCGGCGCTGGATGTCATGCGCCGGGGGCATCTCGTGCCGGACGAAATTGTCTGGGACATGGTGAACGAACGGGTGGGCTGTCTTCGTTGTCCGGGCGGTTTCGTGCTGGACGGATTTCCGCGCACTCTCGGCCAAGCCGAATCCCTCAAACTGCTGTTGGAACAAGAGGGGCTTCCGCTCCATGCGGTGGTGAATTACGTGCTCCCGGTGGCCGAAATTGTCTCCCGCTTAAGTGGGCGACGAACCTGCGAAAAGTGCAAGTCGATTTTTCATGTCACTGCACAGCCACCAAGGGCCGAAGGCATCTGCGATCAGTGTGGCGGCCGGTTATATCAGCGCGAAGATGATCGTCCAGACTCGATCACAATCCGTCTTGAGGCCTACGAACGCAGCACCGCACCGTTGATTCAGTTCTACCGGTCACTCGGGTTGCTCACGCCGGTGCTGGCCACGGGTTCTCCTCAGAAAATCTTCCAACGCGCGCTGACCGAACTTGAGGCCCGGCGGGCCGCCGAATTATCAGACGTAGATCTGAGCACCACGGGGCGGCGGATTCCCAAGGCTTAGCCGGATTGCTTTGAGATCACGGCCGATTGACCGCCTTTGGCTGTGTGTCTTGTGCGCGGGAAGTAGAGGTCGCAACGCGCTCTCGTAGGAGCAAGAGCCGCCTGCTGCGGTGAGCGTCATGGCAGTCCAGGCATTGTCCTTTCACGTTTGGCAAGTGCTTCTGCAATCCCATGGATGAGTGGCAAGCGAAGCAAATCTGATCTTTCGGCATTGCCAGGTTCACGGTCGTCATGTCCCCTTCGGTCTTCTCGAAGTGGCAAACAGTGCACGGAGCCTCCATGGCAGGATGCACTGATTTACCGCTAGTTTTGTCGGCATGACACGAGGCGCACTTAGTACCTTGGGGAAGAGCACCAGGGTGCTCGACGGCGGATGCTGGCACCGCCGCTAGGAGCAGCAGAAGCGAGCCGACAAGCGATTTTCGTATGGACCTCATTGTTGTCTATGTATAGCCCTGAAAGCGTTCTCTTCTCACTGCATTTCCCCGGTTGATACAAAGCGAATTCCAGCGGCCGAGTTCCCGGATGCCAGAAATTCACGAATCTTCCCACGATTTGCGCCTGAAACTTTTGTAGCCTGCACGAACACTTGCACAGCTTCGGATAATGCCGTGCCTTCAGGAAGGCGGAAAATCCACGGGATATTCGTTGACGTCAGCATTTTGTCGGAAGAAATTGCAATTACCGGGACGAAGGCCTTCACCCCGATTTGTTCGGCCAGATGACTGGAGTTCCGATCCAGCGCGATGATGCCAAGCGCCTGGTCCTGATAAACCGATTGCACCAACGCGGTCGAAGCCTTACCCCAGGAGCCTTCTGTCGGTATTCCGACGAGTGTGAAATGCCGCCCAGAGGCGTCCAGATCCTTTAACAGCCGCGCGATTTCAGAGGAATGAACAGCTTGGTCGGCATTCGGGCCGAAGACCGCAATCTTTAGCTCTTGCGGATTGATTTCCGGAGTGGGTGGGCCGGCGTACTGCACTCCGCCTTCCCCTACTTGCGCATAAGCTTTCTCCATGGTGATGCGACGGTACGCGATGGCGCCGTGATGCACGCTGGCCAGGAACATTGGGCTGATGTTCTTGCAGTTGGGATCGAACACCATTTCGCCGGTAACGCCTTCATACTTTTCAACACCAGTCAGCGCGTCGCGAATGCGGCCGCGGTTCAAGCCTGCGCGGCAGATGGACTGTAACAGAACTTGCATTGCATCGTAAGCGAGGGAGGCGAAGTGATCGGGCTTCTCGTGGTAGGTGGCATCGAAGTGGGTGTTGAAGTCGAGCCACTTCTGGGTGCGCTGGCTTGGATCGTAAGGGTAAACAGCTTCAAATCCTTCAGCCGCTGGTCCGGCAAGGCGCACCAGTTCGTCGCCAATGGTTCGATGGCTGCCGAAGACGCGCTGCTTCATCCCCAACTCTTGCATTTGTTTCAGGATGGCGGCAGCGGGACCGATGTCGGTCCAGAGCACGATGGCGTCCGCGCGCGAGTCCTGAATCACTCCAAGCTGGCGCCGGAAATCGGTATCGCTCGGCATGAATTTTTGTTCAATGACCACAGGATGGCCGAGGCGCCGCGAAGCGTCTTTGAACTTCAGTATGCCAAAACGGCCGTAGCGGTTGTTCACGCGCAATAGGGCCACGCGCTTCAGACCGAGTTCGGTATAGATGTGCCGGGCCAGCGTGTAGCCCTGTACCCGGTCATCTTGAATGTCGGTGAAGTACCAGGGAATGAGGGTCTCCGGAATCGTCGGGTCCGTGGAGGCGCTGTTCACCAGCGGAGTTTCGCCTTTCAGCGTAAGGCGAAGGGCGATGTGGGTGGATTCGGAACTGATGGAGCCGAACATGGCCCAAACCTTGTCGTCATAGATCATGCGGACGGCATCGTTGGAAGCAGAGCCCCAAATCGCGGCGTCTCGGGAAACGCCTGCAGGGGTCGTGCTGGTGCTGTTCTGCCAGTTGTCGTAGTCGTTATGGAT
>Ga0182030_10025524_pt1 | contig 10760 bp, 16 predicted proteins | sample 812S3MmetaG_FD_121299 | JGI IMG/M metagenome (GOLD analysis project Ga0182030, IMG submission 121299) | Permafrost microbial communities from Stordalen Mire, Sweden - 812S3M metaG (Illumina Assembly) | ecosystem: Environmental > Terrestrial > Soil > Wetlands > Permafrost | place: Sweden... | reverse complement strand
GTGATCGGTCGCCCGGTGGCCACGTCCTCGCGCGGCATCAGAAACGGCAACGTCTGCTTCCATGCGACCGACAGCGGCAGCAAGTCTTCCAGCAGGTCATATGGCAGCCCACGATAACTCAGCGCTGCTTCGCCTGTTGGATGCACGGGATATGGTTCACACGCGCCCGGCGCCAACTCCGGCAAAGCCTGAAAACTGCCATACGGGCTGATGCGCTGAAGTTGCCGCCGAGACTCCTCGACAGCCGTGCCCCGCACATTACGGCGAACTCCGAGCACGGCGATCTGTCGGAAGCGGACCGACTCTTCGTCGGCCATGCGAAAGATATTCAATCGGGCGAAGTGTGAACTGAGCACACCGGCGCACTCGTGCAGGCGCTCGAACGGAATGACCAGCACCAGCACGCCCTCCATCGCCAGCCAGCGAAAGGTGTGTTCCAGAAACAGGCGCTCTATGCGGCTGTTGCCAATCGAGCCGATTTCGGAGTCGTAGGGCGGATTCAGATACAACAGCGAGAAGGACTCAGGCTTGGCAACGGCGTCGAAGGTATTGCCCTGGATCGTCTCGATACCCGTGGCGCTTGCGGCCAGTGCCCGCTCGGCATCGAGTTCCACACCATAACGGCGCACGTCGGCGCCTTGGGTAATCAGGTTGAGAGCCACGCCTTGCCCCACGCAGGGATCGACCACCGATGCCGGTCCTATGAAGCTGAGATGCTGACGAAGTTTGGCACCTTCGCTTACAGGGAGCGGGTAGAAGCCCATCTTAATTTTTGCGACACTCCTGGCCATCGATCCTCTTTTCTACTGGGTTTTGTTGTGTGATTTAGAGCATATTGCGACCGGAAAGAAAGCGCATTTTGGCCATGTTGCGGCATGATTGCCACCAGTCCGCGAAGCCGAGTATACAGACAAGCGGGGTGGTGCCTTGGGCAGCTCAATGAGCGCTTTGCCCTGTCAATTGAAGACCATGGGCATTCAGATTGGCGAGCACCGGGCGACATTTTGGTGTTAACTGAAATGTGTTCAAGCGCTCATCGGCCGCATTCGACCCGCAGATCACGGTCCACAGCGGAGACGCTCTTACCGTCATATTCCGCCCAGTACCAGTGTTTCTTGCCGAGAGACTCCTTCTCATGTCGCCGACCAACATTTCTTATTTGATGGTGCGACACATTCTGTCGCATGCGTGTGGCACAGTTGAAATGTGAAGCCACGCTTCGGGAGTCTCCTTGTGAATCGTCGTAAGTTTCTCTATTGTCTGTCTTCCCTTCCTGCTGCCAGTCTGGCTGTGCCACAGCTCTGCTCGCTGGAGCCAAGCCAAAAGCGCTGCTTCGATCGCGCCGCTGAACACGCCGGGCTGAATGTGCAGTTCTCCTCAGATCGACAACTCCGCGTCGGGTTGGTGGGTGTTGTGGGTGTAGGCGTATACCACCTGGACCGGGTCGCCAACAACTTGAACTACCCGTGCAAGACAATTGCGATTGAGACAAACATGGCTCGTCTTCACTGGTGTAGCGCCGAACATGCTTTATTGATTGGTGACCACGGCTTTAAGCCGGCAACGATCAGAGACGCTCAGCTAATGGCGCGTGATCGGAAATCCGACATTGCACGACTGGCTTGTGACCTGGATGTGGCATTCATCCTGACCGGCCTAAATGGGACAACAGGCAAAGGAGTTACCTCCGTTGTTGCGGAAGCACTCGGTGAATCGGGCGTCTTCACCATTGCAATTACACCCGGAAGCAGAGGTGACGAAGCCGTCAGATCACTCCAACGATTGGTAGATGTTGTATTTGAAGTTCCCTACGATGTGCTTATTGACGAGGCACGCGCGACTGGAAGAAGTGTCTGGAAAGAACTTGTTCCTGCGGCGGTTGCACAAATATGTCGTGTGGTCACGTTTTCACTTGCGAAGTCGGGACCAATAGGGATCGATGCCGATAAATTGAGGTCGGTCTTGAGAGGAGACAGTGCCTCAGTGGTGGGTTATGGCAATTCAGATGGCGTCGAGGGTTGCCTTGCCGCATTTGACGCAGCATGCAAAAACCCGCTTCTGGGCCAAGATAGAGTCAGAGTTTCTCGGGGGTTGATTGTATCCGTAGAGGCCAGGCCGGGTATTCTCAAGGACAAAGACACTCAAGCGGTAAGGGAAAGAATAGGGAAAATCGCCACGAATAATGCTATGCTCCATTTCAGCACCTTCGAAAGCGAGTGCCTCAGTGCCGACTACAGGGTAACAATCCTGTCGCGGGTATAAAACTCTTTGACGAAGGCTCAAAACAACGTTTGAAATGACTCGCCACCGTGCACTCGGTAATGCCTGCCTGAAGGAGGTAGTAAGATTATCAGCGCAGATTCAACCCTTATCGACCAAGTAAGAACCGCCATAAGCGAAACCGTCAGGGAGTTCCGAGAACATCCTGCGGATTTTCTATCTGAAAATGATATTCAGTCTTTGCTGTTCGTAGAGCTTCGCCACGAGTTGAGCAATCTCCGGTATGACGTTGGGCATGTTGAACATCGTTTCAGTCAAATTCACGCCATCAACCCTGTAAAAACGGAATATCAGCTTAACCGAAAAGGATTGGGGCCGCGCGTCGATATTGCTGTCCTGTCTGAGGTGCAAGACCCTGACTTCAATCTTTGGCGACAACCCTGCCGCATTGCCATTGAGATCAAGCTTTGGCAGGCAGGGGGCCCATATTTAGAACCATGGGATGATGTCCAGAAGCTCGGATCTTATTGGCAGGAAAGAGGCGGAGAAGTCCCTTTCACCGGAATTGCCATGTTGTTTATTCATCCCGTCGCCGAGCGATGGCGGATAGGGATGCCCGATATTAATCAACAGCTGGAGAAGAATACTGCCATTGCGCCTAGCCTCGATTTTCCGTCTGACGGTGTTGCCCTCCATCTGGTTACTCAATCAGGCTGGAAGCAGTTTTCCGTTCTAACCGAAAAGCGCCATATTGGCCTTGACTGAAAGATTCGCAGGAGAGTTGTGAATCAGCTTCATGAGCATTCTTCTCCTAACGAGACTCAGGTAGGACATTACAATGCCTAAGCGTCCAGGCTCACTGGAGACTCTGCAGATTGCTTTAGAACTGATTCGTCGAATTCCCAAGGGGCGAACTGTTACGGCTCCTCAGTTAAGAGAGCAGCTTTCGGAAGCAGGCTTTGAGCGCGACATCCGCACCATCGAGCGGCAACTGGAAACGCTCTCAGGCCATTTCGATATAGACCGCGACGAAACCAGTAAGCCCTATCGCTATAGTTGGAACGCGAGCGCCAGGGGGATGTCTCTACCTACTCTAACTCCGCAGGAGTGCCTTTTGCTGACCTTGGCCGAACAACAGCTGCGGCAATTGATGCCACCGCGCCTGATGAGATCTATGTCGGCCTTTTTTTCCCAAGCAAAGAGCCAACTCGTCGAACAGCCTGCAGCTCGCCAAGAACGCGAATGGCTAAGCAAGGTTCGGGTTGTTGGCACCAGCCAGCCGCTGCTCCCACCAAAGGTAAACAACCAAGTCTTTGAACAAGTCTGCAGCGCTCTCTTTGGAGACCAGTGGCTGACAGTCCAATATCACAACGCCGCAGGTGAAGAAATCAAAAGCAAGATCATGCCATTGGGACTGGTACAGCAAGGGCCGCGCATGTATCTTGTTTGTCGATTCGATGGTTATACGAATGAGCGCAATTTGGCGCTCCACCGCATTGTGTCCGCCAAGGCATCATCCTTGACCTTCAAACGGCCACCGGGATTCGATCTCAAGCAGTATGACGATGACGGCCATTTCGGCTATGGCAATGGCGACCTTATCAAACTCACTTTTCGGATCGAAAAAGGCCATGGGTTCCATCTGCTCGAATCGCCCCTATCCGAAGATCAGCAGGTTTATGAAGAGAAGGAATATTACAAGATCAGTGCCACGGTCGTTGATTCAGAAATGCTGGATTGGTGGCTTCGCGGTTTTGGAAAAGCGGTCAGTGGGATTTCAAAGATTAAGCTGACACGCACGTAGTCCTCTCAGCTTTGTTCTTCCGTCTATTCTGCCAATTTTGTTCGGCAGATATCTCTTAACGTGATTGCGCCTTAGAAGGTCCAAATTTATTCCAAATCCGCCAACTCCCACATTGACAAAGAACGGTAAACACTTCGCTGTGCAGTTGGCGTCGCGGACGGATCGCTCTCGCGCGGAAAGGTCGCCAAGTTATCCTGCATTTCCAGCCAAAACATGCCTCAAATCACAGGTTGGATTTCCGCCTAAAAATGCGCAATACCTGTTCACCCCACGCGGGCAGGATTGATCTTGAGTTGAACAAAACGGCTATAGATAGAGAATCAGGGTCCGGCCGGTCGGGTTCAGTCGAAACAGAATGGAGTCATAAAGCTGCAACAACAGGAAGGTCAGGAAGCCGCTGAGACCAAACATGCCGGCCAACAGCCATAACCTGTGCCGTGTGAAGACAGAAACGAGCAGCATCACGAGTGCCGCAATGCTCGCGAATCCGCTCACAAGGTGACCGAGCATTAGCACCAGACTGCGCATCCAAAGCATCGGATAGAACACAAACGCAGCGAGAATTCTCATTTGTTACTCCCTTCACCGTGCTGAGATCACACTTATCCCATGAGGGAGGTTTTCGGTCAACTATGACCGACGTTGACGAAGTGAGCCGCTACGGGCCTTCTCGCCTGTTCGTAATCGGCAATCGTCTTATGGATTCCGGGCTCCCGAATTATTCCGGAAACAGACAACCGCATCGAAGACGCTGCGACTTTGAATTGAGCCTTGTGATAGTTGCGCCAAAAGGAAGGCGACGTACCAGGGCGGCGACGGGCTGAAATGGGCATGATCGTTTCTCCTGAGGGGTTGAACGAACACGGGAATACGCAGGCAATCACTACGCGCAGACTGCCCTGATGACAACGAGCTTGGGTGAATAAGCGGCAAGGATCGGAGGATCAGGATCCCGGTTGAGAATGGGCTCAACGCGCAGGACGGCCGCACTGCCGCACACGCCGCAACGAAATGGGCGTGAATTGGAAATGGTCGCGCAGTTCTCGCAGTAGACCGCTTGATGAAGCGGGATGCTGTAGATCACCGGTTCAGCGTGAAGCTCTATGACTTTCGCCATCTGCTTTGTTGCCTCCTTTCTTCATGGAAGTTGTTCTTGAAAACCTCCCTCCCACTTGGAACGGCCGCTCTGACTCTGTCAGGCGACGAATTGGGAAATGATCGACGCCGACCTCCTCGATGATCTTTTCCTTGTGGCCTTCACAGAAGATTTCAGCGCCAATCAACCAGGCCGCAGCTCGGCGGCACATCGAGCACTCAATTATGCGCATTGGGTTGACCTCATGAAACGCAAAGGGATGCGACTCGTCGCATCCCTTTGGCCTTTCGACTATTCAGTTGTCTCGGGTTATGCTGCGGCCCTCTTGGACTCGGCCTCAGTCATCTCCTTGACCAGTCTGGCAAGAACCCCGAAGTTCGTAATCTGATCGAGAGACCGAACGTCATTCCGATCGAGAATGGCATAGAGCTCAGTCTCCGTGATCTCGGATGCTATCCGTCGAATCTGAGACAAACCGCGGACCCCGCTCTCCATCCACTTCAGCGCTTCTTGCTGCAAGTGCTGATTGGGAATATCCCGTGCAGACCGCACCCTTGCTACGGCCCCCAGAATGTTTTCGTAGAGAGCCTTGCCGAGCTCTCTCCGGCAGCCTTCGATTCTGCCTGTCACGCTGGCGTCGAGAGGTCCTTTCTGTGCCGGTCTTTCAGTGTTCGCTGCAGCTTGTCCAGTCTGACGAAGTTCGCCTTCGCCAAGGCGCTCATCTTTGGCGAGAGCCCAGACCGGAAGAGTTGGGATTTGCTTTGGGTGCTTGTATTCGTCGACATCCACCCACATCTCAGCGAAGTTGTAGAAGTAGCGGCCCAGACCAAAGCAGGAGCATGCACGCTTGAAGGCTTGTGCTTCGGCACTGGTCATGGCGTTCTCGTCGTCGGCCCATTCTTCCCCGCTGCCGCTGTGACTTCCGACGCCGGTTATCGAGACCACACAGGTGACCAGAACCTTCCCCGTCTGGATTGGCTTCTCTCTCTTGATCCGCGTGATTGGCGAGACGGTATGGACAGAATATTGCCGTGTCCAACCGCTCGCGGTGAATACCTGGTTGAGCCGGTCCGTGTAAGCTCGTGGATCGGCATAAGGTGTGACTCGGCCTTTGCGGCCGTCTCTTGAAGTAGCCGCAACAAGCCACTTCACGTCCTTGGAGGCGAATGGCTCCTCCAGACGCAAGAGTGCTTCAGCGGCGGTCTGCGCCTGTTCCATGATTGACCTTCTTGTTGGTTGGGATTGACTACGCATGAGGAAACGCACAGCTGCGGGTGCTCCTTGCAGACGGCCTCAATGAAGAGGATTTCTCAATGCGCAAGGAACCGCTCTCTGCTGCAAAATGCCAAGCTGTTCGTCAACTCGGTTTCAGAAAGGAACGTCTGAATCGGTGATGCCAAGTCCATCGAAGTCATTACCCTGATCATGGTTTTGCTCGCCGGGAGCCTCGGCTCTTTCGCTTTCGCCGCCGCGCCATTTTGACTTCCCGTTTCCTGACAGCAGACTGATCTCACCGACTACGATTTCGGTCCGATACATCTTCTTGCCGCTCTCCTTGTCTTCCCAGGATCGCGTAGTGAGCCTGCCCTCCACGTAGAGCTTCGATCCCTTCTTCACATAGTCGCGGAAAATCTCCGCACTGCGTGCGTAGGCGACCAGGTTGTGCCACTCGGCTCGTTCCTGCCACTCGCCCTGCTTGTCCTTGAAGCGATCGGCCGTTGCCAAGGAAAGAATGGCCACCAGTGTTCCTCCATTGGTGGACTTGATTTCCGGGTCCTTGCCCGCGTTGCCCAGCAGGATTACTCTGTTTACCGTTTTGCTCATGATGTTCCTCTCCATTTCTCACGCCTTCTTCGTCCCGGCGTGAAACCTGTGCAATGTCATTTGAAGGCCTGCTTGATCGCGTCTTCTCGCGCAATGAGCGAATAGCCCGTCAGGGAGTAGCGATAGCACTCACCGTCAGGACCGATATTGAGGTATTGCCGCGTGTCGATGTGCTTGTAAAGACGGACCTCTCCCGAGCGCCCCATATACATGAAGTTGTGACAGAGATCCACCCCAATGATTCGTTCAAGCGGGGTCCAATCGTCACTCATGGCTTTCCCGCAATTTTTGCGTAAGCCGGCCTCGGCGCCTCTTCGAACATGCGACCGAGAAGATAGACGATGCTCCCCGTGAGTGCCGTGACCAGTGTGCGGTTGAGCACCAAGAAATCGAGACCCGTCTGGCGGATCATCGCTGCACAGGCCACCGCTGCATGCAGACAGATCACGACCGATGCCGCCCAGAGCGCATGGCGAACCACTCTATGCATCGCGACCTTCTCGCCGTACTTGCGGATCTCAAGGAGAACGAATGTTGCGAAGTACGCGCACAGTACATACCACTCCTGCGCCACGCTTTCAATCAACGACCGAGTGCTCATATACATGTTTCTGTCTCCTCTCTGCTGGATATTTGAATCGGGCGAGTTATCCTCCATCCGCCATCTTCCAAAGCAGTGCAATCGCACCGAATACCGCTGGAGCAATGACGGCAGCGTTGATTTGGCTGATGCGATGGAGTTTGTGCTCAAGAGTTCGCTCTTCTTCGTCACGGCCAATATCAAGTTCGATTTTCAGCCGGATGACCAAAAGCAACGTCACAAGGATCGCCGCTATTGCGGCTGGCCGATTCGCGACATTATGGGAAGACAAGCCCAAAGTGAAAAGGCTCAAGCCAAAGCAACGAAGCCGCTCATAGATACGGGGATGATGCCAGTCGATCATGCCATCGCCTCTGTCAAGTTCAGTGAGTTGCCGGAGGTTGCCGCTTCCAGAAGATGGCTATGGCGGCAGCCTGTACAGCAGACCGCCTCGGTAGCTTTGAGCGTCGCATCGATCCATGTCGATTCTGGCGATCCAACTTCACCGCTTCGAGTAAAGAAGTGGGGCATTGCGCCCCCGCGAAAATCCGCATCTCTGCCCCAGAGTTCTGTCTCAAGCGAGCCGTTTCGCCCAAGAAAAAGGATGCTGCTCATCATCTCCGGCCGCCTGCCTTGTCGGACGTCTAGCCGGTGATTCGTGATGAGAAGGTCGTAGGTGCTTTCATAGCGAAACATCTCGACGCGGACCAACTGGCTCTCAATAACTACCGCGTGTACTCCGTTGGGTAGAAAATTCTGCACCCGCTGCAGCCAAGGCAATGCACTTCCCTCGCCGTCAACGAAGCCTACATAATGCCCGAGAAGTTCAACCGCCCCGCCAGACTCTTCACCGCGCAACTTCCATTGATTGGCACGCTGCTGGTAGACGATTTCTAGTTGCGGCCGGCAGCGAATCCCGGTCTTGCGCATCTGCTCCCGGGTCTCCGCCGGAAACGCGAGCCCGCGCCTCGCGATCGTGGTGAGCCGACTCTCTTTCACTTGATCCTCCTTTTGCTAGCGATACCTGGATTTAGGAATCGGCTGACCGAGGGCCTCGCGGATCATCTCGCGCGTGCACCCGGCCCAGCATTTGTAGTAACGGGGATCGACCACCGAAATGGCCAGGTTGTCCATGGCGCGATCCCGCCCTTGTTGCGCGCAGGATGGGCACTGCGCCCAGTAGTTGTGGCTTCGCTTGGCCCGAACTTTAACGTGCTGGAGGATTTGGAAGCCGCCGCGGGCATTGTCGAATTGCGGCGGATCGATCGCTGGACGGCCGGCAACGGAGTCAGGGATCGAAAGCCCTTTGGTGAAGGTTTGAAGTTCAATGGCTGTGAGACGCTTTACCGAGCGCAGGTAACAGAGTTGGTCGACGAGGTTGCTCGGAGCATCCTCGAACCAGTACCGGTGCATATTGGCTCTGTGGATTCCAAGGGGCCCGCGGATGGCATTCCCGAACTCTTTGGCGCCGATCTCGTCTTGCCGGGGAAACACCTCGATCCCGTCGACCTGCTTAAACGCTCCTTTAATGGGAACGTCCAGCCGCAGGGCGAGGTTATATATATAGATGCGGCAGAGCCGTGCCGGCAAGGGTTCTTCGCACAGAATCCAGAGATGGGCTCCTCGGCGGGACATCTCGACGATGGCATGTACCCCATCCTGTTCCAGTTCCCACTTAAGCGTTCTTAAATCCCGGTAGGCACCTTCGTAGTCCGCGTCAATTGCAACCCACTTGGAGCACTGCGTCTCCGGGTTGATGGCATAAAGACCAATGGTTTGCTCTCCGGCCAAGTGCTTGCGGATTACCTGCTCATCAAGGGCCAGGCGCGATTTTGTCTTGCGATCGCGGGCCTGATAGAAGAAGTACTTTCCTGACTTCTCATCTGGCCAATCGGTCTGCCGAGTATAGGCCCGCCGGTTCACGAACCATGCCTTGTACTCGGCAGCCTGAGCGACCGTTACCGGCAGCAATTCCGGCTGCGGCCGCGGAAGCTTCCACGTTGAGGTCTGTACCTGAGGCATGGCTCGCGCTCCTTCTTCGAGTTGTGTTGTTGTACCCCGGATCCAAAACTCGGTCAAATGGACCGGAACTCATTGATCCCGTTAGGCTGTTGCGAACGCCAACACATGGGTCGCGGGGCCGGGAATACTCTTCGGCGGAAGATGCTGTTTCCTGTTGCGCCTTCTGCGGCGCGCCCCGCCGCGATCATCATTAATCAGGTTCAGAAGATGATGGACCCGGAGTGCGTGCTGGAAGTCGTCGCTGTTGAGCGTGTCCTCCTTGAAGTCGAAACGAAGCCAGAAGAAGGCCTGAAGCCGCTCGACATAGGCGTAGATCCCCCCTGTGTTTGCTCGTCCTGGAATACTCTGGAGGAGCAAAAAGCCACCCTGCTCCTCAACCAGCCGTTCAGCTCTGGCTTCCCCAACCGCCAGGAATGCTCGCAATACGTCCCAGCGATTGGTCTCGGGTGTCAGCCCGAGGTCTGTGACGGACATGACATAGTCCACATGCAAGCTGCCCAGCAACTCGCGTTTCGAATATCGCCGCTGACGGTGAGACATAGTGTTCTTTCCTCCTTTTTGGGTTTGTGGCTGAAGACGACAAAGCCCCTGCCGACTGGCAGAGGCTTGAGGTTGTATGGTTCGGAATTCCTAGAAGTCTTGCTTGAAGTTGTGCGCGCCTATCCGGTTCCATCGTGAGTTTTCGGCAAGGGTGCGTGACGCCATTTAGGCAGCCTTGTTAAGTTGAGACAGCCGTCGAGGTCGGCTGGTCTTGACCAAGAAAATCGCATCCCCCATCCCCGAGCCAATCGTCCAGTTGCAACGGCGGTTGGATGAGCTTCGCAGCACCCGGCCGCATCGGACGAAGCTTCCTGAGACAGTGTGGCAAGCTGCGGTGGAGCTGGCCCGAGAACACGGTCTGTATTCAGTTGCTCATCCGCTGCGGTTGGACTATACGCAATTGAAGAAGCGGCTTGCTGGAGTTGTGACTGTTTCAAGGAAGGCAGCCGCGCCGGCGTTTGTGGAGCTGATCGGTTCTCACCCGACGGCGATGTCGGAATGCATGATCGAGTTCGAGTCCGCATTGGGAAGCAAGATGCGCATTCAGTGGAAGGGCACCTCGGGGCCGGACTGGACCAGCCTTCTTGGTGCCTGGCGGTCTTCGGAAAGATGATCCATATCACGGCGCAGATGCGGGTGCTGGTTGCGATCGAGCGGGTCGACGGACGCAAAGG
>Ga0182030_10025523_pt1 | contig 10760 bp, 13 predicted proteins | sample 812S3MmetaG_FD_121299 | JGI IMG/M metagenome (GOLD analysis project Ga0182030, IMG submission 121299) | Permafrost microbial communities from Stordalen Mire, Sweden - 812S3M metaG (Illumina Assembly) | ecosystem: Environmental > Terrestrial > Soil > Wetlands > Permafrost | place: Sweden... | reverse complement strand
CAGCGCCAGAAAACGGTCCTGGCTGGCGCTGCCGATGCCGAGGCAGTGCAGGCGGGTGTTGGTCTGCCGCGCTTCGGCCAAAATCCGCTCCGTGCCGGCTACCTGGCCGTCGGTGAGGATCAGGACGTCGCCCCCGCCGCGCTCCAGAAGCTCCACGGCCTTCTGAAAGCCCCGCGTCAGTTCGGTGCCGCCGCGCGCGGCGATGGTTTCGAGGAAGCGGTGCGCCCGGTCGCGGTTTTCCCGCGTGCCCGGCAGCAGCCGCGAGTCGCACACCTCCACCTGGTCGTCGAAAGCCACCAACCCGAAGGAATCGGTCTCGGACAACGCTGCCAGACAAGCGTCGATCGCGTTGGAAGCCTGGGTCAGCGGCGCGCCTTGCATGGAGCCGGAGCGGTCCAGCAGGATCACCAGGCGCCGCGGAGAGTCGGCCTTCGCGCCAAAAGCGGTCGAGGGAACGATAGCCGCAAATCGGCCCTTGCCATCCTCGCCGGCGCCGGCGAGCACCTGGGGCGCGGTTTCGCGGTAGTGCGCGTCCAGGACCAGGTCGCGGTTCGGAATGTCCTTCTCCGCGGCCAAGGCCACGCGGCTCGCTGCGCCGTTCTCCCGCATCACGCGGACGGCGTGCGAGGGCGACCCCAGTTCGTCGATTTCGAGCGCGCTCTCAATCGTCAGTTCGAACCCGACCTGGTGCAGCGCCGACGCATCCTCGCGAAATCGCGGCAGGATCACGTCGCCGAACTCATCCGCCGGCAGTTCCATCTCGCCTTCGCCGGCCGCCACGGCGCATCGCGCGCGGGCATGATAGGCCGGCGCCAAAGTGAAGGGAAATCGCAGGCGGAACCCGTCATCCCGCAGTTCCACGCCGGCCATCAGTTCCAAATGCACCAGCACCTGCTCCGATGGCCGGATATTACCCACCGTGAGGTTGACCACCCCGTCGCCGTACTGGCGGGCCAGCGTGGCGAGCGACCCCTGCGCGATGCCCTCCTCATAGGCTTTCACCGCAGCTTCCGTGTCGCGCAATTCCGAGTGCGTTTCGAACCCGTCACCCGAGATGCGGAAGCTCCGCAAGGCGGCGTCGCGAGGCAGCGGGAAGGAATAAATCACCTCGATGGGCTGAGTTTCCGCCGATCGGAAAACGTGCTGCACGGTCAGCCGGGCTCCGGCCGGCAGTACCTGGCCGGTGAGCCAAAGCCGCTGCATGGCAAGCTGGACCGGTTCGCCGGTCTTTCCGTGAAGGGGTGCAAAACAGGTTGGCGCCGTCATTCTTTCCTCCTCAGACGAACGGCCATTTCATCGAGAGCCTCGCGGATCTGCTTCTGACGCCAGGGACCGGCTTCGCCACGGGTCCAAACCACCACGTCGTCCGCGATGGCATGCTGCCACCAGACCGTCGATGGATAGCTGGGGGGCGCGTCCGGCGCGCCTTCGAGCAGCGGCGCAATCTCCGCCAAGTGCCGGCCTTCGGCCTGCAGAGCTTTGATCTTTTCCAGCCGCTCCAGGTGGGCGCCGGTATAGACGGCGCCGCGTCCGGCTTTGGCCGGCCCGTCGACCAATCCGCGGGAGATATAGAAGCGAATGGTGCGCGCCGGAATCCCGGAGGCGTCCGCCAGTTCCGCGAGAGTCTTCTCGTCGTTCATCCTGATAGGCAGGATAGAGAAAATTAACGACACTGTCAAGTACTGCTGTATTTAGATGAAGCCGTGGCGCAGGCACTCTTGCCTGCTGCGTCGGCACTCCTGCCGACGCTCTTGGCTTCGACATCGCGCCCGGGCCAGTCTTCGAGCTGCCGATGTCGTCCCGGAGGGTCGAGATGAGTCTCGACCCTGCAGGCAGGAGTGCCTGCGCCACAAAACCGGGTGCACCGCAAATTCCACGGCATCCGGATTTCGGAGTCTCGATAAGGCAGGGTGGCAACCCTGCGGGCCAGCGCCCGCGCCAAGTCGTATGACGCTTGCCCGTCGGGAGCGCAGGCGAACTTCGGATTAACTTAACTCGCTGATTACGCCTGGAACGAACTGCCGCAACCGCAGGTCGACTTCACGTGAGGGTTATTGAACTTGAACCCGGAACCCTCCAGCGTTTCCACGAAATCCACTTCGGCGCCATCCAGGTACAGCAGGCTGGCCTGGTCCACGAAAACCTTGAGGTCGCCGTATTGGTAGCTCTTATCCAGCATATTGGGCGTATTCTCGAAGGCCATCGAGTAGCTGAACCCGGAACAGCCGCCGCCCACCACTGAGATCCGCAGTCCGGCGGGGACGGGCTGCTGCCCCGACATGATCTCCTTGACCTTGCCAATCGCCTTTTCGGTTAATTGCACCATGCGTTTACACTCCTCTACGAATTCGAGCTATGCTCCGTCCCATTATACAAATGGACCCGCATTCTTCCATCGCTCAACCATTTAGATGTACTTTTCACGCTCCCGGTCGCACCAAAACGGGGGCGAACTGCCGAATTTGACGGCAGAAAACGCGAAACCGGACCTTCCATGTCCCGCGATCTGGCAAAATAGTAAGCGCAACAGGTGGTTGAAACCCGAAAACCGCGGGGAACGTCGGAGTGGATGTATGGGAACACTGTCAGGCGCTCTCACATTCCCGCGGTTCGGTAGCGAGGTTGCGGCAAAACCTAGAGTGGACTACCAAAACACCCCGGAAGGCGCCCTGGTCGGCAGGGCCCAGGCTGGCGACCAGACGGCGTTTCGCGAAATCGTGGAACGCTATCAGTCCAAAGTGTTTGCCATCATCCACGGCATCGTGCGCCAGCGCAACGACGTGGAAGACATTGCCCAACAAGTGTTTGCCAAGGTGTACCTGTCGTTGCGCAACTTCGATTTTCGCAGTTCGCTGATCACCTGGATCTACAAAATCACGGTCAACGAGTGTTTCGATTACCTGCGCAAGCGAAAAGTCCGCAAACTGGTCTACGAGAGCGATCTCAGCGAAGACGAAGTGCGGCGGGTGGAAAATTCCGAGCCCGTTAACGACCGGCAGGTGCCCGTCGATTCCGACCTGGCGCGGCGGGACTACGTGTTGAAGCTCCTTTCCCGAGTCTCGGAAGAGGAGCGTATGTTATTGATGATGAAAGAAGTAGAAGGCTATTCCGTGGAAGAATTGGCGGCCCAGACGGGGATGAATGAAAACACCATCAAGGTGAAACTATTCCGTGCGCGGCAGAAACTGGTCAAGGCGGCGCAACGCCTGGATCGGGCTCCCGGCCTGGTAACCGGTTGATTTGGTTTTGGTACCCCTGAAAGCGGGCCACAGATCCGCAAAAGGGGCGGTTTGCAACAGGGCTTTGTTTCACAACTGTAAGGGAAGAAACTTTATGCACGCGGTAATGATGGAAAGCCTCGAAGAGTATTTGGCCGGTTCGCTGGAGCCGGCAGCCCTTCGGGATGTCGAGGCGCACCTGAGTACCTGTCGAACCTGCCGGGAAGAGATCCGTGGCATGCGGAACGTTTCGCAGTTGTTCGGATTCCTGCGGCAGGATGCGGCCGAGACCTGGGGTATCGCGCCCGGATTCTATAGCAAAGTGATGGAGCAGGTTGCCCAGCGCAAGCCGGTTCCCTCTTTCGCCAGTCTCTTTGTCCTGGATCTGGCTTTCGGCCGGCGGCTGGTTTTTGCGTCGTTGCTGACCGTGGCGGTTTTGGGCGGCTATCTGGTGAGTCACGAATCGCACTATTCGGTCGGCCCTTCTCCGGAAGCGATCTTGGCCCAACAGAACGCCCCCGCGTTTGAAACCGCCCGCGCCGAAGATAACATGCTGGCCACCCTGACGGCGTATGAGCACTAGCCCGGGCTTGCTTGACCGGCTGGCGGTGGGCCGTGCCTGGAGCCCCAGGCTCGTCTGCGCGGTCACTTTGGCGTTGGTGTTTCTCTGCGGCGCCGTCGCGGGCGCGTTAGTGATGGATTTCGGCGTCCATAATCGCCAGCGGACCCCGGCATTCGAGACGGCTCAGGGCCAGACGTTATATTTCGAGCGCCTGAAAACGGAACTCGGCCTCGATGCCACGCAAGCCGCGCAGGTTCAGTCCATCCTCAACGATTTCTGGCAATACTACCGTGCCGTGCTGAGCGAGGGCCGGACCCGCATCGAGCAGGTTCTCACCCCGGAGCAGCGCAGTAAGTTCGAGCGGCTCCTGGCGGAGCAGAATCGCTAGTACCGGATCAGGCTTGACACCATCCGTGGGGGCGCGCACAATAAGTTTGGCCTATGCGTCTCTTTAACCCCTCTCGCCTGTCAATCGCCTTTGTGGCTCTATTGTTTCTGAGTTCCTGCGGAGCCAGAAAAGATACTTCGGTCAAGGTCTACGACATGGGTAGCCGCGTCGAGGCCGGACATCTCATCTACACCGTCTTCGAGACCCAATGGCTGCCGCAGATCGGCGGCGGCGATACCGCCCGGGTGCCGAAAAGCCGGTTCTTTCTGATTCGCCTTTCCGCCGTGAATAGCGGGAGCGAAGAACTGCTTGTCCCGAATATGGTCCTGCAGGACGATGAAGGCAACACGGTCGACGAACTTTCCGACGGCGATCAAATACCGCAGTGGATTGGCTATGTGCGCAAGGTAAAGCCGGCCGATTCGCTTTCTGGCAACATCGCGTTCGACGCCGAGCCGAAGCACTACCGCCTGCGCGTGACCGACGAAGATGGCGAGAATCCGGCTCTCATCGATATTCCCCTGAATTTCAACGCGGATATTCCCCCAACGCCCGTTCCCACCGCGCCGGCCGGCGGCGCGGGAGACTTCCGCTCACCCATCAAGAAATAGGGTTGCTCCCGTCCGCGAAGATTTCCGGCCACTTCGGCCATATTCCGTTTTCCGGCCAATCGCCGGCGGCTCTTACGATCTAGAATTAGAGGTATGGTGGCTGTCGCGGCGATGCTCTTCTTCCTGCAGACCCCCTTGCAGACCCCGCTGCAGACCCCCGACTATGACGCCGAGGGCGCCAAGGCGCTCACCGCCGGACAGTACCAGGCCGCCGCCGACTCCTTTACCAAAGCCATCGCCGCCGACCCGCGGGATTACTATGCGCATTTCAATCTCGCCATGGCGTACACCTTCCTCAACCGCGATGAGGATGGCATCGCCGAATACCGCAAGACCCTGGAAGTGAAGCCCGGCCTCTACGAAGCCGAGTTGAACTGCGGCATTCTCCTGCTGCGGCAGAAAAACCCCGCCGACGCCCTGCCGCTTATCGAGGACGCCGCCACCCAGAAGCCCAAGGAGTTCGGCCCGCGCTTTTATCTGGCGGAAGCCCAATTGCAATCGGGAACCGCCGACATGGCGGCCGGGAACTATCGCCTGGCGGCGGAGATCGACCCCAAATCGGCCGCCGCCGAGTTGGGTTGGGGACGCGCCCTGGCGCTCCAGGGGAAGCTGGATGAAGCCGAGCCGCATTTTCGCCTGGCGATCGAGCGCGACCCCAAGTATCGCGACGCGCTCCTGTCGCTGGCCGAGCTTTTCGAGGAGAACAAGCAGACCGCGCGGGCTCTCGCCATTTATCGCGAGTTTCCCGGCAACGCCGCCGTCCAGGAGCATGCCGGTCAACTGCTGCTCGATAGCCAAAAATTCGCCGATGCCGTTCCAAAACTCGAACAGGCTTACCAGGAGGCGCCCACGCCGGCCAACCGCAAGGCCCTGGCAGCGGCCTATCTGCAAGTGCAGCAGGTCGACAAAGCGCTGCCGCTGTTGCAGAAGGCGGTGGCCGACGAACCTGCCAATTACGACCTCCGCATGGGCTATGCGCGCGCCCTGCGCGACCGCAAGCTCTATCCGGCAGCCGCCGCACAGTTCCAGGAAGCCGCCAAACTGAAGCCCGCCGAGACCAAAACGTGGACCGAACTGGGCGGTATGCTGTACATGGCCGGGGACCACGAAGGCGCCCTGGCGGCCCTGGCCCAAGCCCGCCAGTTGGGCGACGACTCCGCCGGCAACTGGTTTCTGAACGCCATCATCCTGGATGGCGCGCACCAGTTGAAGCCCGCCCTGGCGGCGTACCAGAAATTCCTCTCGCTCAGCCAGGGAAAGAGTCCCAACCAGGAGTTTCAGGCGCGGCAGCGCGCCCGAATCATCCAGAGGGAGTTGGACAAGCGATGAAGCGGATGGCCCTGGCAGTTTTGCTTTTCTCCGCCGCCTGCCTGCACGCCGACCTCAAACGCGCGCTGGCCGAGCCGAACCTCGAAAAACGCTCGGGGCTGGCCCTGGAGAACGCCGCGGCGGCGCTCGCATCGGCGCGCGCGGCTTATGACAAGGGGGATAACGCCCAGGTGTCCAAAGACGCCGCGGAAATTCTGGAATCGGTGGAATTGGCTGCCACATCCCTGGACCAGAGCGGCAAGAATCCGCGTCGCAGCAACTCGTTCAAGAAGGCCGAGATCGCCACCCGCGACCTCTCCCGGCGTTTGCAGGATTTTCAGGACCAGATGAGCTATTTCGACCGGCCGCTGCTCGACAACGTCAAGGCCCGCGTGCAGCAAGTCCACGACGAACTGCTCCTGGAGGTAATGGAGGGGAGGAAGAAACAATGAAGGCACTGCTGATATGCCTGCTGATTGCCGCGCCGCTCGGTGCGCAGCGCGATTTTCTCACCGCCGACGAAGTCGAAAAGGTCCGCGAAGCCCAGGAACCCAATCTGCGGCTGAAACTCTATGCGGATTTCGCCCGCGAGCGCGTGGACCTGGTCAAAAGCCTGCTCAGCAAAGATAAGACCGGCCGTTCGGCCCTGATCCACGACACCCTGGACGAATACTGCAAAATCCTCGACGCCATCGACGCCGTGACGGACGACGCCCTGTCCCGGCAGTTCGATGTAAAGGCCGGTCTGGATTCCGTCGCCTCCGTGGAAAAGCAGGCGCTGCCCTACCTGCAGAAGGTGCAGGATGGCCAGCCTAGAGACCTGGAGCGCTACGACTTCCTGCTGAAACAGGCCATCGGCGCCACCTCCGATAGTCTGGATGCCGCGCAGGAGGATCTGGGCAAACGCACTCAGGAAGTGGAGGCGCGCGACCAAAAGGAAAAGCAGGAGCGCCTGGACTCCATGAGCCCCGTGGAACGCGAAGGCAAAGTGGCCGAGGAGAAGAAGGCCGAGGAGAAAAAGGCCGAGGAAGAATCGAAGCAGAAAAAAGCTCCCACACTGTATCGCCCCGGGGAGAAGAAAAGCACCGCGGCGGGTGGCGGCGGCGGTGGGGGACAACAGGATCGGTAGCATAGCGTCCCTGGCGGCGTCCGGTGAATGGGAGCAGTATGCGTAACTCGTGGTTATCGGGGCTGAACCGGCAGGCCCTGGAACACGTGGCCCGAACCACGGTGGCTGCGACGGTATCCTTGGCCATCGCGCGGGCAGTCCGGCTTCCCGAACCCGAATGGGCCGCCATCAGCACCATGGTGGTTACTCAGTCCACCCTGGGCGCGGCCATGACGATCTCCGGCCAGCGGTTTGCCGGCACTGCGCTGGGCGCCGCCGTTGCAGCATTATTAGCCAGGTACGTGGGATCGGGCATGCTGGCCTTTGCAGCGGGAGTGCTCGGCCTCGGCCTGATCTGCGCCGTTCTCCATCTGGACCGCGCGGCATACCGCTTTGCCGGGATCACGCTGGCCATCGTCTTACTGGTATCGCGAGCTCAGTTTGCCTGGACGATTGCCATTCACCGTTTTCTTGAAGTATCCCTGGGAATCGCGATCGGCCTGATTCTGACGGCGCTCTGGCCGGAAGGGAACGGCACATCGCCGCCGAGAACCGCGCGTACCCGTGAGTGACTGTTGCCTGCCGTTTGTGATACTGTGATCGCCGAGGGGAAAAATGCTGCGCTTGATAGTTCCGATGCTGTTTTGTCTGGTGGGAGTAGTCCTGGCGCAAGCTCCGGGACGGGGCCTGCTGCTGGTGGCCAATAAAGGCGACGAGAGCCTCGGCATCGTCGATGTCGATGCCGGTAAGCAGATAGCCACCGTGCCCGAAGGCGGCAAGACCGGACACGAAGTGGCTGCATCGCCGGATGGCCGCACGGCGTACGTGCCGATTTATGGCGACTCCGGCGTCGGCAAGCCGGGCTCCGACGGCGATCGCATGGTGGTCATCGACATCGCCTCCCGCAAAGTCACCGGGACGGTCAACTTTGGCAAAGGCGTGCGGCCGCATCTCCCGGTGTTCGGCCCGCGGGACGGGATGCTGTACGTCACCACCGAACTGGAGCAGGCCATTACCGTCATCGATCCCAGGACTTTGAAGATCGTCGGCCGGATTCCCACCGGGCAAGCGGAATCGCACATGCTGGCCATCTCCCACGATGGGCGCCGTGGCTACACCGCCAACGTAGGCCCCGGCACCGTGTCGGTGCTCGATCTGGCAGCCCGGAAGACGCTCGCCGTGATCCCCATATCCGGAGAGACGCAGCGCATTTCCATCTCGCCCGACGACAAGATGGTGTTTACTTCGGACCAGAAGGCGCCGCGGCTCGCGGTGATCGATACGGCCACCGACAAGGTGAAGACCTGGGTGCCGCTGCCGGGTGCGGGCTATGGCACCGCGTCCACGCCGGATGGCAAGTGGCTGCTGGTGGACGTGCCTTCGAAAAACCAGGTAGCAGTGGTGGACCTGTCGGCGATGAAAGTGGTGAAGACCCTGAACGTGCCGGCCGCGCCGCAGGCAGTCCTTGTGCGGCCGGACGGGAAGGTGGCCTATACGTCGTGCGATTCCAGCCACAAGATCGCCGTCATCGACGTGCCCACGTGGACCGTGAAGGGCGCCATCGATGCGGGCGCCGGCGCCGACGGACTGGCCTGGGCTAAGTAGCCGCGTCGCCGGTGAGCCATCCCATCGAAGAACCGAATCGCGTGGGACGCTGCTTATAGTAGTCCGGATCGGCAAACCTCTCGTTGAAGATGCGATCCCAGCGGGCTTCTTCCCGGCAACGCGGACATATCCCGCAGTGGCACCGTCTCACCTTCGAGCCGGGCGCCATGCTGGCGTTGGCGTCGAAGGAATGCTTCTTATGCACCGCACGCACGCGAGAGATTCTGGCGTGGGCCGCGAGCATCTCTTCTATGATTCGAGGATCCGCGAGTTCCATCTTACGCTCCTGCTCAAAACGCTTCGCGCCGCGCACCGGCGGCGTTGACAACAGGCCTCCCAACGGGCAGTTTGGCTTCGTTCGGCGGTTTCATCTCGTCCATTCCCGGAACCCCGATGAAACCAGGTATCTACTCCCCAGCTATCCAATTGCAGGCTTTAAATAGATAACGTTTACCGCCGCTCTCCACCTGCCGGAGGACTCCAATATACGGGATAAGCGATCGGTGGAACACAATTTTCCCGAAGATCGCTGGCCGGTTGTAATGGTACTGCGCCAGGAGCGCCCATAACCTTCGGCCATGCGACCGGCGAAATCCACCGCAAAAACCCCTTGACATGCTCCACATACAATGCTATTTTTTTAGCATGATGCTAGAAACACTGCACGAGGCACGGCAATGAGTACTGGCCCCGGACTCAGCCGGCGGGAACGCCAGATCATGGACATCCTCTACCAGGGCGGCAAGCTGCCGGCCGCCGCGGTGCGCCAGGCCATGCCCGACGCGCCCAGCTACTCGGCCGTCCGCGCCATGCTCCGCGTTCTCGAAGAGAAGGGCCACGTGAAACACCAGGCGGAAGGCCTGAAATATGTCTACGTGCCCACGGTGGCTCGCGACAAGGCCAAACGCTCGGCCGTCAAGCACCTGTTGGACACGTTCTTCGCCGATTCGCCCGCGCAGATCGTGGCGGCGCTGCTCGACGTCTCCTCCACGCGCCTCACGCGCGAAGAACTGGACCGCATGTCGGAAATGATCGAAAAGGTAAAGAAAGAAGGCAAATAAATGTCGGCATGGCTGGCGATTTTATTGGGCGCCGCGCTGAAAAGCACGTTTGTGCTGGCAGCGGCATGGTTGTTGGCTTTCGCGTTGCGCCGCCAGTCGGCCGCCGCGCGTCACCTGGTGTGGACCGCGTCCGCCGTGGCCCTGCTGGCTCTCCCGCTGCTTTCCGTCTCCCTGCCCGCGCTGCGCGTGCGCGCCGGCGCGCTGGCGCCCCTGGTCTCCACGGTCACGTTTCGAGCCACAGCCGTGGCGACGGCCGCCGCTTCCGCACCTTCCCACCCCCTGGCGGCGCGGGAGCCGCAGCCCGCGCGGCGCACACCGTGGCGCCCCGACCCGCGCCTCGCGATGGCGCTCCTCTGGGCCGCCGGCGCCGCCCTGGCGCTGGCCCACATGCTGGCGGCCTGGGTGGTGATGTGGCGCGTCCGGCGCACGGCCCGTCCGTTCTCCGGCGCGGATCTCTTCCCCACCCTGGCGCACGCGCTCGGCATCCGCCACCGCGTGGCATTGCTGGAAGTTCCGCGCGGCGGCATGCCGCTCAGCTTCGGAGTGCTGCGGCCCGCCATCTTCCTGCCCGCCGATGCGCGCGAGTGGAGCGACGATCGCCGCCGCGTGGTGATGCTCCACGAACTGGCGCACATACGGCGCGGCGATTTAGCCAGCCAGGTGCTGGTCCGCACCGCCGTGTCGCTGTTCTGGTGGAACCCGCTGGCCTGGATCGCCTGGCGCGAATTCGTAAAGGAGCGGGAACGCGCGGCCGACGACCTGGTCCTCACCGCCGGCGAGCCGCCAGCGGAATACGCCGGCCACCTGCTGGAAATCGCCCGCTCGATGCAGCGAGTCCCGGCGCTGGTATCGGCCGCGGTCGCCATGGCGCGTCCGTCGCAGCTCGAGGGGCGCCTGAT
>Ga0182030_10025522_pt1 | contig 10761 bp, 9 predicted proteins | sample 812S3MmetaG_FD_121299 | JGI IMG/M metagenome (GOLD analysis project Ga0182030, IMG submission 121299) | Permafrost microbial communities from Stordalen Mire, Sweden - 812S3M metaG (Illumina Assembly) | ecosystem: Environmental > Terrestrial > Soil > Wetlands > Permafrost | place: Sweden... | reverse complement strand
GCGCGGGAAACATGGAACGCGCGGGCGCGGGCACGCGCGGACGAGCTGGATGCGCGCGGCTTCGCGGCGCTGGGCAGCAGCGACGAGGTGCGCATGAGCCAGCATCGCTCGCCCGCGGGCCTCGCCGGCGCGGCGCGTGGGATGCTGACGCAGCAGGACGATTCGGTGATCCGCTCGCTGGAAACGATCCGCGTGCCGACGCTGGTGCTGGTAGGCGCGAATGACACGAACTTCCTCGCAGCCACGGATTACATGGCGGCGAAGATTCCGGGCGCGACGAAGGTGACCATTCCTGACGCCGGCCACGCTTCGAACCTGCACCAACCAACGGCATTCAATCGGGCGGTGGAGGATTTCCTGGCGGGGTTGCAGTAGGCCGTGATGCTGGGTTCACTCCGGCAGGAAATCTTCGCTCATGGCCTGTTCGAACGTGAACGGGCAGGCTTCAGGAAACGTCTCTACGGCAAATCCGGTTTCACGCTCAGCCCTGATCAGGGCAAGGCCGTACGCATCCAACAGGGCTTCGTCCAAATGCGATTTCAGACTGGGGTTATCGCTCATGTGCCGGCGGAGGCGGTAGCGCTGCTCCTTGATCGTAAGACGCCAACTGTTGCCGCGGAGGGAGGGCTGATAGCGCCACTTCAGCAGGTGCAGCAGCAGCACGACCAGACGGTTGATCAGTTCACGCTTCTCGCTCCGCCCCATGCTCTCGATCTCTTCCGCGATGTTCTCGATGTCGGCGCTGTCGAGTTTCCCCGCGCGCAACAGGGCCGCTTGCTCATTGGCCCAGGCGTAGAAATCCCGCTCGTAGAGGCTGTTCGACATGGTCCTGTCCTCTTGGACATCCGGATTGGGGCATTTTACCAAAACCCCCCGTCGCACGATAGGTGCCGGTGATATGGCCATCAGCCACGTCCTCGCGATAGGCTTACCGACCGCGCTTCGGCGCCCAGAGGGAACGACCCAATGAACTGCGATTTTTTCGCCGAACAGAAACCAGTGAACGGCAACGTGCGACGGTCGCAGAGGAGTCGAGGCAAAGCATGACCCATAAGCTGCAAAGCTTCTTCTGGCCGCAATCGATCGCGGTCCTGGGCGCCTCGCCCGACCTGCATCGCATCCGTGGCCGCCTGCTGCACCAGTTGCGCGAGAACGGCTTTCCCGGCCGCATCCTGCCGATCAACCCGAGCTACCAGGAGATCGCGGGCCTGCCTTGCTATCCCTCGATCGCCGCGGTGGGAGCGCCGGTCGATCTCGCTTTGGTCGCGATCCCGGCCGCCGGCGTCGCACCCGCGCTGGAGGAATGCGCCAAGGCCGGCGTGAAGAACGCGCTGATCATCAGTTCGGGTTTCGCCGAGGAAGGCGGCGCGGCAGGCGACATGCAGGCTGCGCTGGTGGAGGTGACGCAACGCACCGGCATCCGCGCCTGCGGCCCGAATTGCGAAGGCTACTTCAATGCATTGGGCAAGGTCGCGACCACGTTCAGCCCGACGGTGGAAACCACCGACGACGAAGGCCGCGTCCTGGTATCCGACCGCCGCGTCGGCGTCATCGCGCAATCCGGCGGCATCGGCTTCGCATTGTTCAATCGTGGCAAGGCGGCGGGGATCGGGTTTTCCTATGTGATCTCGACGGGCAATGAAGCCGATCTGAACATGGCCGACTTCCTCGACTACATGGTCGAGGATCCGCATACGCATGCCGTCATGCTGTTCTGCGAGGCGGTGCGCAACGGCCCCGGTTTCGTTGCGGCAATGGCGAAGGCGCGGCGGATCGGCAAGCCGGTGATCGCGATCAAGGTCGGCCGGTCCGCCGCCGGCATCCGTGCGTCCGCATCGCACACCGCGTCATTGTCGGGCTCCTACACCGCCTATCGCGCGGTGTTCGAACGTTACGGCGTGATCGAGGCGGAGGATGCCGACGAAGCCGTGGCGATCGCCGGGGTCATCGTAAGCTGTCCGCTGCCGAAAGGCCGCCGTGTCGGGATCGTGACGCCATCCGGCGGTGGCGGGGTATGGATGGCGGACACGCTGTCGGCGCAGGGCTTGATCGTGCCGGCGCTGTCCGCCGGGATGCAGGCGGCACTGCGGCCGTTGATGCCGTCCTATGGCGCCTCAAGCAATCCGGTCGATGTCACCGCGCAAGGGTCGGCGACCGGGCCGGCGACCATGACAGTGATGGAGCACCTGGCAGAAAGCGATGAAATCGACATGCTGGTACTGGTGACGTCGCTGGCCAGCGTGACGCGAATCTCGCTCGACGGACCGCGCGTGCGCGCCACGGCGGCGCGATGCGGCAAGCCAATGACGGTGTGGACCTATACACTGCCGTCGGAATTCGGCCGCGCCGGGGCCGCGGGGTGCGGGCTGTTCGTGCATAGCGACCTGCGCAACGTCGGCGTGGCGATGGGCAAGCTGGCCGGCTATGCGGAAGCATTGACGCGGCCGATCCCCGTGCTGCCGCCTGCCGAAGACGTCGCTCCGATCCCGCCGGGAGTGCCTCTCGTGCTGCCGGAATATGCCGCCAAACAGGCCCTGGCAGCGTTCCTGCCGCCGTCGCCGGAAGCGCTGGCGACAACCGCGGCCGAAGCCCTCGCGGCAGCCACCGAATTGGGATTTCCGGTCGCGTTGAAAATCCAGTCGTCCGACCTGCCGCACAAGACCGAGGCCGGCGGGGTGCGGTTGGGCCTGGCCGATGCGAACGCGGTACACAACGCTTACGATGCGATGATGCGTGACGTGCTGGCGCACAAGCCGGACGCAGTGATCGACGGCGTGGTGGTGCAGCGCATGGCGCCAAAGGGCGTCGAGCTGGTCATTGGCATGGTGAACGACGAAACGTTCGGGCCGATCATGATGGTGGGGCTCGGCGGCGTCACGGTCGAATTGTTCGGTGACGTGGCGCACAGCCCGGCGCCGGTCGATGCGGCCGAAGCAGAACGCATGATCCGGTCGCTGCGGTCCGCGCCGCTGCTGACCGGGTTCCGCGGCAGCAAACCGATCGGCCTGGGGCCCGTCGCCACCCTGATCGCCCGGCTGTCGGACGCGGCCCTCGCGCATGCGGACCGGATCGCCGAGATGGAGTTCAATCCGGTGATCCTGCATGCGGACGGCTCGGGACTGACGATTGCCGATGCGCTGATAACGCTGAAGGATTGAGGGAATGTTCGAACTTTCCGAAGAACACCGCATGCTACAGGACCTGGTGGCGAAGTTCGTCGATCGGGACCTGATCCCGTTGGAAAAAGCGGTGCTCGCTCGCGAGACAGCCGGGCAGAAATCGGCGCTCTCCGAAGCCGAAGAGCAGGGACTGCTGGATAAGTGCCGGGAGCTGGGGCTGTGGGGGCTTGATGTGCCGGAGGAATTCGGCGGCGCCAACCTGCCGACCGTTGCGCTGGTGGGGGTTTATGAAGAACAAGGCCGCACCTGCGTGCCGTTCACCTTCCCACCCGACAGCCCGAACCTGCACATGCTGATGGCGGTCGCCAACGACGAACAACGTCGCAGGTATCTGGAACCTTATGCGCGCGGCGAGGCGCAGTCGGCGATCGCGATTTCCGAGCCTGGCGCAGGCGGCGATCCGGCGGGCATGACCACGCGTGCCGTCAAGGAAGGCAGCGACTGGGTGATCAACGGACGCAAGATCTGGGTCAGCCGCGTGCCGCAGGCCGACTTCGTCATCGTCATGGCGCGCACCGGCGAAGGCAAGCGGCACGAAGGCGTCACCGCATTCATCGTCGAACGCAACACCAAGGGCTTCATCATCGAGCGCGAGATCCCCATGCTCGGCGGGCAGCGCACGTACGAACTGGTGTTCGAGGATTGCCGCATCCCGGAGACCCAGGTGCTCGGCCAACTCGGCAAAGGCTTCGCGCCGATGCAGTTGCGGCTGACGGTGCGGCGCGTGCAGATCGGCGCCTGGTGCGTCGGGATGACGCGGCGCGCGCTGGACATGATGGTGGAACATGCGAAGCAGCGCGTGACCTTCGGCGCCCGGCTGGCGGACCGGCAGGCCATCCAGTGGTGGATTGCCGAGGCGGCGATGAAAATCCACGCCTGCCGGCTGATGGTCTATGATGCGGCGGCGAAAGCCGATGCCGGCAAGGACGTGCGCACCGAGGCGTCGATGGTGAAGTTGTACGGCACCGAGATGGCGACGGAAACCATCGACCACGCGATGCAGACTTTTGGCGCGATGGGCGTGGCGAAGGAATTGCCGCTGCAATTGATGATGCAGAAAGTCCGGACGATGCGGGTCTATGAAGGGCCGTCGGAAGTGCACCGCATGGCGATCGCGCGACGCATCATCGGCCGGTAGTTGCGGCTTCTGGGTTGCGTCGTTGCGGCTTCTGCTTTGCGCACGCCCCCCCCGTGTCATTGCGAGGCGCGCAGCGTCGAAGCAATCCCCTGCCTGATGAACTGCCGGCGGTTCGTCAGGCAGGGGATTGCTTCGGCGCTACGCGTCTCGCAATGACAGGGGGGGGGGGCGCGGACAGGGGGCGCGCGAACACGCGGCGGCGCGGACACGGGGGGCGCGGACACGGGGGGCGCGGACACGGGGGGCGCGGACATGGGGGGCGCGCCTCGCAATGACGGGGGGATAAACCTCACGCCATGGCGGCGTGGAACGCGGCGTTGGCGCGCTCGGGCGCGTTCGGCATGCGCTCCACCGCGGCGAAATCGCCGCGCAGCGACTTCAGCGCCGCGCGTTCGCCGGCGATCTCCATCGCCGTGCGCACGCCACGCCGGCGGAGCAATCGCGCGGGCGCGCAGGTTCCTTGCAGCGCGTGCTGCAACAGGAAGCCCGCCGCCACCAGCGGCAGTGCCAGGAAACCGCGGTGCCGCGCCAGGCCCAGCACCATGCCACTCAATGCGACGCCGGCGGTGCCGGCTTCCAGCACGCGTTCGATATCCCATTCGCGATCCAGTTCCGTCAGACGCGCATCGATCTCCTCCGGGTGCATCGCGTAATAGTGGATGTTCTCTTCGATGCGGCGGCGAACCCGGTGGTCGATCGCGGTATCGACACTGGGTGTCGTGGGGGCGGCCGCTGCTGGCGATTCGGTCATCACAGACTCCTCGTTTGTGCCTCGGCCAACAAATTGGCAGAAGCGGCACGGTTGCACGATCCGGCGTCACGAAGCCGGGAGATGCGCCCGCGCGCATCGCCAGCCGAGCCCCGTCCTGCCAGCCGAGCCCTGTCCTGAACATACCAAGCGGCGTTGCGCACACTGCCCATCGCCGCGTAAAGTTACCCGCAAGTAGGGAGGGACCCCGATCATGGACCTGCGCTTCACCCCGGAGGAAACAACCTTCCGCGAGGAAGTCCGTGCCTTCATCCGCGACAACCTGCCGACCGACATCCGCGACCGCATGCGGCTCGGCCATGGCCCGCGCAAGGAAGATACGGTGCGCTGGCAGCGCATCCTCAACAAGCAGGGATGGGCCGGGCTCTCCTGGCCGAAGGAATGGGGTGGTCCGGGCTGGACCGCGATCCAGAAGATGATCTTCCTGGAGGAGAATCAGGTCGCGCCGGCGCCGGAGCTCTCGTCATTCAACATCACCATGATCGGACCAGTGCTGATCCAGTTCGGCACGGACGCGCAGAAGCAGCGGTTTCTGCCGCGGGCGGCCAATCTGGATGATTGGTGGTGCCAGGGGTTTTCCGAACCCGGCGCCGGGTCGGACCTTGCGTCGTTGAAGACCGCGGCGAAGCGCGACGGCGATTTCTACGTGGTGAACGGGCAGAAGATCTGGACGTCCACCGCGCATCAAGCGGATTGGTGCTTCGTGCTGGTGCGCACCAACCCCAATGCAGCCAAGCGGCAAGAGGGCATTTCCTTCCTGCTGGTCGATATGAAGACGCCGGGCATCACCGTGCGGCCGATCATCTCGATCGACGGCAGCCATCACCTCAACGAGGTGTTCTTCGATGACGTGAAGGTGCCGGTTGCCATGCGCGTCTATGAGGAGAACAAGGGCTGGGACGTGGCGAAGTTCCTGCTGGGGAACGAGCGCACCGGCATCGCCCGGCTGGGCAAGTCAAAGGAGAGGGTGAAGGCGGCGAAAGCCATGGCGCAGGAGGTGAACGCCAATGGCCGGCCGCTGATCCAGGACGCCGCGTTCCGCCAGCGCGTGGCGCAGTTGGAAATCGACATGCAGGCGCTGGAGATTACCCAGTACCGTGTGGTGTCGGCGTATGACAAGGCGAAGGGCAGCGGGCGGCCGGATCCGCTGTCGTCCGTGCTGAAGGTGAAGGGCACCGAACTGCTGCAGGCGACGACGGAACTGGCGATGGACGTCGCGGGGCCGCTGTCGATGCCGGTCTGGGCCGAGGAACTGGCAGCCATGAACGAGCCGGACGACATGCTGGAAGCCGCCAGTGCGTCAACCGGCAGCTACCTGTTCCTGCGCGCCGCGTCGATCTATGGCGGGACGAACGAAATCCAGAAGAACATCCTGACCAAAGCCGTGTTGGGGCTCTGATGGATTTCGAACTTTCGGACGACCAGCGGCTGTTGCAGGATTCGATTACCCGGTTGCTGGGGGATCGCTATGCGTTCGAGCAACGCAAAGGCTATGTAAAAGCGCCGGAGGGTTTTTCCGCCGCGATGTGGTCGCAATACGCCGAGTTGGGGTTGCTCGGTCTGCCGTTCGCCGAGGACTATGGCGGGTTCGGCGGCGGCGCGCAGGAGATCATGCTGGTGATGCAAGCCTTCGGCCGCGCGCTGATCCTGGAGCCTTACCTGGCGACGGTGGTGCTGGGCGGGACGGCGCTGAAGGTTGCAGGCAGCGACGCCCAGAAGGCGGAGTTGCTGCCCGCGATTGCCGAGGGACGCATGAAGCTCGCCTTCGCGCATTCCGAACGGCAGGCGCGCTATGACCTGACGGACGTGGTGACCACGGCGAAGCGCGGCGCCGGCGGCTGGGTGCTGGACGGCGCGAAGTCCGTGGTGGTGCATGGCGAGGCGGCGGATCGGCTGGTGCTGAGTGCCCGCACCTCGGGTGATCGGCATGATGCCGATGGCATCACGCTGTTCCTGGTGGACACGACGGCGTCGGGGCTGGCGCGCCGCGGCTACGCCACGCGGGATGAGCAGCGTGCGGCCGATGTGGCGTTGTCGGGTGTTGCGGTGAGCAATGCGGATGTGCTGGGTGAGGTCGGCAACGGTCTGGCGATTGTCGAGCGCATTGTTGAAGCGGGGATCGCGGCCACCGCCGCCGAAGCGATTGGCGCGATGGAAGCGATGCACAGCATGACGCTGGAGTACAGCAAGACGCGGGAGCAATTCGGCAAGCCGATCGGCAGCTATCAGGTGGTGCAGCATCGGCTGGCGGACATGTTCATGGCGATGGAACAGGGCCGCAGCATGGCGATGCTGGCCACAATGATGGTGGAGCAACCGGACGACGACGAACGGGCGCGCAAGATCGCTCAGGCCAAAGTGGGCGTCGGACAGGCGGCACGTTATGTGGCGCAGAGCGCGATCCAGATGCATGGCGGGATCGGCATGACGGAGGAATACGCCGTCGGGCACTACTTCCGCCGGTGCATGGTGATCGAGCGGTTGTTCGGCGATCCGGCCTATTATCTGCAGAAATTGGCGGAGGATCTCAGTTAGAGCGTTTCCACCATGAGTGGAATCGCCGGAACAAACTGTCATTGCGAGAAGCGAAGCGACGAAGCCATCTCCTGCGTGACGAGCGTCCCTCGGCTCGTCACGCAGGGGATTGCTTCGTCGCTTCGCTTCTCGCAATGACGGTTCTCACTCACGGTGAAAGCGCTCTGGCAGTCCGACGGATGAACCGGACTCGACGCGGAGACTTTCCCGGCCGTCGCTCCGGTTCTTCGAAGCTCTCTGGTAACCACGACGCAAATGAAAGAGGGCGCAAGGCGTGTGATCCCGCCCCGCGCCCTGCAATAAACCGCACGCTTGACCCGCCTCGCCTCGGGCGCCGGTCGTGACCCGGCGCCCGTAGCGCGATCAGGCCTTATGGGCATGCTCCATCAAGCGTTCCAGCCGGCGATCATGGCCCGCCAACACCACGCATAACGCCGTCACCAACGGCCCCACTGCCAGGCACAACAGCCCGATATCGGCGCTGCCGGTAGCATCCTTGATCAACCCATATACGGACGGTCCAAGCCACCCGCCCAGGTTCCCGACGGCGTTGATCATGGCCAGACCGCCTGCCGCGGCGACGCCGGTCAGCATGGCGCTGGGCAACGACCAGAAGGTCGGCACCAACGATTGCTGACCCATCATCGCGACGCAGAGCGCGATCATCGTGATGACCGGGTGGCCAGTGCCGATGATCACACAGGCGGCCAGTCCAGCCGCGGCGACCAGCGCGGCGCCGGCGACGTGCCAGGTGCGCTCGCCGTGCAGGTCCGAATGGTAGCCCCAGTAGATCATCGCCACGAAAGCGCAGAGGTAGGGCAACGCGCTGACCAGTCCGATATAGTCCGTGGATACCCCAAGTCCCTTGACGATCAGCGGCAGGAAGAACACCAGCCCATACGACGACCCGTTCTGCCCGACATAGGCGATCGTCAGCAGCCACATCTTCGGGTTGCTGAACGCCTGGCCGAGCGAATACTTCCGTACCGCCTCTTTCTGCGATTGCTCCGAGTCCAACCGCTCCTGCAACCAGGTCCGCTGGTGCGGCTCCAGCCATGCGGCGTCATGCGGTCGGTCGGTCAGCAGCTTCCAGGTCACGACGCACATGATGATCGGCGGCAGGCCTTCCATGATGTAGAGCCATTGCCAGCCTTGCAGGCCGAGGGTGCCCTGCATGTGCAACAGCAACCCGCCGATCGGCGGCCCGAGGAACAGCGAGATCACGCTGGCTGACTGGAAGATGCCCATCATCCGGGTGCGGTAATAGGACGGGAACCACCAGGTCAGGTACAGCAGCACGCCCGGATAGAACCCGGCCTCGGCCAGGCCGAGCAGGAAGCGGATGCCGTAGAAGCTCCACTCGCTCCAGACGAAGCCGGTCAACGCGGCAATGATGCCCCACGTGAGCAGGATGCGGGCGATCCAGCGCCGCGCCCCCATCTTGTTGAGGATCAGATTGCTCGGGATTTCAGCCAGGAAGTAGCCGAAAAAGAACAGGCCTGCGCCGAACCCGAACACGGCATTGGTGAACCCCAGGTCTTTCACCATGGTCGTCGCGGCCATGCCGACGTTCGACCGGTCCAGATAGGCGCAGAAATAGCCGAGCATCAGCAACGGCATCAGCCGCCACGTCACCCGCTTGATGGTTTCCCGTTCGATCGGCTCGATTGCGTTCAGGGATAGCGCACTTCCACCCCCGTTTGGGACAGATGGCACAGTCTGGTCCATCGTACGATTCCTCACTGTTTCACGCCCGCAGCCTGGCTGGCGACAGTGCGGGATTCCTTCATTACGCGGGTGTCGGGTTGGGGCTCCATGATCTAAATCAATCGTGTAGCGCATCAGCCGGCCGATTGTGGCGGGCGGGCCAGGGCCTGGGTCAGCCCCACCACGGTGCCCAGGCTGTTCGCCATCTCGGTCGGGATCAGCACCGTGGTGCCGCGCTCCTTGTTCATCTCGTACAGCAGGTTCATCTGGCGCAACTGAAGCGCGTACGGGCTGCCGGCATACAGCGCCGCCGCCGCCACCACCTGGGCCGCGATCTCCCGCTCGGCCGAGGCCAGCGTCACCCGCGCGTCCTTCTCGCGTTCGGCCTGGGCCTGGCGGCTCATCGCGTCCTGGAGTTCGCGCGGGATCGAGACGTCCTTGATCTCGACGCTGCGCACCGCGACGCCCCAGGTGATGGTCTTGTCGCCGATCGTTGCCCGCAATTGCTCATCCGCCATCTTGCGGTCGGAGAGCAGACGCTGGAGTTCGGTGGAACCGATCATCTCGCGCAGGCTGGTCTGCGCCACACGCTCCACCGCCTGGCTGTAATTGGCGATGCGGATGGCGGCGTGTTCGGCGTTGTCCACCTGCCAGAACACGATCGCGTCCACCCCGACCGCGACCGTGTCGCGGGTCAGCGCCTGCTCCGCCGTGATGGTGGTGGTCATGATGCGCAGGTCGATGACCTGCGCCACGGTGTCGATCAGCGGGAACAGCAGATAGAGACCCGGGCCTTTCACCTCGAGGAAGCGCCCGAGGCGCAGCACCACGGCGCGCTGCCATTCCGAGGCGACGCGGATGGACCGCAGCAGGATCACCAGGACTATAATCAGAAGGACGAGGGCGACGTAGCTCATGGCGGCGGTGCTCCGGTTGTGGCGGGCGCGGCACGGGGCCCGGCCAACAGGGCGATAGGCCGCAACCGGTCGGGTCCTGCCTCACGTTGCACGGACACTGTCGGCACGCCAGGGGCAGGGATGCGCAGGTCAGCGGCCGCGGCCATGCGCGTTCGAGGTTACGCGGGTGGATCAACACCCACCGCGTCACAGATTGGTAAGGACGCCTGGTTGTCGGGTCGGCCGCAGCGCCATGTCCATCAGGCATGGCAAATGGTCGTTGCGCAGCAGACCGACGCGGATGCTTCGGTGCGGATGCCGAGTCAACCGCGGTCACCTTGGTCCGGTTGGCAGGAGGGCCTTCGCCAGCCATTGCCGATCAGATCGCATCGATTGACCGGCGCTTGCGCGGCGCGATCAATCGGTGAGCCGCAGCACCACCCTGTCGCGCGCATTGCCCAGCACCGCGCGATAGGCGTCCATCGCCCGCGCCAGGGGATAGCAGGTGTCATCGCCAACCGGGAACGGCCGCAACCG
>Ga0182030_10025521_pt1 | contig 10761 bp, 14 predicted proteins | sample 812S3MmetaG_FD_121299 | JGI IMG/M metagenome (GOLD analysis project Ga0182030, IMG submission 121299) | Permafrost microbial communities from Stordalen Mire, Sweden - 812S3M metaG (Illumina Assembly) | ecosystem: Environmental > Terrestrial > Soil > Wetlands > Permafrost | place: Sweden... | reverse complement strand
TAGGTCAGTTTGTCCAGGTTTATGACGGGTGATTTCTCATTGGCCAGCCAGTCGATGATGAAGTTCGCGCCTATGAACCCGGCTCCTCCCGTAACCAGAATCGGTTGGAGTCGCGGATTTTTGTTCAACTCGAACCTTGCGACCCGCACCATGCTATAATTTCCTTCATGCGGCCGCGAGTAAGAGAGCCATTTGTGATACGTGCGTTTGCCGGTATACGCCGGATCGCTTTAGATAAAAGAGGCGGCCCCGGAACTGCACGCGCATTTCACGTCGCGACAATACGTCCACCGATCGTGAGATACGACCTCAATATCACCGCTGGCCTCTAGGAGGCGCTTCGCCGCAGCATTGAACACCCGGGTATTGCCGCCGCCAATTGCTACCCTCGCGGGGAAATACCCTTCCAAAAAAGTAAAAATGTAATCGAATCAAAGACTAAGGTTAACCAGATATCGCCCGCATGGACGCTGATTTTATCGGAGTTTTGTTGTGCTGGAATGGCGCTATGACCCGCAGCGAGACGCGAAAGTCCGAGTCGACATCCGAGCTTTTTTGGTTTGAAATCGGACTCCGCTAGCCGATCCGCGGGTGTCGTTCGGGAACTTTCGCTTTCCATGGCGCTTGGAAGTCTCATGATCGAAGTCACATCCGTCGATGCGAAGACCAACGGCATCGGGCGTATCGGATCGCAGCCGATTGGGCTTGCCGCTGCGGCACTCGTCATCATCATGGTCGGCGTCGGGTCGATCGCTCTTTGGCGCGCTTACACGGGCACTTCCCCCGAACAGGATCGGATCGCCGCCGTTCGCCAGGTACAGGCGCGAGCTGCCCTGGCCTCCGAGCAGCTTGCAGACAGAACGAAGGCCCTGGAAACGTCCCAAGAGGAGTCGATCGACCAGTTGCAGGTCGTCCAGGATCAATTGCAGACCGCAAAACGCCAGCTTGCCGCGCAGCAGGCGGAAAACAAGCGGTTGTCTCAGCAGGTTGGAGAGCTCTCTGGTACGATCGACACTCTTAAGGAGTCTTTCGCGAGCGCCCAGGCTCCCGAAGCGTCCAGTCCGCGCTCGACACGAAATCACTCGATCCGATCAAGACATCACGTCAGGCACCATAGGCCCAAATCGCGACGCTGAGGCGGTCTCCGTCTTGAGAGACCCGGATCGCAATCGCCGCCCGGTCTCCGCCTCGTCTCAAGGGCCGCCGCAACTTTTTCGCGCCGATTGTGAAATGGATCACATTGGCCCGGACCGCGCTGAGGCAAGGTGTAGTTCACCGGGCGGCGCAAGCCGATTTTAATGTCCGGGCAGGGCAAGGCCGTCTAGGCGTCATACTCCGCCGGCGGCCTTGTTTTTTGAGAGGCCGGATCTGCCTGCCTCCCTGTCCAAAGACCCCAATCAAATCCTCGCAGGCTGGTGATTTGTGTTTCGCAGCATTGCCTGCTGAATACGCATTCCAGCAAGCCGAAGGAAAACCCGCCATGAGCGCCGAGCCCCTGCAGACGTCCGATTTCATCGGACTGACAAAAGTCGCGCCGTTTTCGCGCCGCGGCTTCATGACCGCCTCGGCTGCCGTAACGGCCGGCTATACGCTGGCGGCGGGACCGGTGCGAGCCGATGTCATCAAGACTGACACCGATGGCCTCACCGCAGGCGATGCAAAAATCAAGGTGGCCGACGACGAAATGCCAGCGTATTTCGCGCGTCCGAATGGAGTGAGCAATCCTCCGGTCGTGCTGGTCGCGATGGAGATTTTCGGCCTGCACGAATACATCAAGGACGTGACGCGGCGTCTTGCCAAGCTCGGGGCGTTCGCCGTCGCGCCGGACTATTATTTCCGCAAGGGGGTCGATCTCACCGGGATCTCGGATATTCCGCAACTGCTGCCGATCGTGAATTCCAAGCCTGACGCAGAGTTGCTGTCCGATCTCGACAGCACGGTCGCCTGGGCCAAATCTCAGGGCGGCGACACCGGCCGGCTCGGCATTATCGGGTTCTGCCGCGGCGGGCGGACGGTCTGGGAATATGCCGCACACAGCAGCACCCTCAAAGCGGGCGTCGCGTTTTATGGCCCGCCGGTCGATCCGCCGAACCCGCTTTGGCCGAAGAGCCCGACCCAGCTCGCCCCGGACATGAAGGCGCCGGTGCTGGGCTTGTATGGCGAGGCGGATGCAGGGATTCCCGTTGCGACGGTCGAGGCGCTGAAAACCGCACTGACCGGGGCCAAGAAAACGGCCGAGTTCAAGATCTATCCCGGCGCTCCGCACGGCTTCCACGCCGACTATCGTGCAAGCTATCGCAAGGAAGCCGCCGAGGATGCGTGGAGCCAGATGCATGCATGGTTCAGGAAATACAATGTGCTAGGCTGAGCCGCCGTGGCCAACAGCGCGCGGACCGACCACCGCGCCTGGCTGGTTCCGGGCTGGAACAATTTCCGTCGGCCGCTATTGGTCAGCGTCTGTGGCGACGCAGGAGGCAGGCCGTCGTGCGCAAGTTGATCGCTTTCGACGACGACACTTTCGACAAGCTGACGCAGCTCGCGCGCGACCGGATGGCGACCATTCAGGAATTGGCGGACGAAGCCTTCGCCGATCTACTCAAGAAACACGGAATTCCCGTCGACCTGAGGGATGCGCTCCGCAAGAGCGCGGCGCTCTCAAGGACGCCGGTGAAGAACAACGCAGCTAAGAACAACGTAAGCAAGAACAACGGAAGTAAGAACGACGCAAGACTGGCCCGATCAAGGAAATCGACATCATGACCACCGACCCAGATCCGTTCGAGGAAGGCCAGCGCGCAGCGCGGGAGAACATTCCGGCTGGAGGCAATCCGTATCGGGACGGCAGCGAACAGCATTCCCTCTGGGCCGCCGGTCACGAGAGCGTGGCCGGCGAAGCCGAAGCCGATGAATCCGAGGGCACCTGAAGCCCCCTTACCCTATCTTCTTCAGGCCTTTGTTGAATCGCGCGCCGTTGCTGACGTAGAACTTCGCGGCACCTCCCATCTCGGCGACTTGCGCAGGATCGAGGGTGCGGATCACCCGTGCCGGCGATCCGATAATCAGCGAATGCTCGGGAAACTGTTTTCCTTCGGTGATTACCGAACCTGCGCCGACAATGCTGCCGCGGCCGATCCTGGCGCCGTTCATGACAATCGAGCCCATCCCGACCAGCGCGTCGTCCTCGATGGCGCAGCCGTGCAGGATGACGTTGTGACCGATCGTGCAGTTCTTGCCGATCGTCAGCGGAAAGCCGAGATCGGTATGGCAGGTCGAATTGTCCTGCACATTGGAGTTTTCACCGATCTCGATCCACTCGTTGTCGCCGCGCAACACCGCGCCGAACCACACGCTCGCGCCGTTCAGCAACCGGACCTTGCCGATCACCGCGGCGGTGTCGGCGATGAAATAGTTTCCGTCCGCGGGGAGTTCGGGCGCCTGCCCGTCAAGTTGGTAGCTCGCCATGCCTGCCTGGTCTCCTGTTCGCGGCAAGACCTTGGCATAGCCGTGCCGCTCAGGCCAGCAGTCCGGCCGCGCGCAGCGTCATCACGAAAAACGTGCCGGACATCAGGCTCCAGAAGCCCGCCAGCACGGTTGCCATCATCACGAATTCGAAGCGCCGGCGTTCGATCCGCGCGCCGCGCAACGTATTGCGCATGATGATGAAGGGTGCGGCAAAGATCAGGAACGGAACGGCTGCGAAAGTCTTCGGCGCCACGCCCTGCTGCAGCAGCCCAAAACCCGCCGGGCGCCGCACCAGTGCCTGATATCCGCTGGCAAGAGCGCCAGCCAGCGCGAAGCCAATGCAAAGGGAGAATAACGAATTCAACGCATCAGGCGACATCGCAGGATCTTCCGCTACACAGGCCACCCGCATGGCATCGCAAAATCGGCCGCCTGCCGCCACACTATCCTTAAGGAAAGGTTAACGGCCGCGGGCCGGAGCCGCCGATCGCGGACGGCCCTGCGCGACATCGATGGCGCGAAATCGTGCGAAAAGTCGCCGGCGCATGGCATATTCTGACGTGATTCGGCCGAGCCCCCGGACGTCCCTCACGATGCTTGTTAGCCCATGACATTCTTTTCGATGGCCCAGCATATCGCGCGCGATTCGCGCAAGAATCCGCGCAGCCACGTGGTTCCGATCATGCTGGCAAGCGCGATCGCCGCCGGCGCGTTTGCCCTGGTCGCCTATTTGCTGTGGCCGACCTGGGGACCTGAGCCTTCGAGCGCTCCGGCGCGGTTGCCGGTCAGCATCGGAGCGACCCTCTTCAATGTGCCGACCATGGCGGTGCGGATGAAAATTCAGCGCCATTCCGGACCGCAGGAACGCGTCGATCTCAGCTTTTCCTTTCCGTCACTTGAGGCTCCCGAGGCCGCCAAACATGTCAGCATCGATACCGTCGAAGAAACCCCACAGCCGATCGACCGGATTTTCCTGTCGATAGCGGCGCACCATGACGCGCTGGCGCCGGAGACCAGGCTGCGCACCATCTATCCGCGCTACCTCGAACCGACCTCGACGCCCGGACCAGATGGCTTGACGATGCGCGCGTTTCGCGACGGCACGCCCTACGGCAACGAAGACCTGTTCATCGCGAATACGCCGAACCTCGACGCACGCTGCTCGCGCGATGCGGCGACCCCCGGCATGTGCCTGAGCGAACGCCGCGTGGAAGGGGCCGATCTGACGTTTCGCTTTCCACGAAGCTGGCTCGCGCAATGGCGCGATGTCGCCAATGCGATGGACCAGTTGACGGTTCAATTGCGTGGCCCGCGAAGTTAGCCCGTCGTCATCCCGGGATGAGCGCGATTGCGCTCACTCGGGAGGTGCGAGCCTCTTCGGCGAGCCTTGAAGGATGACTTGGGTGCGGTGTGGCCATCCTTCGAGGCGCGCAACAACCCTAGCCCTGCTCGACAAGATCGTCCTCGAGGATCGCCATCTGGAACTGAAACGAGCGGTCGTCGTCCTCGTCATCGACGAACAATACGCCGATGAATTCCTCGCCGATATAGACCTCCGCCGAGTCATCCTTTTTCGGGCGCGGCACCACGCGAATCTTCTGATTGCCGAACAGGCGCTTGAGATAGGCGTCGAGTTTCCTGACTTCCTGAACGTCCACGGCAGTCTCTCCAATACGGGTTTGGGTTTCGGGAAGTTTTAGGACCGGACGAAGCCAACCGCCAGCCTAACTTGCGAAAAATCGTGCACGCGATGCAAGCGGCTTCGAATCAAACAGCCTGAAATCAAACGGCTTTGGAATCAAAGCCCGATCGCGTTGATCATCTGATCCATGGTGCGCGACGGCTCGGCGCAGCCGGCCTCGCCGACGATCTTGGCGGGAACGCCCGCCACCGTCACGTTGTTGGGCACCGGCTTCACCACCACCGACCCCGCGGCGATGCGGGCACAATGACCGATCTCGATATTGCCGAGAATTTTCGCGCCGGCTCCGATCAATACGCCGTGGCGGATTTTGGGATGGCGATCCTCGTTTTCCTTGCCGGTGCCGCCAAGCGTGACGCCGTGCAGAATCGAGACATCGTCTTCGATCACCGCGGTCTCGCCAACGACGAACCCGGTGGCGTGATCGAGGAAAATGCCGCGGCCGATCCTGGCTGCTGGATTGATGTCGGTCTGGAACACTGCCGACGAGCGGCTCTGCAGATAATGCGCAAAATCCTTGCGGCCTTTTTGATAGAGCCAGTGCGCCAGACGATGGGTCTGGATGGCATGGAAGCCCTTGAAGTAGAGCAGCGGGTCGATGAACCGGGAGGTCGCGGGATCGCGGTCGTATACCGCCACCATGTCGGCACGAAAGGCATTGCCGAGATCGGGATCGTCGCGCAGGGCTTCGTCATAGGCCTGGCGAATCAAATCGCCCGACAACGCCGAATGGTCAAGACGCTCGGCGATGCGATGCACCACCGAGTCCTCCAGCCGTTCGTGATGCAGCACGGTCGAATAGATAAAGGAAGCCAGCTCAGGCTCGCGGCGAACGATGTCTTCCGCCTCGGTTCGCACCCGATCCCAGATCGGATCGAGCGCCGCCAGCTTCGTATCCTGCGAATTGAACTGATGCTTTGGCATATGCTGCTCTCGCAAATTAGACCTTTTGATCGGGCACTATAGCACGATGGGTGGACCATTGTCCCGCGGCGCCCTCGGCCAAGGTGAACATCGGCTTTAGCCTCGAATGTACGCTAAAATGCTGATGCACCACAACTTCTTCATGCCGGCCGAACGCCGCCCTGCGCGAAAACGTCGCCTCAAAATGGTCGGAAACTCTGGGAAATCAAGCGCCCCGGCGTCCGACTATTGGCGGATTTCCGACCGCGAGCCGCGCAGCCGTTCATTTCCGCCGTGAGAGAAAATCCAGCACGCCGGTCTTATACACCTTGTCGCCGACCGCCCGCATGTGGTCGCGGTTGGGAATATCGAGCACCTTCGCGCCGGGAATGATCTTGCCGAGTGCTGCGGCGGAACCGGCGATTTCGTCGGATGTGCCGACCGCGATCAGCACCGGCACCTTGATGCTGGCGGCTTCGTCCCGGGTCATCAGGCGCCGCGAGCCGCGCAGGCAGGCCGCCAGCGCCCGGAGATCGGAGCGGGTCTGGTCCGCGAAGGCGCGAAACGTCCGTCCCACCGGATCGGCCACGTCTTCGAGCGACGGCGCTTCCAGCGCTCGAGCCACGCTTTCGCCGGGGCCGCCGCCTTGGATCAGGCCCATTCCGATGCCGCCGAAAATCGCCGAGCGCAGCCGCTGCGGCTGACTTTGCGCGAGCTGGGCCGTCATCCGCGCGCCAAGCGAATAACCCATGATGTCCGCGCGCTCGAGGCCCAAATGATCCATCAGCGCACTGACATCGCCGGCCATAATCTCGATATGGTACTGCTCGGGATCGTAGAGTTTGCCGGAGTCGCCGTGGCCGCGATTGTCGAGCGCGATGACGCGGCGGCCGTTCTTCTTCAACTCAGAAACCCAAGTCGGATACACCCAATTCACATTCTTGGTCGATGCAAAGCCATGCACGAGCACGATCGGCTCGCCCTCGCCCTCGTCGAGATAGGCAATTTCCACAGCGCCGTTGTAAAAGCTCGGCATCAGTCATTCCGTTTTTGGGAGAGATCGGGGATCGAAGGCCGCAAGGCTAGCCCCGGGCGACGGCACCCATCGGGGACACGCCAGATGTCGAAGCTGCGGCCGCCATCTGCTTGCGCAGCCGCCGCGCCTTTTTGCGAAGCAGCCACGACAACGTCAGGCGTTCGGTGGTGGCCTTGATCGAGGACAGAAAGCCAAACAGCGCCAGCACCGCGCCGAACACCCACAGCGTGAGGTTGAACGCACCTGCCGCCAGCAGCAATGCGCCGCGGCCGAACAGCTTCAGGATCGCGCGGGTCTGGCCGCCCTTGGACTCCGCAAGCCGTGCGGCGCGGGCGACATCCTTCGGGCCTTCCGCTATTTGCAGCGTATCGAGCGCGCCGCGCATGCCGGCTTTCTCGCCGACACGTCCGACGTCCTTGGCGAGCCGGACCAGTGCGGCGGCCTCGCCGGGGCGAAACGCCGCCTTGATCGCGCTGACGGTCTGGCCTGGCCGCAGTACCGAGCCGGTTTCGACCGCATTTTGCAGCATCGGCGCGTCGACGATATCGCGGGCCGAACGGCCGGCCCATTCGGTGAGCCCTTCGCCCAGCCGCCCGACCTTGCGGGCATCCTTGACCAGCGTAAGACCGGCACGCACCGGCGCCACGCCGCCGATCGAGATATAGGTCGCCGCCGTGACCGCGAGGCCCGCCGCGGCGAGCCCGAGCACGAGGCGATCGGTTTCCTCGCCCATCGCGAGATGCTTGCCTTCGCGCACCACGTCCCTGATATCGCCGAACACGAACAAATCGCCGGCCACCGTGCCCGACATGCTGGCGACGTCGTCGGCGTTTCCGGTCACAAGCCCGCTGGCGAAGCGCTTTGCAAAATGCGACGTCGAATTCGCCTCGGCGACCGCATCGCGCACCCGCCGCGACAGTTCGTCGGGGAGAGCAATGTTTTTCTCGCCGGCCAGATCGACAAAGCTGTTGGCAAGATCGGCGTCGTTGGCAGCCAGCGCCGCCTCGATATTCTGCTCGATGACGGCGCGATTGTTTCGCAGGGCAGAATTGAGCTGAAGGTCGGAAAGAGCGGCCGGATCGTCCTGCGCTGCCAGAACCGCACCGGCGTCGCGCGCGTGCGGCCATAGCGCAACGCAGGCAACCGCGCTGACCGCCATGCCTGCAACCGCCAAACCGAGCCGCAATCGTTTCATCCGAAAATCCCGATGCTTTCGCTTCCTGCCAAGATGGTGTGCCCCTTTTAAGACACAACGGCCCCGACGAAAGAAGGGCTTCTCTGGAACGACAAGATTGTGTCGAATTTGCATGAGAAATTGGAAGGCCGGGGCTCTAGGAATCGACTGCACGTGCCAGTAAGGTGCGCAGCATTTCAACCGTGCTGCGGTCCTGTTGATTTCGTACGCCTCCATTGCGACCCAAGGTGAATTCTATGTCCGACCATGTCGTTCCGCACTTTCACAATGATGCCGGCGTTTCGGTGATCGAAATCGGCTCGCAGGAGTTCATGTGCGTCGGCGCCAACCCGCCTTTCGATCACCCGCACGTTTTCCTCGATCTTGGCAACGACAACGAGATCATCTGCCCCTATTGTTCCACCCTGTATCGCTACGCCGCCGACCTCGCCGCCGGCGAGGCCCGGCCGCCCGAATGCGTGCTGAAAGACAAGGTCGCCTGATCGACCTGTGGCCGCCTCGCGCACGATCTTCATCGCCGGCGCCGGGATCGGAGGATTGACGGCGTCGCTGGCGCTGGCGAGGCAAGGCTTTCGCGTCGTCGTTCTCGAAAAGGCCGAGCGCCTCGAGGAAGCCGGCGCCGGCCTGCAGCTTTCGCCCAATGCCAGCCGCGTGCTGATCGAGTTGGGGCTGCAGCCGCGGCTCGCGGCGAGCGCCATCACCCCGGACGCCATCAGCATCATGAGCGCGCGAAGCGGCGGTGAAATTGCCCGCCTGCCGCTCGGCGAAGCCGCCGCGTTTCGCGCCGGCGCGCCCTATTGGGTAGTGCACCGCGCCGATCTGCAGGCTGCGCTGCAGGCCGAGGTCAACGACAATCCCGATATCGAGCTGCGGCTCGGCTGCCAGTTCGAAGACGTCGCCAACCATGCCAAGGGACTGACCGTGGTCCAGCGCACGGGCATGACCCGCCAGCAGGAAGTGGCGCTGGCGCTGGTCGGCGCCGACGGAATCTGGTCCGCGGTCCGGCAGCATTTGTTTCCCGAGGCGCGGCCGCGATTCTCCGGGCTGATCGCCTGGCGCGGAACGCTCGACGCCACGCTGTTGCCGCGCGGATATGCCTCACAGCGCGTCCAGCTTTGGATGGGACCGAGCGCGCATCTTGTCACCTATCCGATCTCCGGCGCGCGCCGGATCAACGCGGTCGCCGTCGTGCCGGGAACGTGGAGCAGGCCGGGCTGGAGCGAGCCCGGCCATGTGGCCGAGATCAAGAACGCTTTCGCAAGGTCGCCCTGGCCGGGCAACGCGCGAATGATGATCAGCGCCGTCGATGATTGGCGGAAATGGGCGCTGTTCACCGTCCCCGAAGCCGGCGAATGGACCGACGGCGCCACCGCTTTGCTGGGGGACGCCGCGCACGCCATGCTGCCATTTGCCGCGCAAGGCGCGGCAATGGCCATCGAGGATGCGGCGGTGCTCGCCAAATGCCTCGGCGAATCCCAGCACGAAGGTGGCCCGACCATATCCGCAGCGATGCAGCGCTACGCGGGCCTGCGCCGCTCGCGCGTGACGCGTGTTCAGCACGCCGCGCGGGGCGCGGGGCGAATCTATCACCTCACCGGCCCCGCGGCCTATGCGCGCGACCTCGCGATCAGGGCGATGGGCGGCGAGCGCCTGCTGGCGCGACAGGACTGGATCTATGACTGGCGGGCGTGACAGACGCCTTGATACTGGCGCCTTGATGCTGCGGACCGGCGACGGTGCGGGCTTAATAGACCGCGCTGCCGGACCGCTGGTGTGAATGCTTCTGCTTGGTATCGGCAGGCGGCGCGGGTGGCGCAGCCGCGGCCACGGCCGGTGGCGTGTCCTGGCATTTGTTGCGGTGCCAGGCCTGGTCGGCAAGCTTGGCCTGAGCGCGCGCCGTGATGTAGTCGTTGCGATAGACCAACTCCGCCACGACGGGGCCGCCGACGCCGGTGTCGGCCTTCGCCATCAGGCCCTGCAATTCCGCGGCACGGATGGCGAGGCTTTTGCGCTCGGTCTCCAGTTGCTTGCACTCAAACATGTCGTATTTGGCCGGATCGACGAACGCGCCGGAGGCAAAGCTGTCTCCCAGATTGGCGCAGCCGACCAGCCCGAGGCTGGGCACGAGCAGCGCCATGACGGCGGCGGCGCGCAACAACGGCCGGGAAAATGCAATGCGGGCGATCATGCGGCCTTCATAAACGGACAACATTGAGGTTGCGTAAAGCAGGCACAGATGTCCGCATTGAGGCTTTGCCTGGGCTCGCACGCGCGAAATATTGAATTACCGCATGATCTTATCGCCAAACCGCTCACATGATGATGGATCATGCTAAGGAAGCGCTGCGTTTTCTTCAGCCCAAGCTCATTCCACTTGGCCAGAAAACGCGCTAAGCCTCTGATCTGGCGACCAAAGCGGACGTGGCGGAACTGGTAGACGCAAGGGACTTAAAATCCCTCGAT